>WNGL01004735.1_pt1 | contig 19434 bp, 17 predicted proteins | sample 5400591 | NCBI WGS metagenome assembly WNGL01 (sample SAMN13153377, study PRJNA577476) | soil metagenome | isolation source: 80 cm soil or saprolite under Garry oak tree replicate 1 | place: USA:California | collected 2016-06-15 | reverse complement strand
GATGGCGACATGGGCGGTGTGGCTGATGGTATCCATGACCTCGGACCCTGCCCTTTTGGTGCCGCGCAGCACCCCGAGCATGATCCCTTGGGCGGTATGGCCCAGGTCGGCCCCGGCCTCCACTGTGGCGCGGACCGCTCCCCTGGCAACGTCGGCAACGGCATCGGTCACGGACGTGCCCGCCTGGCCGGTGTCTTTGATCGTTGTGGCGAGCGTTTGGGTAATGGTATTCACGGTCGCCTGCACGACGTCACTTGTTCCTTTGATCGCGGCAACAACCGCATTTTTCACCGTCTCAATCGTCCCTGAATCTCTTCCGACGATTCTTATACAGTTCTCTGTGCCCAGAGCATTAACTGCTCTTTGCTGGGCGGTGGGATCGTCCAGCCACACTCCGTCGGCATAGAACCGGTATTCGTAACGACCCGGTCTGAGAGACACACTGAGCCTCCAGATGCCGTCAGGATCTTTCTGCATTGGCGCCGCGTTGGTGTCCCAGTTGTTGAAGTCGCCGACCAGCGACACTTGCCGGGTCGTCGGGGCCTTGAAGGCGAACTGAGTCGGGCTGCCAATGAACTTTTTGTTTTGCGATGATGTGGTTTGCATTTCGATTCTTTCTATTTTCATTCTTGTTTACGGCTTGAGTTTTCACAGCCTGTTCATAAGCCCAGGCATCGGTTCTCCTTGGTTAGAGCTGCCGTCGAGTGTTTCGGAACCGATGCAAGGGACGGGCGAAGCCGCCCGCCCCTCCGACTGCACCGGGTCAGGAGACGCTGACCTCGACTTGCTGGGGTCTGGCTTTCTCGTTCTTGGCCAGATGCACTTTGAGCACGCCGTCTTTGAAGTCAGCGGTGACTTTGGCGGGGCTGGCGTCATCCGGGAGCGAAAAACTGCGGCCAAAGCTGCCGTAAGCGCGCTCGACCCGGTGATATTTCTTACCGTTGCCCTCCTTTTCGCATTGGCGGTCACCCGTGATGGTCAGCGTGCCATCTTCCATGGTGATCTTCACGTCCTCCTTCCTCACTTCGGGCAACTCCGCCTTGATCAGGTACTCATTCGCATCTTCGCTGATGTCCACCAGCGGGGTCCATTCGGGCACCCGCAGGGGTTCCTCCTGGCCCTCGAGCCTCTGAGCCTGGGGACGGCCAAAAAGGCTGCCTAGACTGTTATGCAAGGCTTCCAATTCTTTGAACTGATTCCAATGTGCTAATGCATTCATTATTCCATTCCTTGTTGGCGGATGTGTTTTGGGGCCGTCGCGCCTGCCCGCCAACGGTTCGGGCAGCGACGGTCATTTTAAAAGGGCATGATGAACTTGGGCTTGGGGCCCGTCTTGACTCGATGTGCCGGCCACGTACGAGCTGGCGCACCTTTCAGGACTGGCTTTTTGAGCCAGAACCAGTTGCGCCAGAACCAAGCCAGCGCAAAGAGGCCAACCAGGCCGATGATTATGTAAACGTTCATAGTACTACTTTCTATTCATGAGCGGTTTTGGCGCCCTGGCCCTCGGCGTGGCGGGCTGGGTCTTTGATTGAGCGGATTTTCCCGCGCGTGGCACTTCCGTGCCCGGCTGGAGGAGTGGAAAGTCCACTTCGATTTTGGCCACGCTGTTGAAGTAATTGCAGAAAATGTTCAGGGCGATGTTGGCGACGATCTCGATGATCTGCCCGTCGGCGAAGCCGGCTTTACGCAGCGCCTGGAAGTCGTCGTCACTGATCTCGCCGCGCTGCAGCACGACCGCCTGAGTGAAGCGCAACATCGTCTCTGCCTTGGTGTCCGCTGCGGTCGCGTTGCGGGCCAACTGCATCTCCTGATGGGTCAAACCGAGGCTCTTGCCGTTGTCGTAGTGGGCAGAGAGGCTGTAGCTGGAGCCGTTGATTTCCGCGACGGCCAAGGCGACCTGCTCGCGCTGGCGGGGCGTGAGCTGCCCGTGCACGAGCGCCGCATCCGCCCGAATATAGGCCCGCAACGAAGCAGGCGAGTTGGCCAAGACCTGGAGGAACCTGGGCGCTTCATCGAGCTTCAGGTGGCTTTTCTTGAGACTCCGCTTGAGTTTCGAGGTGGCCCCATTGGTTTGGATGGGAGTAAAGCGTGACATGATGAGAGCTGGTTCTTTCTGCATGCAGGCGTGTCCGCGAATCATTCATTTAGTCCTCCATGATGCCATCCAGGATACTCCGCCATCGGATCGCGGCGGCGTTCAGCGGGCTGCTCAAGAGGAGTCGTCAGGGCCGAGGGTGTTGATTGGGCGCCCGAGGCGGGGAACTCGAACCCGAACTCACTATCGTCGGCAGTGCGGACGGCGACCACTTTCAAAGACATTTCGCCAAAAGACTTGAGAGAACTTGACATGATGACCTCAGTTTTTGACTTCGGTCTTTCTGCATTGGGGCTGCTGCGTGAATTGTGCCCACCAGTCCTTTAACATCTTGCGTGCCAACCGGGCCGCAGGCGTGAACCCTGTGACGCTCAAGCAGATACCGATTGCCTGTGCTCGCCCGGTCGTTGTGAGAATTCACAAATCGTGAATTCTCACCATGAAAACTCGAGGCCTGGTCTTCCCTGAGTTGGAATGGGAAGCGACGGCGGCCGAAAAAAACCTGAAAAACCCTGCTTGATTCACACGCCTCTGCCCTTGAATCTGCCGTAACCAATGAAGCGGGCCTTTGACAACCCAAGCTACCGCCAAACAAGCTTGTCGCGGCGTTAGGCGGCGACGGTAGAAGTGAGGAACATGGCGGAATTCGAGTGCAAGATCTTCTTGAAAATGTCAAAGACGACCCGAGGCGGACAGTCGATCGATTGGTCTGCCGCTGAGAAAATGCTCAATGAACTACTTGCCCAGGGGTGGGAACTCGTTTCGTCGAATGCGAGCGCGGCCGGGCTCATGGTCTTCGGTTGCGGAACCATGGAGCCGGTTATGACGTTCGTCCTTCGCCGCCCTCTTCAGCGGTAGAACAGGCGGCTAAGGCGGTGCACCGGGCTGCGGCTCGCATTCTGGTTATTAGGGGGATCATGGTTGTTGCAAGCGGACCGTGCAGAGGTGTTAGGCGGCGCAATGGCCGCGATACCGAATCGCCCTTTGGCGGCTCGACGCCCTCAGCGCCTTTCATGAGTCCGACGCGTCCGCCGTCGGCCACGGCGATCCTCACGCCGGCTTTTTGAGTCCCAGCTTCCTGATCCGCGGTCCGTGAGAATCTGCACTTCTGAATCGGCTGCGCCCATACCCTGCCCGGGTACAGGCACGGGGGCCTCGCTCGCGGCGGGCGGCAGATCGAATCGGAGCGGGCCTCTTTGCGCCAGGATCAGCGCGCGTTCGATGAGGTTTTGCATCTCGCGCACGTTGCCGGGCCAGTCATAGTTGTGCAACTGGACGAGGTGCGCTGGGGTGAGTTTGGGGAGCCGCACCTTGAGCCGCCGGGCGGTTTGCCCAAGGAAATGCGCGGCCAACAGCGGGATGTCGTCCTTGTGCTCGCGCAACGGGGCGACCTCGATGGCGAAGACGTTAAGCCGGTAATAGAGGTCCTGACGGAACCGGCCCGCCTCCACCTCTGCCTTCAGATCGCGATTACTGGCAGCCAGGATGCGGACATTGACGGTGCGGGTTTTTTCCTCGCCGACGCGCTCGTATTGTTTTTCCTGCAGGACGCGCAGGAGTTTGCTCTGCAACTCGGGCGGGATCTCGCCCACCTCGTCGAGGAAGAGTGTGCCGCCGTCCGCCGCCTCGAATCGGCCGGCACGGTCCTTGATCGCGCCGGTGAATGCTCCTTTGGCGTGGCCGAAGAATTCGCTCTCGTAAAGTTCGCGTGGGACTGAGGCGCAATTGACGCGGATGAGCGGCTGCTGGTTGCGGCGGCTGCGCTGGTGGATTTCGCGGGTGACCAGTTCCTTGCCGGTGCCGGATTCGCCCAGGATCAGCACAGTGGCGTCAGTGGGCGCCACCATGTCAATCTGCCGTTGCAAGCGCTTGAGGCTCGCGCTTTGGCCAATGATGTCCCCCAGGGCCTTGGCTTCGCGGACTTCTTCGCGGAGGTAAGCGGTTTCCAACTCCAGCCGGGCGCGGAGCCGATCGTTTTCTTCGAAAGCGCGCGCGTTCACGAAGGCCACGGCGATGTGGTCGGCAAAAATGCGCAGCCAGGCAGGGCCTTGCTCGGGAATGGGAATGCGCGTGAACAAGGCGAGCACGCCCAGCACCTCGTCTTTGTATCGGACGGGCTGGGCGTCGAAGCCCCGAATGTCTTCCGCCGTCGCCCAGTTCCCCCGAGACAACAGCGACGGGTCGCGTGTCACGTCTTTCACCACCAGGGCCTGGCCGGTGGCTGCCACACGGCCGATTTTCCCCACGCCGATCGGAATGCGCTGGAACTCGTCGTTGAGCCGCGACCAATCCGCCTTGGGGTCCTCTTGGGGTCGTCCGGCGCTGGCGACCAGGTGAAGGCAGGAGGTTTGATCCGGACACTCCGGCCCCATGCAGCAGGATGAACAGAGGTCGCCTCTGTCCACGAGCCAGATGCGCGCCAGCGCGACGTACGGCGGCTCGGCCAGGCGGGTCACGACGCGGCGGAGGAGTTCAGCGACGGAGCGGATCTGGGCCAGCTCCAGGAGGCGTTCCTTGAACGACTCAAACTCCGGCGTGTAATCGGCAGCCAGGTACACGCTTGCGTTATAGCCCAGGTCGCAAACGGGAGCAACGTGAAGGTGAAGAGCGGAAAAGCGAAGTGGAGCATTTCATGGCTACGATGTTGTTTTTCCGCGCAGGAGTTGCAATTCGCGATACAATACAATGAGTTTCAATCCAGACATTTCCCTTAAGTTGCTTCACTCAAAGATAAAAAATGGACGCTTGGCCGCTGATCCGGCGTCGAACTGATGCTCCTTCACAAGAACGACCAAACTGGAGGTGGGTCTCGGTCGAAATTGCGCCCGCCTGATACTTGTGGATTACAAGTCGTAGTTGGTATCGAACAGGCTCAAATGACATTGCTCATCTGGGCCGGGATGCGTTGCGCCGCTACCCTTGAGGCAAAAGATTTCAACACCGGCGCGGGTCAGTTGATTGCTCAAATGAACGCGGAGTACTCCAGTGGAGAAATTGGCGAGGCGGCGCACCTGGTCAATCGATTCTTAATTTGGGCCCCAGGTGACGATGACTTTCATGGATTTCAAATGGCCACCGCGTGTTTCATCCGCAGAACCTCTGCGTGCAACTGTCGGGCGAGTTGCTTTCGATCTGTGTAGCCGGAGCGCAAGTGATTGAAATGCACCGACGCTCGAACGGCGCGCTTGTTGCGGATGAAGCGTCGGGTAACATGGAACAATAGCCCCGTTGTAAAGCCATTCCCCTCTCGCTCTTCACCAACTCAGCACGAACCGGGTTCGCCAGCGTGTAGAAACAAGAATTGGCAAATGCGTTGCATATCCTCTCCTTTTCGCGCAGTACGTGGTCGTGCGGTTGGTGTTGCCATTCCCGCACGCCACCGAGTGCTGGCTCAACATGAGTGCGCAAGAACTTTATCCCGTTGAGTTGGTCCGATTCCCGCCTCATGCCCATCCAAATAAGATGCAGATGGTCTGGCATCAGGCAAGAGGCAGGGCAGAAAAGCTCCTCGCGAACAGCGGCATGGAGCATAAGCTCACGGAACGTGGAATGAAAATCTATTGCAAGCCATCCGCGCGCTCGCTCCTCACGTTGTTTGTCCAGAAAACCACCGCGTGCCCTTGATAATGATGTTTCTCGAGCCGTGGAAGGTTCCCTTTTTCCAGTGGCGTCACGAACGCTATATGCGAGCGGTCCACAGCGTTGTCAAGCCGACTCGTTAACCGCCGACCTGAGGAGACGGAAAGGATCGTTAGGTAAGCGGGCGGATCACGATACCCGCCGCCTCACGTCGGCGCCGCCAGCGAATCACAAGCCTCCATTGCGACGTGATAGTTCCTTGGCTGAAACTATATGAAGTGGGTTCGCCAATTACCCCTTGGGTCAATCACGCCCACGAAACTCATCCATCAATCGAAGGATGCCTTCGCGTATCTCAAACAACTCCTTCCGCGCCTCCGTAACCGTGGTCTCAGGCAGAAGCTGCTTCGGCGCGATCGCTTCTAATCCAGCCAGGGATTTGTGCAAATGGTCCAGCGCGCGCTTCAGGCGGGCGACGGTGAACGCAGCATCGGTAAGATCCGTCCCTTGGGCTATGCAGTTCAGGGCTCCGGCCAGCTTTACGCCGGCAGTTTGAAACTCGAAGATGAACTGATCTAAATCCTTATCAGCAGTCTTATCGGGGCCTAGCTCGTCGGCTTGATGCCAAAACTTCATCGTGCTCTCAAAGCAGCGATGTTGCAGCGGGTGGCGCAGATCCCCGTCGGCGGCGCGAACCCAATCAATGCCTTCACGATGCGGCTCCGGCTCCGGCTCATTCAGGGCCGCTTCGCACGCCGCGTTGATTTCCTCGATGCGCCGGCGTTCTTCCTCGGCTTCTTCCTCGGTCAGCTCACGCTCCCAGCCCATTTCCCTGGCGATCTTCGCCTCGGCTTCCTCCGAGTCGCCGTATTTATTCAGCAGTTCCATGTGCTTTTCCGTGCGTGCGTCGCACTCTTTCATAAACTTCTCGTAATCAAGTTCGTCCCATGGTTCCTCGGGGTCCTTCTGCCCGCGCTGATGCTGCTCGACGGCCTCGGTGAGCTTGCCCATGAAATCCGCCATGCCTCCAGCGGCTTGTTCAGCGCGCTCTGCGTCCTGCTCCGGCGTCATCCGCCACTCAGGCGCCGAGATGTTCAGTTCAAAGTCCGCGCTCTCGATCACCACGCGCCCGTTGGCCTCGCTGAACCATTCGAGATAAAGACTGTTCGCCATGTGCTCCGGCGGCTTCTGCTTTTGCCGAATCATATCCAGCGCTTCTTCCAAAGGAACATCGAACACGCGCACCTTTCGCGATGCCGTCAGGTCGCCAATGCTGCCGCTCTGGACGGAATGCAACGAGTCGAGATGCGGATGCGGGACACGCTTCTGTGGGTTTTTAAACGTAAGCAGGCAGCCGGCCAGATCAGGCCAGGCGTTGCCATTGAGTTCGACGACTACCGGCTCGGTGCGGCCCTCAACCCAAATCTTGCCACGCACAATCCCCATCACGCGGTTGTCAATCTCGCCGCGAACCACGCTGTCATGAATGCGAAAGGCCATGTATGGATTATGCGTCGACCCGGAGTCACGAACAACATTTTCGTGTAATAAGTCAGTGTCCACACTTTAGGGTATTTTCGTAGCGGAATTCTCCACGCCTTGCTAGAAATCTTCATGGCCAGCGACACTCCGGAATTCGTAGATCCCGTCGAGGATTGCCCTTGGCTGTCCCGGCGCAAAATATTTGCGCGCGATGGTTACTCGCCGTTGCCCCCGTCAGACCTGGACGATCGCCAACTGCCCGGCCGGCTCTGGGAATGGCTCTATGCCGCCGCGGCGCGCCGGTTCTTCGTTTGCAGCACCGACCACCTGAGCGACAGGGAGCTCTACACATTGCTTTGGGAGGAATGGCTCGATGAACCGACCGCCGACATCCCGCTCGAGGCTGAAACCAACACCACCACGATCATCTCCGAGTTCGACGCCCGCGGGATGACGCATGAGGAAATCTGGCTGCGCTACTACGCGAAGGAAAATGACCGTGAACTTTGGCATTCCACCGATCGCGATTTTGTTTTCCCGCCGCACGAGCACCCGCCCCACGACCGCGATCGATTCCTGCCGACGCCACCGATTCCGCTTGAAGCCCACGCCGGCTGGCTCCCTGGCGATGACGATCCACCGGAGGGCGCCCAGCCCGATCCGATCGATCTCGCCGGGGTTGATCGTGAAATCGCTGCCGACCAAACCGAATCAATCCCCGACGCTCCCCAGTCCGATCCGCCCGAGCCCGTGCTCGAAGCCCAACTCCGCGCCATGGAGCCGGAGAACTGGACGCCACCCGCGCAACAGCTCGCGGAACAAGACATCCCACTGCTCCCACCTGCGGAAATCACGGATGAAACGCTCACGTCAATTCTTTGGGAACTGCTTCACAACCTCGCCCTCCGCGGTTTCTATTTGCTGCATACCGACCACCTGAACGATCGCGAACTTTACGCCGCACTCTGGGAGCGCGGCCTGCGCGATCCCACCCATCTCCTGGGCCGCAACCTGCGCGGCGGCTAGTTTCATGACTTCCTTGGCTCTTGGGGCGGAGACGACATGCAGCTCTGGCTCCGCTACTACGCCAGCGACGAAGACCGCGCCAAGCACGCAACGGAATGGCCGAAAGACACCATGCCGCCGAAAGAACAGCCTTGCTCTCACCGTGACTGGCGACTGCCCAAAGGACCATTTTGAATCGCAACTTGGTTGCGATGGGGCTTGGCAAACCGGGATTTTCATCCCTGTCCTGAACTTCACATTCCACATGCTCCCGCGCGAGGCGCTTGCCTGTCCGCCCTCCTCACGTCGGCGGCTACGAGCTCGCCAGCAGCCGCTACACCCATGTTTACGTAACCCAGCGAGGCGAATGGCGTTTGGTGACGGCGCAAGGCACGCAGATTTGGCCAGCGCCGCAGCAATCCGCAGCCTGGCCGCGCACTCAAGCGGCCTCCTGCGAGTTCGATCCCGAAAGAGGAAACACGAAGAATGCAATTCCCCTGTAAGTTTTCAACGGGACACCCTACTTACACTTGTAGCGCCAGAACAAATTCTGGGGTACAGAGTCTCGAACGTGGGTTAAACTGAAAACATCGAATCCGTATGTCCTCGATCAAAATTGCAGGAATCGCCGCAGCCGTGTTGTTGGCGGCGGGCCTTGTCGCGATGGTGCGCCACGGCCGCGCGCAGCCGGCAGAAATAGCAATCTTTGAGCCAGAAAACATGAAAGACTTCAAGAAACCTGAACCAGCGGAGCTCAAGAAGAAACTGTCCTCCGAGCAATTCGCGGTCACACAAAAGTGTGGCACGGAGCCGGCGTTCCACAACGCGTATTGGGACAATCATAAGCCGGGCATTTACGTGGACGTGGTGTCGGGCGAGCCGCTGTTTAGTTCGCTGGACAAGTTTGATTCCGGCACAGGCTGGCCGAGTTTCACCCAGCCATTGAAAGGCACGGACATCGTCGAGAAGAAAGACTCGGCTTTCGGCATGGTGCGGACGGAAGTGCGCTCGAAAATGGCAGACTCGCATCTCGGTCACGTGTTTGATGACGGCCCGGGCGACAAAGGTGGGATGCGTTACTGCATCAATTCGGCTTCGTTAAGATTCATTCCCGTGGAAGAAATGGAGCAGGCCGGTTACGGCCAACTGCTCGAACCTTTCGTAAAGGCGGGTTTGGTCAAGGCTCCGACGCATGAGACGGCCATTCTGGCCGGCGGTTGTTTTTGGGGCATGGAGGAGATCATTCGCAAGATTCCCGGCGTTATCAAAACGACCGTGGGTTACAGCGGCGGCAAAACCGCCGACCCGACCTACGAAGAGGTCTGTACCGGCGGCACTGGCCATGCGGAGGCGATTCAAGTGGACTTCGATTCCGCCCGGCTGAGTTACCAGACTTTGCTGGACTATTTCTTTCGGATGCACGATCCCACAACCCTGAACCGGCAGCACAACGACGTGGGCACGCAGTATCGGTCGGCGATTTTCTATACCAGCGAAACGCAGAAGCAGACCGCCGAAAGCGTCAAGGCGAGATTCGATAAGTCCGGCAAGTTCAAGCGACCGATTACTACGGAGATTACGGCAGCCACAAAATTCTATCCGGCGGAGGATTACCACCAGAAGTATCTCGTGAAGCATCCTGGTGGCTATACCTGCCACGTGTTGAGGGATTGAGCGAGCCTCCAACGCGATCGTCGTTTCGCCACTGCGTTAGGCTTGCCATGTAAGGAATCCCCTCCCACTTCGACCAATCACCGTATAGTCGAACATTACGACGTGATCATCATTGGAACCGGGGCCGGCGGCGGATCGTTGCTGAATCGCCTTGCGCCTAGCGGCAAGAAAATCCTCATGCTGGAACGCGGGCCGTTTCTGCCGCGCGAGAAGGACAATTGGAATTATCACGGCTCGTTCAAGTATTATTCATCCGAGGTGATGTTCAACAAGCAAGGCGGCGAGATCCGGCCGGGCTTCAGTTATTTCGGCTGCGCGAAAAAGATTTTGAATCGTTCCGTCATCGCGACGGCATTTCGCCCGAGTGGCCGATCAAGTATCACGATTGGGAAAACTATTACATGCAGGCGGAGGAACTTTATGAAGTTCACGGCAAGGCCGGCGAAGACCCGACCGAACCGTGGCCTTCGAGAGAATATCCGTGTCCGCCGATCAGCCACGAGCCGCGCATTAAAGAGGTTTTTGAGATCCTGAAAACGCGCGGCATCGTGGACTACACCGAAAACAACAGCGAGCCGTTCGACCGTTTGACCGAGCGTTGGAAAGGTATCCTCAAGGAAATCGGTTGTGGCTGCCACATTGTGCCGCAGATGAATTATTTCACACCCAAATCCGGCTATTTCACGACCAAGATGCCGATGCACAGCCTCGGCCACCAGGTCGGCACGTGCAAATTTGGTGAAGACCCGAAGACTTCGGTGCTCGACCACAACTGCCGCGCCCACGGCGTGAGCAATCTCTACGTCGTGGACGGCAGCTTCTTCGTTTCGAGCGGCGCGGTGAATCCGACGCTCACGATCATCGCCAACGCCCTGCGCGTGGGCGACCATCTGCGTGAACGCCTCGGGGCGCAAGACACTGCCGTGAAGGAAATGAACGGAACATTGAAACAACCCATCGTCCCTGAAATGGCCGCCGTCGCATGACGGCCATGACATCCACCGCCATCGCTGAACTGCCAACAGCCGCACGAACGCGCCTGATGCTGCCAACTCCAGTTCGCGAAACGATTGCAACGGCACGACAATCAAGCAACCATTCTGACGAAATGAACTCACTCAAAGATAAAATCGCAATCATCACCGGCGCAGTCGGCAATCTCGGCACGGCCTCGGCCCGCGCCTTCCAGCAGGCCGGAGCTAAAACCGTCCTCGTGGACCGCTCGCCTGACCGGGTGCGGAGCGTGTTTGGTGACATCTCCAACTCAAACGACCATTTGCTCGCCGGAGGTGTGGACCTTTCCGATCCGGTTTCACTCGCCAAATTGATCGAGCAGACGCTCAACAGATTTGGCCGAGTGGACGTACTAGTGAACACAGTAGGCGCTTTTCGGGGCGGTAAACCCATGCACGAGGCCGACCCGGCGGATTGGGATTTTCTTTTCAATGCGAACGTGCGCACGACGCTGTTGTGCTGCCGCGCGGTGATCCCGCAAATGTTGAGACAAAAGCACGGCAAAATCATCAACGTATCCAGCCGCGAAGGATTGGAAGCACATGCCGGTTTTGCCGCTTACAGCGCGTCGAAAAGCGCCGTGCTGCGACTGACCGAGTCTCTGTCCGCCGAACTGAAAACGTCGGACATCAACGTGAACTGCATCATGCCCAGCGTTATTGACACGCCACAGAACCGCGCCGCAATGCCGAATGCTGATTTCAGCAAATGGGTCGAGCCGAAAGCGATAGCCGAAGTGGTCCTGTTTTTGGCATCCGATGCCTCGCGCGCTATCAATGGCGCAGCCTTACCTGTGTTTGGGAAGGGATGAAGATGCATTACATGAACAGAATAAAAATGCCGGTCCCCACCAAAGCCATCATCCACAACAAATCGAGATTGAACCACGCGTCGCGCAAAAAACCCACGCCCAGTTTCTCATAAACCAGCAACGCCAGCAGCCCAGTCACCAGGAAATGGCCCAGGGTGTGTGCGCCTACCGAACTCGCCAGCGCCGAGCCCGCACCGAAGCTCGCGAAGCCGGAGGTGCAAATCGGCTCGATTCCCATACCGGGACTGATTCGAGATGCATACGGCGCAGCCTGAGTCGGCGGACCTTTGAGAAACAGCGGGATCAGCATCAAACCCGCGCCGTGCGCGGAAGCCATCACGAATGACCAAAGAGTCAGGTCGCGAAATCCAACCCTCATTCCCGCCCAATTCGGGTGACGGGAACGGAAAAGCCTATACAGACCAAAGGCAAACAGAATCGCTGCCGCCCCAATTCTCAGGGTGAGGCGGGGCAGGTTCGTCCGCGCCATCAGGACCACCGCAATAATGCTCCCGACTGATAGCGCGTGCCCCAACGCTATGGGCGGCAGCGCCCGAAGCACCGCCGCTCGCTTTTGCTCCTGCAAACCGAGCGCTACCGCGAACAACCAACCCATGGCCGGATTTATCCCATGAAAAGCGCCCAACCCGAACAGCATCACCAGTGACCAGAAGCTGCTCACGGAAAACAATACGAATCGCTCGAGGAATCTCCACCCTCCAGATGGACCTGATGAACTCGATAATCCTCGCTTTGCACGAGGAATTGCGTGTCGAAGCTGATCCCTCCATTCGGAGCGGCATCGAGCTTGGCCATCCAACTGCCAACGCCGTCGGGATAGAATTGTTCGTCCCACGCGGCGTAAAGCGAGTTGGTGAAATAAACACGTTTGCCATCCCGACTCACTTCTACCATCTGCGGTCCTCCGGCCAGCGCTTGGTTTGGATTCTTTGGGTGCGCCGCACGGCGGGCGATCCCTCCGATCCTCACCGAACCGGTCTTTTTCGGATTGAACGGATCGGACACATCATACTGGATCATTTCTCCTGTCCCCCAGCATGCGACATAGAGAAACCTGTCATCGAGCGACAGGTTAATGTCTGTAATCAACGGCGGAACTGCTTTGAAATCCTTGAGCAGCGGCGGCAATTTCGCTGGCTCGACGGGTTCCGCCGGGATCTCGATCACTTTCTTTATTCCCCAGGACCCGTTGTCACGATGCCAAAGCCAAATGGAGGCCGACAAATCCTTCAGCGAAACGACCACGCCCACGAAACCATAAGCCCTGGTTGGATTATGCGCAGGGCGCATCTCGAGAACCATCTGTTGTTCCTGCCCGAGTTCCAGCGCCTGTAAGTGACGGCGACGGCGCAGATCCCATACGTGCATTCGATGGCCGTATTTGCTCCCCAACAGAAGGTCGGGTTGGAGCCCGTTTTCGATCATATTTGGTGTCCCCCATTCGCTGCTCAGCAGCGTGTCGAAGCCAAGGTGCCACCAGAAATCGTAGTGGAGAAACTGCGGTCCACGGTGCATCTCCCATTGCCCGAGCACATCAAACGTCTCGCAATCGAGCATGAAAATGCCGCCCGGCCCCCCTCCGTCGGGCGCTCCCAGCGCGCTGATATAGATGCCTTCGGGCCCGCAATGGACCGTGTGCGGGCGCGAGTAGTTCGCCCGGCCGTAAAGCTCCTCCGGTTCAATGACTTTGACAATATTCGGCTTCCGCGGGTCAGGTTTGGTATCCACGATGTGGAGCCGCGACGACCGCAGACCAGGCACCACCAGATAACGACGCTCAACATGGGGATGCGGCGCGTAGGGGCACAGGGCGGAGCTGCAAGCATTCCAACCGAAATGATGCAGCTCATCGCCCAAGTTCGGCATGGTCACCTGGCCAACGCGCTGGCCGTACGTTGGCGACTTTGGATCGACGTCCACGACCAGCAAGGCATCATGGAGTTGGCTGCCCGGCGGATTAAGCGCCGCCACGAAGGCATGCTTTTCCGGTGCAGCCTGCATGGCCGATCGAGGTGACGGATAAAACGTAGGGTCTGGTTTTAGTAGCGGCATAGCTAGAGCGTTCTTTTTTGGCGGTTAGAGCAATACTTCTCCCTCCTGATGCCGCTGCTGTCAAGCTCCTTATCCACTTCCCTTCGGTGATATTGACTGCGGAAACTCCTCCTGTTGCCGCACGCTATACGCGGTAATTCCAAAAACTTGTAAGGATTCTTCAGAGCCTCCGACTAACCATTGTCACGAAATCATAAACGTTTTGGGCGATGGCATATCTTCATCATGCGAGTTTCGGGATCGGTATGCTGGGCGTAGCGGTTATCGTCTTCGGCGTCACCGGCGGCCTGGTCCGTTTTATCCGGGCGGAATTCCTGGCGGTGCGCGGCAAGGCTGTGGAACAGGACCGCAAGCGGCTCCGGCATCTCTTGGGCTACTACCTGCTGCTCGGGTTGGAATTTTTGATCGCTGCCGACATCATTGATACGCTGATGAAACCAAGTGTCCAGGATGTGATTGTTCTCGGCGCGATCGTGCTCATCAGGACCGTCATCAGCTACTCGCTCAACGGAGAGCCAAAAGTGGAGCATCCGCCAAAAAGCCCAGCACCATGATCACGGCCACGTGTCTAATTTTGCTGGGGGCATCTCTGGCCTGCGGGCTGGCGTTTGCCCTGCCATTCGCGATCTTCGGGGTCGGGAGAATTGATCCGCACGCCGCGCACGGCTCTTGGGGATTTCGGCTGCTGATTATTCCCGGCACGATGGCTCTCTGGCCGTTGCTTCTCCGCCGTTGGGCCACTGGCGCAAAAGAACCGCCCGAAGAATGCAATGCGCATCGTCGTTTCGCTCCCGCCGGCATTTCTCGTCACGAGCCTCAAGCCGCCCATCCAAAATGAGATTGTTCCGAACCATCAATTTACAATCTGACCCGAACCAGCCTCGCATACAGTGGGAAGGCGACGTGAGAGGAATTATCCACGCGATGCGCGCGGCAGAAAAGGCGGAGAGAAACGCAGGCCCTCGTACGCGCATGATTCGGAGTGTCGTCAATGTTCGTCGCATCCAGCGGGTTACAGCGGGTGTGCCGATGAAGGTCGCGGCATGATTCGACTATTGCGCCAACGACACCGCCGCATGGTCATCGCGCTTGGCGTGATTCTGCCGATCACGTTCGCCCTCGGCATCGCGGCGCGCAAATCCGTGCCAAGCATGACTTCATTGCCGCCGGAATTGGTCGGGTCTCCTCGAACATTCGCAATTACCGAATGAGCAATCGTCCCCCCTGCGGAAACCGATGGACTAAAAAATGTGCTAAATCGGTTTCCGCTCTTAGCAGGGGGATTGAGAAACGCCTGGTTTTATTGGCGCGCCCGCCGCGACTCGAACGCGGGACCCTCTGCTTAGAAGGCAGATGCTCTATCCAACTGAGCTACGGGCGCCTGGCAAGGAGGTTAGCGGCAGCCGCCTGCTCGCGCAAGTTCGCTCAGCGGGCTTCTTACGAGACAGCCAGATACTGGCAGTGCCACGCCGCCCCAGCGCACGCTCGAGACTTGCGACTGTCCCTAGAAACCCCCGGCTGGCCGAACAAACCTCAGGCCGCAAACGCTCTGCAAGCTGCAGGACTAGAGCTCTAAACGCTGGCGGCTACGGTCAAAGGCCGCTCCTGCCACCCGAAAAGACGCTGAAAACCGCGGGTTAAGGCAATTGAAATTGTTTCCCGCCAGCGCTTGCGTTTTTCTGCCGGAGGGATAGAATTGACTTGTAGCACACTTTATTTGGAACTGACATTTCTTTTGTTTTGGTTTATGAACGCACAGCACAAGCAGAACGGCGCGCCAAATGCTTTCACCTTGATTGAACTGCTGGTGGTCATCGCCATCATCGCGATCCTGGCGGGCATGCTGCTGCCGGCGTTGTCCAGAGCCAAAGCCACGGCCCAGCGAGTCACCTGCATCAACAACCAAAAGCAACTCTTACTCGGCTGCCATTTATATGCTGGAGACAACAAGGAATTTTGGCCTTTTCCGAACTGGGAATCGAACCCCTCCGGCCTTGCAGGATGGCTGACCACGGCGCCCTATGATCGCAACGATCTGCAAACCAACATCCAGAAGGGCGTGCTTTGGCAATATCTGAAGAGTTATTCGATCTGGCGTTGTCCGAGCGTAAACACTAACGCGCCTACCTTTAAGTCGCGCGCCAATAAGTTGAGCGATTACCTCGTGAACGGGGCCGCGTGTAATTACAAAGATCCGCCGGGAAACGATTGGTACAAACTCAGCCAGTTCCGGCAGGACGCGCTTCTGCTGTGGATGGGCCCGGACAGCGTCAATTACAACGACGGATCCAATTCACCCGATGAACCGATCTCGCGGCTCCACAGTGACGGCACGCCCTTCGGGGTTGTTGAAGGCCACGTCGAGTTCATGAAATACGCGGTTTACCGGACCCTGGAGCTCAATGAACGGATCCCCTGGCAAACCAGGAAGCAAACGGGGCGCTTCTATTGCACTCCTAAATGAGCGGCAGGGCGCTTGTGGACTGAAAGCCTAAATTGAACAACTCGTCAGCTCCTTGAATCGCACGACTGCCATGAGGAACTGCCTCAGAATTTGCCTGATCGTCGGGTGCGCGGCGTTTCTGACGAGTTGCGCCAAGAAGGAAGAATCTTCGCGCGCCGCCGCGGCAGAACTGGAAAGGGTTTTTCAGGCGAAAACTCCGGAGCCCAAGCCGGCAACCCTGCCGAGTCCGCCATCCTCTACGCCCGCGGCCCGGGGCGATCAAGTCAAGGAAGCTGTCGCCCAGGCGGTCACGGCCATTCGGACCAACGGCTATGCCGAGGCGTTCTTTACCTTGCACGCAATCCAGGCTGCGCCGAGTCTAACTTTGAACCAATATTCGGCCATCGTGAACGCCAGGCTGGCGCTCGAACGCGACCTGGCCGCCAAGGCTGTTGGTGGCGATCCGGTTGCACTCAAAGCCCTGCACCAGATCAACCAAGCCGGCCATTGAACTTAGCGATGAGCAATTGGTGATTGGTGTTTGATGAATTGCGTGATCGCGGCGGCGAGTCTTGCCGAAAGCATTCACCAATCCCCTTTACGAACTGCCGATCATTGTTCACCAACCACTAACGCGCATTGAGCGTTTCATTCTGGGCAGGCGAGAGCTATGAAGCCATGAGCCGGCAAGCTGCCCAACGCATCCTGTCTGCGTTGGCTGGAAAAGCCGATCTGCTGCTGTGCGTCGCTGGTGGTTCAACGCCCACTCGGACCTACCAGTTGCTGGCCGAGTCGCTTGCGCAAAATCCCGGCGCGTTTCATTCGTTGCGTGTGCTGAAGCTCGACGAATGGGGCGGCATCGAGATGGACGATCCTGGCTCGTGCGAGACGAATCTCCGGAGGCATTTGGTTGGTCCTCTGGGACTGCAAAATCACCGCTACGTCGGGTTCAGCAGCAATCCCGCCGAGCCAGACCTGGAGTGCCAGAGAATGCGCCGCTGGGTTGCGGCAGAGGGTCCGATTGACCTGTGCGTCCTCGGTTTGGGTGTCAACGGTCATCTCGCTCTGAACGAACCCGGCGCCAGCTTGCTGCCAACGGCACACGTCGCGCGTCTAAGCCCGGTTTCCTTGCGACATCCCATGCTGGCGAATTCACCTAAGTTGCCGGCGTATGGCCTTACCCTGGGCATGGCGGAGATTCTGGTCTCACGCGACATTCTCCTGCTTGTCAGCGGTGTCAATAAACGCGAGCCTCTGAAACGACTGCTGAGGCGCGAGATTACCACCGAATTTCCCGCCTCATTCCTGTGGCTGCACCCGAACTGGACGTTGCTGTGCGACCAGGAGGCGGCGCAGGACCTGGACCTGAAACCTTGAGCCGGCCAAACAAAGCCATCGGCATTGACCTCGGCGGGACCAAGACAGTCGTGGCCGCCGTGGATGCCTCTGGGCGTATCCACGCTCGGTCCGGTTTCAAGACGCTGCCCGACCGGGGCTTTGCCGTCGGATTAGCCGAACTACTAGGGTCGGTGCGCCGCGTCTTGAACGAGGCGTGCTGGACAGCGGCAGCGATCGACGGCATCGGTATCGGCTGCACCGGGCCGGTGAACCCGCGGGCCGGCACAATTCACAATCCCTACACGCTGCCCGGGTGGGACGAAAGCAACATTGTGGCGCCTTTGCGGGAGGCGCTCGGCGTTGACGTTTTCCTGGAGAACGACGCTGACGCCGCCGCCGTCGGTGAGTTCCAATTCGGCGCTGGCCGACAGACGAGTCCGCTCGTGATGGTAACTCTGGGCACCGGCGTCGGTGGTGCGCTCCTGGCAAACGGAGAGATTTATCGCGGAGTGAATGGTGAACACCCCGAACTGGGGCACATCTCTGTGCTGTCCGACGGCCCGGCCTGTTACTGCGGAACGCGCGGCTGTTGGGAATCCTTCGCGTCCGGCACCGCGATCGCATTGGCGGGAAAGGCGTGTGGGTTCGAGGACAGCCGCGCGGTGTTTGCGGCGACGCCGGGTGATAACCGAGCGGCGGCGATCGTGGACCGAGCGGTTTGCGCGACGGCCACAGCAACCTGGACGCTGCTCCATACGGCCCTGCCGCACCGCATCATCCTGGGCGGTAGCATCGGCGAGGCGCAGTTTGATCGTTTCGCCGCCGCCATGCGCCAGCAGATCTTGCGCGCAACGCAAATTCCTAAAGGCCGTGTTGAGATCGTGAGGGCGCAACTCGGCAACGACGCCGGCGTCATCGGCGCCGCCTGTCTTGCATTTCAGGCAACTAACCCCGCCCGAACGGTTCAGTAAGACCGACATGAACAAAAAGATCAAAGTTGGCATCATCGGCTCGCAGTTCATTTCCCACATTCACGCTATTTCGCTCAAACGCTGTGCTGAGGCTGAGGCCTTTGCGGTGGCTTCACCCACCCCAGGCCACGCCCGTGACTTCGCAGTGAAGCATGGCATCCCCCACCATTTCACGGACTACAAGAAGCTGCTGGCAATGCCGGAGATCGACATGGTCGCCGTCGGCGCGCCCAATGACGTTCACTGTTCGATCACCCTGGAGGCTGCGGCGGCGGGCAAGCAGGTCGTCATCGAGAAACCGCTGTGTCTGAATCTGGCTGATGCGGACCGGATGATCGAAGCGTGCCGGAAGGCCAAAGTCAAACTGATGTACGCCGAGGAGCTTTGTTTCACGCCCAAGTATGTGCGTTTGAAACAGCTTTTGGATTCCGACGCCTTAGGCGCGCCGACCCTGGTGAAGCAATGCGAAAAGCACGACGGCCCGCATGCGCCGCATTTTTGGGACGTCAACCGCTCCGGTGGCGGAGTGACCATGGACATGGGCTGCCATGGGATCGAGTTCTTTCGCTGGATGCTGGGGCGTCCGCCGATCAAATCGGTCTATGCGCAGATGGGCACCTATGTTCACAGCGACAAGACCGAGGGCGACGATAACGCGCTCATCATCGTCGAGTTTGCCAATGGCGTGCTCGGATTGGCTGAGGAAAGCTGGACGAAGCTGGGCGGCATGGACGACCGGGCCGAGGTTCACGGCTCGAAGGGGGTCGCCTACGCCGATCTCCACCACGGCAACGCCATCGAGACCTTCAGCTCCGTGGGCTACGACTATGCAGTCGAGAAGGCCGGCTCCACCAAGGGCTGGTCATTCACGGTTTACGAAGAGGAATGGAACTACGGCTTCCCGCAGGAGTTGGCGCATTTTGTTGATTGCGTCCAAAACGACAAA
>WNGL01007441.1_pt1 | contig 19435 bp, 19 predicted proteins | sample 5400591 | NCBI WGS metagenome assembly WNGL01 (sample SAMN13153377, study PRJNA577476) | soil metagenome | isolation source: 80 cm soil or saprolite under Garry oak tree replicate 1 | place: USA:California | collected 2016-06-15 | reverse complement strand
CGGCGCAGCGACGGGTACGGCTGCCCGGTTCCGCGGAGCAGGCGGGGCACCGCGATGCCCGCGCCCGGCCGGCCCAGCGCGTCCAGCATCGGCTGGACGCAGCCGGGGCTCAGCCGCACGGTCGGGCTGAGGATCAGCACGGCGTCCGCCGACGGATCGAAGCTGATCACGGCGAATCCCCGGTTGCCGCCAAGGCCGACGACGGCGGCCTCCGGCGCGAGGCGGCGCGCCACGTCAAGCGTGCCATCCGAAGAGGCGCCGTCGGCGATCACCAGGCGCCAGTCATCGACCCCCGCCAGGCCCGCGGGCAAAGACGCCAGCAGGCCGGGAAGCATCCGCTCGCTGTTGTACGCGAGTATCCCGACCGTCAGGCGCATCGCTCGGGCCACCCCTTCCGATCGAGATGTACGACCGCAGCTGTGCCGCGGGCAAAGTCGCAATCGCTCAGTTACGCATAGTGATCGTAATGCGAGAGGCGGGTCTCTTGGGGCTGGCTGCCCGGGGTTCCCGACGTGGCCTTCCGGTTATGGTGAGCGCACGCCGCAGACGGCAAACTGGTGCATATGGTGAACTCTCTGGCGGATCCGGGACTGTGTGCCCTGCTGGACCGGCTGTACGCCGCCGCGGCGGGCGACGAGCCGGTGATTGCCCGGCTGATCGAGCACGAGCGGGCCGCGCCGGCGCCGCTGACCAGCCGCGAGCGCACGGCCCTACTGGAGGACGCCTACCTGCCGGTCGAGCCGGAAAGCGGCGCGCTGCTTTACTCGCTGGTGCGGGCCGGCCGGCCAGCCACCGTGGTGGAGTTCGGCACGTCGTTCGGGATCTCGACGATCTACCTGGCGGCAGCGGTCCGGGACAACGGCGCTGGCCGGGTGCTTGGCACCGAGCTGAGCGAGGCTAAGGCCAGGCAGGCGCGTGCGAACCTGGACGAGGCCGGCCTGGGCGGCGTGGCACAGATCCTGGCAGGCGATGCGCTGGACCGCCTGGCCGGCCTGCCGGGCCCAGTCGGGTTCGTCCTGCTAGACGGCTGGAAAGACCTGTACCTTCCGATGCTGCGGCTGCTGGAGCCCGCGATGGCGGCAGGGGCTCTTGTCTTCGCCGACGACACCGGCAGGTTCGCCGACCAGCTCGCTGGCTACCTGGCCTATGTGCGGGATCCGGCCAGCGGGTACGTGAGCGTCCCGTTCCCGGTCGGCGACGGCGCCGAGCTCAGCTGCCGCGCCTGAGCCCGGGGTTCCCGGCGGACAGCCTGGTGTTGACCCGTCCGCTTTCCCGACGGATCATTGGCGTTATTTCCGGTTCGATCACAGAATGGCTGCCGGCTTTGACCGCCATCCACGCCAGCACCGGCCAGCCGGTCACCACCCGGCGGACCTGGCCGGGCTGCGCTTCGCGACCCCGGCGAGAACCCGAGCCTTAGCAGCAAGGAGTCCGACGGTGGACAGGAAGACGGAGGCAATGGCGCCGGCCGAGCTATCGCTGGGGGCGGGCGAGGGCGAACAGGCGCCGCTTGCGGTATATGGCGGCAATCCCGTCCGGCGCGCGCCATGGCCGACGTACGACAAGGGCGCCGTCTTCGTCCATCCCGAGGACGAGCAGGCGGCGTTACGCGCAATCCGCAGTCATCTCTACTTCCGCTACGACCATCGAGCCCAGCGGGAGACCGAATGCGGCCAGTTCGAGGCTGAGCTGTGCCGTTACTTCGGCAGCAAGCATGCGCTGGCCGTGTCGAGCGGCACGACCGCGCTCGCGCTCGCCATCATGGCCGCCGGCATTCCGCCTGGCTCACTGATCGCCTGCCCGGGCTTCACCTTCGTCGCCACGCCAAGCGCCATCGTGCTGGCCGGCTGCCGGCCCCTCCTGGTGGAGGTGGACGAGAACCTGCACATGGATGTTGCCGATCTCCGGGCTCGCTGGACCGCCGAGATCAAGGGGATCCTGGTGGTGCACATGCGTGGCTTCGCGGCTGAAGTGGCGGCGCTGACCGACTTCGCCGCTGAGATGGGCGTGCCGGTATTCGAGGACGCGGTGCCGGCCCTCGGCGTTGAGCTGAACGGCAGGAAGCTCGGTACCTTCGGCCTGGCCGGCGCCTTCAGCACGCAGTCGGACAAGTCGCTCAACTGCGGCGAAGGCGGTTTCCTTGTCACGGATGACAGTGCGCTCTTCGCCCGCGCCGTGGTGCTATCCGGCGCCTACGAAGGGCGCTTCCGGCGGCATTTCGCGGACGGCGAGGCGCCGATCTCGACCGATTTAGACCTGCCGCTGCTCAGCTTCCGGATGGACGAGATCCGTGCTGCCCTGCTGCGCGCGGAAATGCAGCGGCTGCCGGTTCGGCTGAGCTGCTTCCGCAGGAACTACGACTATGTGGCGGCGTCGCTCGCGGATCTCGGCGAGATCGCCATCAGGCGGCCGGTTGCGCCCGGCGCTTACCTCGGCGAGGCGTTCATCTTCCGCGTTCCTGGCAGGGACGCGCAGTGGTTCGCGCACGCGCTCTGCTGCGAGGGCATCGACGCCCGCAACCTCGGCTCCGACGAGGACAACAACGTGCGGGCCTTCTGGAACTGGCGGTTCGTGTTCGGCGCGATGGACGTGGCGGCGATCAGGGCATTGCTGCCGAACACGACGCGGTACCTGCGGCAGGCGGTCGATGTTCCGATGTCATCGAACCTGTCGGCCGAGGATTGCGATCACCTGATCGCGGCGGTCCGCAGGGTGGCAGCAGCCGCCAGGCCGGCGTCTGCGCCCGGGCTGGCGTCTGCGCCCGGGCTGGCGTCAGCCCCTGGACTGGCGGGCCCGGCTCAGGCCAGGCGGCAGCGATGAGCACCGTCACGGAGAAGAGCGCGATCCCGCGGCTGGCCATCGTCGGGATCTTCGGCGGGCTGTTCTGCGGCTACGTGGGCCTCACCTCGGTGATCCCGGTACTGCCCGGCCTTGTCCGGCAGCGGTACGGCGCGGCCAACTTCGCCGTCGGGCTGGTGGTCACAGCGACCGCGCTGACGGCCCTGCTCATCAGGCCCGTCGCTGGCTTCCTGGCCGACCGATACGGCCATCGCCGCGTCATGCAAATCGGCGCGCTGATCGTCGCTACCGGCGGCGTGCTTTACTTCCTGCCGCTCGGACTGACTGCGCTCGTCGCGGACCGGCTGCTGCTCGGCGTCGGCGAGGCGTCGCTTTTCACCGCGGGCGCCGTCTGGACGGTGACGCTAGCGCCGCACAACCGGCGCGGGCAGCTGATCGGGCTCTACGGCGTCAGCATGTGGGGCGGGATCTCGGTAGGCACCTTCCTGGGCGGCACGCTGCTGCGTTACGGCTATGGCGCGGTATGGGCCTTCAGCGCCGCTGTCCCGCTGATCGGCTTCCTGCTGGTCAGCTCGGTTCACTCGTTCTACCGCGCCGAGCATTCTGGTGCGGGCCGCGGCAGCCTGCTGCCGCGGTCGGTGCTGCTGCCCGGGCTGGCCCTCGCGCTGGCGGCGGCCGGCTACGCGGGGCTCGCCGCGTTCATCGTGCTCCACCTCCGGGCCCGCGGAATCCATTCTGGCGTCGTCGTGCTCAGCTGTTACAGCGCCGTCTACGCCGGCACCCGGCTGGTCATCGGCCATCTGCCGGATCAGCTCGGCCCGCGCCGGGTCGCGGCCTGGTCGGGCACCGGCGAGGCGGTGGGCCTACTGATCATCGCCGCCGCGCCGAGCCTGCCGGTCGCCGTGCTCGGCAGCGTGGTGATGGGAGTCGGCTTCTCCCTGCTGCACCCGTCGCTCGCGTTGATGGTGATGAACCGCACGCAGCGGTCGAAGCAGGGCGCCGCGATCGGCGCCTACACCTCGTTCTGGGATCTGGGCCTCAGCGTCTGGGGCCCGCTGACCGGAGTAGTCGCGACCGGCTTCGGCTACCCGGCGGTGTTCGTCTTCGGGGCCGGCTGCGCGGCGGCGGCCGTGGTCGTCGCGCTGCTGATCCGCCAGCCGGACGCGCAGCCGGCGCCCGCGGGCTGAACGGGCAGCCGGTCCGCCATGAACGAGCCGCTCAAGATCCTCTGCATCACCGGCTGGTGCCGCAACGGCAGCACCATCATCGGCAACATACTCAACGAGGTGCCGGGTTTCTGCCACGTCGGGGAACTGCATTTTCTGTGGAAGAACGCCGCGGGCAAGGGCGCGAACAGCTCATGCGGCTGCGGCAAGGATCTGACCCAGTGTGCGGTCTGGTCGGAGATCCTCCCGCTCGGCCGGCCGGCCGGTGTCTCAGCCGAGGCCTATGCCGGCGACGTGATCCGCCGCCAGTTCGCCTGCGTCCGTACCCGGCATACCTGGCGGGTACTCCGGCACGGGCTGCGCGGCAGACAGATCCGTGCGCATGCCGCGCTGATGACGCGCACCTACCGGGCCGTCGCCGACCGGATGGGCGCCCGCGTGCTTGTCGACACGACGAAGATCCCCGGCGAGGCGGCGCTGCTGCCTTACCTCGCCGGGATACTGCCCTACTACGTCCATCTCGTCCGCGACCCGCGGGCGGTCGCGCAGTCGTGGCGCGAGCCGAAGCAGTACGTCTATGCCATGTCGGCCAGCATGAGCACCGCCTACTGGCACGGCTTCAACCTGGCCGCGCACGCGATTACGCGGCGCTACCCGGACCGGTCACTCCTGCTGCGCTATGAGGATTTCATCGCCGACCCGGCCGGCACGATCGATGTTCTGCTGCGGCTCTGCGGCGCCGATCCCGCCGTCAATCCGATGCAGGGCCGGATGATCGAGCTGCACGCCAACCACACGGTCACCGGCAATCCGGATCGCTTCCTTACCGGCGCCACCATCATCCGGGACGCCGACGGTGCCTGGCAGGCCGGCCTTCCGCGGTCCGCCAGGCTGGCCGCGACGGCGCTGTCATGGCCGCTCTCCGGGCGCTACGCCTACAGATCGCGCCGCGCGCCGCTGGCCGGCGTGGTGCTGGCGGGCGCGGCGCCGCAGGCATCCAAGGACCGCTAGGGCTCGGCAGCTGAGGAGGATGACGATTGGAACTGGGGCTTGAGAACAAGGTCGCGCTCGTCGCAGGCGGCTCGAGCGGCCTCGGCCTCGCCGCCGCCAGGGAACTGGCCGCCGAGGGCGCGCACGTGGCAATCGGCGCGCGCGACCGGGACCGGCTGGCGTCGGCGGAGCGCAGCGTCAAGGCGGTGGCCCGCGGCCGGGTTTCGGCCACCAGCGTCGATGTCACCGACCGGGCGGCCGCCAGCCGCTGGGTTGACGATGTCGCCGCCGAATTCGGCGCGCTGCACATCGTCCTCGTCAGCGGCGGCAGCCCGCCGATCGGCACCGCGTCGCAGTTCGAGCTGGCGGAGTACCAGGCGGCCATCGACCGGGTGCTCTTCCCGGCGGTAGGCCTGGCCCTCGCGGCATTGCCGTATCTCAGGGCGGCGGGCTGGGGCCGGCTGCTGTTCGTGGCCTCGGAGACGGCCAGCGTCCCGGTCGCCCCGCTGGCGCTCTCCGGCGTGACCCGCGCCGCCATTGTCCGGTTCGCCCAGGCGCTCGCCGCCGAGACCGGCCGCGACGGCATCACCGTCAACGTGCTGGCGCCCGGCGGAGTCCGCACCCCGCCGATGGAGCGGGCGGCGGCCAAGCTGGCCGCCGCCGCGGGCGGCGGCGCCGCAGACGGCGGCGGCGACATCGAGGCTCAGCTCCGCGCCATGGGTCAGCACAGCGCACTGGGCCGTCTCGCCAGCCCGGAAGAGATCGCTGCCGTGGCGACCTTCCTGGCCAGCGAGCGGGCGTCCTTCGTCACCGGCGTGGTGCACCTGATCGACGGCGGCGCCAGCGTCAAGGGGCCGGAACTGCCGCACCTCACTGCCGCGCGCAAGGACACCTACACATGACAACGGCCGCGATCCGGGGCGCTGCCGCGCCGAGATGCCGGGGCGGGCCCGGCGAGACCGGGCCTGCCGAGACCGGGCCGGCCAGACCGGGCCGGCCAGGACCGGGCCCGGCGAGAAAGGGAAGGAGCCTGCGTCGTCAGATGACGAGCCATGCCTATACGGAGCGTGATGTCGGTGAATTCTTCGACCAGACCACCGCGACCTACCTGAGCTTCTGGGACAGCGAAGGCGTGCTGCACACGGGCTACTTCGCCGACGCCGATGACGATGACTACCGCGGCGCCGCCGAGCGGACATCCGACATCCTGGCGGCAGCGGCCGGGATCGATGCCGCGTCCTATGTGCTCGACGTGGGCTGCGGCTGCGGCAACTTCCTGTTCCAGCTGGCCGATCGGTTCGGCTGCCGTGGCGAAGGCCTCGACCTGAGTATCGAGCGCATCAAGTTCGCGCAGCGCCGGCTGGCCGGAGCTCGCCAGCAGCGCCCGCCCGGCATCGGCTTCCGGCACGGCTCGGCGACGCAACTGCCGTACCGGCCCGGCACCTTCAGTCATGTCGTCAGCCAGGATGCGCTCTTCCTGGTGCCGGACAAGCCTCGCAGCCATGCGGAGATCCATCGCGTCCTGCGGCCCGGCGGGGTTTTCGCCTGCTCCGATTTCCTGCAGCCAAGGAAGGAGATCGGCGAGCGCGCCCGCAAGCACGTCTACGACCGCGTCAGATGGAGCAGCGGCTATTCGCTTGCCGGGTACCGGGCGGCCCTGGAGCAGGCCGGGTTCGAGATCATCGTCGCCCGCAACCTGGAAGGCCATATCAGGCAGACCTACCGCGTGCTGGGGAAGACGGCGCGCGCTCGCGCCGGGACGACGCCGGATGCCGCGGCCCGTGACTGGATGCTGGCCTTCGCCGAGTCCTGCGTCGAGATCCAGGCGGCCATCGACGAGGGGGAGTTCGGCTGGGGAATCTTCGTTGCCCGCAAGCACGGCAGCGTCACGCCGTCGGATCAAGCCAGCACGAGGTAGGAAGCCATGCAGCGGACAGAAGGCATCAAGGCAACGATGGCGGACGTCGCGGCCGCCCGGAAGACGGAGCTCTCACCCGGCCGGATGTTCGCCGAGGCATGCGCCGAGAACGGACCGGATGCCTGCGTGGAATACGACGTGACGGTCACCGATTCACTCACCAGCTCACGGCGCAAACCGCGCTATCCGGCGCGCAACATGCTCAAGGTCGTCGACCTTTCCAGGGACCCGCGGCATTACTACTGGCAGGAGAGCCCGGCACTGCCGGGCGATGCGCAGGTCGACGAGGCCGACCTGCGGCGCGAAGCGGGGAACAGCTTCCATAAGTCGCCGATTCCGGAACTGTATGCCACCACCGCATGGGTGCAGGTTCCGGCAGGACTATGGGAGGACGCCGCGACCTTCGAGTCCTTCATCAACTACCGGCTGATCGTCCGCCTCGCCACGGCCGAGAACCACACGATCATCCGCGGCAAGGGCGGTCTGCTGAACATCCCGGGGATCGCCCGCATGACGTCGGCAGGCCCGTTCGCCTCGACAATCCTCGCGGCGTGCAACGAGGTGGAGCAGACGGGGGGCACGGCCGACGGCCTCATCATCAATCCCGTCGACTTCTACAAATTCATGGGATACGGGCGTCTCATGGCCGATGTCGAGCAGAACGGTTTCTTCATCGTGCGGACCCGGCTTGTCGACCCGGGGACGGCCATCGTCGGCGACTTCGGGCACGGCGCGCTGCTGTTCGACGCCGGGCGCTCGCTGATTCGCTTCGCCGAGCCGCCCCAGGGAACCTTCGCGCAGCCCGGCACCGCGCTCATGGCCGAGATCTACGAGCGGGTCGTGATCAACCTGCCGGCCAATTTCTTCGTCGTCAGCCTGTAGCGGGCAGCGCATGCCGATGATGGGTGTCCCCGGCGCGGCGCCGATCCGGCATGATCCTGATGTCCTCGTCATCGGCGGCGGGATCGTCGGCCTGTTCTGCGCCTATTACCTGCGCCGCAGCGGCGCCACCGTGGCCGTGCTTGAGCGCGGGACGATCGGCGGCCCGCAGTCCTGCTCGTACGGGAACACTGGTTTCGTCGGTACTCAGGGCGCCGCTCCGCTCGCCGAGCCCGGCGTCCTTGCCCAGGGACTGCGCTGGCTGCTGAACCCGGAAAGCCCGTTCTATGTCAGGCCGCGCCTAGACGGCGGCCTGCTGTCCTGGCTCTGGCATTTCCGCCGGGCTTGCAACGACCAGGACGCCCGCGCGTGCTACCGGGTGCTGCTCGACATGAAGAAGCGGAGCCTGGGGATCCTGCGCGAGGTTTGCGCCGCGGGCGGGCTCGCCGCCGCCTTCACGGCCAGGGGCATGGTAGTCGCGTTCAGGACGCCGCAGCGATTCGAGCAAGCCTGCCGGTCCATGCCGCAAGCGGTCGCGAACGGCGTGCCGCTGCGGCTGCTCGGCCCGGGCGAGCTGCACGCGCTTGAGCCGGATGCCGAGTTCGATATCTGCGGCGCCCTGTACAACGCCGACGGCGCCGCCCTGCGCGCACCCGACTTCGTCCTCGCGTTCGCCCGGACGCTCAGCGACATGGGGGTCGAGATTCATCCGCAAGCCGACGTCACCGGCTTCGAGATCGCGAGCCGCACGGTCGGGCCGGTGCGGACGACGCTGGGGGATTTCAGGCCCCGCGAGATCGTCATCGCGGCGGGCGCGTGGTCGGCGGAATGCGCCAGCAAACTGGACATCAGGCTGAAGCTCCAGCCCGCCAAGGGCTACAGCATCACGGTCAGGATGCCGCGTAACGCGCCCAGGCTGCCGGTGCTGCTGACGGAGGGAAAGGTCGCGATCATGCCACTCGGGGACCGTCTTCGCTTCGGCGGGACGCTGGAGCTGTCCGGCCTGGACAGCTCGATCTCAGGCCGGCGCGTGCACGGCATCCGGCAGACCGTGCGTGCCTACCTGCCGCAACTGCAGACCACCGAGACCCTGGAAGTATGGAGTGGCTTGCGGCCCTGCACGCCGGACAGCCTGCCGTTCCTCGGCCGCGCCGGGGCCTACCGCAACCTGTCAATCGCATCCGGCCACGGCTACATCGGCATGGGCCTTGCGCCGGCCGGCGGGAAGCTGATCGCGCAGATCCTCGCGGGCGAGAAACCGGACATGGACATCGCGCCGTTCCGCATCGGCCGCTTTGGCTAGCGGAGCACAGATGCGGCGCGACGTCACGATCGGGGTGCTCTGCCTGGAAACCTCGTTCACCAAGATCCCGGGGCACATCCGCAATCCGGCCACCTTCGATTTCCCTGTCCGCTACGAGGTGGTGGCAGGCGCCACGCCGGAGCGGCTGGTGAGCCAGGCCGATCCGCGGCTGCTCGATCCGTTCATCCGCGCGGCAAGGGAGCTTGAGGCGCAAGGGGTGGCGGCGATCACCGGTGCCTGCGGCTTCCTTGTCCTCTTCCAGCGGCAGCTAGCCGGGTCGGTCACCGTCCCGCTCTATTCCTCCAGCCTGATCCAGCTGCCCATGGTCTACCGCATGCTGCGGCCGGACCAGAAAGTCGGGCTGCTCGTGGCCAGCAAAACCTCCCTCACCCGGCGCCATCTCGCGGCGATCGGCGGTGAGTCCGTTCCGGTCTGCATCGCCGGCATGGCGGCACAGCCGGAGTTCCGCGAGGTCATACTGGAGGGGCGGCGCACCGAGCTGGACACCGGCCGGCTCCGGCGCGAGGTGCTCAGCGAGGTCGATCAGCTGGCCAGGGACAACCCAGGGATGGGGGCGCTGATCATCGAATGCACCGATCTGGTGCCGTTCGCCCGCGCGATTCAGGCGCGGGCCGGCGTGCCCGTCTTCGATATCGTCACGCTCACCCAGATGGTGCACCGGAGCCTGACGCGCCAGCCCTTCAGCGGGTAGTCCACCTGGCGCGGCCTGCTGCCGGACGTGCCCCGGCCTGACACGACTACGCCCGGGCGGCATTACGCCTGCCCCGGGTGGTTGCCAGCGAGAGAGCCTGCGCAGATGCACACGCGGGCGCAACGGCATACTGCTATGGTGCATGGTTTGGAGCAGCCGCCTCACCCTCCTCAGCGAGATGCCGTACATGCTGAGCGGTCACAGATAGTGAGATAGGTTGACGAACCTCCGAGGCGCGATGACTCCTGGCCCACATGCACAGCGGCATAGCTGGGCCCGCATGCGGACAGGCACGCTGGTTTCATTGGCCGCAAGGATTTCACCTAGTTTTGTCCGGAACCGCCCGGATAGCCGGCCAATCAGGGAGGCCGCCGGGCGCAGGCGGGAGCTGGGCGCGTGGCTCACTCCGGTGAACGTGGTCATCGCGGCAGCCACGCTGCTAGCGCTGGGCCTGCGGTTTTACTGGCTTTTCCGGCCTACCCACCTGCTGGGCGTGACCGAGTATGACGATGGGTCGTATTTCGGCAGTGCCGTGCGCCTGGTGCGCGGGGTGGTGCCATACCGCGACTTTGTCTTCGTGCAGCCGCCGGGGATCACGCTGCTGATGGTCCCGTTCGCGCTGCTGGCAAAGGTGACGGGCACTGCCTGGGCGCTGGCGATCGGGCGGATCGTTACCGTCCTTGCGAGTGGGGCGGGCGTCCCCCTAACCGGGCTCCTGGTCCGCCACCGGGGGGTGCTTGCCGCCGTCCTGGCGTGCGGGCTGCTGGCGGTGTATCCGGACAGCGTGGCGGCGGCGCATACCGTTCTGGTGGAGCCGTGGCTGGTGTTGTTCTGCCTGATCGGTGCGGTGGCCGTGTTCGACCGCGATCACCTGGCCGGCGGGCGCCGGCTGTTCTGGGGCGGTATCGCGTTCGGGTTCGGGGGTGCGGTGGAGGCCTGGGCGATCGTCCCAGTGCTGGTGGTTTTCGCCCTCAGCCTGCCCAGGCCCAGGCTGGCCGGGGCTTATGCGGGCGGGGTGGCCGCCGGGTTCCTGATCCCGGTCCTGCCTTTCTTCGCCCTCGCCCCCCGGAGCTTTTATGACAGCGTGATCACGGCTCAGGTCGGATCCAGGGTCGGCGCGCAGCCGATCCCGTTCTGGTATCGCATCCAGCAGATGAGCGGGCTCACCCAGCTGCACGGGCTCAGGCACGGCATCGTGTTCGCCGCTGCCGTGGTCATCGTCGCGCTGGTGATTCTCACCTGCGCCCTGGCGTCCATGCTGACAAGGCGCCCGCCACCGGCGCTGGAGTGGTTCGCCCTGGCGACGGCCACCCTGGTGGTGGCGATGTTCTTGTGGCCCAAGCAGTTCCACTACCACTTCTCTGGATTCCTCGCGCCGTTCTTCGCCCTGGCCATCGCCCTGCCGGTGTCCCGGCTGATGTCCGCCGTCGGCCCGTCGGCCGGCCGGCCGGGGATTCGCCAGGAGATACGGTGGGCCATCTCGGGCGTGGCCGTGCTGGCGATCATGGTCGCTAGCCTTGACCAGGCCATCCACGAGGCCCGGGTGCGGCCCCGGATACCGCCGGCGAATGTTCCTGACGCCGCGCAGGTGATCCCGCCAGGCGCCTGCGTGCTCACCGACCAGGTGTCCTACACGATCGCCGCCAACCGCTTCGTTAGCGACGTGCCGGGCTGCCCGACGGTAGACGACGGCAGAGGCACCAACCTTGCCCTGTCCGGCGGACGGACCGGAAGGACCGGCGCAGGCAGCGTGCCCGCCGTGGCCGCGCTATGGCGCTCGGCGTTCGAGCACGCCGACTATGTGTGGCTCTCCCCGCGGAATCATCGCCGGATCCCCTGGACACCAGCGCTCACCGCCTATTTCCACGCCCACTTCGTCCGCGTCACCCAGTTCGGCCCGCACATCAGGCTGTATGCCCGCAAGGCGCTGCCACCGCACTGAGCCAGCCAGCGCCGACGAGCAGGTCAGGCGGCCCTGCATGCCGAATCCCGGCGTCCTGGCCCACCGGATCCCCTGGCTATCCAGGCAAGCCGGGCCTCGTGGTTAGTCTGGGCAAGCCACACTTGGATCCGGTTCCTAGCAGGGAAGATCACATGGGCACGACAGACAAACTCAGCCCCGGGTGCGCGTATAGCCCCGGGTGCGCGTATCCGGCCGGGGTCGGCGGCCCCTGTGGGCCAGGGGCCGCCGGCGGTTCTCTTTCGGAGGAGGTGGCCGGACCGCGATGAGGCAGCGCGCAGGCGGCCCCGAGGGCACTGACGGAACTGGATCTTCTCCGCGCTCCGCTGCCGAGAGCAGCGGGGGAGCTTCGCAGCAGTCTCTGGCCGGGCGCAACCCGGTCCTGGACGTGGCGCAGCTTGAGGTGCTGCGCAGGTACGGCAGTGAGCACGACATGGCCGCGGGAGAAGTGCTGTTTGCCGACGGGGACGTGACATATGACCTGATCGCGGTGCTGGCCGGCGAGGCGCGGATCATCGAGCGCCGCGGTCAGCCGGACGAGCGGGTTATCAATACTTACCGCAGGTCGCAGTTCCTTGGCGAGATCGGCCTGCTCACCGGCCAGCGGGCGTACCTGAGCGCGGTGGCGAGCACGGCCGGGCGGGTGCTGCGCGTTCCCGTGCAGCAGGTGCGGGTGATCATGGCGCAGGAGCCCGGCCTCAGCGAGCTGATCCTGCGGACGTTCCTGCTCCGGCACTCGATCCTGACGCGCCTGGGCTCGGGCCTGACGCTGATCGGATCCCGGTTTGATGCCGGCACCCGGCGGCTGCTGGAGGTCCTGGCGCGCAACCGGCTGGCATCGACGTGGCTGGAGCTGGAAGGATCACCCGAAGCCGAGACAATGCTCCGGGCGCTGGATGTGCCCGTCGGGGACCTGCCGATCGTCGTCGTGCCTGGCGGGCCGCTGCTGAGGAACCCCGGCAGCCGCGAGCTGCTCGACGCGCTGGGCATGTCCGGCCCGGGCGATACCGACCTGTCCGGCGTGTGCGATCTGCTGGTGGTGGGAGCCGACGATCCTGGCCGAGGACACCGCGCTGGGCGGCCAGGCGGGAACGTCGTCCCGGATCGAGAACTACCTGGGCTTCCCGGCGGGCCTGTCCGGGGAGGAGCTGGCGGCGCGCGCGACCTTGCAGGCGCAGAAGTTCGGCGTGCGCATCAAGCTGGCCTCCAAAGCGGTGTCGCTGTCATCGGACTCCGGCGTGCACCGGGTCAGGTTCGACGACGGCGATGCGATCACCGCTAGGTCGGTCATCATCGCCACCGGGGCGCGCTACAACCGGCTGCCGCTGGGCCGGCTGGCCCAGTTCGAGGGCGTCGGCGTCTACTACGCGGCCACCCAGATGGAGGCCCAGGCCTGCCGCGCTGACCCGGTCGCCATTGTGGGCGGCGGCAATTCCGCCGGCCAGGCCGCGCTGTTCCTGAGCCGTAGCAGCGCCGAAGTTCACGTCATCATCCGGGGCGAGACGCTGGGGACCTCCATGTCGCGCTACCTGATCGACCAGATCGAGCGGACCCCCCGCATTATCGTCACGCCCCGAACGCACGTCACCGCGCTGCTCGGGAAAGATCAGCTGGAAGGCGTGGAGCTGCTGGATACCGGCCGGCAGCAGAGGTCGGCACTGGCGGTCCGGGGCCTGTTCGTTTTCATCGGCGCACAGCCGGCCACCGGCTGGCTGGCGGGCCAGCTCGCCGAGGACACTCGCGGGTTCCTGCTCACCGGCAGCAACATCCCGCAAGCTCAGCTCGGCGACGCCGGCCGGATGCCGCTGTTCCTGGAGACCAGCCGGCCGGGAGTCTTCGCCGTCGGCGACGTGCGCAGCGGGTCCATCAAGCGCACCGCGACCGCAATCGGGGAAGGCTCGATGGCGGTGCGGCTGGTGTTCGAACGCCTCCAGGCTACCGGCAGCGCGGTCGCGGACCCGCCCCGCGCCGACACAGACGGCCGCAATGCCCCGTTTGTTCAGGTGAGGTAACTGTTCATCTGCGGCGGCGCTCAAACAGTGTGCCGGTCGGCGAGGCGCGGGGGAGCGTCGCCCTTGTCCATGCGGTGGTCCGTTGGCCGAGCAGGCTCCCGCTGAGCCAGGCAGTCCGGGGGGCCGTTCGGCTCTTCGGGTGGCGCCAACACGAACCCAACTATCGCATCGGCGACCACGTCGGCGGCTCGGCAGGCTCATCTCCGGGGCCGGCTGCCGTCCTCATGCCACCGTGCCGCTGCGCTGACCGGCCCGCCTGGCCCGGGGATGGCAGAGTTCACGCGCTGGTGGTTTCGCATCGGCTGGGCGCTGATGTCGCAGCCAGAGGAAGATCAGCCACCCGGCGAATGCAACCAGCCAGAAACTGACGAGACGGTACAGCAGGACCGCCGCCAGGGCCTGGGTGGCCGGCAGCCCGGCGGCTACCAGGGTCAGGCAGAGTGTCCCCTCGACGACCCCGAGCCCGCCGGATGTGATGTTGAGGCTTTGCGCGGCGATTCCCGAGCCGTAGACCAGCAGGATGACATGCCAGGGCACGGCCGCGCCGACGGCGTGGCTGCTCACGGCCAGGACGGCCACATCCGCGAGCCAGTTGGCCAGGGCCAGGCCGGTCACCATGGTCCAGCCAGACGGGGTCAGCCGCAGCGAGCCTAGCCGGTCGGCCCAGGCCCGGATGATCTGGCGGGGATCGCCGATGGGCCGGCGAAACAGCCGTGACCCGTGTCGTAGCGTCCAGGCCGCGGCGCGCTGCGCATGCCGGCGTCAACTACTAATACGGATAGTAGAGAGAGAATGTTCAGTACGCTGCGGCCGCGGTCATCAGCGCAGCGCCGCCGGCGGCGTCCGGCACGCCGCGGCCGTCAGCTACATGGCCGGGCGACATGCGCGGCCAGCCTGCGGCTGACCGGACTCACGGGCCCGCAGCGACCGGGCATCGGAGGCTGCGTGTCCCGGTTCGGTGCCCGGATCACACGGCTGGCTCGAGCGCAGCCGAGCACGTCATGGCGATGCGGCGGCTCAGTGCCGGGATGCGCCGGCTGGTTACCCACCGGGAGTCGAGCACCCACCGGCTGGCGATGGTCATGCGGGGCGGGCCGTCCGGCCGCGGGTCACGCCAGTGCGCCTGGACGACCTCGAGCAGGCAGGCCAGCGCGTGCTTGGTTCCCTTGACCTGCAGCTGGCCTACCGCCTGCCATCCGGCCGGGACACAGACCAGCAGCTCGGACCGGAAGCTGATGTCCGGGAAGACGCCGGCGTCCAGGAAGCCGGGCCCGGTGAGCAGCCGGTCAAGCACCGCGGACCCGGTGCTCACCGCGCTCGCCCTGGCGACCAGCCGCGCTGCCGAATCCCCGATCGGCTGCTTGACGAGCACCCCGCCGGTCAGGGGCAGGCGTCCCCGCACTGGCCGGCCAGCGAACCGCGCGGTGAACGACGCCTGCGAGCACCCCGGATCGATCCGCCAGCTGCCGGTGGGCACGGGGTGAATGCCCGGCGTTGTTGTCATCACGGGGCTTCTCCTTTGCTGGCCAGGCGCGCTGGCGTGTCGCCGCGCCATTGGCCCGGTGTCCGGGCCCTCTGGCGGGCGCAGCGGCCGGTGAAGCCGCTCTTGCCACTAATACGGATAGGAGATATGCCCGGTTCACCAGGGGCCCTGGTCACGCCGGGTCTAGGCGAGGTCTAGGCGGGCGGGACCCGTCCCAGCGCGAGCGCCGCGATGGCGGGGGCCAGCGCGAGCAGCAGGGGGATCAGCGCGAGCACGGCGACCGTGGCGCGCAGCATTTGCCGGCGGACCGGGCCGAGCGGCTCGGCCGGGCCAAGCAGCCGGTGTATCCGCTGCACCGTGTCGGTGACAGCCGCGGCCAGGGTCGGCGCGGCGAGGGCCGGCGCGGGACTGGCGGCCGTGGCCAGCACGACGAGGGCGGCGGCCAGCGGCCCGGGATCGCACGCTTGTGTTGCCGCGTCGTCGGCGTGCAACTCGACCAGCCGCGCTACCTGGGCGTCTGCGTCCCGCATCAGCGGGATGAAGGGAAGGACCTGGCGGCCGATCCTGGCCATGGCCAGTAGCAGGTGGTGGTGGCCGGCTAGGTGAGCTCGCTCGTGCGCGAGGACCGCGTCCAGCTGGGCGGGATCCAGCGCCGCCACCGCGCCGGTGGTCAGCACTACCGTCGGGTGCCGGCCGGCCACGCAGTAGGCGGCGGGCTGAGGATGGTCCAGCAGCACGGCCCCTAGGGCCGGCTCGGGATGCCCGGCCAGCCGGGCCGTTTGCGCGTGCCGCAGCGCCTGCCGCCCGACTGCGCGCAAGTGGGTCGTGGCGGTGACCGCGGTCCGGGCCAGGACAGCGCCGGCCAGGGTGAGGCCGAGCCCGGCCACGGTGGCGCCCCCCGGGGTGGCGTACTCGGCGCGCAGCCGCAGCACGCAGGCACCGATCAGGTGACTGAGCCCGCCGCCGAGGGCGGTTGCATGGACCGCCAGCGTCAGGCCGGCCAGCCCGAGTGCGGCAACGACGGACCATCCGGCGGTCAGGTAGGTGACGATCGCCAGCAGCGGCGCCCGGGCCGTCCACCCGGCCCGGCGAAGCATCGCCGCGCCCAGCGTGCCGGCGCAGGCCGCGTACGCCAGCAGCACCGCCGCGACGGTCACTGAGCCTCGCCAGCCTCAGGCTCGCCGCGCGCCTGATCGAGCGCCTGCTGCAGCAGCGCAGCGTCGTGCGGGCTCATCTGGAGCACGAAATGCGCGAGCGCCGTGCGCCGGTCCGCGCTGGTGCCCAGCGCGTCGTTCATCAGCGCCGCGGTATACCCGGAACGGGAGCCGGTGGGCTCATAACGCCACGCACGGCCGTCCCGCTCCCGCCGCAGCCACCCCTTGCGGTGCAGGTTCTCCATCACCGTCATCACGGTGGTATAGGCGAGCGGCCGGTCAGGGCGCAGATCATCGACCATCTCGCGGACCAGCGCCGGCCTGCCCCACTCCCACAACCGGTCCATGATCACAGCTTCCAGCTCACCCAACTGACGCATCATCGGCTCCCGGACGTGGTCGCCCTGGCGGGTGCTCCCGCCGCTACTTATTACTATCACGGATAGAATACGCCGCCGGTTCACGCGAAATGCCAGAACTCCCCGGCCGGCGGGCCCTGTATCTGTTCGGGCCCCTTGCATGGGCCGGGCGGCAGCTTCGTCGTGGCTTCAGATCAGATGCCTGGTCACCCGACTGGTTGCGCTGGCATGAGCACGCCCGCAACCGGCGTGCCAGGTGCCGGATTGCCGCGGGCGTCCCGTAACCGCCGTCTCTTGCGGTCGCGTGGTGAACAAGACACATTTACTATCCGTGTTAGTAGTTATGTCCGCCATCCTGTCCGCAGCCCACGGCGGGCTGCCCCGCGGCGACCTGCCCGGCGACGCCGATGGTGATGGCCATCCCCATGACTATGACTATGACGGGCTGATGGTACCGGCGGCGGGTCTCCGGCCCGGACGGCGCATGATCGCCATGATGCTGCTGGCCGCGCACCCCGGCCGGCCCAAGCCCGCGGCGCGCAAGCGCCACCGCTCGCCGCGCCCGCGGCGGGAGCCAGGCCCAGACGCCGGGCGCCCCGCACGGTCAGGCCCATGGCGGGCCGGGGCCGGCCGATGAGATTAGCCGCAGCCGCGGCAGTCAGGAAGGCAGCGAATCGATGGACGACGTAGGGCTGTTCGGGCCGGGATCGGCGACCTGGCACCTGATGGGCGAGCCGGTCTTGTGGGTGGCCGGGATCCGTGCGCTCTACCTTCAGGCACTCGACCCCAGGACGATGCGCGGCACCTGGCAGAACTCGGCTCTGGTGCACCGCCATGAGGCATGGGGACGGTTCGTCCGCACAACCGAATTCGTCCGTACCCGCACCTACGGGAGTACGGAGGAGGCCGAGCGGACCGGACGCCGGGTGCGCAAGATCCATGCCTCGCTGACCGGCGTCGACGCAGATGGCGCCGTATTCCGCCTCGACGAGCCCGAGCAGTTGCTGTGGGTGCACTGCGCGGAGGTCGATTCCTACGTCGATATCTGCCGGCGCTGCGGCATGGACGCCCCGCCAGACCGGCTCGATGACTTCGTGGACGAGCAGCGCCGGTCAGCCGCCCTGGTCGGGCTCGACCCGGAGGGCGTGCCGGCCTCAGTCGCCGAGCTCGACGCCTACTACGACGAGGCGCGGGAGCGGGCACGCGCCTGCGACGAGGCGAAGATGAGCCTCCGGATGTCGTTCAACCCGCCCTTCCCACCCGCGCTGGTCCCGCTGAAGCTCGTCACCCCGGCCCTGAACACCCTGGCCTTCGCGACACTGCCACGCTGGGCCAGGAAACTGTACGGGGCACCCGGGAGCCCGGTCACCGACCTCGCGACCACCACAGCGTTGCGGGGGCTCTACCAGGCAACGCGCCGGATCCCGGCGCGGCTCCGCTATACCCCGACAGTGCGGCAGGCCAGGCAAATCATGCGCGAGCACGAGAGGCAGCAGCCCGCGGCCTGCTAAGGCGCGCCGCGGCTCGAGCCGAGCGCCCAGGCATGCCCCTCACCAGCGAGCGCAGGACGGGTGCCTGATCAAGGGCTCCCGCCGCCGTACTCCTGGCCGTTCACGAACAGCGGGTAGCCGGTGGCCGAGACGTGGGCGGCCAGGTGGTGTGGATACCGAAGAGACCTGGCCGGCCGCTCCGGCCGGGATGACGTGCCCGAGACAGACGGTGGGTGCGATCGCCGTGACGTGCCTGCGGCAAGCTCCCCCCCGTGGTGATCGTGACCGTAGCGGCAGCATCGTCCGGGCGGGTGGTGGCCCGGCCGCGGATGTTACGTCGGTCGGGTGTCAACGGCCCGGGCTACCGGCGGCCGGGCATCGTGGCGATCCGCGCGGGCCTGGCCGGGTCGGCCAAAGACCACTCCGTGACGCCGGTGAGGGCGGCAGCGAGCACGGTCTGGCTGCCGGGGGCGAACGCGACCGGCGCCCCACCTGTGAAATGGGCGAGCAGTTTCGGGTGGGCGCCGAGTCGCCAGACCAGGTCAAAGCCGGCGTCACCACCAGCGCCAGTTCCCTGGGCGGTGACGCCCAGGCGCGTGTTGGGGGAGACAGCGATACCCGCCGCGCCGCTGGCGGTCAGTATCGCGTCCTGTTTTTCGTGCTGCCATTGGGCCAGGACGATCAGCCCGAACATCGCGAGGATCACGGCGCCGGCGAAGGCCGCTGCTGCGGCCCGGCGTATAGCTGTGCCGAGGCGGGACACGGTAACACCTTCCCTCCGGTAGCTGGTGTCGAGGTGGGTGCCGAGCGCGGCGAGCGCGAGATTGACCACCGTGCGCGGGCCCGACCGGTGCTCGCCGCTCGCAGGCAGACGCGGCCCGCGCCGCCATGTGTCCGTGTTCCCACAAGCTGGCGCGGGCCGCTCGGCCGCTCCCAGAGCCGCACCCCGCGATCGGGCGCGCGCCAGAGGTCTACCTACACCTGCACGGCATGTCCCCGGCCGACATCGCCGCCATCCTCGCCCGGCGCGAGGACGGGCCAGCCTGACCCGGTGCGGTAAGGTACCGCGGGCGGGGGGATTGGATTGACGGCAGAGACGAAGGCGCCGGCCGGGCCACTGCGTCCGGCGATCACCCGGCCGCTGCTTCCGGCGGCCGCCCGGCCGCTGGCCTGGGTGCTCACCGCCTGCTGCGCGGTCATCGTTGCCGGG
>WNGL01003287.1_pt1 | contig 19444 bp, 17 predicted proteins | sample 5400591 | NCBI WGS metagenome assembly WNGL01 (sample SAMN13153377, study PRJNA577476) | soil metagenome | isolation source: 80 cm soil or saprolite under Garry oak tree replicate 1 | place: USA:California | collected 2016-06-15 | reverse complement strand
ACATGCCGGCTCCCAGCAAAAAAATCTTCGGCACCGACGGCGTGCGCGGCACCGCCAACATCGAGCCGGTCACCGCCGAAACCGCGCTCAAGCTTGGCCGCGCCGCCGGTCACGTGTTTAAGAACCTGCAAAGCCAGCCGCGCGGAGACGGCCGGCACAAGATTGTGCTGGGCAAAGACACTCGGCTTTCGGGCTACATGCTGGAGAACGCGATTTCCTCCGGAATCCTTTCCATGGGCGTGGACGTGCTCTTCATCGGTCCGCTGCCGACTCCCGGCGTCGCCTACGTCACCCGCAGCCTGCGCGCCGACGCCGGCATCGTCATCACCGCCTCGCACAATCCCTATGACGACAACGGCATCAAGTTTTTCCGCTCCGACGGCTACAAACTCGACGACAAAATCGAATATGAAGTCGAAAACCTGGTTTTCAGCGGTGAAATCGAAAACATCCGCCCGACGGCCGACGAGATCGGCAAGGCGGTGCGCATTGACGACGCGCTGGGCCGCTACATCGAACACGCCAAGGCCTCCTTCCCGCGCGGCATGAACCTGGAGGGCCTGCGCGTCGTGGTGGATTGCGCGCACGGCGCCGCCTATAAATCGACTCCCTGCGTGCTGCGGGAGTTGGGCGCCGACGTGATCGTTTATGGCAACCAGCCTGACGGCAAGAACATCAACAAAGACTGCGGCTCAATGCATCCTGCGCTCATGTGCCGGAAGATCTGGGAGCACCGCGCCGACCTGGGCATCGCACACGATGGCGACGCCGACCGCGTGTTGCTTTGCGACGAAACAGGCAAACTGATTGATGGCGACGACATCATGGCCATTGCCGGCCTGGAACTGCTGGCCCAAGGGATGCTGGCGGAAAAGACAGTGGTCAGCACCGTGATGAGCAATGCCGGCCTGGAAGCGGCGATTACGGGAGCCGGCGGCTGCGTGGTCCGAACCGCGGTAGGCGACAAAAAAGTGATCGATGAAATGCTGCGCCAAGGGTTCACCTTCGGCGGCGAGCAAAGTGGGCACATGATTTTCCGCGACTACAGCACGACGGGCGATGGCTTGGTGACCGCCCTGCAAGTCCTGCGCATCATGCGCACCAGGAACTTGCCGCTGTCCCGGCTCACCCAGTGCTGGACGCGTTTCCCGCAGGTCGTGTCGAACATTGTTGTGCGGGAAAAGCGGCCATTTGAGCTGTTGGACAACGTGCCAGACCTCCTGGCGAGCGCAGAAACGGAATTGAAAGCCCAAGGTGGCCGCGTGTTCCTCCGTTACTCCGGCACAGAACCCAAGGCGCGCCTGCTGCTGGAAGGCCGCGACCCTGCGGCATTGCAGAAATGGACGCAAAAGATTTCCGAGGCAATCAAGCAACAGGTGGGTGGCTGAGGCCGATCGTGCGCTCCTCCGAAGTGATCCCGGTCCCGCGTAGCTTTTCGTGACCGGCTCCGAGCGTCAGCCCCGCCCAAAGCGGATTGCTGCTCCTTTTCTCCATCTTCCCCGGAGCGTTCACGGCAAAATCAGAATCTCCTGCCGGAACCGCCCGACAAACTGGTTGGGCATTCTTGCATCAATCGAGCCGGGAACAAAGTTCTCGAGCGCGACGTGTCCGTCGCAAGAAACGGCGTTGGCTCTTCGCGCGTGGCGGAAGTGGCCATTTGGTTGGTTAGTGCTGTCATCAACGTAATACCACTCCTCGATCATAGGATTGCTGGCAGATGCAGGCGCTTGCCAGGTGTTCACCTGGGCAGCATCGGCCACCAGCGCGGTCTCCGCTGGACGCACAAGCCGGCTGAGGTTGAGCGGCGGCTGGCTGGGCGGGGCGGAGAGGAAAAGATTGTAGCCGTAGCCCCAGGTTGCGTTGGTGGCTTTCAACTTCAGTTGCGAACTGAAGTAGTTGAATGACGGGCAGATCTCGACCCCGCGCTCTTGCAGGTACGGATAAAGCGCTCCCCGCGTGGCATCGAAGGCGCGCTGGCCCTCTACGCCCGATCCCATCCACCCAAACCAGAAGAGTTGCCCGCCATTGGTGAAGACGCCGCTATAGCGGAAGCAATTCCCGCTGTTATCGTCCCAATACAAGTGGGCCGCCAGGCCCAGTTGCCGCAAGTTGCTGACGCACTGGATGCGTTGCGCCGAAGCTTTGCTGCGGGCCAGCGCCGGCAGCAGCAGCGCCGCAAGCATGGCGACTATGGCAATGACGGCGAGCAGTTCGAGAAGGCTGAAAGCGTGACCGGGGCAGAATGGCCCTCTGGTCATCGCCCGCGCCCTGGTGCTCGATGTTGGCCTCAGTTCTAATGCCGGCTCGTGATGAGAGCGGCCCCGATAGCCGGCGGCCAGTTCCTCATTCAACTGATTCAATTCTGCTAACACCTTTAACTCCGGTAATCCAGGTGACGATGCAACGATGCAACGATGTAACTCATCCAACTCATATCTCTGGTCGTCCATCACGGTCTTTGTGCGCGCACGCGATAGAACGCCCGTGCTGACAGCGCGTTGGTGTCTAGGAGAACCAGATTGGTTCCGTTGCCGCCGATGGCCGCTGAAGCCGGCGTCCAGGACTGAAAATCCGAGGTGCGTTCGAGAGTGTAGAACCAGTTCGTCCGGCTGAGGAGCTGGACTTGCCAGTGATCGCCCATGAAGCTGCCTGCGAGATCCTCGACGGGCAGGGGAATCGTGATGGCAACGTTTTCCAGCACGCCGTGCGCCAGGAGCGAGCCGCCATATTGCGGGTCCTGGCCGGCGTCGCTATAGCTCGCCAAGGCAAATGTGCCGACGCGGTAGTCGGTGAATGTCGGGCTGTTGGTCACGGCGTTGATTGGCCCGATCGACACTCCGTTGGTAGTGATGGCCGTCGTGAGAGTTTGGTTGCTGGCGGTGTAGCTCAGAGTGATGCGCATCACAACGCCAGTCGGCAGATCCATGATGGTATAATCCCAGGACCCGTTATAGTTGGGCGAACTGTTGGTGGACCAGATGCTCGGCCAGATCGTCGGGCCGAAGCCGGTGTTGGGAAAGAAATCAAGCTCAACCAGGTTGGGCGAACCAGAGGGGTTGCCGCGGAAGAAATTCGTCCTGGTCGCATCCAGCAGATTGATCCAGCCGAACGCCAACTCGAACGTGGACGGTTTATTCGGATCAACGCCTCCAGCGATGTCCGTCAACTTCAAATCCAACTCCAGACCGAAATCGTCCTGTCGGTTGAGAATCGTGCCGAGTGGCAAATAAAAGTAGCTGTTGGGTCGCGAAGAGTCCCACGTGACGCTCAGATTTTGGTCAGCGGCGTTCCAGAGGAATAGATTGGTATCGCCGAATATCTGCCAGCCGCGCCCGAGCGGATTGGTTGCGAAGTTCTCCGTGAGGGTCGCCGCCCGCCCGGTTGCAGCGGCCATCGTCCAAATTGCCGCCAGCACGAGAACCTTTAGAAATCTGGCGTAAGCGGGAGAGTCATTGATCATGGCCGTTCCTTTCGCCGGAAGCGCCCCTGTCGCCTTGTCGAGAGAGGCCAGGCGGGGCGAAAACGGATGCGAAACCATCCACCTCAGATTTGCCGCTTAACACTTCGACTCTCACGTAACTGATTTCCCGCAGCAGCACGGGCCTGCCATCCGCGTCTTGCGCCCAGGAAATATCATAACCCGCTCCACCGGCGGACCCGTAGTAGAGGGCGCGAATCCCCTCCAGCGTCAGCCCGGCGAAATCGGTTTGGCTGAGGCTCGGATCGGCGGGCGTATGAAAATCACCGCTGCCGTCGGTTGGCAACAGGCTATCCGCAGTTGGCGCCAGCGCCGGATTTAATTGGTAAAAGACCAGGCCATCGCGGCTGACCGATACCCGCGTTGAGACCCCATTGCCGTAAACGGAACCATCCGTGATTCCGCCTCCAGAATAATTTCCATTGGTGATGACGAAGAACGAGTTCCCAAAGATGATGAAGTCAATGCCGAACCGGTTCCTGGGATGATTGAGGACGGGCCGGCTGAACTTCACCGTAATCCACCCACCGGCGCCGATAGAAACCAATTGGCTTGGGAGGTAGGCAGGATCGAAAGGATCCACGGGCCCGCCAAAAGTACCCGGCGTGGCGCGCGATGGTTCTCCAAGCGCGGCTACCGGGTTGGTAAACCCCGCGCTGAAGCCGGTTCCAGGAGAATAGGAGACGATCGAATCCGCATATTGAGCATGGCTGGTGAAGCAGACCGATAAGCTGGCCAGCGCCAGCGCAGACAAACGAATTTTGAGCATAGGGCCGATCTTTCAATGGTTCCCCGACATTTCGGAGAACGGGTTGACGATTGAGAGACCAGCGCGGGGCGGTGAAGGTCGTAGCGAAGACATTCCGGTCTGCGAGTACGGCGGATTTTTCAGTCGGCCATTCACTCTTAGCGGCTGGGTAGCTGCCTGGATCCGCAGGCCGGAAAGCTCGCTCGACAAAAACAAAAACCTTCACACCCCGGCAAATCGGAGAATGAAGGCATTCAGCGAACCCCTTCCCGCACTCGCGAGACGGGCTGGCCTCATCCTTCTCTTTGACGGAGAAGTTAGCCGCAAAGCAGGACAGGCGTCACGCTTTCCCTCCGTGATGACAGGCGAGACGCCTGTCCTACTTTGACAGCCACGACGAGCACAATCAAACCGATATCCTGACTCCGGGCTTGAAACCTCGCTCCCGCCTTCCCGCCGTGCTCATGCACGCATGGAGCTGGGCAGTGGCCTGTGGGAGTCTGTAGCCCGTTACAGTGGCGCAACCGTCCCCGATTTTCACGGGGTTCCCTGACATTTGACTGTGGTACAGATGGACAAAGCGTCCATCAGTTTCAAAGAGCCAAGAAACTGTTACAGTACCAACTGCACTGTGGCAAGCAAAAATTCACAAATTCCATTGCGACCACGCCCGGATACCCTAGCATCACCGCTCCCTGTGCAAGCGCAGGAATGACCAAAACTTTGAGCTATGAAAACCTACGACATCGCAATCATCGGCGGCGACGGCACCGGGCCGGAAGTCGTCCGCGAGGCGGTGAAAGTCCTCGATGCCGCGGCGAAGAAATTTGAGCTCAAACTGAACTACATCAATTACGACCTGGGCGGCGAGCGTTATTTGCGCACCGGTGAAGCGCTGCCGGACAGCGTGCTGGCCGAATTGCGAAAGGTCCCCGCGATTTTGCTTGGGGCCATCGGCCATCCCGGCGTCAAACCGGGCATCCTCGAGAAAGGCATTCTGCTGCGCGCGCGCTTCGAGCTGGAACAATATATCAATCTGCGGCCGGTCAAGCTTTACGACGAGCGATTCTGCCCGTTGAAGGACAAGACAGCGCAGGACATTGATTTTGTCGTCGTCCGCGAAAACAATGAAGGGTTATACACCGGCGCGGGCGGGTTCGTATTCAAGGGCACGGCCAACGAGGTGGCGTTGCAGGAAAGCGTCAATACCCGGCGCGGCGTCGAGCGTTGCTTGCGGTTTGCCTTCGAGTTCGCCCGCAAGCGGGACAAGGACAAAAAGTTGACCCTGTGCGGAAAGACCAACGTGCTGACGTATGCGTTCGACCTGTGGGAACGCGCCTTCCATGAAATCGGCCAGAAGGATTTTCCTGACATCAAGCGCGAATATGCGCACGTGGACGCGACCACGATGTGGTTCGTGAAGAACCCGGAGTGGTTCGACGTGATTGTAACCGACAACATGTTTGGAGACATCATCACCGACCTCGGCGCAATGCTGCAAGGCGGCATGGGGATCGCTGCCGGCGGCAACATCAATCCCCAGGGGACCAGCATGTTCGAGCCGATTGGCGGCAGCGCGCCCAAATATACCGGCCAGGGCGTCATCAATCCCCTGGCGGCCATTTGCGCCGGCCAGATGCTGCTGGATTTCCTCGGTGAGACGCTTGCAGCCAAAGCCATCGAGAACGCCGTCATTAAAATCACCCGCGAAAAAATCAAAAGCCTCGCTGCAGGCAAAATGGGCTACACCACTGCCCAAGTCGGCGATCTGGTCGCAGCGGCCGTTTAGCTGGGAAACACCGGATGCATCCAGGGCGGCGGAGCCTCTGGACTGGCAACAGTCAGCACGCGATTTTCTCCCCATTCCATGAAGTGGTGGTAGGTGATGGATTCGAACCATCGAAGGCGTAAGCCAGCAGATTTACAGTCTGCCCCCGTTGGCCACTTGGGTAACCTACCACGCGTTAGTTGAGGGTTGAGGTTGGTGGTCGATAGTTGAGGGAGAAAGCTGCTCGTGTGAGAACGAGCGGGCCAGGCGCCTCTCTCTCGTCCTAACCGTCGCGCTGGTAATCGGTTTTCGACTGTGTTCGATTACGATTCCGGGGACGATTGACATGCGGACTTTTAGCGCCGGCAGTTGGCCCGAACTCTCCTCGTCATTGCCGATTCAGTTTTCAAAAAACAAAGCGAGCGCGGATTTAGCCAAAACGGCCCAGCCTTGTCAATCTACCCTCCTTGCCCTAGCTTAGGCAAATGTTCGATTCGTTAAGCGGCAGGCTGCAGAACGCCTTCAAGAATCTGCGCGGCCTGGGCAAGATTTCCGAGGCCAACGTCGGCGAGGCCCTGCGCGAAGTCCGGCTGGCGTTGCTGGAGGCGGACGTGAACTTCAAGGTCGCCCGCGACTTCATCGAGCGGGTCAAAACCAAGGCCATCGGCCAGGAAGTCATTCAGAGCATTCAACCCGGCCAACAAATCATCAAGATCATCCACGATGAGCTGGTGGAATTGCTCGGCTCAGCCAACGCCGGTCTGCAGTTGAGTGGCAATCCCAGTTGCGTCCTGCTGGTGGGTCTGCACGGCTCCGGCAAGACCACCTCCAGCGCCAAGCTGGGGCGGCTGTTGCACAAACAAGGACGCACACCGCTGCTGGTGGGGGCTGATGTGTACCGCCCGGCGGCAATGGACCAATTGGAAAAACTCGGCCAGCAATTGCAGTTGCCGGTTTTCATTCACCAGGGCCAAACCGACGTGCTCAAGATTGCCAGCGAGGCGCTGGCGGCGGCGCGCGCGGCCAATCGCAACACGCTCATTTTCGATACTGCTGGCCGGCTGCAAATTGACGAGCCGCTAGTGCAGGAGTTGGCGCGGCTGCGCGATCTGGTCAAGCCGCAGGAAACTTTGCTGGTCCTCGACGCGGCGACGGGTCAGGAAGCGGTCAATGTGGCCGCGCACTTCGATCGGGCCTTGAACATCACCGGGGCGATTCTGACGAAACTGGACGGCGATGCGCGGGGCGGCGCGGCGTTGAGCCTTAAGGCGGTGACAGGCAAGCCGATTAAATTCGCCGGCGTGGGCGAGAAGCTGGAGGACTTCGAGCCGTTTCATCCGGAGCGCATGGCCTCGCGGATACTAGGCATGGGCGACATGGTCAGCCTGGTGGAGAAGGCGGCAGAAGCGATGGACGTGGACGACGCCCATCGACTGGAAGAAAAAATGCGCCGGGGTCAATTCACCCTGGAAGATTTTCTGGATCAACTGCGGCAGATGAAGAAACTGGGCCCGCTGGAATCCATTGTGAGCCTGTTGCCGGGCGGGGCTGAATCGATCAAGGGGGCTAACCTGGGCAAACAGGAAAAAGAATTGAGGCGGATGGAAGCGATGATCTGCGCGATGACGCCGCAGGAACGGCGCAATCCGCCCCTGTTAAACGCGCGGCGGCGCCAGCGCATTGCCAAAGGCAGCGGGGTGACCGTGACCGAGCTCAACACGCTGCTCAACCGCTTCGGGCAGATGCAGCAAATGATGAAGAAGATGGGCAAGTTCCAGAAGATGATGGCCAGGATGGGCGGCGCGGCGCCGGGGGGTGTGAAGAAAATAAAGTTCTGAACTGGAAAATAGAGTGTTGAACTAAAAAACACAGTCCTGAACTGAAATTCTCTCCCAATTACGTGCTGCTGCTGCGGCTTTCAGTTACCTAATGATCGAGATTCTGTGAAAGCCAAACAAAGTCGGATACTGAAAAGCGGCGGTCGCAAAATCAAGTGTGATACCGCGACAGGCGAAAGCCGGGCGGGTCCCGAATGGGATTGGATTGGGCAGAAGCTTCTCCTTTTTCACTTGAGCCCGTGCCTAGAATCCGTGCCACAATTGGAGAAGGGCTGGATCTAGAGCTCGGAGCAACACGAGCCTGGTGACCGAGTCCTCTGAATCTGCTCCTCCAGCCTGGACCCAGAGACATTTCGAGGGCAGCGTCGAGGAGCCGCAAGAAGCTGGTAGGTTCCAATCTGTTCAGAAACTCCCTCGAGGCGAACTGGGGTTGGAGACAATGTTGAAGATAGGCTTCGTAGTGTTCCTCCAGCAATGAATCCACCAAGAACTTGGCAGCGACTGAAGCGTCTGGTGCCTTAACCGATACCTTCTCGGGGAGATTCTTGGGGGCCGACCCACGCCGGTATTCCACCGGAATCTCGACCACCCCTGCGTCGTGCTCACTCTCCCCAATGCTCTGGCGGCTGATGGAGATGGATTCCAGCAGTCTTAGGATCCCCTGTTTATCACCGGGCGGTTTCCGCAAACCGGCGTTGACTTCCAATTGCTCCAATCTCAATAGGGCACGTTGGCTAGGCTCGTATTGACCCTTCCGGATACGAGCCTAAGGAAACCGCTTCTCAAACTGTTACGGTGCTGTCGGCGTGCTGGCCCGGTGTAGTTCTGGTGCCGGCGTGGTTCAGCGCTCTTGCTGACGTTTTTACTGACAGTCGCCGCGTCTTTCCTCCTAAGTGCTTGATGCACGCGCACCAAGGTTTGGAGGCGAGGGTCGGAATCGGTCCGTTTTCGCCGCTATTACGCGACAAAAATGCCCATTTTCCCCAGAGAATCAACTTAAGTCTGCTTAACCAAACTATTCTGAATTTAACCGCTCTGGTGTCCGTTTTGGTGTCCGCTTCAAGGACGACGATGGCACAGGTGGGTTTGAAGCGAGATTGCTCTGCTTTCTTCTCATACGGAGGAGAAAGGAGACCGAGTGGCTTTGACACGGTGCTGCGTCGCAGTAGCCCATCAGGGCATGCTGGTCTGAAACCGCAACCTCCGTATAACTCACCGTGGCCGCATCCTCCCTGTGCATGCACGTGGAGAACGGGCCAGTCTGCGGCAGGTGCGAGCGATGAAGCCGGCGCAGCCAATCAAGGCTTCCGGCTGAGTTTTGCTTTTGTGCCTGTCGGAAGGTTTTCCCGCGGATGCGCTGCGCGGCTGGTTCATCAAAGCCCGATGAAATCCATTGCTGCGTTTTCCAGCGATGGTTCTTCCGAACAAGTCGCTTTAAATTCCAGCGCCATTCAACGATCTCGCCAGACGCCGGAAAAACTCCAATGAGACGGAAGGGGTTGATTCGATTGAGTGGCAATGCATGTAGGGCGGCGTCTGCGGAATCCGACGAAATGGCGGCTCTCGCGGAATTGACAACCTCGCCCCGGCTAAGGGCGCTGCGGTCAAACCGCGCCTTGATGGAATACCAGTTGATGAGCGCAAACGTCGCGCCTTGGTCGTTAAGGGCGATCCAGGTTCCGCCCCCAGGTTCAGACGGAGCGAACACGCCACGACCGCTCACCGTCCTCTTTCTCGGCGGAAGCGCGGTGGGACGCGTCAGCTTTTCGTCGCGGTTCATTCCGAGGCAATATCCCCTATGTCGCGCGATGAACGTGACGGTACACATTGCTCGACTCAATCCGCGGCTGGGTAGGTCGCAGCCAGACGCGAATACTCACGCCACTTATGACAGATGAGCGAGACCTTGGTCAGTGCACAGCCGCGCTTGCGATTTGCCGCGCCGATGGCGAAAACCAAATCCCATTGGTGGAAAAGTGTTCGGTAAGCAGTAAAGATAGAGTTGCGCGCGTCGTAGATGCTCGTGGCTTCGGAGGCGGCGCCGTTCAATTCGATGACTTGAAAGTTTTTCCCGAGCCGCAGATCTTCCTCGCTTGAATAGCGTATGTCGTAGCGTCCGACGAAAAACCCTGTGAGCTTTTGAGAAATCTCGCCCATTCGTGATTCCAATTCTGGCGTGCGAAGCCTCATTCCGTCACGAAAGATGCAGCCTTGCGCGTGATTTCCCGCCTCGACCAGTTTCAATTCCTCACCAACTGCCAAAACTTCGTTCTGCCGTCCCCTGAAACGCTGGAGATATTTGTCAGCCATGAAACGGGCACGCGAGTCGCGCCAGACAAGTTCCACCAGGGCGGATTTTCCGTCACCGACGAGAATCGGAAACAGCTTTTCCGTGATAGCGAAGATGTGGCCGCGCGCCTCGTGCGGGAAGCGATAATAGAATATGCCGGCTTCCAGCGGGCCGGGTGCGTAGCGTTGGACGATCAGCGGCGCCCAAGTGTGGGCCAAGTAAGCTTCGGCCTGTTCCGGCGAGCGAATCAGTTTGATGCCTGCACCGCGTTGGCCAACGTCGGGCTTGAGGATGAACGGAAGAGCCATTCCGAGGCGAATGCGAATTTCGTCGAGCGAGCGCAATCGCGCGGCTAGCGTGTCACCCACGATCAGTTCCGCTTCCGCCGTGAATTCAGGGCTGGTCAAAAACAATTCTTTGAGGGTTGCCATCTTGGATTCACCCACTATGCCGCCGGAGAAAATGCCGGGGTTCGCGGCGGTTGGCACAGTCAATCCGCGATACTTCAGCGCCAGCCACGCGCAGTAGATTCCGACGGGTGGATAGAACATCCAGGCGGGCCAGAATTCCCAATGCCGCCAGCGACTCAGCCGCGCTGTGAAGCGACGATAATTGAAATTTACGAAAGCGCGACGAACCAGTTGCAGCGTGGCAAACAAAAGCACACCCACCCCGAGCAGGAGCAATCCGGCGTGCTTGTAAGTGCCGAGCCAGTTTGCCAGTCGTTCCCCAAACGTTTGGGCCAGGAAGAGAATTGCCACTGTCCATACACACGATGCGACGCCGGTGATGAGCAGAAAGCGCGGCAGGGGCACGCGCAAGAATCCGGCGGCGAGATACGTCGGCAGTCGAGCGCCAGGGAACAGGCGGCTAAAGACCAAAATCGGCGTGCCGCGTTCGGCAAACCAGTGTTCGCTCTCGGCAACTTTCGCAGCGAAACGGCGGAGAGACGAACGCTCGAACCATCCGCGTCCGGCGTAACGAGCGAGCGCATAGAGGCCGGCGTCGCCCATCCAGATGCCGAGAAAACACGCGGCGAACGCGGCCGGCCACGAGATGCCGCCGGTGGCGAGCAACAAACCCGCGCCCACGGCAGCCACGTCTTCCAACACGAACGTCGCTAGAAAAAATCCGGCGGCCTTCGCGAAGGGAAGCCATTCCGCGATTGCTGACGGGGACAGTGGCAGGGCTTCGGTCATTAGAATCAAGCGGCGGCCTTGGCAGCTTCAGCCTGATGCTTGAGCGTGGATGGTGCGACGCCGAAGCCTGGCGGCATTTGCAATCCCATGATTCCACCCATGACGCCGATGAGCGCGTAGTGGTGCACGGCGTGTGCGACGGAATACATGATTTCACGCCCGACCGTGGACGGCGAAACTTGCGAGCCATCCGTGGCGTAGCTGGTTTTGCACGTCACCGCCAGCGGACGCATGAGGAAAACGGTGTCGAGACGTTCATAACTTTCGCGCAATTCACGTGTGGCGTTCAGCGCGGCGAAGCGATCCTTCTCGATCAGCGTATCGCGTTCCCGATGGTCGTAGTTCAAGTCGCCTTCCATCGCCGAGTCGAACAGGCTGCGAAAGTGGTCGAGACAATGCCGATAATGCCCGCCAATGGAAGCGTTGAAGGCGAGGGGCACTTTTCGCGTGTAGATCTCGTCGCTGATTTCGGTCAACAGCGTCTCGCCTTGTTGCAGGGTTTCAACGACGGATTCAATCAGCACAAGGCCGTCATTCGGCGAGGTTAAGTTCATGCGGTTTGAGGTTTGAGCAATTGGGAGACAACGGGAATCTGTCGGCGATGCAGAAATGCGGTGATTGCGCTGGTCACGAATACGGTGACGGCCAGCCCGAACAGCAAACCGCCATCGTCCTTGACTACGATACCGAGCACCGTCAAATGACTGACCAGCGCTCCACTGATGACACCGAGAGCGAGCAGCGAGCCCGCCCAAGCGAACCGAGGAGTCAGAAGTAACGTCGCCGCAATCAACTCCGCTACGCCCGAACCGTAGCGTCCCCACGGCTCAAAGCCGACTTTGGTAAATATATAAACGGACTCCTCAGCGCCGGTGAATTTGAAGAACAGCGTCTGGCCGAGAATGACTGCCGCCACGATGCGGCAAATCCAGCTTACGACCCACTCTGATTTTGTAAGCGATGCCATCATATCGTCGCTGGTTGGTCGCGGGTGGGCGCCTCACCTTACACACTATTTCCCCTTTTTTTCGACCAATCCCGGCCAATTCGCTTCGGCCTTAGCGAGATTGCCTTTGGTGTCCTTATTGAAGTCATCCCGCACGCCTTTGCTGTATTGGAGCAGGAGCCGACCGTTCACAATTTGAAACGCGCTCACATCAATTTCGACCAGCTTTCCCCGCGAAACGCCGTAGGCGCAGTAGCCGCCGAAAACGGGTTCGTATTTGGCTGGGTCGCCATTGAAAAGCTCGCTGTGCTCTTTGGAGGTGAAATAGTAAAGTGGGCCGTTGTGTCGGGCAGAAAATTCCGGTTTGCCCTTCACCGGCTTGTTGTCGGTGAAGAACGCAACCGGGTCGTAGCCCTGGATGGCGACGCCGGTTTTGTCGAGGTTGAGGAGGGTCTTGGTTTGGGCGAAGGCCGGTAACGCCAGTCCTATAGTGACGAGCAGCAATGATAATCTCTTCATTCCCTTTTTAGTCGGCGGAGAGCGGGCAACCTTACAACCATTGCACGCTCCAAATCTCAAGGGGCGGAAGCGGGCCGAGCGAGCCAGCCGCCGGTCGCTTGCAACGGTTCGAGTCGTCCCGCTGCCGTTATCCAGACAGCGAGAGCGAGGTCGCTTTTCGCCACGCTCCGTTGCTCGCTAAAAACGAATTCACCCTGTGCTACGTCGCCGCTACGGACCAGAGAGGCTTTTGCAAACGTCAGAACGACAAAATCGTGCCTCAAGAGATGGCCTCGATTCTCTCCGGCTTTTACGTTGGAACTCAAACCACCGGCCAGCAATGCGGCGTGAACTTCGTAATCTGCGCCGGCCGTATTCGCGGGCGCAAAGCTCACGTGCCAACGATTCATGTCAGCGGAACTGACTGTGAGCACACCTACCTTCGCGACACCGGATTTTGGCCCGTCCTTCCGTCCCGACCAGTCGCGCCATTCCTTCCCATCGAGCACGAAACCCGGTGTGTAAATGGAATCGGAGCGCCATTGCTTTGCGTAGGCGCGTTGCCGCTCGGAAAACGAGTTGCTCGCCCACGGATCCTGCCAGCCGAGGTAGTCCCAATAATCCACATGGAAGGCCAGCGGCACGAAATCCTTCCACAAGCCGGACGATTCTTTCAGCCGGCTCAACCAGGCTTCCGCCGGCGGACAACTGCTGCACCCCTCCGACGTGTAGAGTTCGATCAACGCGGTTTTGTTCCCGGAGCTTTGAAATGTGAGCGCGGTGTGTTGACCGTTCACGGTTGCGACAGACATGGCCGCCAGCCACAAAAGCAAGGCGCGCATTGCTGCCATATTCCTTTCAGACGAGGGGCAGACTCACCTCCGCTGGCCTATGCAATTGGATCTCTTTCTGCCGCGCGGCCTGATATTCGCAAAAAATGCAGCGTAGTTTGTTTTGATGATGGAGTTTGGCGCAGCCGACCGCGTGCTTCAGGCGCAAATACGCGGCGGCGGCTGCCAACATCCCAAGCGGCGGCGCGAGAAAGTAAATCCAGAGAGAGTCCCAAAGCTGCGGTAATACGGCGCTGCCAAACGTGCGCGCTGGATTCATGCTCATGCCGGAGATCGGTGCTTCAAACGTGATGAACGCGGCCACGCACGCACCGGCAAACAATCCGGTGAAGCGCGCGAGCTTTTGCGTATTCGAGACGCCGAGCACGACCGACATCAAAATGAACGCGATAATGAACTCGCCGAGAAACGCCGCCCCTGTTCCACCCTCACCAGGCAGCGTAGCAACGTAGTTAACGGACGGATGCGCGAGCAATTTTCCCGCTGCCGTTGCAACGAGCGCGACACCCCCCACGCCGCCAGCGAATTGCGCGATGATGTAAGACACGGCATCGCACGGCGCGACCTTACCCAGCCGAAAAAACGTCAGCGTCACTGCGGGATTGAGGTGAGCACCAGACTGCTTGCCCCACGGCGAGTAGATGATGCCGATGGCGGTGAGCCCCATTGCCAGTCCCATCAAGACGCGCCTCGGGAATTCTTCAGGCAAAACTTGAAGGGCCGGTGACGCCGGATGATAAAGCAAAATCGTAAAGACACTCGCCGACACCATGAAGATGCCCAAGCCCGCTGCTTCCATCAGGTATTCGGGCCAATGTTCTTTCAGCGCGTTCAACATCGGAAATCCTGTTTCGGTCTTCGGATCAATACATCGTGGCCGGGACGTAACCCGGAATGTGATGCCGATACGTCCACATAACTGTAAAGCCGCAAGTAAACGTTACCAACGCCATGCTGAACAGCAGTCCATGATCGCCCTGAATCGAGTAACCCAGCCAGGTCATGTGACTGAGAATGGCCGCTGCCATTGCGCCAGTGGTGAGAATTCCGCCCGCCCATCTCAAACCCGGCACAAGCAAGCCAATTGAGGCCGCCAATTCCCAAAGGCCCTGCACCCAGCGCATCCACGGCTCTGTCCCCATTCGCTTGAAAATGTAAACCGACTCCGGAGCGGCGGTGAACTTAAAGAACAAGGTTTCGATCATGATGCCCGCCGCGATGAGGCAACAAACCAAGCAGACGACGCGTTGGCGGCGCGTTAGCGTTTCAGCGTCCTCGACTTCACGTTGGGAAGCTTTGAGCAATTCCGCCGCGGTCGGGTTGTAGGCTTTGAAGTCTTCGAGCTTTTCGAGATGACGAGAGGCATTCATGTGATCTATTCCTTTCGAGCAATGGCGGATCAGTCGTGCAAGGCGGATTCAGGGATGCCGCGATACTCGGGCGCGTTTTCGATGAACGGGGTCTGCTCGTTTAGAACGAGCGCATCCTGAAGATCCCTTGCATTACATTCCCGGACCGTGACGCCCTGATTCGTGATGCTGATCAAGGCGTTGGCGGTCGGGATGGCTGGGAATTGGAGTTCGATTCGTTTGGGTTCTGTTTGCATATGCACGTTCGTCGCGGCGGTGGTGACAAACCTTACAATCAGCGTTGCGCAAAGGCGGCCGCGCCGGAGTTTTTCAAACGGATGCGATAGATGCCTGTCTGCGCAGCGAGATAAAGCGTTTGCCGGTCCGCGTCGCCCCAAGCCATGTTGTGCGGGTGCTCCGGGCCGCGCAACAGGCCGAGGTGTTTGCCTTCCGGCGAGAAAACCCACAACCCGCCAGGCCCACTGACGAAAACATTTCCGGCCTTGTCCACCTTGATGCCGTCAATCGCGTCCTCGCCAGGCGCCCTGGTCATGTCGAAAAACAATGCGCCTTTGCCGAGGGTGCCATCAGCATTAACCGGGTAGCGGTTGACGACCTTGTGCTTTTCATCCCAATTACCGACGTAAAGGAAGTTTTCGTCCGGGGAGAACGCCAGGCCGTTCGGTCCCGTGAAGTCCGTGCTCACAAGCCGCAACTTGCCGACATGGACGGAATAGACCCCGGAGAATGGAGTCTCGCGGCGTGGGTCATTATGGAACTTTGGCAATCCGAAGGGCGGATCGGTGAAAAATAGCGTGCCATCGCTGCGATAGACGAGATCGTTCGGCGAGTTCAGACGCTTACCATTGTAGCGGTCGGCGAGGACGGTGGTGAGGCCGTTCTTCTCGATGCGGACGACGCGGCGGTTGCCGTGCTGGCAAAGGGTCAACCGGCCTTCCGAGTCAACGGTCAAGCCGTTCGAGCCGGGTTGGCCGTATTCGCCGATTTTCTCACCCGTATAGCCGGATTTGGTTTTGTAAACCTGAGTTTCGCCTTCGCTGGTGCAGCGATAGATGAGATTGTTGTTCGGGTCGCTGAAAAGCAGGAAACCCTCGCTCGAATCAGGGGCGATGGCGGGGTTGCCGGCATCAATCCACACGGGACCTTCGGTGAACCCAAACCCGTCGGCGACTCTTTCCAACTTTGCATCCGCAGGGAGAATCGCGTCGAGTGCCGCATCTTTCCTCTCCACTTCTAGTTTTGCCTCGCGAACGTGGTTCAGTTTACCCGGACTGTAAAAGTCGAGGGTCGCGTTGCGAACCCAGATGTAAGTATCCGAATGGACTGAAAGGGGACCGTTGATTCCGAGAACGGCGATTTGAAATGTTTCTCCCCGCTTAGCGTTGCGTGTGAGCACCACGCGGTTCGGCGCATTCCAACCGGCGATTACTGAGCCGCCCTGCTGTCCGAGGACGTTGCCCAGTTTGCCGTTCACCCAAACCTCCGCGTAATCGTCCACGACGATTTCAAATGCCACGGTCGAACCTCTTGTGTCGAAGCCGGCAACTTTGTCCGGGATGGTGATGTTGATCCTATACCAATTGAACGAAAGCCGGCCGTGACCGCGGCGAGCTTCGAGCGAGTCGGCGGGAATGACTTCCCACCTGCCGTCGTCGAAATCAGCCGTGCGGGCGTCAGGCGAAAAATCGAACGTGTGATTCTTCGGGCCGCTGGCTTTCAAATCTGCGCCGACGTCACGATGCTCGATCTCGCGTATAATCGTATCACTGTAACGCCATTGAGCCTGGACGCGTGCGACACCCTCGGTCGTTCGCAAATCCACGACGGCATCAGGCAACACCGCTCGCGAAGCATGGTCGGCACGCAACGTGAGATTGGAAGCGTTGGTAATGGCCGCAGCCAGAAGCGCAGCCCGCAGAAAACCTTTGTTCATTTTCATAGACTTCGTTTTCAACGGCGATTAGTCGAGTGACGAGGGAGTTCCTTACGATGTGAACGGAGGGCGGGTTGTGTGCAAAACTCCAGGCGCCGCGCGTTCCGTTATTACGACCGTTAGGGAAGTTCCACAACGTCCGCGATTTGTAACGGCAGGGGCTCTGGAGAGCCGCGCTCCATCGTGGAATCCCGCGAAATGTCGTGGCTGTGGCTTCGTGGGCTGAATGCCCATCGGAGGCGCTTCAACCAAAAAGCCCTTATTTTACGGGCGATTCCAGCGGTTCGGGCTCCCTCTTCGGTTTCGTGGCACAGCGATTGCAATAGGGACAGTCACTATGGAAAACAAAACCGATTTAATGCCGAACGTTGAGAGCAAGCCGGCTCTTGGCAGCGATTGGGTGGACGCGAACGCGGATTACCTTTTCAACTTTGCCATTGGGCAGGTGCGCGATGCGAACACCGCCGAAGACCTCGTTCAGGAGACTTTCCTGGCGGCGGTCAAAGCACAAACCAGTTTCGGCGGGAAGTCATCCGAGCGGACCTGGCTGGTGGGGATTCTGCGCCACAAGATTTACGACCATCTGCGCAAGACCTGCCGCGAGCGCGCGGTGCGCCACGATCCAACGCCGATGGACGGCGAAGAGTCGTGGGAGGAATCCGCGCTTTGGCTACACGACGTGGCGGCGGAAACTCAATTGCCCAGCCGCCGGATCGAGTTGGACGAATTCCGCGCCAATTTGGAACTGGCGCTCGGCAAACTGCCCCCGCGCATCGCACAAGTGTTTCAACTTTACCAAATCGAAGAGCGTCCGAACCGCGAAGTCTGCCACCAAATGAACATTTCGGAGAGCAATCTTTGGGTGATGCTGCACCGCGCCCGCAAGCAGCTCCGCGAGCAACTCGGTGGCTGGTGGTTCGGTGAGCCAACGCAAAAGGCTTCGGACGGGCGTCTCAATCTCTGAATTATCGAAAGCCGTATTCTTTATGTTGAAAATTTCCCAGGCTGGAACAGCCAATCATTGCGTCACACTCAAACTCGAAGGCCGAGTTGTCGGTCCGTGGGTTGGCGAGTTGCGTCAAATTTGCGAGCAGCTTCTGAGTGAGGGGCGGGCATTAAAATTGGATTTGGCCGACGTGTCGTTCGCGGACGCGAGCGGCGTGGTGGCGCTTTCCAGGCTCAAATCGCGCGGCGCCACCATGACGAATTGTTCCCCGTTCGTGGAGGAACAATTGAAAAGCCCGATAACGGATTAGCCAGAGGCTCTGGCGGGCCGTTTGATTCCCAGCTTTTGCATCCGGCTGCGAAGCGTGCTGGGGTTCATGCCGAGAATCCTAGCCGCGCCACGCTCGCCTTCGATCATCCAATTGGTTTGATTCAACACTGACTCGATGTGCCGCCGCTCCACGTCGTCGAGTGAAGCATCGTTTTTCCCCGTAGCAGCCGAGGCAACAAGGCTGTGAACATTTTCTGATTTCTGATTTCGGATTTCCGATTTTGGGGTTTGGACCTCCTCACGTCGGCTGCTATCGGGCAAGGGCGCGCAAGCGCGCAATTCGTCCGCAATGACCAGTGTCTTCCCCGGCGACAAAATTACCGCGCGCTCGATGACGTTCTGCAGTTCGCGAATGTTGCCCGGCCAGGCGTAACTCGTCAGCCGCCGCAGCGCTTCTTCGCTCACCGAAGTGATCTGTTTGCCGATCTTCTTCGCGCACTTCTGCACAAAAAACGTCACCAGGAGCGGAAGGTCGCTCACGCGCTCGCGCAAGGCGGGCATGCGCAGGGGCACGACGTTGAGCCGGTAAAACAGATCCGCGCGGAACTTTCCTTCGCGCACCAATTCTTGGAGGTCGCGGTTCGTCGCGGCTACAAGGCGCACATTTACCTTAATGGTCCGGCTGCTGCCGATCGGCTCGAACTCCTGCTCCTGTAACACGCGCAGCAGTTTTACCTGCGTGTCCATCGGCAGTTCGCCCACTTCGTCGAGAAAAATTGTTCCGCCGTCCGCCAGCTTGAAGCGTCCGTCGCGATTGGCAATCGCCCCGGTGAACGCGCCTTTGATGTGCCCGAACAGCTCACTTTCGACGAGGCCCGCCGAGATCGCGCCGCAGTTCACCTTCACCAGCGCGCGGTTCTTGCGCGGGCTGCGGTCGTGGATGGCCCGGGCGATGAGTTCCTTGCCCGTGCCAGTCTCCCCTGAGATTAGCACCGTGGAATCAATGCGGGCAATCTGCTCGACCTGCCGCAGCACGTCGAGCAGCGCGGGACTGCTGCCGACGATTTCGCCGAAGTTATGTTCGTTCCGGATTTCCTCCTGCAAATAAGTGTTCTGCGCTTCGAGCCGCGCCTTCTCCTGCTCCATCAACACGCGTTCGGTGATGTCCACGAACATCGTGCGCGTGTAAGTGCCGCTGGGATCGGGCCGCGACCACCACTGAATCCAGAGTGGCTTGCCGTTGTCCTTGCGCCGCAGCTCCAGCACCACGCCGCTGGTGTCAATGCCCTTGCCGATGGATTCAAACGCC
>WNGL01005766.1_pt1 | contig 19445 bp, 12 predicted proteins | sample 5400591 | NCBI WGS metagenome assembly WNGL01 (sample SAMN13153377, study PRJNA577476) | soil metagenome | isolation source: 80 cm soil or saprolite under Garry oak tree replicate 1 | place: USA:California | collected 2016-06-15 | reverse complement strand
TCCCCGTCGATTCAGAAACGCTTGCGTATTTGCGATTTACCGGGCGGCAATCGGAGCAGATCGCGCTGGTGGAAGCTTATTGCAAGGAACAGATACTCTTCCGCACGGACGAGACAGCAGCCCCGCTTTTCAACGACACGCTCGAACTGGACCTTGGCAGCGTCGAGTCCGCCGTCGCCGGCCCCAAGCGCCCGCAGGATCGCGTGCCGCTTCGTCTGGCAAAATCTTCGTTCACTAAGGTTGTCGAAGGAACGCCGGCCAAGAGCGTCCACGTACGCAATAACGGCGACGCGTTCGATCTCTCCAGTGGCGCAGTCGTTATCGCCGCAATCACCAGTTGCACGAACACTTCAAACCCTTCCCTGATGATTGGCGCAGGCTTGCTCGCGAAAAAGGCGGTTGAGCGCGGCTTGCACATCAAGCCGTGGGTGAAGACGAGCCTTGCGCCCGGCTCGAAAGTCGTGACCGATTATTTGCAAGCTGCGGGTCTCACGCAATATTTGGATACACTGAATTTCCACCTCGTCGGCTACGGCTGCACCACCTGCATCGGCAACAGCGGCCCCTTGCCGGAACCCATAGGCGCAGCGATTAAGGAAAATAACCTCATCGCAGTCGCGGTGCTGAGCGGGAACCGCAATTTCGAGGGCAGAATTCATCCGTTGGTTCGCGCCAATTATCTGGCTTCGCCGCCGCTTGTGGTGGCCTACGCCCTCGCCGGGCGCATGGACATGGACATCACCACCGAACCTCTTGGGAATGACACTGCCGGCAAACCTGTTTACTTGAAAGATGTTTGGCCGACTCCATTGGAAATCGAGACCGCCGTTCGCGCCGCCGTTTCCACTTCACAATTCACAAAGGAGTACGGAGAAGTTTTCGAGGGCGACGCACACTGGAAGTCCATGCCCATTCCGAAGGGCGACATTTATCAGTGGGACCCCAAGTCCACGTACATCAAAATGCCGCCGTACTTCGAAAACATGCCGAAAACGCCTCCGCCGCTCGCCGATATTCGCGGCGCTCGCGTGATGGCGGTTCTTGGCGACAGCGTGACCACGGATCACATTTCTCCCGCAGGCTCGATTCCCGTCGATTCTCCGGCGGGCAAATATCTGATTGCCAACGGCGTCAAGCCGCACGAGTTCAACTCCTACGGCGCGCGCCGCGGTAATCATGAAGTGATGATGCGCGGCACGTTTGCGAACATTCGCCTGCGCAACCAACTTGCTCCTGGGACCGAAGGCGGCTGGACGCTTTTCCAACCGGGCGTCGAAAAGATGTCCATCTACGACGCCGCAGTGAAATACCGCGAGGCCGGCGTGCCCCTGGTCGTCATTGCTGGAAAAGAATATGGTTCCGGCTCTTCGCGCGACTGGGCGGCAAAGGGCACGCGGCTGCTTGGCGTGCGCGCGGTGCTTGCCGAAAGCTACGAACGCATCCACCGCAGTAATCTCGTGGGCATGGGCGTTCTCCCACTCGAATTCAAATCTGGTGAGAGCCGCGAATCGCTCGGATTAACCGGGCACGAGATTTACTCGGTCGAAGGCGTCGCTTCACTCTCGCCCAAAAAGTCCGTCACCGTCCACGTCAAATCCGATGACGGTAAGGTAAAGGCGTTCACGGCCATCGCGCGCGTGGATACGCCCGAAGAAGTTTCGTACTACCGCCATGGCGGCATCCTGCAATACGTTTTGCGCCAAATGCTTTAGGGAGATTTTTCTTGGGTGCCGGCGGGCGATTTAACTCGTAGCAGCAGAACGATTCCCAGGATGATGGAAAACAGGCTGGCCGTTTGTGCGTTTGACATTCCGAAAAACGACCGCGGATTGATTCGAATGAACTCAATTAGAAACCGCGCGACGCCCGTCAGAATCAAATAGCAGGAGAAGATCTTTCCGGCCACTTCCCCATTCAGGGCTTTCTTCCCCATCCGCCACAAAATCACGGCAATCAACACCCAGATCAGGAACTCGTAGATCGGAGTTGGATGAACTCTCTCGGTTGTTGGAACGACGCCGTTTGGAAAACTCATGCCCCAGGGCAGCTTCGTGGGAATACCGTAGTCGCCGTCGCCGGAAAGCAGGCAGCCAATCCGCCCAATAGCGTAGCCCACCGCTGCCGCGGGCGAGCATAAATCCATAAACTCGAGTACTGGGATCCGATAATGCCTTGCAAGGAAAAACAGCGCGACAAAGCCTCCGATGAAACCTCCGAACCAGGCAAATCCGAACCGGCTGTACAGCAACGAAGGATCGGCTATCAGGTCGCGTGGACTCTCCAAAACGTGATACAGCCGCGCGCCCACTAACCCGCTGATGCCTGCGATGCCGATGACCAGGAAACCCTCGTCGTGATGGATCGGCTCTTTTGTTTCCTGCAAGAAACCGCGTTTCAGAAAACCCTCGCGCCGGCGGTCAAAGTCCGCTTGCAGTACATACGCGGCGACCAGCAAACCGGTCGCAACCATCAGCCCAAATGTCGGAATCGTCAAAGGCCCAAGATGGAGGAATGGAATCATCGTTGGCGAAGATTTTCGCCTTCGGCAGTATACACGAGCGGCACTTTAGCTCCGCCCCCAGTGCAGCGCCGCTCCCAGCACGACCCAAATTCCGAATGCAATCCACTCCGCAGGAGAAAAGTGCCCCGGGAAAACCGGCAGTACCTTCATGAGCACCAGTGTCAGCGAGACCAGAACTCCCAGCCCCGTCGCAATTCTCACTCGCGCGCGGCTGTCCACCATCCAGAAGGAAGCGCATGCTGCAAACCAGCCCACCGCCGAAGCCATGGATCCGACTTCCGTGACGGGGACGAGCAAGGCATCTCCAAGGAAAAGGCCCGCGATGGATCCGGCCGTGACGCCCAGGACCGCTATGTGCGGCGTCTGGAATTGCTCGTGCACGGACCCAAAGCTTGCGTGGATGGTTCCGCGCCTTCCAAACGCAAACAGCAGGCGCGTGGACGCCGCGAAATTTCCGTTGAAGCACTGGAAAAGGCCGAGCAGGGCCATTGTGAAAATCAACGTGACGGGCCAGTGGGCCTTCAGCGCGCTCTCAAAGGCAATCGCGGTCGCAAAGCGCTTCCCCAGCAAGCTGCGCCAGGGCGCCGCGTAGGTCACCGCAGCGATGCACATGGAGTAAAAAAATGCCCCCATGCCCAGTGCCAGCGCAATGGCCCACATGTAATTCTTCTGACGGAACTCCGGGTTGGACTCCTCCGCATATTTGGGAACAGATTCGAATCCGGTCATGAAGTACGGCACGATTTGCAGCGTGAGCAGGATCGAAATCAGCGGCGTCGTGTTAAACAAGGGATGAAAATTCGCGGGCGCGCCGCGCGTTGCGCTGACCGAAACGATCACCAGAAAGCACAGCAGCACTGCGCTGGTCATTAATTTTTGAAAATTCGCGCTCAGGCGGATTCCGCGATAGTTCAACACTCCAAGAAAAATCGTAAGCCCGACCCCCAGCACGACTCGCGGCAGAAAAACCGGCTGATCTCCGACGCGGTAGAGTTCGAGCCTATTCAAGGATGGAAAAATGTATGCCGCCAGTTTTCCCAGCGCCACTGCTTCCCACGGGCATACGATGAAGTACGCGAGCAGCATCATCCAGCCCGTGAAATAGCTCACAATGGGCGGGAAGACTTGCGCCGTGTACGCCGCCTCCCCGGCAGCGTCCGGCAATCGTTGGACCCACTGGCCATAGACGTACCCAATGGGAAGCAAAATGATTCCGCCGATGGTGTACCCCAAAATTGCGCCGAGCGGCCCGCCACGCCCCAGCCAGTCGTCCATCAGCACGAGCCAGCCCGTGCCAATCATCGTGCCGAACGCAAGCGCGAAGTAGTCGTGCAGTCGAAGTTTGCGCGCGAGTTTGGTCATCTAGAGGACACAGAGCAATTCGAAGAGGAGGTTCGCGGCGAGCAGTGAAGTGATTTCTCCCGTGTCATAAGGCGGTGAAACTTCGACCAGATCGCAGCCAACAATGTCCAGACCGCGCAGCGCGCGAACGAGCGTGAGGATTTGGATGCTCGTCAATCCGCCCACTTGCGGCGTCCCAGTTCCGGGAGCAAAGGCCGGATCAACCACGTCGATATCGAGCGTGACGTACACCGGCTTGCGCCGGAACGCGCGCAGATGACTCTGCACGGCGGCCATGCCCTCCTCGTGAAATTCTTCCGCGGTCACCATTCTGACCTTGTGTTGGTGCGCAAAGTCAAAATCATCTTCTCCATACACTTGCCCGCGCAGCCCAACCTGCAATACGCCGCCATCCTTCAGCAGACCTTCTTCGAACGCCCTGCGGAATGGCGTGCCGTGCGAATATTTGCTGCCAAAGTACTCGTCCCACAGATCGTTATGCGCATCGAACTGGATCAGCGAAACCGGTCCGTGCTTCTTCGCCACTGAGCGTAGAATCGGCAGGCTGATGGAGTGATCTCCTCCCACACAAACGCAGCGCGCTCCTGCGGCAAGCAGCGGCGCGAGGCCTGTTTCGATGCGGCGAAACGTGTCCTCAATCGAAAGCGGATTGACGCTCAAATCGCCGTAGTCGGCCGTGCGGCGTTTGGCAAAAGGATTCACCTTCAGCACCGGATTCCAGGGCCGGATAATCGCCGATTGTTCCCGAATGTGCCGAGGGCCAAACCGCGCCCCCGGCCTGTACGTTGTTCCTCCGTCGAACGGCACGCCCACCAGCGCCACTTCCAGTTCTTCGGGCTCCGTGATATGTGGCAAGCGCATGAATGTCGGTACGCCCGTAAACCGCGCGTGAGTCAGCGCGTCCGTGGGCTCGGGATGAGGCAGGCGAAATTTCCGGCGGGATTGCGGCACGGCTGCGCATCCTATTTTCCCGGCGTGGCTAAAGTCAAGTCTCGCCGCGAGTCCTGATTCGACGCCGCTTTATACGGTTTGGCAACAGTTTTGACGTTGCGTTCATCTGCCGCTAACAAAAGCCGGTGAATACTCTACCCCTGCGTGTGGCCGCCCGGTACGCCCCTGAATCCCTGTCCGACTAGGGGGCGTCTCGGAGTCTTTTGGGCGGATTTTCCCTCTTGCTGTAGAGACTCAAAATCTCAAGGAGAGACACTTATGCATTCTTGCTGGACCAAAGCGGTGGCGCTCGTGGCAGCCGCAGGTATCACCCTGCTGTCGGCCAGTCCCACCTTCGCTCAAGATAGTTCCTCGACGGCAACCCCTATCAAGCACCTCGTCGTGATTTTCCAGGAGAACGTTTCCTTTGACCATTACTTTGGAACCTATCCCAACGCCACGAACCCGGGGGAACCGGCCTTCAACGCGCGGCCAAACACACCTGTCGTGAACGGACTCAGCCCCGCGGTTCTCAGCAAAAACCCGAACCTGAATCCCGCGAACCTAGCGGGCGCGACAAATCCTTTCCGACTGGACCGTTCGCAAGCTGTGACTCGCGATCAGGGCTATGGGTACAAGGCCGAGCAGCAGGCGTTTGATAACGGTCTCATGGATTTGTTCCCTCTCTTTGTGGGCAAGGCCGGACCGCCGCCGAACACGGGCGGTATCACCAGCACCACTGGTCTAAATCTGGGCTATTTCGACGGCAACACCGTGACGGCCTTTTGGAACTATGCCCAGCACTTCGCTATGAATGACAATTCCTACTCCACAGTGTTTGGCCCCTCAACTCCCGGCCTTCTGAATCTTGTTTCTGGCCAAACCAACGGCGTGATCAATGCCACAACGGCCAGCTTCGCAGTCGTCGATGGGGGAAATGGATCGCTCACGGATATTAGCGATGCCGACCCCACAGGCGATGTGTGCTCCGGCTCCGCAACATTCGGAATGTCAGGACAAAACATCGGGAATTTGCTCAGCGCCGCAGGCGTGTCCTGGGGCTCGTTCATGGGCGGCTTCAATCTCTCGATCGTGAATCCCAACGGCACTACCGGGTGCAACAGGAGTTCGACAGGACTGGCGGGTACAACCAAGGATTACATCCCGCATCACGCCTTTTTCCAGTATCATGCGTCGACTTCCAATCCGAACCACACTCGTCCAGCGTCCATTGCCGAAATTGGCCACGATGGCCCTGCCAATCACAACTATGACGTTACAGATTTCTTTGCAGCGGTTAGCGCCGGCAACTTCCCTGCGGTCAGCTTGCTGAAAGCCCCTGCATTCCAGGATGGCCACGCCGGTTATTCGGATCCTTTGGATGAACAAACTTTCGTGGTTAACGTGATCAATTTCCTCCAGTCGAGAGCGGACTGGGGTAGCACGGCGGTTGTAATCATGTATGACGATTCCGACGGCTGGTACGACCATCAGATGAGTCCCATCGTCAACCAGTCCCAGGGAGCACAGGATGCGCTTACGGGTGCTGGCCTGTGCGGGAACTCGGCCTCTACTACTGCGTTGCCGGGTGTGGATCCTTCGAACCCACACGCGCTTGGACGCTGTGGCTAGCCGCTCTTGGTGGTCTCCCCATGGGCGCGCAGGAACTTCGTCAATCATTCCATCACGGACCAAAGCTCGGTCCTTCGGTTCATAGAAGACAACTGGCTTGGCGGACAGCGTATTCAGGGCTCGTTTGACGCCATTGCCGGACCGATCAACGGTATGTTCGATTTCAGCCAAGACGACAATAATCAGGGGAATCAGGGCAATCCGTTGATCCTCGATCCGAATACGGGCAAGCCCGTTTCTCAGAACCACAGCCAGCAATAGCACCTGCTCGATAAATAGAGCTCCGGCATTCTCTGCCGCGAGTAGTAAAACAAAGCCCACTGCAGCGCATCCTGTGGCGGGCTTTTCTTTTTGTACACAAACAACCAAATCCGCGCCGCGCGACATCCGTTAAGACATCCTCCTCGGTGCAAGGAGCGATTCGGTGCGTTGGCTTGTCGTATCGGCTGGATGGTTATGTGTGTCTGCGTCTGCGGTTCCGGTTTTTGCTCAGACCGCTGCCCCGTTTCCCGAAACTTCCTTTAGAACAAATGGCGTAGCAAGTTCTCCTGTCCTGGATTCCTTCGAGTTCGTGGGCTTGCGACACATCTCTCCTGAGGCGGTTGCAGCGCAGCTTTCCTTGCGCTCAGGCGATCTGTTTGACTCGGAGAAACTTCAACACGATCTTCACACGCTTGGCAGGCTTGGCTGGTTCGCCTCCGTACGCGTGGAAGAGATTCCACGATCAAGATCTGTCTCTCAAGCATCCGCTTCGAAACCGCGCATCAATCTCAGCTTTTATTTCGAAGAAGAGCCCATGCTCTCCCGCGTGGAATATTCCGGCTCTCGGCTACTCTCGACAAATCAAATTGAGAAGCTTCTCGAAGACAAGAAGCTGGCCCCCGGGCTCGGCAAGCCAGCCGATTCTGTGGCGCTTCAACGCATTGCCCTGACAATTCGTTCCGCTCTCAACGAGTTGGCACACCCTCATGCATCTATTCAAGTGCTCCGCCAGTCCCACAAAAACGGCACCGTCAGCGTTCACTTTGAAATTGCCGATGGCCCGCATCTCCCTGTTCGAAAGGTTCGCTTTGAAGGCAACCCCGGCCTTCCGGAAAAATCATTGCGCGCCCAAATGCAAACCATCGCGCCTTGGAAATCTCTGGCTTCGCTGCGAAGCAAAGACGCCTATACACAATCGGCATTTGAACAAGATCGTCAGCACCTTCTCGACTATTATCGAGATCATGAATATCCGGAGGCGCGAGTCGGCAATGCACGCACGGACAAAATCGCCGAGCGGTCTCGCAAGTGGTTCCCTCTGCCGCACCACGTAACAAACACGGGCCTCTCTCTTTCCATCCCTGTCCAGGCAGGCCCGTTCTATCGCCTCACGGCCATTGAGCCGAGCCTGACTCTTGAGCAGGCATTTGAAAATCATCATGACAAGCCTCTGCTTCTTCCCGTTCCGGGCCCAGACCACGCCTTTTCCCAGCAAGAAGCCGACAAACTTCGCCGCTTTTATACCGCCCACCTGCAATCTCGCGATCCCAAACTTGGCACGTCCTCTTTCCAAATGGTAGACGCCAATCCAATCTTTGATCCGGTGCAACACTCCGTGCGCCTCAAGCTGAACCTCAGCGATTCGCCGCCTTATGTAGTCCGCCGCATCGAGTTTCCGGGGCTGCACAAATTCAACGATCGTTTCGTGCGCCGCCGCATCCCTTTGCGCGAGGGCTATCCTCTTGATGAGCGCACACTAGAACTCGGCCTCACCAAACTTGCGCGCACCGGGTACTTCAAGGCCATCCGCAGAGACAACATTTACATCCAGCTCGACGATGTTCACCATACGGCCGACGTCACAATCCGCCTCGAAGAAATTGGTCAGCAGCGCATGACCTTGGACGGCGGACGCGCCCAGTTCGGCAGCACGCTCGGCCTCGCCTACACGGTCTTCGATCTTTTCTGTCACGAGGAATTGCTTAGCGCAAAGCTCGACGGAGGACCGGAAAGCCTGCAATTGCTCTTGGGCATCGCCAAAGACGGGATCTTCGGCACGCGTAGCTCACTCGCATTCTCCGTTTTTAATAACGTCATTCGTCCGCGCTTCATTCACGGCGTTCAAGGCCCGTTCGCGACTTCCCGCACCGAAGGAATCAATATTCCCTGGACCTATCCTTAACGAACTCCGACTCTTTCGGCGTCAACTACACTCTGTCTCGCACCACCTCCGACCAAACTTTCGGCGTTACTAACAGCGCAACCGGCGCGCCCCTCGATCTCCGCACTCACACTTCCAGTCGTTCCTTTGGAGCTTCCTGGGCTCACGACAACGGCAGCGAACGAGTTCTTTTGGCAAACTCCGTTTCCGGTGGCCTGCTTGGCGGCAACGAGAATATGCTCCGCTCTTCCGGCGAAGCCGTGCGCATTTTTCGCGATCCGGTTTTCTCGTTCTCAAATGCCTGGGCCTTTCGTACCACCTTTAGCGCCGCAGGCAGCTACCACGGCGAAATGCCTTTCTATTCCCGTTTCTTCTCCGGCGATGAATACGTCCGCGGCCTTCGCACAGGCGAACTCGGACCGATTGCCATGACTGAACACGTAACGCCCTCGGGTACAATCACTCCATCCCCTTCCTACGCGGGCGCAAATCTCATCGCTGCGGCGAATGCGGAATACCGCATTCCATTTCATAATGGCGTCCAAGCCGCAGGCTTCTTTGATCTCGGGTCCGGTTGGCTTCTTCCCAATTGGCTGGGCCCAACCAAACCCAATCTCCTGAGCGCCACCAACGGTATTCTTCACGGCTCAACCGGCATTCAACTTCAATGGACCATCCCGGGCGTCCAGGTTCGGTTTCGCCCCTACTATGCTGTGAACATGCTGGGCCTCGACCGCTGGATTCCTCTCTCCAGCAAATCTCTCTTGCACGCTCACAATCGCTTCGGCGCATTTGGCTGGGGACTCGGTTCGCTTTTCTAAGCGCGCCTGTTCCGCATGCCGCGCCTGTACTACACTCCCTGCATGATGAAACACGACAAACTGTTGAAAGAAGCTTCACGCATCGTCGAGCCGTACTGCATCACCAAGGGCGAGAAATTTCGCCTCAAGGACCACGACCCCGCAGACACCAACGGCGTCAAAGACAAGCGCGCCGCGCAAGGCCTGCTCGAAGACGGCATCGCCTGCCTCAGCCATTTCCAGGAAATGCTTTACGCACAGGACCGCTGGGCGCTCCTGCTCATCTTTCAGGCCATGGACGCCGCCGGCAAAGACGGCGCCATCAAGCACGTCATGTCCGGCGTAAATCCCCAGGGCTGCGACGTCCATGCTTTCAAATCGCCTAGTCCGGAGGAACTGAACCGCGACTATCTCTGGCGCAACCATAAAGTCGTTCCCGAACGAGGCAAAATCGGCATCTTCAACCGCTCGTATTACGAAGAAGTCCTCGTCGTCCGCGTTCATCCCACGTTTCTTCGCGCGCAAAAACTGCCCGACCGTCTTATCACCAAGCACATCTGGGAAGAGCGCTACGAAGACATCAACGCCTTCGAGCGCTATCTCGCACGCAACGGCGTGGTCATCCGCAAATTCTTCCTCCACATCTCTAAGGAAGAACAAAAAAAGCGCTTCCTCGAGCGCCTCGAAGATTCAAAAAAGAATTGGAAGTTTTCCATGGCCGACGTGCAGGAGCGCAGTTTCTGGAAGGACTATCAGGAAGCTTACGAGGAAATGATTCAGCAGACCGCCGCCAAACACGCACCCTGGTACGTCGTTCCTGCGGACAACAAATGGTTCACGCGCTTGGTCGTCGCCGCTGCCATTCTCGAGGCGCTCAGCGATTTGAGTCTCGCCTTCCCGGACGTGGAGAAATCCAAACGCAAAGAGCTTGCGGCCGTTCGCTCCTCCCTTATCGCCCAAAAAGACTGAACTATGCGTCTGCTCCGGCCGGCGAAACATCGACCTTAGTGTGTGCTCTTCCGACAGCCGCCGTTGCGCTTTCAACCAATCCCGGGCATGATTTCGCGATGGCAACTTCTCGAAAGACTCCGAAGAGTTTTGACGATTACTCGGATCGTTTTCCAAAACACGTGCAGCAGCGCTTGCAGAAGATGCGCCTGACCGTCAAGAAGGCCGCTCCGCAAGCCAAGGAAAAAATTAGCTATGGCATTCCAGCCTTCACCTTAAACGGGATGCTGGTATGGTTTGCGGCGTTCAAAAACCATATTGGGTTCTACCCGCGCACTTCCGCGATCGCCGCATTTAAGAAGGAGTTGTCCCACTACAAAGGAGCCAAGGGATCCGTGCAATTTCCTTTCGACAAGCCGCTTCCACTCCATCTTATCAGCCGCATCGTAAAGTTTCGTGTCAAAGAGAATCTAAGCAAGTCAAAGAAAAGCTGATATTTCAGCGCGGCACGTCGGGAAATTGATAGCGCAGCCTCGGCGGCATGCGATCCGAACGGGCGCGTGTGTTGTACTCCAACTGATACTTCAAGTGCTCTGCATCGTGCGGGTAATCTTTCCCTTCCGGGTATGGATAGGGCAGAGTCGAGTGCCTCGGCAGCGGCTCCACCGTAAACGCATCGGCTGCATAAAAATCCAAATCCTTCTCGAAGCCATCTGCATAGAAAAAGTAGTCGCGCACCCAGCCGGTCGGCAGCCGCGGTAACGCCTTCGGATCGAAATCCAGTTTCACGCCTTCTCCGGAACCAAACACCGCGAAGCGATCATCCGAAGCGTGCAGCAGATCGTAGACATCTCCGTAACGCGTATAATTCCCCGCCGCGCGCGCGTACGGCCCGGACATGCTGCGCCGAGAGTACGAATACGTCGTGTCGCTTGCCGGCTGCAAACGAATCTCGCGCGGATAACCAAGAAAATCCAGCGCCGCTTGGGCCAACGGCACTTCCGCAACGCGGAACTCTTTCACGTCAGGTGTCTGGTCGATGCGAATCGCATCCCAATAAATCTTTAAATTGGTCACAATGCGGATCCGCCGCGTCCCCGGACGCAGCTTGCCGCTCAAATCGGCTACCATAGTGCGTTCCAACCCGGCTGGAAAACCCATGTCCTCCACCACGCGAACCCATTTGCCATGGGCATCTTGCGCTTCCACGTACGGCGCAATCACTTTGACGCCCGCTTGGTCCGCCGCATACATCGAAGTCGCCGTAAAATAATCCGTGTAGCCGTCCATAATCAGCCGCAGTGGCTTCTGCGCATCCCACGCGCCAAGGTCCAGCTCCAGCCAGTGCAGCTTCGCAAAGCCTACAAATGGCATGTCGTCGAAGTCAGTAACGTATTTGCGATCCGCTTTCGCAATCAGGGGAAGCGCGTCATGCCCGCGATCGTCCCACGCACCCGCAGGCGGATGCGCGTTCTGGCTTGCAATGACGCGAAACTCCGGGAACGGCGGCGCGCTCACAAAACGTTCATTGGGGAATACTTCATACGCCGCCGGGTGATCGATCGCCAGCAACCGCACCTGGTCCAGATAAACCGTCTCTTCCATCGGCTCCAGGAAGCGGAAACTCAACAGCCCATTTCGCGGCTTCACGCTGTGCGCAGAGACTTTCAGATACTCATCCGGATCCGGAACGTCGCGTTCCCCCAGCGCAATCCAATGCCCCACCACACCTGGCCCGATCATGTCTGCAATGAACTCATACTCATGACCGTTCCACGAAAACAAAATCGGGCACGAACTTCCGCGCCGGTCCAATTCGGTAATCGCCTGCGTCTTTTTCGCTGCGAGATTGATTTCGTCCTGCGGCACGCCGGTCGGCCATAGCAAGCGCACCACTTCCGCATTCGTCTCAGAACCCAGGCCCGCCAAAATCGGCGCCGCATTTTGCCCCAAATAGCCGGAAGCCCCCGCCACTTCCCACTTCTGATACAACGTGCCCGCGTACAGTTCCACCTTCGTTCCGATTCCGCTCTTGTTGTCATTCAGCGCCTTCAGATCAACGCTCATCCAACCATGCTTGTTCCCGCCTTCGTTGCGCAGCACCACGGGCGCGCCACTAAGCTGCGTTACGACCAGGTCCGCATCGCCGTTGCCATCGATATCGGCCACCGCAATCGCGCGCGGCTGATTGAGTTTCACCGCATCCAACCCCACGCTTTTCGTTACGTCGCTCCAGCCCTTGCTTCCCAAATTGCGGAGCAGCCGCAACTCCGCGCCATTGCTCGATTCGCCGGCGGCAACCAGGTCGAGCCAGCCGTCATTGTCGTAATCCAAAGCTGCAATTCCCCAACCTTTTTGCCAGCCAAAATCCGGCAGCGCTACGCGCTCCAGCCGCTTCCCTTCCACATTTCGCCACAAACTGATCCCCGGCGCTCCCGCGTGCGTGAACGTCAAATCCATCCAACCGTCTTTGTCAAAGTCAAACGCCACCACTCCAACTGCCGGCGGGAACTTCTCTTTCGCAAAATCAATTCCTGCGAGCGGCGTAAATTCCCCCTCGCGTGGATTCAAAAGAATGGAAGCGCCCGCCACTCCGCCTGCAAGTACAAAATCAATCGCCCGGTCATTGTTGAAGTCCGTCGTCACCACACCCGCGCCCGTCGCCCCTATTCCCAGCGCCGTCTCTGCCGAGACATCCGTGAAAGTGCTGTTACCATTGTTGCGCCACAAAAAATTGTGCGCCGCCCCACCCACCGAATCAGCCGCCATCGTGACGTACAAATCCAGGTCCCCGTCGTGGTCGTAATCGACGAAGGTCACTCCGACGCATCCCTTTTCCTTGCGAATTCCCACGGCCTCCGTCACATCCTCAAATTTCCCTTCGCCCTTGTTGTGCAGCAGCCGCACGCCGTCGCTCAGACAGACGGCAAGATCCGGCTTGCCATCATTATCAAAATCTCCCGCGGCGCACCCGAATCCGCTGCCGCTCAGGTGAATCCCCGCCGCTTGCGTCACGTCTTCAAATCGTCCGTTTCCTAAATTGCGCAGCAAATGACTCTCTCCGTCCGTCGTCCCGCTCACCAGAAAGAGATCCGGTTTCCCATCTCCGTCAAAATCAAAAAAGCACGCGCCCGTGCTCGCCCCGATCGCAACAGGGCTCCCACTCTTGCCATTCGAAACAAACGGATTCGTCTCGGACACAAAATGCACAGGAATCGCGGCGGGCACTTCTGCCACCGTGCTCAACGGCAATTCCGCCATCGAATATTTCCCCTGATCCCCATACCCCGCGCCAAATGGAGTCCCCAAATGCTCCGACGTAATTTTCTGAAACCGCGCCAAATGCTCCCGCGCTGCTGCCGCGTCTCCTTTGCGCTGCAGCGCGCGCGCCAAACCGAACTCCGCCGATGCATGAACCGGATTCAGCGCCAGCCCTTTCTGGAACGCCCCGACCGCCTGGTCATATTTCTGGATTTGTGTATTCAGGTAGCCGACAAAATAATACGCGTCCGCTTCATTCGGCTTTATTTTCGTCACGCGCTGGAACGCCGCTATCCCCTTCTCTGCTTCGCCTGTGTCCTTGTACGCCAGCCCGAGGTTGTACCACGCGTACGGATCGTTTGGCAGTTGCTCAGTCGCGGCAATCAGCGCTGCGCGCGCGGCATCGAGCTTTTGCTGCCCCAACAGCGCCACGCCCAGGTTCAACCGCGCCACCGCGAACTTCGCGTCCGCCTCCAGCGCCTGTTCGAAGTATTTCTGAGCATCCGCCGGCCGCTGCTGATTCATGTGCGCAACGCCCAGCGTGTTGAAGCGGTAAGCGTCCGCGGCGTTGGCCTTGCCTGCCGTCTTTCTTGCGCTCGCGGCCTTCTCTTTCTCTTGTCCCGCGTTTGCGCCGCCTCGCAACCCGAGCGCCGCGCAAAAAAGCAACGCCCCGCAAGTTCCAATCACAACCCCACGCCGAGCCATCACGTGCATAATAGCTTTCGTCCTATCCGCGCGGAATGCCGCATCTCCCCACAAAAGCATCCCCAACAAGAACTCTGAAATTTTCCCGGCAGCCCCGCACTAGGTCAACTTATTTTATCTTCACACTCGCCCTGCGCATCGCTTCGCGCTTGACCCGCATCTCATGCACGAATACTCTCGCACTTCCTGTTATGACCATCCGCTCCAAACAAATTTCCCCGGTGGAACTCGTGGAATCCCATCTGCGCCGAATCGAGTCCCTCCAGCCCATACTCAACGCCTTCGTTTACTTGGACGCTGACGCGGCTCGAGCGCAAGCCCGCGCCGCGGAGGCCGCCGTCTCGCAAAACCACCGACTCGGCCCCCTTCACGGCGTCCCCCTCACCCTCAAAAGCTGCATCGACGTCGCCAGCTGGCCTTGCCCCGCCGGTTCTCTTCTCCGCAGAGATTACGTCCCATCCACCGACGCTCCTCTCGTCGCCCGCCTAAAATCCGCCGGAGCCATTCTTCTCGGCAACACCAACACGCCCGAGTTTCTCATGGCCTACGAAACCAACAATCTTCTCACTGGGAAAACCAGCAATCCGTGGAATCTCGCATACTCCTCAGGCGGCTCCAGCGGTGGCGAAGCCGCAGCTATCGCTGCGGGTTGCTCGATGGGCGGCGTCGGCAGTGACGGCGGCGGCTCGATTCGCGTCCCCGCTCATTTCTGCGGCATCTGTGGACTGAAGCCCACGCCCGGCCGCATTCCCTCCACCGGCCATTTTCCTTCAGGCGCAGGCGCATTCGGCTGGATTGGCGTCGTCGGTCCCATGGCCCGAACGGTCGCCGATGTCCGCGCTCTCTTCGAAGTGATGGCTGGCCCCGACGCCGGCGACGCGCACTCCGCTCCCGTCCCGCTTCGCACTTACCCCGAAAATGATTTGCGCGCCACGCCCATCGGCCTTCTGCAAAGTCCCGCTCTCGGCAACGCCACGCCCGAAACGCGCTTTGCCGTCGACCGCGCCGCAAAACTTCTCAGCGATCGCGGCTTCTCAGTCGAGCCATTCGAATTAAGCGGCCTCGATCGCGCTCTCGAACTCTGGTGGTTCTTCTTCGGACCCGTCATCGCGCATCTGCTCAACACCAATCTCGCCGGCCACGAATCCCAACTCAGCCCTTTGCTGCGTGAATATCTTTCGAACGCAACCTCCCCGGTTCCCCTCTCTCTCGATCCATTCTTCCAGGCTTGCGCCGAGCGCGATCTCCTACGCGAAAAAATCCTTCGCCAAATGGACCGCGTCTCCATTCTTCTCTCACCGGTTTCTTCCACCCCTGCGTTTCGCCACGGCGAAGGAAACTACCAGCCCGGCATCGGCTACCGCGACACCATGCGCTTTTCCCAGTGGCTCAATCTCACCGGTTTCCCCGGCGCTTCCGTCCCGATCGCCCTTTCGAACGAAGGTCTTCCCATCGGCGTGCAAATCATCGGCCGTCCCTTCGAAGACGAACTCGTCCTCGCCGTCGCCGAAGCCCTCGAGCACTCCCGCGGCCCCTGGCAACCTCCAACGTGTTCGTACACTTGACCATCACTCAAGCGAACGGTCGCTCTCTGCTTTCCGTTACCTTTCCTACTCCGGCTGCCGCGTCAGCTCCGGATTCGGCACCGCCTCTTGCTCTTCCCCGAGCGCCCTGCGCCCTTTCGCCAAGTCCGCATCAAAAATTTTCTGCGCTCTCGCAAACTCTGCTTTCGCTTCCTCTTGCCGCCCAAGCCGCTTCAACAATTGTCCGCGCACAAAATGCACATTCTCGCTTTCCGGAGCGAATCGCGCCGCCAAATCAATTTCGTTCACTGCTTCCGCGTCTTTCTGCTGCCGCATATACAATTTCGCCAATCCAAAATGAGAACCAGCCATTTGCGAATCCCTGCGAATCGCTTCCTTGAACGATTTCTCCGCCTCCGCGTCTCTCTGCGTCTGCAAATACAGCATTCCTAGCTGATCGTAGTTCTCCGCCACGTCCGGCTCGATGGCGATGTCTTTCAAAAACTCTGACTCGGCCTTCTCGTATTGATTCGCGCGCATGTAGGCGGCTCCCAGATTGAAATGCACGAACGGCAGATTGGGATTCGCCGCAGCCGCCAGGTTCAGCTCCGCAATCGCGTTGTCATAGTCGCGATGGTTTAGATACGCCTTGCCAATAATCAGGTGAACCTCCGGCGCGTCGCTCCCCGTTTCGATCAATTGAGATAGCGTTTTTTCGTCAAGGTCCTTCTTCCCCGCGTGATGCGCCGCCATTCCCAAAACATACAAATACGTCACGTCGCTCGACATTCTCGTCCAGAGTGGCTCCAGCGCTTCGACTGACTTATTCCAGTGTTGCGTGAACAATTCGCACAACCCCAGCAAGTAGCGCGCCTGCTGCGAATCCGGCTGCTCTCGAACCACCGACTCGAACGGCGCTATCGCCGCGGCATAATCTCCGCGCCGGTATTCCGCCAACCCGATGTTCAACCGGATCCCAGCCAAGTGCGGATCAATCTTCTCAGCCTTCTGTAGCAGCGTGAGCGCCTTCTCCCAATCTTTCCGCCGCATGGCGATGACGCCCAGGTTCGAATACGCTCCTGCCGACTGCGGATCCACCGCGAGCACTTGCCGGAATGCCGCCTCCGCAGCATCCAGGTCCCCGTCTTGCAGAGCTTTTTGTCCCCTTTCAAACTGTGCCTTCGCGTCCAAACCCTCTCTTTTATTGCTTTGCGCTCCAACTTGTTGATCGGCCCCACTACTCGCGCGTCTCGTAGGCTCTCCATACGCGCACGATCTAGCCGCGTCGAACAGGTTCGCAGCCACCATCCACACCGCTGCTGAAACCGCAATTTTTGCAAATCCTGTTCGCATCGCCACTCAGTGTCCGCCAGCCCCCCGCGAATTACAAGAACCTCCCCGGGCTGCCGCGTGTAGCCAATCGTTTTTCTACCATCATTTCCATAGTGCCTCTCTTAACTCTCTTGTGCCTTGCATTTCTCGCTTGACACGCGTCTCGAAATGCTTTATTAACTCGTTTTAATAGCTCGTTTCGGTGCGTTCCTGGGAAGCGTCGAGGGGAGACGGTGGCTAGTGTCTGAGAATCGTTCATCTCTATCCGGCTTTACCTCTCTGCCGTCGCCTGTTTACTGCGCACTCCCGCTTCGTCATCTCCTTGATCCACATCAATTCGGAGGTAACACCGTGATGGAAACGCTCGGCTTTTTCTCTGTCCTCGAAACAAAGCGGCGGTATCTGCGACTGCTTTCCTGCGCACTTCTGGCCCTGCTTTGCACGCCGTTCCTGATGCGCGCGCAAGACACCGGCTCGATTACCGGAACAGTTCGCGACGCTTCAGGCTCCATCATTCCCGGCGCGGACGTCAAAGTGGCTAGCCCCGCCATCAGTCTGACTCGCGCGCTAACCACAAACTCCGACGGCGACTACCTCGCCGGCGGTCTCCCCCCAGGCACTTATGAAGTGACCGTCACCACGAAGGGCTTTAAGTCGTTTTCCGCCAAAAACATTATTCTTCAAGTTGCCGAAAAAAAGCGCGTGGATGTGTCCCTCCAGTTGGGCGAGATTACCGACAAAATTGTCGTCGAAGGCAGCAACGTGGCGCAGGTGGAAACGCAATCCTCCGATCTCTCCGGCGTGGTCACGGGAAAAGAGATCAGCCAGCTCGAACTCAATGGCCGCAGCTTCGTCCAGCTCGTCGCTCTCGTTCCCGGCGTCAGCAATCAAACGGGTCAGGATTTTGGCGGAGTCGGTCTCAATCAGAACATTGCATTTAGCGTCAACGGCGGGCGCACCGAATACAACAATTGGCAGGTTGACGGCGGCAACGCCATGGATACCGGCTCCAACGGCACGCTAAACGTTTTTCCCAGCATTGACGCTATCGGTGAATTCAAAGTCTTCACCTCGAATTACGGTGCGCAGTACGGAAGAAACGGATCGGGAACCATCGAAGTCGTCACCAAGGCAGGCACCCAGCATTTCCATGGCGACGTGTACGAATATCTTCGCAACGAGATGTTCAACGCCAACGACTTTTTCGATAACGCCGCGGGCAACCCCAAGCCCGCCTACAAAAACGGTGGCAATTTCAATGATGTCTGCCCCAACACCTCTGTGACGCCAGTCAGCAATGCGGAATGCCCGACTAATCCGGCCACCGGTTTGCCGTACCCCGGGAACAATGTTCCAATCGACCCTAACGCCAAAGTGCTGCTGGATGCCCTCATTTCCCCTGACACAATCGACAGTGGGGCCAACTCTTTCTTTGTCAAATCCATCGTTGAGCCGCTTACCTGGCGGCAAGAACTAGTCAGAATCGATCACAACTTTTCTTCGAAACTCCGCCTCATGGGCCGCTACATCCATGACACTAACTCCAGCGTTGATCCCACGGTCTCGTTTGTGGGCAACCCGTTCCCCACGATTCAGACGCAAGTTGGAACTCCGGGAACAAGCTTTGTTGTACATCTGACGGCGTCGGTAAGCCCTTCACTTCTCAACGAATTCGTCGCTAGTTACACTACCGACAAACTCATACTTGTGAACACCGGTCCGTTCCAGGTCCCTTCCGGGTTCAGCATGAAAAGCATTTTCAATACGGGCTCGGGGGGCCAAGCACTCGCACAACTCCCTGCCATTTCTCTCGCGAACGGCACCGCTTACGGTGGCGGCTTCACCATCAACCCAGGTTTCATGCCTTGGATCAATTCGAACCCTGTTTACGACTACCGCGACACGGTTACGAAGATCGTCGGTTCCCACAATCTCACTTTCGGTGGTGAATTCGTTGCCGCACAGAAGAATGAGCCCAGCGCTCCGACCTCGGTAGGTCTCGGCGGCGTCCTGACTCTTGACGAGACTTCTCCGGTCTCCACCGGAAATTCGTTTGCGGACTTCCTTGCAGGAAACATCGCTTCCTATTCGCAAACCAGCGCCATCGTGAAGTATTACTACCGCTACAAAATCTTCGAGCCCTATTTCCAGGACGACTGGCGCGTCAACAAACGTTTGACGCTGAATCTTGGCTTGCGCCTCAGTCTCTTCGGCACCAACAGGGACATCACCAAGACTTCTTTCAATTTTGAACCTTCGGTCTACAACGCTGCTTCCAACACTGCTCC
>WNGL01003286.1_pt1 | contig 19446 bp, 18 predicted proteins | sample 5400591 | NCBI WGS metagenome assembly WNGL01 (sample SAMN13153377, study PRJNA577476) | soil metagenome | isolation source: 80 cm soil or saprolite under Garry oak tree replicate 1 | place: USA:California | collected 2016-06-15 | reverse complement strand
GAATCAAAGACGAGGCATATCTCGATCTTCTGCGCCGGACGATCCTTGCCGAATCTGATCCAGAAAACGTCGTGTTGCTCGAGGTCGAGCCGGAGAAACAGAAAACGCGGGTCGATTTCGCGGCCACGCAAACACTGCTTGGTGTCCGCCCGGTTTGCGTGACGAAAATCAAGAAGCGCGGCCGCCAATTATTTTACGATCGCGACGGGCACGAAGTGCGGATCGAGCGGATTTACAACCGCGTCATTTTCGACGAGCTGATTCGCCGGCCCGATCTGAATCTGCCGTTTCGCTTCCAGGACGATCTCGATGTGAAATGGGTCGGTCATCCCAACTGGTATTTCCGGATCAGTAAACATTCGCTGCCGTTTCTGAAGACGGAACACACCTGTCCGGCATTTTTCGCCGACGACTTTCCCGCCTTCGCCGAGGCTACGGCGGGCAGGCCCGCCGCTGAGAAGATCGACAATTACGTTTTGAAGCCGCTGTACTCATTCGCAGGCCACGGCGTAGATATGGAACCGACCCACGAGAAAATCGCCGCCTTGCAAAATCCGCACGAATGGATTTTGCAGAGAAAAATCGATTATGCGCCGTTCGTGCCGACGGTCGATGGTCAGAAATCGAAGGCCGAGATTCGGATGATGTTTGTTTGGCCGGAGACAGATTCTGATCCCACGCTCGTCAACAATCTTGTCCGGATGAGTCAGGGCAAAATGATGGGCGTCGATTTCAACATCGATAAAACATGGGTCGGCGCCAGTATCGCGCTCCATGCAGGTGATTCTTAGTATTTCGTAATTGCGAAGGACACAATCACGGCACCATAGACGAAGGCGATCGCGTGCAGGAAACGCCAGCGAAAAACGCCCCGCGTGCTCCAGTTGATCTGATCGCGAAGAACATAAGGGACCGCCACCCAAAATAATCCGGCGACGATCAGCAAATAAGCGAAAACCGTCACGAGCAACCGGCCGGCTTCATAGCGAAGGAAAGCTGCATCGAGCAGCGGCTCGGCTGCGAGCAAGCAAAGAATGCCAAGCGCGCGCACCGCCAGAAACTCCTCGACGAAACGAAGCGTAAGCACGTAACCGATCGGCAACGCGATGAGAAGCGGCCGACGAAATGCCGAGAATTCGCCCATCTCAATTGTCGCCAGCAGCCAAAACGTCCAGACAAGAGCGATGCTGAGCAGAACCACTCCAGCAACATGAGAACGCGGAAACTTTTGCGCTACGCCCGCGAGACCCGGTTTCACGAGTCCAGGCAAACTGATCAAAATGAGGAATGCTCCTGAGATAATTCCAGCAGTTTGTAAGGAGAGATGGTAAATCACTGGTGGCGCAAGTTTTCAACTTGCGATTGAGCCGACGCAACTTAAAAAGTTGCGCGACCTTTCAGAACCGGCGTGCCATACAAGCTGAATCCATTGGCCTGCTCGATTCGGACGTTGACTAGTTCTCCAATCACCTTCCCGTCGCCTTGAAATACGATAATTTTGTTGGTGCGCGTTCGCCCCATCAATCGCGCCGGATTCGTCTTGCTCAGGCCTTCGCAAAGAACTTCCACATCGCGCCCGATCAGCCTTTCGCCAGCGCGGCGCGCCGATTCATTCACGATCCGAAGCAAATCGTGATTGCGCTCTTCTTTGACTCGCTCGTCGATTTGCTCCGGCATCTCTGCCGCTGGCGTGCCGCGCCGCGGCGAATAACGGAAGACAAACGCGTTGTCGAACTGGATCTGCTCGACCAAGTTGCGCGTTTGCTTGTGATCGTCTTCGGTTTCGCCTGGGAACCCGACGATGATGTCCGTTGTGATCGCGGTCCCGTCGCGCGCCTGCCGAATTCGCTCGACAAGATCGACATATTTCTCCGCCGTGTATGCGCGATGCATCGCTTTGAGGATCTTGTTGGAGCCGGATTGCAGCGGGAGATGAACGTGCTCGGCAAGCTTTGGCAGACGCGAGATCGCGTCGATTAAATCGTCGCGAAAACCGATTGGGTGCGGCGATGTGAAGCGCAATCGTTCGAGACCATCGATCGCATGCACGGCTTCGAGCAGCTGCACAAACGGAGATTTCTTGTCGATTTTCGGAAGCTCGTGGCGGCCATAAAGATTCACGATTTGCCCGAGTAAAGTGACTTCTTTCACCCCGCGCGCGACGAGATCACGTACCTCGCGCACGATTTCGTTAATGGAACGGCTGCGCTCCGCGCCACGCGTCTGCGGCACGATGCAAAATGTGCAGTGCATGTTGCATCCCTGCATGACGGAAACGAATGCCCTCGCCTGCCTGGGCAGGAGTTCTTGGTCACGGATCGTGGATTGCGAACCAACCTCTTCACCGACATCGACAATCGAAAAGCGTGGATCATCGATTCTGCTGTAGCCCGGATCGCTGGTCCCGGCTGAGTGCGTCGCTTTTTTCGCTACTAACTCATCTACGTAATCCGCGACACGATGGAATTTCTGTGTGCCAACAACAAGATCGACGTGCGGCAAATTCTTTAGTAGCGATTCGCCGCGCGCCTGGGCCATGCAGCCTAGGAACCCGAACACCACATGCGGCCGCTCTTTGGCTAGGCGACCAAGCATTCCCATTTTACCCAGCGCCTTTTGATCAGCCATGTCGCGCACGCTGCACGTGTTCAACAGCACAACGTCGGCTTCGATCTCGTGTGCGGCCCGCTCGTAGCCTCGCGCCATGAGCGAATGCGCGACCTGTTCCGAGTCGCGCTCGTTCATCTGGCAACCATAGGTCTTGATAAAAAACTTCGGCATGAGCGAGCGAAAATAATACACGGACAGGTCGCCTTCGTCCAAGACACGACACGAATTTCACGAACTCACAGATTGACGAACGCAAGACACTAATTTCAGGAATTCGCACGAATTAACTCAGACAACAGTCAATCTCTATGAGATGGGATTGCGCGGGCCAGACTGGTGCGCTAGCCTTTAGCCATGAGCACGGTTGCGGAAATCGAAGCTGCGATTTCCCGGCTCCCATTACAGCAAGCTGCGGAGGTAAGCGAGTGGCTGGAACAGTGGCTGGAGGATCAGCGGGAGTTGTCGCCCGAATTCGTCGCTTCCATCGAACGCGGCAAGGCCGACATCTCCGCGGGGCGTGCGCGTCTCGTTCGTCCGTGAGCCATGCCCGGCGCGCGTAGAGAATCAGTAGTGCAACTCCGCTTTAAGATCGACAATCGCTTCGTGATCGCGAGGGCAGTTGAAAACTGCAATACATTGGGACGCCCATTTGTAGAACGGCTCATGTTTAGATCTATGCGGGGTTATGGTTGAGCCGCGTTCGCTGAAGTACGGCGTGCCGGGTAGTTGATCCGCCTTCGCCCGGCTTCCATTTCCGCTAACGCTACGACGTGACAAGTCGGCGTGACAGGTTGTTGAGAGTGTGGGATGTCGCCTGAGCGGCACCAGTTTCATTCGCGCGGTTCGCGCCGAAACAATCGAAGCAGATGCCTTGCGCCGTGGGTAACGTAAAGAATCCGGATGCTGGCGGTTTCGACACGATAGAACACTAGGTAATTCGGAAAATCGCTTACCGGGAACATTCGCAACCCTTGCAGTTTGCGGTTTCGCGTGGGATACGGCGCGCCGGAATCAGGATGCCGGGCTAATTCCTGGAAAGTTCGTTCCATTGCATCGAGGACACGTTCCGCGGCAGCGGGGTCGCGGTCGGCGATGAAGGCATAAATGTCAGGGAGATCCTGCTCTATGACCGCGGAATGCCGATCAATCCGCGCTTCAGCCACGGTCTTGCGCCGCTTCGCGCACGCGTTGCTTCCAGTCCACCTCGAGCGGCTCGAATGGTCCCTCCAGGCGTGCTTCCAGCACCGGCTCCAACTCCGCCCGCTCGCAATCCGCCTGCACGAGCGCCAGCAGGTAGTCTTCCTTGGAACGAAAGCCCGCGGCATTCGCTCGCGTCTCCAATGACGCGTTGAGCGCGGCTGGCAGCGAAATGGTGACCTGACTCATATAACAAAGATTCGATCAGCGACGATGCTTGCGCAAGATGGAACTGCACCACATCGACAGCTGCGACGCTGGTGCAAGCTTCCAGCTTGTATCCCAGCCATTCGCGAGCTGGAAGCTTGCGCTACTTTTTCTTTCAGTTTTAATCGCGAGCGAAGATGAATTCAGACACACCAGCGATTGGAATTATCGGCGGTAGTGGTCTCTACCAAATGGAGGAATTACGCGACGCGGCTGAACACAAGGTCGGGACGCCATTCGGAGCACCATCGGATAAACTTGTCGGCGGCAAGGTGAGCGGGCGTCAGGTTTATTTTTTGCCGCGACACGGCCGTGGCCATCGAATTCTGCCGCATGAAATAAATCACCGGGCCAATATTTACGCGCTTCGCTCGCTTAATGTCCGCTGGATCATCTCAGTGGCGGCAGTGGGCAGCTTGCAGGAAAAATATGCGCCGCGAGACGTGGTATTGCCCTCGCAGTTCTATGATCGTACCAGCCAGCGCGCGGCCCATACATTTTTTGGCGAGGGCATTGCCGCGCATATCGCCTTCGCTGAGCCGATCAGCACGAAACTGCGTAATCTTCTCGCGGAATCAGCGAGATCTCTGGGCATTACGGTACACAATGGCGGCACCTACGTGAACATGGACGGTCCTGCGTTTTCCACGCGCGCGGAATCGGAATGGAATCATCGCAACGGTTTTGACGTAATCGCAATGACGAATCTTCCAGAAGCGAAACTGGCTCGCGAGGCAGAGATTGCCTTTGCGACGATGGCGATGATCACCGATTACGATTGCTGGAAGGTGGAAGAAGAGCCGGTCTCGGCGCAGACGGTCTTGAGCCATTTAATGGCAAATGCGGAGACGGCGAAGAAAGTGATCGTGAACGTGATCCCGCGAATACCGACGGAGCCGAACTGGCCGGAACACTTCGCGTTGGACACAGCTCTGGTCACTGACCGGAAGTTTTGGCCGGAAGCTACGGTAGAAAAGCTGAAACCGATCTTGGGACGATTTTTGTAGGCGACGCTGTTAGCGCCCGCCACTGGGAAGCCAACGGCTTCCCCCTACAGAGTGGAATGTTTCCCGCCAGGTTGAAAATTAACCTGGGCGCCGAGTCGTTTGATTACCTGGCAGAGCGCTCGGATTCGATCTTCATCGTGCGACGCAGTTACCGTAATGCGCAATCGCGCGGAGCCTTTCGCAACCGTTGGACAACGAATTGCTGGAACGAGGAATCCTTCACTTTGGAGCGCAGACGCCAAATTGAGCGCTGCTTGCTCGTCACCGACGATCCATCGAAAAATCGCGCTAGTGGCAGCGCTGCTCTTTGTGTTCATGGCATTCGCAGGCAGCAGTCTGCGCAGCAACTCAATTTTTTTCCAAAGCAAAAGTCTGCGCGCTTCGCCTTCCGAAGACGAAAGAAAATCTATCGCTGCCGATGCAGCCGCCGCGATTGCGGGCGGCGGTGCGGTGGAATAAATGAAGGAACGAGCGCAGTTAATCAGCCATTCGATGAGATCGTGCGAACCGCAGATGTAACCTCCGCTTGCGCCGAGCGCTTTGCTCAAAGTTCCCATCTGAACATCGACCTCGTCACCCAAGTTTTCTGCCGCAGCCAGGCCGCGGCCATTTGGACCGATCACGCCAACGGCATGCGCTTCGTCGAGCATCAGGAGAGCATCGAAGCGTTTTTTCAGCTCGACTAACTCCCGCAGCGGGGCGCGATCGCCATCCATCGAAAAAACTGATTCGGTCAGAATCAGGATTCGCTTCTCCGGATGTTGGCGCCGGGCCCATTCGAGATGACTTTGCAGTTTCCCAAGATGATTGTGCGGGAAAACGCGCAGGATGGCGCCACTCAACTTTGCTCCGTCGATGAGCGAAGCGTGACAGAGTTTGTCCAGCACGATGACGTCATCCTTCGTGACCAAGGCCGGGATTGTGCCCAGCGCCGCGGCGTATCCGCTGCTGAAACACAGCGCAGCCTCGGTCCCTTTCCATTTCGCCAGCGCCTGTTCCAAACGAACATGCGGCGACTGCGTCCCGCTAATGAGCCGCGAAGCGCCGGCGCCAACGCCAAATTCTGTGATCGGGGCGATTGCCGCCTCTCGCAATCGAGGATCGTTTGCCAGACCGAGATAATCGTTCGAGGAAAAGTTGATGAGCCGACGGCCGTCGATTTCGATTTCGGGGCCCTGTGCGCTTGTGAGTTCGCGAAGATGTCGATCTAAGGAACACGCGCGCAGCGCCTCCAACTGCTCCTGAAAAAGGTCGCGCATTCGGTGGTCTCGCCGTTCGCGTGACGCAGAACTACATCCAGAGTCCCCAAGAAAGCAGCGCGGACGCGTCGCGCCACACCCGGCTCGAACTATCGCCCAGGACAACAACGATCACTTCCCTGCCGGGACGCGAGCCGCTTGCGATCAGACATTTGCCGGCCGCTTCGGTATAACCGGTCTTCATCCCGTTGCAGTAGGGGAGTCGTCTAAGAAGCTTGTTCGTGTTCTCAAGTTCGCGCGTGCGACCATTGGCATAGCGAAAAACAAGCTGCGGCAGACAAACAATCGATCGGATCGTGGGATTGGCGTACGCTACGCGCGCGATCAGCGAAAGATCGCGCGCGGTCGAGTATTGTCCCGGCATCGGTAAACCGTTTGGATTTACAAAATGCGAATTCACCGCTCCGAGTTCGCGCGCACGCCTGTTCATGACCTCGGCAAATGCTTCCACGCTGCCTGCATAATCCCGCGCAAGACATCGCGCCACATCGTTCGGACTCTTCACCAGCAACGCTCGCAGCAAATCGATCCGCTGGTAAGTATCGCCCGATTTGATATTGAGCTTCACGGGATCGGCCATTGTATCGATTTGCTGAACCGTGACTGGCTGATCCAGGAAGCCGCGCTCGGCTACGATCAAAGCCGTTAACAGTTTTTGGGTGCTAGCCGGAGCTCGTATCTGGTCAGCGTTTTTTTCGTACAATGTTTTGCCCGTGTTCGCATCCACCACGATGACCGAGGCCGCGCTGGTCTTTGGAATTCCGTCAGGAGTGTACTCGGTCGGCGCCGGGGTTGACTCTTCCTCTTCGGGCTTTGGTCGCGTTCGGCGCGAGCGAGTATGACTCGATTTCGCCGTGTGCGCCTTCCGAACCGGACTGGGAGAAACATCGGCATCCTCTTTATCTTTTGGGGTAACCGCTTTCGCCTTCCGAACCGGACCGGGCGAAACACCGGTGGGCCGCATCGCCTCGGAATCCTGACCCCAAGCAGTGACCGTCGAGATGAGAAGCAGCGCACAAAGACAGCAGATCCGATCGCGCCACAATCTCATGAGCGGGAAATTAGCGACAGAATTTTTATTAACGCAAGCGCGTGGCGCATTTCCCGGAATGCCCGGTGGCCGCGCTCTACCTGCTCCGCTCGATCAGTTCGATCTCGTAGCCTTCCGGCGCATCGATGAACGCAATTTTGCCGCCGCCAATGCAGTGCGGCCCGTCCGAGAGCGGATAGCCTTTTGCCTCCGCTTCCTTCGCGAACTTGTCCAAATCGTCCACCTCAAAAGCTAGATGCGTCAGGTCAGGGCCGACCACCACTGGGCCGCTCTCATCGAATTTGCAAATCTCAATCTCCTCCTCGCTCCCGGGTGCTTTTAGAAAAACCAGTTGCGAACCGCGACCGGACTTCTGGCGTCGAAGCTCTTTGAGTCCGAGCACATCTCTGTAGAACGAGACCGTCTTCTCCAGATCTTTCACCCGATAACGGGTGTGTAAGAGTTTTTTGACCATAACGTTATCTTATTGCTCCCGTACGCGATTAAATTCAAACTCCAGCTTAATTTCTCACGATGAAACTTGTGATCGCGGCGACCGGCGCCAGCGGAGCGATTTATCTGCAAAGGCTGCTCGAGCAGATTGATTGCGCGTCGCATGAGGTCCATCTGGTCATGAGCGCATACGCAGACAAGGTGGCAAAACAGGAGCTCGAGAGCTTCAGAATTCCCGCAGACGTGTCGCGGCATTCCGAAAATGACATGAATGTCCCGTTCGTCAGCGGCTCTGCGCGGTTCGACGCAATGGTCATTGTCCCCTGCTCCATGGCTACGCTCGGGCGAATCGCGTCCGGCTCCAGCGATACCGTCTTGCTGCGCGCCGCGGATGTTTTTTTGAAGGAACGCCGCAAATTGATTCTCGTGCCACGAGAGACGCCCTGGAACCTCATTCACGCGCGCAATGTCGTGACGCTGCTCGAAGCCGGCGCGGTGGTTCTGCCGGCGATTCCATCTTTTTACAGCCGCCCAAATTCTGTCACGGCAGTGGTGGACACTGTTGTCTGGCGAATCCTCGATCAAATCGGCCTGCCCAACCCGAGCGCGTATCGCTGGGGCGAGAAGGCCGCTTCAACAAAAACCTCGCGAAAGAAAAGTTGAAGATCGAAGGTCGGTTCGCGCGATGGCTGATCGCGTTTGGGTTTCACTTACTGCAGGTCTGGGGGCGGACGTTGCGCTACGAAATCGACGATCGAGCAGGAGTCCTCGGCAAGCCCGCGACCGAAAATTACATCGCCGCTCTCTGGCATAATCGATTGCTGATCTTTCCTTTAATCCTAAGAGGCTTTTTTCCACATCGTCACGGTGCGGCACTGATTAGCGCCAGCCGCGATGGAGATTTGCTCACCGACGCGATTCACCGGTTTGGGTTCGACGTCGTGCGGGGATCGAGTTCGCGACTGGGCGCGAGCGCAATTCGCCAGCTCAGCGAGGTTCTTGCCGCCGGTCGCGACGTGGTGATCACGCCGGATGGCCCCCGCGGTCCAGCCTACAAACTTGGGGCCGGTATTATTTTCCTGGCGCAAAAAACCGGCGCGAACGTCATACCGGTCAACATGGAATATTCAAGCTGCTGGCGGATTAGAAGCTGGGACCGTTTCATCGTGCCGCGACCGTTCGCTAAAGTTCGCGTCATCATTGGGTCGCCGCACCGCGTCAGATCGACAAGCACGCCTGAGGAATTCGAAGCCGAGCGTTTGCGTTTGCAGCAAGCCATGATGGCGCTGGTTGAAATGCGCTAGGACACGAAATTCACGAATTTTACACGAATTGACTCAACCCAATTGACTCTAGGTTCTCCGATTCGTGACAATTCGTGTGATTCGTGTCTCAATTGCCTGCGTTACTATGGCGAAATTAATCGACGGACATGCAATCGCGGAAAAAGTTTATGTCGATCTTCGCCACGAGATCGCAGATTTAAAATCGAAAGGCGTCACACCCGGCCTCGCCGTCATTCTCGTGGGAGACAATCCAGCCTCGCGCACCTACGTGCGCTCGAAGGACAAAATGTGTCGCGAGCTTGGACTTCATTCGATGAAATTCGAATTACCTGCCACAACCACTCAAGTCGAACTGCTCGCTCGTGTACAAGAATTGAATCACGATCCGGCGATTCACGGGATTCTCGTGCAGTCGCCCCCGCCAAAACAAATCGACGAAGCTGCAATCGTGCGCGCCTTGGACCCGCGCAAAGATGTGGACGGGTTTCATCCCGAGAATATTGCGAAGCTCGCGCTGGGAGATCCAACCGGTCTCGTTCCATGCACCCCACTCGGCGTGCAGCGGTTGCTCATCGAGAGTAAAATCGAAATCGACGGCGCCCATGTTGTGGTTCTTGGCCGAAGCATGATCGTGGGCAAACCGCTAGCGCTGCTTCTGATGCAGAAAAACAAGAACGCGAACGCGACGGTCACGGTCGCTCACTCGCGGAGCCGCGATCTCGAAAAGATTACTCGCTCAGCCGATATTCTGATCGCGGCGATCGGCCGAGCGAATTTCGTCAGGGCGCAGCACGTTTGCGATGGCGCTGTCGTTATCGACGTTGGCATTAATCGTGTGAAAGACGCCGTGAGCGAACGTGGTTATCGGCTCGTGGGCGATGTCGCATTTGACGAAGTCGGAACGAAAGCGTCCGCGATCACACCGGTGCCGGGCGGCGTTGGGCCGATGACGATTGCGATGCTGATGTCGAACACAGTGAAAGCGTGTCGGCAATTTGGCAGGGGCGGTTCCCCCGAACCGACCGCAAACGCCAATCCGGCTCGGATCGATTGAGATCAATCGTCCCTGCCTGCAATCTTCTCCGTCAATAATCGCATGATCGCCGGACTTAACGGCGCAGACCGAACAAGGAAAGAAGCGATCCGCGGCGATAAGACAGCGGCACGGGCTAGGCGATTGATCCACAAACGCCCACGGTACATTTCGCCACAAGCGCGAACGAATTCACGCAAACTTGCCTGTCGATCTTCGCCTCGAATTATTTTTGCGATTGCCTCTGCCGCCAGTTTGCCAGAGCACATGGCGTAGTAAATGCCCTCGCCGGTAAAAGGTTCGACGACGCGCGTCGCGTCGCCGATCAAAAACAAATTCTCGCGCTCCGGTGGAATAGGAGCGCGTGTAAGCGGCGTAATAGTCCGCCAAGTGTGATCAGGCAAAACATCAAAGCGTTTTGTCGCCCATGCTTTGAGCGCGCTGATGTTTCGGGGTTTGGCGACTAAGCAAACGTTCAACTCCTCATCGTTCACGGGAGACAAGCCGGCGTAACCATATGGAAGCAGCTGTAGCACCACGCGATTGCCGAAATTGCCTGGCAGCCGAAGATGCGATTGCAGCGCGATGCGCTCGCGCTCGGGTCGGGGCAATAAATTGCAAAGGCGCGCCACTGTCGAGTTGCGGCCATCTGCGGCGACCAACATCTGCGCGACGAAATTTTTCCCGCCAGCGGTCTCAATTTTCCAGCGGTTGCTGTTACTCAACGCTGTGACCGTTGTCTCTTCGTTAATTTGCGCGCCGAGCTCGCCTGCGCGTTTTAGCAAAAGATCATCCAAAAGACTCCGTTTAATGGCGAGCTCGCACACCTCGCCGGATGGAAGATCGACGATCACTTTGCGTCCGCCAATCGCAATGAACTCGACTCGCTCCAGCTTGGCGTGTGGCAGGGCTCGGACCCGCTTAGCGAGATCGAGCCGGCTGAACACGGCCCAGCACGATGGATTTAAACAATCGCCGCAAACTTTTTCCCGGGGAAATTTTTCGCGTTCAAGAACAAGGGCTCGCAACCCGGCGAGGGCGCAAAATGCCGCACAACTCGATCCGGCGGGGCCCCCGCCGACGATTGCAACATCGAACAGGTCCATCACTATTTAGTTTCAAGGAAAGCAGACGGCGATAAAGCCATTTTGGATCGACGCGCTAATGAGCACTGGCGCGCGATGTAATAGCGGAGCAGATTGAGTCACATGGGCTGGTCTATTCCCATCTTTCGCGTCGCCGGCATTCAATTGCGGATTCACATTACGTTTTTGCTGCTGATCGCCTGGCTGGCCTTTGGTTACTACGCGCAGGGCGGCTCGGCCGTCACGGCAAGCCGGGTAATATTTGTTCTGTTGCTCTTTCTTTGCGTAGTGCTGCATGAGTTCGGTCACGCGTTCGCGGCGAAGGCTTTCGGGATCAATACGCCCGACATCACATTGCTCCCCATCGGCGGTGTCGCGCGCCTAGAACGGATGCCGGAAGAGCCGGTGCAGGAATTGGTCATCGCAGTCGCCGGCCCGCTGGTCAATGTGGTTATTGCGCTCGGTTTGTTCGTCGCGGGAGGTTCGCAGGCTTTCTTTAATCCATCGACAGTCGAAGGCGGCAGTCTGGTTACGCAACTGATGACTATTAACATCCTGCTGCTGCTTTTTAATTTACTTCCCGCATTTCCAATGGATGGCGGGCGCGTGTTGCGTGCGCTGCTGGCGACACGCATGACGTATGCGCGTGCGACGCAAATCGCTGCGCTGATTGGCCAGGGCTTCGCGTTTGCGTTCGGTTTTATCGGACTGCTTTTTAATCCATTCTTGATTTTCATCGCGCTTTTTGTTTACATCGGCGCATCGCAAGAGGCAGCCCTGGCGCAGATGAAAGATGTCTCGCGCCGGTTTCCGGTTGCCAGTGCGATGGTGCGCGAATTCCGCACGTTGGCAGCAAACGCGACACTCGATGAAGCGGTGGACGCCTTGCTTGCAACTTCGCAGCACGATTTTCCAGTCATGGATGAAACCGGCAGTGTCGCCGGTCTGCTCACGCGCCACGATCTCATTGCTGCGTTGCGCAAGAACGACCCAGGGCTGCGTGTGGGCGACGTGATGCGACGCGATATTCCCACTGTGACAACCGGAACACGCTTTGAAGATGCATTCCGCATCATGCAGGAGTGCAATTGTCCGGCTGTGCCCGTGCTCGATCGGATGAAGCGTCTGGTCGGTTTGCTTACGCCGGAGAATGTCACCGAATTGATGATGGTGCATTCGGCGATGCCGCGGCGGCGGGCTACGTAAATTGGTAAGGTCGGCGCGCTGCGCCGACCCCGAAAGCTTTCGGGGCAGCGCGAGGCCCTCCAGGTTTCCAGTGACGCTGTTCTCGCGTACATTCCTGCTCCTCCAATGGGATCGCCACGAAAAGAAAAACCGGACCTGCAAAAAAAGGTGCACGAAGTGGCGCATAAGCCCGGCGTGTACTTGATGCGGGATCGGTTTAATCGCGTCATTTACGTGGGCAAAGCGCGCGATTTGCGCAAACGGGTGAGCTCCTATTTTCTGCCGTCGAAACTGGCGCAAGCCGATTTAAAAACGCGCGCCATGCTAGAGGCGACGTGGGATTTCGAGACACATATTGTGCGCAGCGAAGCAGAATCGGTTTTGCTCGAGGGAAAATTGATCAAGGAATACCGGCCGCGTTACAACGTTTCCTTCCGCGACGATAAACGGTTTCTCCTGGTCAAGATCGATCTATCGGAAGAATGGCCGCGTTTCCGCCTGGCGCGGTTCAAGAAAGACGATGGCGCGCGTTATTTTGGACCGTATCCGCATGCAGGCGCGCTGCGGCAGACGCTCAATTTCATGCGCAAGAAATTCGGCGTGCTTACGTTCGGGCGGGGTTCGCCGACAGAGCGCGAACTAAAGTCCTCGACCTATCAAGTGCCGGTGCGCCTGAGCGAAATTGGTGCCGAGCAATACCGCGAACGCGTGGCGCAAGCGATCGAGTTCCTCGAAGGCAAATCGCGAGAGATGATCGCCGCACTGGAGGAACAAATGCGAAAGGCTGCCGAGAAAATGGATTTCGAAAAAGCCGCTGAATTGCGCGACATGATCGAAGATTTGCGCGACACCACGAAGCCGACGCGGCGGTTCGTTCGCGGCAGTTTGCCGAGCATAATCGACCCAATGGCAGACGTGCAGGAGCTCGCCGATGCGCTGCGCTTGCCGCACCCGCCGCGCGTCATGGAATGCTTCGATATCTCGAATATTTCTACCACGCACGTGGTGGCCTCGATGGTTTGTTTCCGCGACGGAGTGCCGGACAAGGATAATTACCGGCGATATCGTGTGCGCACTGTCGGTGGACAGGACGATTTTGCCAGCATGGCCGAGGTTGTGCGACGAAGATACTCGCGGATTCTTCTCGAAGCACGAGAGGTAAACACCGAGGCAGCGGAATTTTCACAGGAAAATGCCTTCGACGCCGCTCAGCGGTTAGAACGCGATGCCATTCCGCAATCCGCAAGAAGTTCACCCGCCGCGGCGGGCAATCTACAATCGTATGTTCGTCTTCCGGACTTGATCATCGTCGATGGCGGAAAAGGGCAACTCTCCGCCGCATGCCATGAACTTCAACGTTTGGGTCTACACGATCTCCGGATCATCGGTCTAGCCAAGGAACGGGAGGAGATTTATCGGCCGGGCCGGGCGCTGCCGCTTCGACTTCCAATGGATTCCGGCGCGTTGCGTTTGCTCCAGCGCATCCGCGACGAAGCGCATCGATTCGCCAATGCGTATCACCAATTACTCATGAAAAAGCGCGTCGAAGAAAGTATTCTCGATGATTGCCCGGGCGTGAGCCAGAACCGGAAAAACTTATTGCTGCGGCGGTTCGGCTCAGTGAATCGCCTGCGCAAAGCAAGCGTAGAGGAAATTTCCTCCACGGAAGGGATCGGCCGAAAGTTGGCGGAAGATCTGCACCGTTTCTTGCAGCAGCATTGATTTATCCGCAGATTCCGCAGATTTACGCAGATTGGACGAAAATGACCTCCACCCGAGTGTTTAAGAATCTGTGTAATCTGTGGATCGCATTGTCGATCTTTGCGCTATCGGCGACGACTCACGCGCAAACGCCCGCACCAACACCGACTCCGAGCCCAACCGCGACTCCAATGCCTGAAGAAGAGACGATCATCCCGACGTTTGAGACTCAGAAATTAGCGCGCACCTACATCCTTGATGTTCCATCGCCACGCGGGCAGATCACCGATCGCAATGGTGTCTCGCTCGCGCAAAACCGGCTCAGTTACAATCTGGCTATCAATTTCCCTACTCCGCTAGATTTTTCCGACACGCAGACGCTGAGTTTTGTTCACGAGAAGATCGATACGGCCGAAAAATTACTTGGACGCAAGCTCCGGATTTCGGACGAGACGATCCTTCGACACTATCGCAACCGTGGGATCATGCCTTTGGAGATCGCACAAAATCTCAGCCAAACAGAGTACAACGAGGTAAAAGACAATTTGCCGCTGGACATGATCGTGCGGCCAATCTACGTACGCGTTTATCCGAACGAAAAAGTTGCCGGCCACGTAATCGGTTACACTGGGAAAACCGGACGCAATCCCGACGGCATCGTTGACAACCACGAAACGCTCTGGCCGGAAACCGAGGGACGCGAGGGACTCGAGCAAACATTCAATGACATGCTCACTGGCAAGCACGGCGAGTACAAGCTCACGTTCGACAAAGATGGCCGGAAAACCTCCGAAAAACTGGTCACGCCACCCGAGCCTGGTTACAACGTTGTCACTACTTTGGATGTGCACCTCCAGGAATTGGCGGAAAAGGCGCTGGAAGCAAAAGCGAAACGGGGCGCGATTGTAATTGTCGATCCAAACAATGGCGACATTCTCGCGCTGGCCTCCTGGCCAACTTATGATCCGAATCTGTTTGTTCCCTCAATTTCGTCGGAACGGTTAAAGAGCCTTCAGAATGACCCGGACATTCCGCTGTTGCCACGCGCGTATCGTTCGGCATATCCGCCGGGATCGACATTTAAAATTGCTGTCGGCATCGCTGCGCTCGAAAGCGGCGCAGTGTATCCCGATGACCGTTTTGAATGTGTTCCGTCAATTCAGATTGGCAACCTTACCTATCACAATTGGAAAAAAGGTGATCGAGGCGCTCTGAACTTTGTCCAAGCGCTCACCGAATCGTGCGACACTTGGTTTTACCAAGCAGGAATCAAGACTGGCGCCGAACCGATCATCGAGTGGGCGTTGAAGCTTGGCTTTGGCGCAAAGTGCGGCATCCCGCTGCGCGGCGAGGTGGAAGGTCGTGTGCCAAACGACGAATACATGAAGGCAACGCACGGCCGCAGATTGCTCAACGGCGACATCGCAAACATGTCGATCGGTCAAGGCGACATCCAGGTTACTCCACTACAAATGGCGCAAGCCATGGGGATCATCGCGAATGGCGGCACGTTTTATCAAACGCGCCTCGTCCAACAAGTGCAGACATTCGACAACCAAGTTGTCACTGCGTATCAGGTGCGCGCCAAAAGAACGCTCGATCTCTCGTCTGAGACGCTCGACGAACTGCGCACTGGAATGATCAACGTTGTGAATGGCGCGGGCGGCACAGCGCACCAGGCCAGCCTGGATAACGTAGAAGTCGCCGGGAAAACCGGCACGGCGCAATGGGGGCCGAAGAATAAAGAGCGCACTGCCGCGTGGTTCGCGGGATTTTTGCCGACAGATCACCCACAATATGCGTTCGCTGCGCTATACGAGGGCGATGTCGGCACCAACATGCATGGCGGGTCCACCGCTGCGCCGATGGTCGCGGATGTCTTCAAAGAAATCTACAAGGGCGAAAAGGTCGCCAGCCGGCCGCAGCGTCGCGAACGTGAGGTGCCAGAAGTGCGCCGAGCTGAACCAGTGGAGGAAGAAGACGAGTCGGATTAGGTACACGAATTGGCACGAATCTCACAACCTTGATTCGATCCGCTTGGGTTAATCCGTGTGAATTCGTGAAATTCGTGTCTATGCAACCGCAGTTTCCTTCAGCAACTCCATCGTGCGTTTGGTCATCCTGAGCGAAGCGAAGGATCTCTTCTAAGGTGAATGGTCACACCTGTAAGCTTGCGTGTTCGTGGCTTCGATTGTGAGGTCCCTCACTTCGTTCCGATATCCGTTTAGCGCCAAAGGCGTTGTCTCATGCTAGCCTGGGGCATCGCCCCAGGAATTCAAATCGCGACACAAACAGCGCTGAAAGCGCGTTTCAATCTGGCGGGTCGAGCATGGCGCCATTGACCAAACAAACTGGCGCCAGAACTGAATCGCGCTTTCAGCGCTGATGATTTCCGGCGCATGAATTCTGGGGCGGCTGCCCCAGGCTGGCGGTGAATGCCGCGCCTTCGGCGCTAAACACAAGTCGTGAGGAATGCGGCACGTTTGGGTTTGTGCGCTCCGCAGATCACGCCGCCGCGGTTTCCTTTGGCCGCTCCATCGTGCCTTTGAACTTCGGTGGTTCTTCCTCGATCCCGAAATTCTCAGAATAGAATTCGTCAATCTTCGCCACATCGTCGGCGGTGAGCGGCGGGCACTCCGGTGCTTTGGCGAATTCAACGAGCTGTTCTTCATTGTAAATGTTCGGCAGCGTCGAGGCCACGCGATCGTCGGCCAGCAGCCATTGCAACGCCGCTTGCCCCAGCGTGCGCTCGGAATTTTCAAGAAACCGCAATTGCTCAACCTTTTTGATCCCGTTTAGGAGCCAACTGCGCGGCCGATGACTGCGATGATCCGTGGGCGGGAAGGTTGTCTCCGCAGTGTATTTTCCCTCGAGCATTCCAGATGAATGCGTCACGCGAATAAGGAACATCGTGTCCTTCGCCGCATCGGTCGCGGCGTCGTGAATGGCGCGTCCGGGATGTTGCTCCAGCATGTTGTAGATGTGTTGCACGCTCGCGATGTCACGCTCGCGAATGCAATTTACTCCCTCGTAAAGCCAGCCAATTGCCGGACCGAGCGCGATGCCGTAATAACGAACTTTGCCTTCAGCCTTTAATTTCTCGAGAGTCGTCCAGAGAGCGTCGTCATAGACCTGCTCCATTCGAATGTTGTGCAGTTGGAGAAGATCGATCCGGTCTGTTTTCAATCGGTTCAGCGCTGCGTCTGTGGCGCGTCTAACCGCTTCCGGTGAAAAATCCTGCGGAATTTCCCGCTGCCCGCGTCCGCGGGCCTCACCGTAATGGACAAAATCGTAGCCAACCTTTGTCGCGATTACGATTTCATCCCGTTGGTTTGGAAACGCTTTGGCGATCAACTCTTCGCTCAACCCGTTTCCGTACGTGTCAGCCGCGTCGAACAAAGTGACACCGAGATCGAACGCCTTATGCATAAGTGCGATCGCCTCGCCCTCGGTGAAATTTCCCCACCAGCCCGTCGAAATCGTCCACAGCCCGAAGCCCACCTCACTTACAGTCAGGTCTGTGTTCTCGTAGGTCCGAAAGCGCATTGTTGAACTTTAGCGAATGAAAAGGACAACGTCCAACATTGAACACCAACATCGAACTCAGCAAACCATCTCGCTTATTTTCTCTTGCGCCGCATTGCTCTTCTCTAATGAAGGAAGCGGGTAGATAAAAACGATTGCGGGTTGCAGCGTGTGATCGGATGATTCGGTTTATGGATGCCGTACTGCCGCTGGATCAAATGACGGTAGAGGAAAAGCTGAGAGCGATGGAGGCTATTTGGCGATCGCTTTCGAAGCACGAAGATCAAGTGCCGGTGCCTGATTGGCATAAGCAAATTCTCGATGAGAGGCAACGGCAGATTGACGCTGGAGAAGCGAGCTTCGTTTCCCTGGAGGAAATGAAGGAGCGCGTTCGAAAGCGGACTGAATGAGGGTTCAAATCCTGGACACGGCCGAAGAGGACCTTGTCGAGGGATATTGGTTCTATGAGGCAACAGCCTGGGTTGGGCGCCTACTTTCGTAATAGCATCTATGCTGACCTACAGGCGTTGGAGGAGACCGCAGGCGTCCATCGAATCGTTTACAAGAACTATCATCGCGCGTTGGCTACGCGGTTCCCTTTTGCCTTGTATTATTCCATCTTAGAACAAACAGCGCTTGTACGCGCGATCGTGGATTGCCGCCGCGACCCAACCTGGATCAGAGAACATCTGCGATAAGTTCGTTTCGGCGTTACCCGGAACCGACAGGCTGGCAGGTCGCCTCCGCCTATCCCCACATAGGCGCTCCCATTCACGGCATAAACCGAAGCCGACTTCGCTCACCGTGGGGTCGGTATTTTTATAGGCGCGTAACTTCACACCCCAAAGATTAACCACAGAGGGCGCGAAGGTCACGGAGAACAATTGGGTTTCTGTTCTCTGTGTGCTCCGTGTCCTTTTTAATCGCGAATCAATTTCTGGCGATTTCGTCCCAGCGGCTTACGAAGAATATTCGCTGGGACGATTTACAACTGCGATCAGAGCGGAGTCGCTCTCAGAATGGGCGAATACCGAATGCGGCTCTGCCTTATTGGATCGGCTGGAAGTAGTGCTTCGCCATGTAATCGGCGACTTTCCTGCCTAGGGTCTTCGCTTGTATGTCAGCAGTGCGGAAATGCAGGCCGGCCCAGATGCGGGCGTCGATGATCTCCTTGAGGGCATCCGAGAACCGGTCGAAGTAGCGGGTTTCACCCGGAAAACGGCTGCTCGTCACGCCGAATCGGATCTTGTCCGTGCCGAAGAACATTTGCAACACCTCGAGGTGCGCACTGTCGCCAGAGAGGTGGCCCGACGGGTGTTCAGGGTACGGCGCCGTGAGAAGTGGCGCCCACGACGGATCGGGCTCGGTGTCCGGATTGCCGTCCTTGTCCGCCTGCCGGATCGCCGTCCACGGCCGCCAGAAGTCCCAGTAGTATTTGTCGTTCCAGCAGTTGATCGCCGAGTCCGCGGCGCTGAGGTTCATCATCGCAAACAAGAGAGCACTGTCGACCATATCGACGGCGTATTGCGCGATTAGGTTGCGGGCGACGAAGTTCCACGCCAGGGGCGGCGGCGCGCCTTGCCAGAAGATCGCGATGTGCGTCTGCTCTGACGTGCGAACCGTGCTGTTCACCGATCCGAGCGCCTTGACCTCGTTGAAGTCCTCCGCGTAGGCCGTGCTGGTGAGCGCGTTCGGGCCGTCGGTGCGGAACTGCGACGAACTCTGCATCAGGAACGGCCGCACGTTCGCCACCCATGCGGTCGGGTCGAGCGGGCTCGTTCCGTTCGGCTGGAGCGGGTCCCAGTAGCCAACGCCGGTGGCCATCGTCCACGGTGACGGCCCGAAGCGCCCGTCGCCTTGCCGGGCCG
>WNGL01003281.1_pt1 | contig 19455 bp, 18 predicted proteins | sample 5400591 | NCBI WGS metagenome assembly WNGL01 (sample SAMN13153377, study PRJNA577476) | soil metagenome | isolation source: 80 cm soil or saprolite under Garry oak tree replicate 1 | place: USA:California | collected 2016-06-15 | reverse complement strand
CGGAAAATAAAATAAAGGCACATCAGCGCGCTTCCCGCGATGCTCCAGTACCAGAACGACACCGGAATCACGCTTTCGCCCTGGCGCTCTGAAGCGAGCCATTGGACAAGGAAACGCATTGAGAAAAGAGCATTTCCGACGAAGCCAAGGACCATAAGATAACTCCAATCCAGACCCAGGAAGCGGTATTCTTTTCCAATCCAAGTGATGGCAATAAGAGCGAGCATGTTCATAGCAATGTAGTTGTTTAGCCTCTCGCCTCTCCCTTAACAAGCGAGGTTGTTTGCGGGCCGAGAGCGGCCCGGCTCCATTGAGATGCATCGAGGGTGAACGTTGGAGACAGCCTGCCCTCAGGCTGTTTTGATTTGCCGATCGAATTCTAATCAGAACGATCAGTCAAATATTCAATCGCGCATCTCAGAGATTTCGTATCGAATTTGCCTCGATTTCATCCAGCGCACTGCAAGCAGGTCGCGGAATGATTTGAACAAACGATTCCAGACACCGTAATGACTGGTGCCCGAGAAGCGCGGATTTGTCGAGACCGGGACTTCGACCACGCGAAATCCCTCCATCTTGACCAAGGTCGGCAGAAAACGATGCGCACCGTTGAAAAATTTCACGTTCGCGATGCATTCGCGTTTGAACACGCGATAGGTGCAACCGGCATCGCTGATGTTTTCGCCGGATAGTTTGTTCCGCACCCAATTGGCGATGCGCGATGAGGCAATGCGAATCCAATTGTCGCCCTTCCCGCGCGTCGCAGCGCGCGTCCCGCAAACGCAGTCTGCATTTTTGAGCGCCTCAAGCATCGTCGGCAAATCCTTTGGATCGTTTTGCAGATCAGCATCCAGTGTAGCGATGCATCGACCACGCGCCGTCTGCATGCCAGCCCAGCTCGCAGCTGATTCGCCGCAATTGAATTTGAAACGCTGTATGCGCAGCCGCGAATCGTTTGCGGCAAGCTCTTTCAAGACACTCCAGGAATTATCAGTGCTGCAATCATCCGTAATCACAACTTCGTAGTCTAGCCCGAGCGGATCGAGCGTTTCGTGAATTGCCGATAAGAGAGGCCGTAAATTTTTCTCCTCGTTGTGACACGGAATGACGAGGCTCAGTTCCAGTACGTTCATTATTTAGCGAAGAATTCGAAGATCGCGTCACAAACGTAATCCACATCCTCCAGTGACAATTCGCCGTAAATTGGCAGCGAGAGAATTTCTTTCACCGCGGTTTCGGTGTGCGGCAACTTGGGCAAATCGAAATAAATTTTCGTTACGGCAGGCTGCTGATGATTCGCCACGGGATAATGAATACCAGTGCCGATTCCTTTACTTTGCAAATGCTTCGCTAACTGATCACGTCGCTCGGTTCGGATTACGTACATGTGATAAACTGCGTACGCCCATTCTATCTCAGGAGGCGTTTTCACAACGTCGCTGAGACGCTCGGTATATCGAGCAGCGACTCGTCGGCGATGCTCATTCAGGCTGTTAACATTGCGCAGCTCCACACGCCCGATGGCTGCCTGGATTTCATTGAATCGGTAGTTATAACCGACAGCCTCATGAATGTATTTCGACTTCCGGCCGTGATCCCGCAGCATGCGGAGATCGGCTGCGAGGGCGGTGTCGTTCGTTGTGATGCAGCCGCCGTCGCCCATCACGGTGAGATTCTTCGAAGGAAAAAATGAGAACACACCGGCCAGGCCAAGTGACCCAACGCGCTTTGCTTTGAATCGCGCGCCGTGTGCCTGAGCGCAGTCTTCAATCACCCACACAGCATGCTTACGCGCGACTTCGAAAACGCGATCGAGGTTTGCTGGATGGCCGTAAAGATGAACGGGCAGAATACCCACCGTGCGCGGTGTAATTGACGCCTCGAGAAGATCGACATCGAGGCAGTAGGTCTCATCTATGTCGATGAAGACCGGCTTCGCGCCGAAATGAAGCATCGGTTCGATCGTCGGAAATGCAGTATGCGACGGCACGAGAATTTCGTCGCCTTGTTTCAATCCCATTGCGCGATGGAGCAGAAATCCGCCCGCGGTCCACGACGAGCAAAGCACCGCGTATTTTGTGCCGATGTAGTCGGCTAACTCCTCTTCGAACGCTTCGCACTCTTTCGACAGGATGTACGATCCGGAATTGAGAGCGCGCAGCGCAGCTTCACGCACTTCGTCATTTATGAAAACTCGGGAAAGCGGAATTTTTTTCATCTCAGTGCAACATGTCCGACTCTCTCCTTTGCTAAGGGGAGAGGATTGAGGTGAGGGGTTCGTCGTTCTCTACAACTAACATATTGAACCCTCAACCTCCCCTCTCCCTTGGCAAGGGAGAGGCGGCAAACAACGCCCCGCACACGATGCACAAGATCGCGATTCACGCGGAAATGTCGATCCACGTACCGGTTCGCGCAGATTCAAACGCGGCCTCGACCACGCGCACCGCATGAAATCCTGCCCATCCATCAATTGGAGATGGTGTGCGCCTCTCGATTGCATCAATGAAAGCTGCCAGTTCAGCTCGCAGCGGTTCTTCCGGCGGGAATTCCAACTGGTGCACCGCGCCTTCTTCGGCCGCTATCGCATTGCCATCGGCGAGATGTCGATTCTCGAATGTTTTGATCTTGTACTGTGCCACGTTGTAATCACACACGGCAGAAGAGTCCGTTCCGACGATGGTTACCTCGCGGAATTTGCCCGGCGCATGGTATCCGGCTTCGACTGTCGCAAGAATTGGGGAGCTGTCGCCTCGGTCATATTCCAAAACAATCAGTGATTCGTCGTCCATTCCGCGGCCGAGAAAATCGCGCACCACCGCATGAACACGCTGTGGCGGCGCACCAAGAAGAAAGTTAAAAAGATCGATAAAATGAATGCTGTCGGCGAATGTGACGCCAGTATCGGGCCGTGGACGCTTGAAGCCGCTGAAACTCGCCCGCAGCGTCTTGATCCGGCCGAATCGCCCATTGGCAATCGCGTCGCGCATCCATAACGATGCCGGGTCGAACCGGAAAATATGCCCCACCTGCAAAATCAATCCGGACTCCTCCGCAAGCTCCGTCAGTCTTTTTGCCTCGCTCGAAGTCAACGTGATTGGTTTCTCGACAAAAACATCTTTCCCCATTGCGAGTAACTCACTGCACATATCGAAATGTGCCGGCGCCGGCGTCACGACCACCGCAGCATCAATGTTTGAAAAAAGTGAGCGGGCATCCATGCTGCGATGACTCTGCGGAATATCAACCGAATTGAGTCGCTGCTTGTGACGATCGGCAACAAAAAGCTCGATCGGCATCGATCTGAGCACGCGCAGATGATTCACGCCCCATCGCCCGACACCAATGAGAAGAATCCGCTTCATCTGTAAAGCACTGGAACGACTAGGAATGCAGCTTGATTTGCGCGATCACGGTATCGGCAATGCTGGCGGGGGTTTCAGCGATCGCGATTCCTGCGGCTTTTAGCGCTTCGATCTTTCCTGCTGCAGTACCTTTGCCGTCGGAAACAATTGCGCCTGCGTGGCCCATTCGGCGGCCGGGCGGAGCTGTCAGTCCTGCGATAAAAGCTGCCACCGGTTTCTTGCAATTCTTCTTGATCCACTCGGCAGCTTCTTCTTCCGCCGAGCCACCGATTTCGCCAATTAAGATCATCGCTTCTGTTCCGGGATCTTCGTTGAAAAGTTTCACGCAATCGAGATGCGACAAGCCATGAATGGGATCGCCGCCGATCCCGATGCAGGTCGATTGTCCGTACCCGCGCGATGTTAATTGCCACACCGCTTCGTAAGTCAGTGTCCCGGAACGCGAGATCACGCCGATATTGCCAGGTTTATGAATGTAACCGGGCATGATCCCAATCTTGCACGTGCCTGGAGTAATGATCCCCGGGCAATTCGGCCCGATCAGTCGCGATTTTTTCCCACGCATGAGCGCTTTCACCCGCATCATGTCCATCACCGGAATTCCTTCCGTGATGCAAACTGCCAGCTCGACTCCGGCATCGACTGCTTCCAGAATCGAATCCGCAGCCGCAGGCGCAGGGACGAAAACCATGGATGCGTTACATCCGGTTTTTTGTCGTGCCTCCCACACGGTATCGAATACCGGCACCTTGCCGTCGAACATTTGTCCGCCTTTGCCCGGCGTCACGCCGGCGACCACATTTGTGCCGTAATCCATGCATTGCCGCGTGTGAAACGCGCCGGCGGTACCGGTGATTCCCTGCACCACGAGCCGTGTATTTTTATCGACCAATACTGACATATGAATCAGGAAAGCAGGAAAAGAGGAAAACATCTGGAACCTGGGAATCCATGAACAGCAGAAAACATTCCTGCTTTCCTGCTTTCCTGCTTTCCTGATTCAACTCTTCCTGGCTTCCTGGTTTCCAGATTCATTTTTGTTTTCTTTTGTGGATCACCAATTTGTTTCCATCAGGGTCACGAAACTGCGCCATCCAGCAAACCGGCGTCTCAGTCTTCTCGATTTCGAAGCTCACGCCCCGGTCTTTGAGCTTTGCGTAGGCATCGTCAAAGTCTTGCACCTCGAACGCGACGGTCGTTCCATCGCGCGAAGGTTGCCACGCCGGGTGAGAACCGACTCCGATCGTGGTCGGGCCAAGATCGTACTCGACCCATGCGCCACCCATCTGTGTACGTGTGGGTTTTAATTCCAGAGTTTCCTGATAAAATTTTCGCGCGCGTTCCTTGTCTGAAACCGCAATGGCAACAAAGGCCACTTCGTTTGTGATCATTTGCAGACTCCTTTCTCATTTTCGGGTTTGAGTTTGTGAATTATCAACTTGTTGCCGTCGGGATCTTGCACGACTGCCATGTGACAACATGGCGTCTCAAACGGCTCGGCGGCAAAGCGCACTTTTTGATCCTTCAAGTGCTTGATGGCTTCGTCGAAATCTTCTACTTCAAGTGCAGCGCCAGTGCCTTGATCTGATGGCGTCCACTGCTCGCCAACGTTGGCGATTGCCAGCGTATTATCTCCCATTGCGTATTCGATCCATTTGCCACCCATCATTTCGTCGGCTACCGCAAGTCCAAGCACTTTTTCATAAAACTTTCGCGCGCGCGGAATGTCCGTCACAGGAATTCCTATGAATGCAATGTTCTTAATCTTCATGTGTAATCGCTTTGTTTTGCAGCCAGTCGGCTAGGAGCCCAATCATCTTTGGATCGAATGGCGCTCCCTTTCCTTTGAATGCGTCGACCAGACTCAAATAGTGTTGAAAGGTGTGCCCCGTATCCGGGATTTCGTAGAAAGACGCCAGATCTCCATTCTTGTTTACGTAGGTCGAAATCAATTCTGAATCCTCCCGACTCATGATCCAATCGAATGCGCCGCGAAGCACGTACGTCGGAACTTTCACACGCGACCACGCAACGCCGAGATTTAATTTTTGTAGCTGCTGATAAAACGCGAGCGGCCGTCCGTAAAGATGCGTGTGGTCTTTTCCCTCTGGCCACAGATCCGCGAGCTGCGGTTGCTCTTTCAAAATGTCGCCCAGGGATCGGCCTTCGATCAGCCATTCATGATAAAGTGTCGCCGCACCTTTCATGCGATCATTGACTTCGCCGGGCGATTTTCCCATCAACGCGAATCGGCGCCGCTCGATCTCGAGCATGTGCTCGAACCAGGTCTTGACCCAGCCGCCGATTGAAATGTAACCGCGGACCTGCGCCTGTTCGGCGTCCGATTCAGGGACGAGCGGCGCAAAGCCTCCACCATTGCTGATGCCGAGAATGTAAATTCTGTTCGCGTCGATGAAGTCGTAATTCTTCACTGCGCGAAAGGCCGCGCGATAAGCGGTCAGCTCCGATTCGAAATCTGTTTCGCCGCAATCGCCTTCGCTGTCCCCTACTCCTTGTTTGTCCATTCGGAACAAGGCGAATTCCTGGAGTTGTGCGAGACCGCGAAATACCAGACCGCTTTCGTCTTTCGTGTCTGCGGGCGCTTCCACGGAATCGCAGCTCAACCAACCAGCGACAAAGATGACCGGCAGTTTTCCTTTCGCATCGCGCGGTTTGGTAATGATCGTTCGTAATCGCGCGCCATCGGGCGCCGTGACCGAGTCATAGATCACATCGACACGCGGATAGGTTTCACGTGGAGGCTTGCTTTTACGCGGAAGCTCTTCCGCTTGGGCGGCGACGGCGAGCATGATTGCCGCCGTAAGCATCGATCTCAATTTCATCATGCTCTTTAAGAAGCTCCAAATCCCGAATCCCAGGGAAATTCCAATTGCCAATGTGGTCTCGTGCCGTCTTCCATTTTGAAGTTGGAATTTGATTCTTTACTTGGAATTTGGAACCTGAGATTTGGGATTTACGGCCGCAGCCGCTGCGACCGCTTTCTGTGCGGCATCCGCCAGGTCGCCCGCCGTAATCAGAGCGAGGCCGCTTTCTTTTAGTAACTGTTTTGCTTGCTCGACGTTTGTTCCTTCCAAACGAACCACCACCGGCACGGAGAGCTTGATGGTTTTGGCTGCGTTGATGATGCCCTGGGCAATGACGTCGCATTTCATGATCCCGCCGAAAATGTTCACAAGGATCGCTTTCACCTTTTTGTCCGCGAGCAGAATTTTGAACGCTTCAGTGACCTGCTGTTCGTTGGCGCCGCCGCCGACGTCGAGGAAATTGGCCGGCTCGCCGCCGTAAAACTTGATGATGTCCATCGTGGCCATCGCCAACCCTGCGCCGTTGACCAGGCATGCAATGTTTCCGTCGAGTCCAATGTAGTTGAGCCCGTGTTTTGACGCTTCGACTTCGCGCGGGTCCTCTTGCGCGACGTCGCGCAAAGCTGCGATCTCCGGATGCCGATAGAGCGCGTTGTCATCAAAATTAAACTTGGCATCAAGCGCCAGCACTTCGCCCTTGGTGATGACAACCAGCGGATTGACTTCGACCATCGAACAATCAAACGCGATAAATGTGCGATACAGTCCTTCAAATAGTTTCGAGGCGTTTTTTAACTGCGACGACTCAAACCCAAGTTGTTTCGCTATCTTTCGCGCCTGAAATGGCTGGAGCCCAGCCAGCGGATCAATTGCCTCACGGATAATCTTCTCGGGCGATTTCGCTGCGACGGCTTCAATTTCGACGCCGCCTTCCGTACTGGCGACAACCAAAGGCGCGGCAGTAGCTCGATCGAGTAGAATCGCAAAATAGATTTCGCGAGCTATGTCCGCCGATTCCGCCACCAGCACTTTGTTTACTGTCCGGCCAGCGGGCCCGGTTTGGTGCGTCACCAGAATCTGCCCGAGCATCTTCGCCGCAACTTCACGGACTTCTGCAGGCGTCTTGCGAACGTGCACTCCGCCTTTGAATCCGTTCTTAAACGTTCCCTTCCCTCGCCCGCCGGCATAAATCTGTGCTTTGACGACAATATCCACGTCGCCAAGCTCATCCGCGATCTGCTCTGCGTCGTCGAGGGTCGCCGCGACGCTGCCACGCGTTGTGGCCACATCGAATTTTTGCAGCAACTCTTTGGCTTGATATTCGTGGATGTTCATTCGTAGGAAGCGGGAATTTTTGATCCGACGCCTGTCGATTTCAGAGAAAGTGGAATAGCCCGCACAACGCGACTCAGCAACGATTTTTCTTTTTCGAATTGGCTTGCGTTGCAGAAATCGAGCCCACTACGGTGGCAGTCATGAACACCTCAACGAAGATCTTGACAGTAGCTGGCGCACTCCTGTTTTCGGTCGCCCTAGGCATCGTGGCGGGCACCCCCGCGCAGGAAAAAGCATTCACAGACAAATACAAGGCAGCAATGGAAGGCAAGGACACAGCCGCCTTGGAGTCTTTTCTTTACACGCAGGGCTCCGACCCGGCGGCCCTCGAGTTTTACAAGATGATGCAGTCGGGGGGAGCGGGCGAGAAAATCTCCAGCATTGAGCTTGTTAATCTCACGCCGGAGGACGTTAAAAAAGCGACGACGCCGATGGACGGACCAACCGGCAAAGTTTGCCTGAATCTCAAACCGACAAAAAAGCTCATTATCAAGGTTGAGAAAAAAGACGGGAGCGGCAGCTCATCCAGCACGAGCGAAAACTTCGTCGCTGAAAAGGACGGCAAATTCGTGATCCCCGTGCCGGGACCGTGTAAGTAGCGCAAGGTAGGGAACGCCGCGCCGCGGCGTCCGGACGGCGCAGCCCCGCCGTCCCTACCATTGCGTTCAATCACTTTCGCTCTTCTTTGAAAAGAGTGCCCACGGTGCGCTGATGCGCCGGTGGCTCGAGCGAGTTGACAAAATTTCGAAAGCGTTCGGAGAAAACTTCAGGCCGAAGTTTCCAGTAATGAGCCATTCCGGGCGCGAGGATGTAATGCCGCAGAAGACCATGCCAGCCTTCGAAAAGCTGCCTGTCCATCAGTCCATAAACGTAATGGAAATGAATGGTCTCAAACGCCTTCAAGAACTGGTAGGCCGCATGAAAAAAGCGCGCACGCTCTTCGATTGATAGCGCGCCGATATCTTCGAGGCCGACGCGCCAGATGCGCTCCAGTTCGGCATTCTCCATCAAAGGTTTGGTCACATCGCGCAGGGCGGTGGCAGCGGCGTCTTGCGTGGCCAGCTTTGCCACGCGCGTGCTCCGGTGCACTTGCAACGCCAGATATAACACCGACAAAACTACGGCGATGGAGCCGATTAACTGCGAGATTGCGCTGATCGCGTCCCAGTTCATTGCTCCATTACACCGGAAGCCATCTTACAGTGTCATTCTGAGCGAAGCGAAGAATCTCTGATCACTTCTGGTTCGATCACCACGCGAACAGATTGAGATGTTTCGCTTCGCTCAACATGACAGCGCCAACATGGATGGACCGCTACTTCGGCTCCTGTGCGACTTTGAGAACAATTTTCCCGCGTGTGTGACCAGTCGCGACTTGCTCCTGCGCTGTCTTTGCTTCGGAAAGCGGAAACGTTTGAGAGACGATCACTTTGATTTTCCCCTGGTCTATCAATTTGCCGATCTCGGCGAGTTCTTGTGAATTTGGGTCCACACTCAGTGCAGCGCCGTGAATACCATGTTTGCCGAGTTCAGTCTGATCCAGCCGCGCAACGATCGATACAATGAATCCGCCTTTCTTTATCACGCCGTACGAGCGCGCCAGCGTATCCTTACCAACCGAGTCGAGTACCACATCAACGTCCTTCGCAACGTCTTCGAATTTTTGTTTCGTGTAATCGATCGCTACATCGGCCCCAAGTTCTTTCAGCAGATCCTGATTCGCGGTCGATGCCGTGGCGATCACCTTTGCACCGCGCGCCTTGGCAATTTGAATGGCAAAGCTCCCGACGCCACCTGATCCACCGTGAATGAGCACAGTCTGGCCGGCACTTAACTTGGCGCTGTCCACCAATGCCTGCCACGCGGTCAAACCGACGATTGGTACCGCCGCAGCCTCCACGTACGTGAGCGACTTCGGTTTGGACGCCGTTTCACGTTCCGTTGTCAATGCGTATTGCGCGTAGCCGCCGTTGTTGTCCAAACTGACGTACGCGAACACGGGATCGCCTGCTTTGAAGTTCGTGATCTTGCTTCCAACTTTTTCAACGACCCCGGCGATGTCGCCGCCCAGAATCATGGGGAAAGCGCCGTTTCCACCTTTGGCGAACATTCCCGACCGAATCATCCCATCGACCGGATTCACACCGGCCGCGATAACACGCACGAGCAACTGATCGTCCTTCGGTTCTGGTCGCGGGACATCCTCGTACTTTAAGACCTCCAGTCCGCCATACTCATGAATGACAACCGCTTTCATGGTTGGTGTAACGGACTGAGCGAACAACACTGTTTGTAGAATCCCCGCCGCAACAGCGGCGGCAGGAAACATCCGTTGTCTCAAATTGGACATGACGATCGCACAGAGTTGGCAATACTACTGGCTCTTTATAAACGTGTGAAAGACAAGACGCCATTTGCGTTCCCGCTTTGTCCACACACTTGCCACGTTATAGGTGCCCGATGTGTCCTGTCCGTTGTGCGTGGCTTGCGTCGTCACTTGGTAGGTAATCACTGCCATGTTCGCACTCGGGAATGCTACTCTCATATCCGCAAAGGAGTTGTCACGCACATCGTATTTTGGCACATCCGCAAGTTCGGCATCGACATTTTTGAAGCCTCCCGCGTCAAGTCCAACGAACTCCGGCGCCAAATATTTTTTAAACGTCTCCACCTGCTTGTTCTTGAACGCTTCTGTGGCGACTTTCTCCAAAGCGACGACCGCTTTCTCTCTTTGTGCTGTCTTTACCTGCCTGGCTGGAGTCGGTGCAGCAAAACAAGTCGAAACAGCCGTCGCCAGTGCCACACCACAGATAATGACTTGTCGTTTCATAATTGAATCTAGACCCGTAGCGGAGTGCTCGTCGACATTTTCTAAGTATTTCAACGGCCGCGCTCAAATGGACGGTCGCGGCGGGGGTTCGGGCGGTAGATTTAATTGAGGCGCGGACGTCGCAGGAGTGGAGGGTAACGATAATAAAATCGGCAAAAACTCCGGCGGCATGAAGTTCGCCCACACATCGTAATCCGGACCGAACTGCCGCAGAAACAAGAGCGAAAATGAACGAAGCAAAACAAATACCGGCAGCAAAATCACTGTGCCAACGTACGGGATCGCGACGATGCAGCACGTTGCGCAGGCCGCGATGCATCCCACCATCGCGCTGGCCAACGCCAGAACAATTAAAAACAACCAATACAACAAGATTTCGCCCGGATGTTCTGAAATCAATCCGGCAGCGGCGCCAAATGCTTCAAAGGCGCGGCAACGCCGCACATACATGATAGGTCCCATGAAACTCGCAAGTACCGACCACGCCACCAGGAGGAGAATCATCACAAAAGCCCACGCGGCGATCGTCGAAATCAAATAGACAGTGTGCGTGTGGCGAAACGTGACATCGGCAATAATGGGAACCATGAACGGCAACGAAAGCACTGCCGCCGCAATCAACAGAACAAAGCCGACCAACAGTGAGAAAAGAAAATAGCTGTTCCCCTCTGTTCGGAACTCACGCCACGGTGCTGCAACTGCGCCGCGGTTCTTCACGATGCAGTCGGTAAACATAAATCCTCCTCGTGCTCGCAACCAGGCACAGAGGACAATCAGAATGAGCACGAGAACAACCAAAAGAATAATGCCTCCAACGAGAATCGGATGCGGGATTTGGCTGATCGCATCATTTACCTTCTGCACCTCGTCGCGCTTGGATGGGTAGTTAAAGTTGCCTCCCGTACCGGCACCCAAACTCGCGAGCCATGCAGCGAAGCCAATCACGAACCATTTCTTTAAATCGAATGGCTGGAACAGAATTTTCTTCATCAATTCGAACGCTTCGCCAAAGGGTTTAAAAATCTCGATCTTCGGTTCGGTTCCATTCATGCGCGGCATTCTGAACGTGTTTCGGCAATCTAATCAAGCCCGCTGCGCTGGAGAGTCCGCTGTCCTCAGCGGATAGGTACAGGCGCGCCTCGAAAGATGCGCTGAGGACAGCGCACACTACAGCCGGCGACGCGCGGTTGTTTAGTAAGCCGGCAGCGCCATGTTAGTTCTCGATGCTACATGCGCAACGTCGCCACCCGATTGGCGCCGAAGTAATCGGCAAAGATGAAACGCATTTTCGCCTCTGGGCACCGAAAGCTCGAGAAATTGATGTCGTTCTGGAAGATGGCACAAGCTCGGAGCCAATCTTCTATCCGCTAACACCGGAAGCAGGTGGATATTTTTCTGGCGCCGTCAACGTCGGCGCGGGCAGCCGCTATCGGTTTCGAGTAAATCGCGGAGAAAACTTTTATCCCGATCCGGCATCGCGCTTTCAGCCACAAGGACCACACGGACCCTCTTGCATAGTCGATCCGCGGCAATTCCGATGGGCGGACACGAATTGGCCGGACTTTACGTCAAAAGGCCAGATCATCTACGAAATGCACATCGGTACATTTACGAAGGAAGGCACGTGGCGCGCGGCAGCAGAACAATTGCCCGAGCTGGCGCGTATTGGAATCACGGTCGTGGAGATGATGCCGGTCGCGGATTTCCCCGGGAAATTTGGCTGGGGTTACGACGGGGTAAATCTTTTTGCACCGTCGCATTTGTACGGAACGCCGGACGACTTGCGGGCATTCATCGACCGCGCGCACTCGTTAGGCGTGGCCGTGATTCTCGACGTCGTTTATAACCACTTCGGCCCCGACGGGAATTATCTCGGCATTTTTTCCGACGATTATCTGATTCGCGACAAAGAAAACGAATGGGGTAACGCGATCAATTTTGACGGACCGAATTCAGGACCGGTCCGTGAGTTTTTCATCACGAACGGCCGCTATTGGGTTGAGGAATTTCATCTCGACGGATTCCGTTTCGACGCGACACACGCAATCCGCGATCGATCCACTAAGTACATCATCGGCGCTGTTGGGCGTGCCGCGCGTGAAGCAGGTGGCGCGCGCTCCATCATCTTGGTCGCCGAAAATGATCTCCAGGAAGCAAAGATGGCACGATCATCCCGCGAAGGCGGTGATGATCTGGACGGGATGTGGAACGACGATTTTCATCACAGCGCTGTCGTAGCGTTGACTGGTCGCAACGAAGCTTATTTCGCCGATTACCGCGGCACGCCGCAGGAATTTATTTCCACGGCAAAATACGGTTTCCTTTATCAGGGCCAGGCGCGCTCATGGCGAAAAGCGTTGCGTGGAACGCCCACCTTCGGGATTTCTCCGGAGGTTTTCGTTTGCTTCCTCGAAAATCACGATCAAATCGCGAACACCGGACCGGGCCAGCGGTTGCGCTTTCAAACTTCACCCGGGCGCTACCGCGCCATGACCGCTCTTCTGCTGCTCGGGCCGTGGACCCCACTGCTCTTTCAAGGACAGGAGTTCGGCGCGTCGAGCCCGTTCCTATTCTTCGCGGATATCGGCGACGCTTCCGTGCGCGACGCAATTCGGAAAGGTCGTGCCGAATGGCTGGCGCCATTTTTATCGCTTACCGAGGACCAAGCGCGGCGAACTTTGCCCGCTCCAGACGACCCGGAGGTTTTCGCATCCTGCAAACTGAATTTTTCTGAGCGAAAAAATAATCGTGAACTTTACGATCTGCACATTGATCTTCTAAAACTGCGACGAGAAGATTCGCGTCTTCGCCAGCAGAGTTCCGGCGGAATCGATGGCGCGGTCCTCGGACCAGCGCATTTCGTTCTCAGATATTTTTCAAAAGAAAACGACGATCGGCTTCTAATGGTGAACTTCGCAGAGAGCCAGATCCTGAAACCTGCTTCGGAACCTCTGCTCGCACCGCCGTCGGGTTACCGATGGGAAACACTTTGGGCGAGCGACTCCCCGCGCTACGGCGGAACAGCCGCAGTTGCAATTGCAAGTGAGGAGCAATGGCTTTTGCCAGCCGAATCAACAGTGGTGTTGAAACCGGTGCGGTAGGATCCCGACTCGTCCGCCGAGGCCTTGGCTAAGGAGGATGTCCTCAGCAGGGCATCCCAGGGGTTCAGAAAAGCGCAGTTTTCAATCGCGGCACGATTCAACGTGTGATGAATGGCCACGGGCACGTTCCCTTTCCGCCACCAACTTCAACGCTTGCCGGAAGAATGCCCGCGGTGATCCGTCGCGCTTTGTTTGCGACAACCTTCCTATGTTCAACCGCCTTGTGGGATGTACGCGGCGATGAGCTTACAGGGACGCCTCCACCGTTGCCCATGGCAGTTGGCACGGAAATCACCGCCGATCTTGTCAACGTAATCTTCTTGTTCGATCGCTTGGCCAGCGATCCGCCGAGGGCAACCAGCGCAAATTATCTTGCACGCGTATCAGATCCTTCTTCTCCGCTCTACCCAGATTATCTCGAGTATAAGCAAGGTAAGATTAACCGCCTTGAGCTTAAAGAACGACTGCCTCACGTGGCCATGCTCGGCGATAGCCTTACGCAACATTTTTATTTCTCTTCCCTGGCGAGCTCTTTTTGGCGTGCACGGACGGAATGGCGCAGGAACTGGTTTCTCGACACCGACCCGAATCCCGACAGCATTTTCAGCGTCTACGAACGACTCAACTACTTCACGCCACTCGTGGCCACAGAATACAACGGAGCCGGGGCCCTGGTCGCGGCGCCAGGATCACAGGAAGATTTACGTAAAAGACTCGTCCGAGCTCGGAATTTTCCCGGCCAGGTAAATCGAGTTTTGCGGGGAACGAGATTTCCAGACCTAATCATGATTTGGATAGGACACAATAACCTTGACTGGGTCCGCGGCCTTTCCTCAGAAGAGCGTCAGCACCCGCAACAGCGCCTGCGAACAATAGCTGCCCAAGTTCGGGTGAATTACACCGAATCGCTTCAACGCCTGATCCAGCGCGCAAAAGTCGAAAACCACAGGGTGGCGATCGTCATCTTCGGTCTGGCGAACATTGACGCATATTTAGAAGGAAGACGGAAGGCGGAAATCGTCCATGCCAAAAACCCCAGGCTCTATCCTCATTTTAACAGTGGCCCCCGAAGTTTTGAATCTATGAAGCCGCCGTATCAAAAAAATATGGCCAGGCTCGCGTTAATGATAGATGTCGAGTTGCGCGCAATGGTCGCTGGTCTGCAACGCGAGTTCAGTAACACCCACCATGTGCGTATCGAGTACTCGGATGCTTTAACAAGAGTCGACTTCAGTCGCTTGGAACTGATTAATACCGTCGATGGATGGCACCCGTCGATCGAAGCACACAAGGTTTTGGCTCAAGCAGCGTTCAGCGCGTTACGTCCGAGTCTCGTGTTTCTTAAAATCACAACCAGACCAGGGGAAAAACATCGGCTGCTGGTGGGCAATTATCCCGGGCGCTAATACTACTAATATCTAGAACCTTGGGGCGCGGGAAAAGGCTACCCACCAGTGACCTTTAGATTTTTGTCGCGCGTGGGAGTAGATAATCCTGCCTGACGATGTTCTCCTCGAAATACGGCGCGATCAGCGCGTCGTATTCGTGACGAAATTGCGCGAGCCGGTTCGACCGCGCGGCATTTTGGTTCCCGCGATCAGCGTGCAAAATTACCGCGACCACATCGAACGCACGGCCGGTCCGATGTTGCTTCGAGCGGCGCGAAATGTTTCCAGCCCTGGCGTTGCGCCGCCTTGAATTTGGCAAAGGCGTCTTCGCTAATGGGTCAGTCAACTTGCGGCGAACAGTTGCGCAATCAGTTTTCGCGCGCATTACTCTGCGCAATGAAATCGCTGGCAACGGGATTGTCGATCTTGTCGATCTGGATGTTCGCGTACGCGCAGGAGAACGCTACGCCGCCGCCGAGAGTCTATCCTGTCGCGTTACCAAACTACGACGAGGAGACCGCCACACGTTTGCAAATTTTCTTGGACAACTCCGACTTCGGCCCGGGCAAGATCGATGGCAGAATGGGCGAATTTTTCCGGAAAGCGCTCATCTCGTACAAGCACGCGCACGGGATGCCAAAGACCGGCGCAGTCGATCAATGGATGCTCGACCAGGTGCCGGTGACTTACACCACCTACACAATCAAGGAAGAAGATCTGAAACAGATCGGCGATGTGCCCGGCAGCCACGCCGAGGAGGCAAAGGTGAAATGGCTGCCTTACACGTCATTGCTCGAGTTCGTGGCGGAGCGCTTTCACTCTGCGCAATCGTACATTCAGAAACTGAACCCCGGCAAGAAGTGGGAACACCTGCAGCCCGGTGAAACTCTCAAAGTGCCGAACGTTCTGCCGTTTGAAGTCGAAAAATTCACTGAGGGAAAGCTTCCTGAAAATCCTGCATTCGCCTCTCGGAAAGTTTTCGTCGATACGTACGAGCATTTGCTGGAAGTCTTCGACCACGACCAGCTCGTCTGCGTGTTTCCGATCACACCTGGATCGAAAACACTGCCCGCGCCGGTGGGCACTTGGAAAATTCTCGGCGCGTCTGTTTGGCCGTGGTTCCGCTACGACGAAGGGATGCTGAACTACGGAGTGCGCACCGAGAACTATTACAACCTGCCGCCGGGCCCGAACAATCTCGTTGGCATCCTCTGGATGGGCTTGAACAAACCGGGCATTGGCATTCACGGCACCAACAACCCGGAGACAATCGGCCGGGCTGCCAGTCACGGCTGTATTCGCCTTGCAAACTGGGACGCGGCGCGAGTGAAGGACTTGGTGAGCGTGGGCAATACCGTGATTATTTTCTAACTGTGCTCGCCCTTCTTTAGGTAGGGGCGATTGACCTCAATCGCCTACCCCGCAGCAGCCACGTCTTGGAAGCAGGCGGTTCAGGTGAATCGCCCCTATCAAATTTCCTCAAAAAAATTTCGCGCAGAATCGCGAGGTCAAACGTCTAGGCTTTAGATTGCAATACAATGGATGCCAGTGAACGCGAACAATACCGGGCGGCCATTCACGGCGATCGAGAAGCATTTGAAATGATTATTCGCACACACAGTCGAACCCTTTTCGCGATCGCGTACGGCATTTTACATAACCGCGAGGAAGCCGAGGACGTGGTGCAGGATTCCCTCGTTAAGGCCTGGAAGACACGGTGGCGCGTGCGCGACCCGGAGAAATTTCCGGCCTGGCTGGCAACGATCGCGCGACACAGAGCACACGACGTTTTTCGCAGACGCCGAGGCGTTCCTTTTACCCACGAAACAATCGAAACAAACGAACCGGAAACAACTGATTCGGCGGCGATCGATCAACAGTTGCATTCAGCGCTCGCGGCCTTGCCGGAGCTTCACCGCGCCGCGCTTACACTGCGTTACTTCGAGGAGATGGATTATCGCAGCATCGAAAATATGCTGGGCCTGACCAATGGCGCGCTGCGTGGAATTCTCGGCCGCGCTCTGGCGTCGCTCCGCAAACAGCTCCGCCCCGCTCTCGCTTCAATGGACTAAACCCATGGCAACCCTTCACGAGGAAATCGATAACTGGCTCGCCGCCGATCTTTACGGCGAGCTCTCCGAGGACGAGCAGCGCCAGTTGCATACTCATCTCGTCGACTGCGCTGCCTGCCGAAAAACTCACCAGGAAACCAAAACGATGAACAAAATTCTTGAAGAAACTCTCGCTCAACAGAAACCCGATCCGGCTTTCGAACAACGAATGCTAGCCGTTTTTCGTAACCGCATTCCCGAAAGAAGCGGTTTCGTAAAACTGCTTTCTGATCTGATGCGTTTGCGCGCCGCACAAATCACCGCAGTTGCAGCGGTGCTGCTTGGGCTGGTGCAGCTCGGGCGAATGATGACAGGGGAAACTGCGACTACGCTGCGCGGTCATGAGGGCTACACGAACGAAGGGTTGTTCCGGCAACCGTCACAGGTCGCGGCGACGGGGCAAACCCGAGCCGGTGGTTTGGGTAAGTCAGACGAACTCGCTGCTAGACAGGCGAAAGACATGGCAGTCGCTAAACCAGAGGCAGCGCCTGGAGCTATATCAGAGTTGCGAAGATTTCCGGCAACGGTCGCGCCAGCCAACGCAGCACAGACAGAAGTGCCCGCGCACGAGACCAGGAGCGAAGCAATGAGTTACGCAACGGAACCGAGCCCAGCGGAAACGCCTGCTGCAGCGACGGCCAACCGCAAACTGATTCGCAACGCGACCGTCCAGCTTGAGATCGTCAGCTTCGATGGTGCGGTGCAGAAGATCACTGCATTTGCGAGCGAAGAACACGGCTATGTGGCGACAACGAGTTCGGAGAAGCAAGCGAATGGCAAGCTGCGCGGTGAAGTCGTCGTCAAGGTGCTGCCGGAAAACCTGGATCGTTTTCTGCAAAAGATTCGCGGGCTTGGCGAATCAAAGAACCAGACGCTCGGCAGCGAGGATGTGACGAAAGCATACTTCGACACTGACGCGCGACTGAAGAACGCGCGGGTGATGGAGCAGCGTCTGATCGACATGCTGAAGACGAAGACCGGCAAGGTGTCCGATTTGCTTCAGGTCGAAAAGGAACTCGGTCGCGTGCGCGAAGACATCGAGAAGATGCAGGGAGAACTGAAATATTGGGATTCGCAGGTGCAGTTCGCCACAGTGACGATTTCGCTCGCAGAAAAAGACATGGAAGAGCCGGCAGCGTTTCTGATTAAAGAGCGTGCGCAACTTTCCCTTTACGCGCCCGATGTAGAGAAAATTTACAACGATATCAAAGCGCTCGCATCGCAAAAGGTGCAGATCACAAACGCGCAGCTCAACCGCGACTATTCAGGACGCATCTCCGCGACAATGAGCATGTTGATCGCGCCGGAAGAGAGCGACGCTGTGATCGCTCGCACGAAGGGTTTCGGGCGGGTGGAAAATTTCCAAACGCAAACCGAACGCATCGCACAAGGCGGCAGTGGCATGTCGGAAAATGCGAAGACCAAGCGCGACAAGGTGGAGCTCAACATCACCATTTCCCGCGAGGAACAGGAGCAGGCATTGCAGCAGACCAGCCTGCGCATTCGCACGTCGTCAGTGGACGAAAAGGCAAAGGAGCTTCGAAGCCTCGCTGAGAAGCAAGGCGGACACGTTCGCAGTTCCACGTTTAACCGCGATCCAGACGGGCGTGAACTGGCAAATGTTTGGCTGCGTGTGCCGATGAAAAACTACCCGTCGCTCATGCAATCGCTTAACTCCCTGGGCAAAGTCGAAAACGTAACTGTGCAGCGCCAGGACCGCACGGGCACACAAATCGATGAAGCCAACGCGCCGGCGGACGTCTCGATCCAGGTTTACAGCCAGGGGAACATCGTCTCGCAAGAGAGCGGTTTGTTCGCCACACTGCGACGCACGCTAGCCCAAAGCGCCGGCGCAATCATGTGGAGCTTGCGAATGATCGGCGTGGCGATTGCGTTTCTCGCGCCTTGGGTGATTGCGATCGTTTTGATCGTCTGGGCTGCGAAACGCATAATTCGCGCGCGACGAAAACGGTAGGGCGTCTGTGTCAGGCGCCTATTCACGAAGGCGTTTCACAGAAACGCCCTACAAATCCGATCGGTCGATCTCCGAGACTTGCCTGCACTCCAAACGAATCATAAGTTATATTTGCGCAAACGAGGAGGCCCCTGATGAAAGCCCAAGGCGGTATCAGCTATGACAACGCGGCAGTCGCCAGTTGTCCGAAACATTTGCTCCAGTTCGCCGTCGATCAGCGTTACGACGACTACACATCGGTTGATCATGCGGTCTGGCGATTCATCATGCGCCAGAACATTTTTTTTCTAAGAGAGTACGCGCACAAAGTTTATTTCAAAGGGCTGCTCAACACCGGCATCTCCTTCGAGCGAATCCCGCGTATCGAAGAGATGAACGATATTCTGGCGAAAATCGACTGGGGCGCAGTGGCTGTGGACGGGTTCATTCCGCCGGCTGCGTTCATGGAATTTCAAGCCTACAAAGTGCTGGTGATCGCGTGCGACATGCGGCAAATCCATCACATCGAATACACGCCTGCGCCTG
>WNGL01008733.1_pt1 | contig 19456 bp, 18 predicted proteins | sample 5400591 | NCBI WGS metagenome assembly WNGL01 (sample SAMN13153377, study PRJNA577476) | soil metagenome | isolation source: 80 cm soil or saprolite under Garry oak tree replicate 1 | place: USA:California | collected 2016-06-15 | reverse complement strand
TTTGATGCCTTCGGATGGATTCGCCAGCTCGACGAATCGGCCGTCGATGGATTCGAGCGTTGCACCTGAGACCGTGACCTTCGGCTTTATTTTCTCGGGCAAAAGCCGAATGCGGATGTGATTTACTCCCTTCGCACCGACGAGCCGCACAGTGGCAAAAGCTGACGCCTTGTCCCATCCTATGCAATAGGAAACGTCCGCCATCGGGCTCGCAGCGTGTTCGACAACCAGTTTACTGGGCAACTGAGTCAAGGTGTCATGAATTGATAGAACTATAATTATGAATATTAAATCCGTACAGATGGAAAGATATGATTGCCTTGGTAATTGCTAAAGTTCTAGCATAACTATAATAATATTTACCTTTAGTTTGAGCTTCCAGCGTGCAATGTTTGAGTCGGGGACCAACGCTATGATAAATATCACCATAAAAGCTGGATCTCGATTATCATACGCCATCGAAAGCAGACGCCGATGACAAGAGAATCGCCTAGGGAGGAAATATTCCTCCTTGGATTGGATCTGGGAGTCTCGACGGTGAAGGCAGCCCTCTTCAATTCCCGCGGCTTGTTGATAGAGGTCGAAAGCGATGAATACATCATCATGCCGGAAGGGGGAAAAGTAGAAGCGGACCCAGCAACCTACTGGACACCACTTGCCGCAGCCAATGGATGGATAATCGCTCGCAACTGGAGGCGAATGAATTGTCCGATCTAGTCGGAGCGGCACGAGTATTGGAAGTCAGCGGGCAACCAGAAATATGTGCCATTTGGCCGCTGACCAAGTTTCGCTGGCTACGAAAAAACGAATCTGAACACTTTCAGCGAACTGCTAAGTTTCTCCTACCAGAGGACTATATTCTCTATCGGCTGTGCGGCGAGATTGTGGCCGAGCAGACTGCGTGGAGCTCCTCCCTTGTATTAGACATTCGCCGGAAGACGTGGTCAACAGAAATGCTCGAGTTTGCAGCGCTGAGCGCCGCCCAAATGCCACAGCTTTGTGCTCCCGGTACGCTGATCGGAACTATCTCGGAAGCGTGCTCAGCCGAAACTGGACTCTGCCAGAGCACAAAGGTAGTTGCGGGAGCGCTCGACCAGGTTTGTGCCGCTATCGGAGCTGGAAATATCGCGCCCGGTATTACAACCGAAAGCACAGGCTCGGTATTGGCATTATTGGCAACGGTGAGCGAGCCCATATTTGATGCGACTTCCCGTGTCCCATGTCATATTCACGCCGTGCCGAACACATATTGCCTTCTCCCGTGGAACCCGACCGGGGGATTGGTTTTGAAATGGTTTAAAGACAACTTCGTGGCTTCTGATGACGGTGATAACGGTGCATTTAGCAAATCCAACCTTTATGATCTCATGCTTCCGCATTTGGGTGGCGCGTTGTTTCCAGAATACGACCATACCGCTCGCGGCGTCTTTTTCGGTGCTACTCTAAGTCATCGCCGTCCACATTTTGTGCGCGCGATTATGGAGGCCATTGCCTTTATGATCAGACGCGACCTTGAAGGATTGAACCGCCTCGGTGCGGAGACGCGAGAGATAAGGGTCTTGGGTGGGGGAGCGAAAAGCCGCGTGTGGTCCCAAATCAAAGCCGATGTCTCTCAGGTGAGCGTTGTACTTCCTGCACAGACCGAAGCGGCTGCGCTTGGTGCAGCCATTCTGGCGGCCGTGGGAGCTGGCATTTACTCAGATATCCCTGCAGCAGTTCGGAATATGACAAGAATGAGTGAAGTAATTCGGCCCCATACCGCGCCGAAGGAAATTTATGACGCATCGTACAGCCTCTATGTGGACCTTTATAAGCATGTGAAAGAACTTTTCAGTCAGTGTGATCGAATCAAGGAGTTGGCGTCGAAACAAAATCTTCTTGCAAGAGAGGCCCTTTGAAACCTGAAGAGCGGCAACAAGAAATTGTTTCGCTGTTGCGAGCGATGCAGCGGGAATTGACAGTGGAAGAGATTGCTTTACACTTTGGTACATCCCAACTCACCATTCGGCGAGACTTGGACTGCCTCGTGGAAAACCATGTCATCCTACGCACCTATGGCGGATGCGTAATCCGGAACACCCTTGGAGCCGCGTATCAAAAACAAGTTGGCCGCAATTTCAAATTGAAACAGGCTATCGGACATGCTGCTGCTCAATTAGTAAAAAGTGGAGAAATCATTCTGATCGACGACGGTTCGACCACGTTTCATTTGGCCTCAAATCTCGAATCACGAGCTCCATTGACAGTAGTGACGAATTCGATTGCAGTGATCCCTGAGGTGTCTCGCTTTCCCGGAATTCAGCTGGAGGTCCTAGGCGGGTCATACAACCGAGAAACGAATTTCTTAGGCGGCAGCCTTTCCGAGCGCGTATTGGAATCGCTCTATTTCGACGCGGTGTTTGTGGGAGCTGATGCCGTTGACGAGACTGGGCATTGCTTAGTGCGGGCTTCAGATGTAGCACGGCTAACGGAGGTAATGTTGAAAAGAGCGAAGCACCGCTTCCTCCTCGCCGATCATACTAAAGCAGGAGCACATAGCCATGTTACATACGGCACGCTTGCTGACTTTGATCTCTGGGTCACGACCGTTGGGATCAACGCCAAGCGAATGAAAGTTTATAACAAATTGACCACGATCAGGGAAGTCGAGTGCGCGGGCACAAACGTCGATAACAATTGTGAGCCCGCCGACGCAAAGCAACAAACGTAAAATGTTCGTAGGGTTTACAAGGTCAAGGGAAATGAGGCAACATTAATGAGGTGTGTCCAGACTTTTAGGTAAACGACCAGGTTTTATTTTTGAGGATGGGGCCTTGAATTCTTGTCTCTTACGATCTCGAGTCGCTGGAAACGGCCCAAAACATCCTGAGCCTTCCTAAGTCTTCTGGCACGCTAGCGCTACGATCCTGCTTGGTTCAGAATTGCCTCCGCTTCTGCAACGGCCGCGTTGTGGTGCACTATGGCGTTGCAAGCCTTGAGCATCCGCGCGGGGTACTGGTGCTGGTAGATATTGCGGCCGTAAACTATGCCGGCGGCCCCTTGATGTATCAATGCATGCGTACGCGACAAGAGTTCCTTGTCATTCACTCTGGAACCGCCGCGCAGTAAGACAGGCTTCCCCGTAGCGCTCTCGATGATCTTGTAGTACTCGTCTGGCTTATTCAACGAGTCGGTTTTGATCGCGTCTGCTCCGAGTTCTACAGCTTGTCTGACCAATGCGGCCGATCGTGCCGTGTCGCAATCGTGCTCATATCCCCCGTTCTTGCGATCAGAATGCATAAGCAATGCTTCGACAATGATGGGCAAGCCGTAGCGCTCACATTGCGGTTTCAGTTTGGAGATGTTCCGTACGCACTGCCGATGCAATGACGGTTGATCGGGTGCCCAAAGGAGATTCACCACAACGGATACGGCATCGAACGACATCGCCTGCTCCACTATGTTCGGCAACAGCTCGCAGAAGACTTCGGCAGGAGTGGGATTGCCATAAAAGTTTGTAGGGTCACTCCTGAGGATCAACGAGGGCTTATTGCGGCCGACCTTATCTTGCAACAGAGCCGCTTGACCAACGCTTAAGAGAAGAGCATCAGCACCCGCGTCTGATACCAGATCAACGGTCGCCTTCAAGTTCTCGATCCCAGCCAGAAAACCAGGTTCATTATGCACTCCATGGTCCATGGCTACTTCGCAACATCTCCCATCCAGAGCAAATAGCCGGTTCAGCCGATAACGGACAGACATCCAGTCTCCTCTCAGAAAAGAGTTTTGTTCAAGATCGATGGACATTAGCTACAAACTCAGAACCGCGCTGAATTTACGAGCCGTTGAATCCGATGGCGACCGCGTCTCTTCTAAAGCCTCGAGTCATAATCGCTTGATAGATGATCCCCACAGCAAACCACGAGCCACCCACCAACTTGGCGGGACGTGGAAGATTCCACCAGATCGAAAAACAGAACAAGAAACCCAACGCCGGCACCGCCATATCTTTCAACCAATGGCGGTTTCTAGCATATGCCCGATTGAAATAAAACTGCTTCACAACAGCGACATTTACACCCATGAAGGCGAGAAAAGCGCCGAAATTCAACACTTCGGCCGCCCTTTCAAAATCGAGCAGGAGGGCACCGAAGAATGCGATCAGTCCAACGATGATCACATTCCAGCTTGGGATTCGGCGAGAAGGGTGAATATAACCGAAAACTCTGCGCGGCAATGCATTGTCCCGGCCCATTCCGAGCAAAACCCGGGCAGCACCTGCCTGACCGCTAAGCCCACTCCCAACGCTGGCGATGATGAGCGTAAATGCCATTGCTTGGAAAAGCCCTGCGCCTCCGACGCGCTGGCAGATGTCCATAAACGCGGTCTCGATATGAGGAAAGGCGGCGTAGTCGGGCCACACTAGTTGGGCAAGATAGACTTGAACTCCGCTAAAAATTCCCGTGAGAAGACACACCAAAACGGTCGCGTGCAAAATGTCACGCTGTGGGTTTTGTGCCTCTTCCGACAACGTGGTTACACCATCAAATCCGATGTACGTCAAGGCAGCGAGCGACGTAGCGGTCGCGATGGATGAGAGGTCGGTCGTATTCCGATCGTAAAATGGCCGAACTGAGAACAACACGCCAGAGCCGTGCCCTGCCAGCAGATATCGAACGGCCAATAACAGGAAAGCTCCAACAACCGTACACATTAGAACGAGGAGAGTTGTGTTCGTGCGCGCAGTGACGCGGATGCCGCGAAGATTTAGCACCGTAATAGCAGACGCCAGTATCGCAGCCCAGACCCAATAGGGCACTGTTGGGATCAATCTAGTGAGAGTCAGCGCGCCATAAATGGTGTTGATGATTGGAATCACCAGATAATCGAGGATCATCGCCCAGCCTGTGAGAAAACCCAAGTGCCCATTTAGCCCTCGGCCCACATAGGTATATGCGGAGCCCGCTGCGGGATAAACGGTGGCCATACGACCGTAACTTACTGCCGTAAGCATCATGGCCACCATAGCAATAAGAATGGTGGTGACCACGTGTCCGCGCGAGAGCTTATCGGCAATCCCAAAAAGCGGAACGGCGGCGATCGGCTGGATCAGAACAATCCCATAGAAGATTAAGTCTGAGAGCGTCAGGACACGACGGAGCTTATGAGATTCTTCAGGAATGCAACTAGAGCTAGGCCGTGTTGTTAGGGATTCTCGCATTTGATTTTTTGCTGGCAGACAACCGTGCTGAGCTGAATGTGTATCGAAGCTCGCACCTACGGCAAGCTAGCCCCGGCGCCTGCTCGTCAGTCCTCGACCCTCGCAACAGCTACCGCGAACGGCTCCAAGTGCAGCATCTCGCCGCTGAACTGATCGGTCCGTGGCGGGTGGTCGCCGGTGTCGACGTCCACCACCTCGACTTGGCGGATTCGCCCTACGGCTCCTACGGAAATGTCAACGGCCGTGGCCCGCTTATCGATGACCAGCAGCTTCTTGCCCTTTGCTGTCACAGACCCTTGCATTTCCACATCGGACCCGCGCACGGTGTCGAATTGCGTCGATACGAGCCGGTCCCCAAGGCCAAAGTTGTCATTTAGGAGCTTGAGAACGCAGAACCGTGCGTTCGGCTTACCGCTCTTCCAATCGATCAGCGGAATGCTGTCATTCGGGTCGATGCCCATAGGGTCGACGACGCCAGGGTTGTCTTTGGGGTCGCCAAGAAACTGCGAGGTTGCCACCACATCGATGCCCTGCTTGGCCAATTCCACATACAGATAGGCGAACAGCGTGGCGCTCAAGTTCCAATATGCGGGTGGAATCGCTTTACCCTCGGCCCGGGGCAGAAAATATTCTGGCAAAATGATCCCCAGTTCATCCAAATCCACACGGGTCGCGGGCGACAAACGTTGGCGAATCGACTCGATCAGGGCCACCGTATTTAGGAAACCGTCCGCCTGATCGAAGAAACTGTATTGCCAACTGTCCAGGGTCTGGACCAAGCTGGGGATCGCATAAAAGTGATAGGCGATCATGTCCAGCGGGATGCCGGGGCGATGGTTTTTCGGGTTCAAAAAGTACTCGAAGAAAGCCGGTTCTCGAGCGGACCCGGAGGTGCCACTCAACCCACCCATTGAGGCAAGCGCCAGGCCAATGAATTTCGTCCGGGGACTGACTTTATGAACGGCGGCAACAATGGCGTCATAGCAGGTGACGTACTCCTGTGGGGTCATCTGGTGTTCAGCTTGGACTTCATTGAGCACCTCCCACCAGGGCAGGTCGTAGTGATACCCCGAGGCATGATAGTGGCCGAGCTCGTCGGTGAACCCTCCTTGGGTATACCAGCTCACTACGCGCGCATAGTAGTCGGCGAGCTGGTGGCCGCTCGGGTCCACCAGTTCGGTGCCTTGCGCGTAGCTTTGGATAAATTGATCAGGATTATCAGGGTAGTGGACCGGCTTATCCGTCTTGAACATCCAGGCGGGGATCGTATTGAAATTAAGCACCGGCTCGTGACCTTTCGTGGCTTCCAGAAACGGAATAACGATGGAGTCGATCTTCGAGAAGTCCCAGGAGGTTTTATCTTTGGTCGGCTGCTCCAGTTCGGCCACGACCAGGCGTGGCCAAAACGATTGGGCGTGATAGCGCACGTACTGGGCACCCAGTTCCCTGATGGCCGAAAACGCTGCATCGTGAAGCGGGTGCCCTGTGCGCAGCAGCGGATGAACTTCCATCATCAGGGTGGGAGCCGTTTTTGAACGCACCACGGTTTTGCTCCAGTCTACGGAGAAATGGAGGGGTGGCGCGACTTGCGCCGGAAGCGTGATACTAATGACGGTGCCGAGAAGCATACTCCCGACGGCATAAAGACGCACTATCAAACCCCCGTGCGGACTATCGTTCTGTGACCAGTTCATCATCTGATCTGTTTCCTCTTGTCGCATTGCGTGTTGAATCCGGCGTCACCGAAAGTTGCATGTGCCTGACAATCTGCCGCTCGAAGTCAGCATGCTAGGTTCCATATAGCTCCGCGGGACCCCGGCGCCCTGAGCCTCTATCGGAGGTCCTGGCTTCGGCAAGGGAACGTAGACGGTGGCATCCGTGACCGTGCGTAGGACGGTGCCAGTCACATCCGCCAAAGCTGATTGAGAAATGACCAGCACTAGCAAAGGCAAGAAGACGAGTCTTATGGACCGCCAGTTTCTGTCGTTCAGAAATCCCATGCGTGGATACGATACTTTGCTGGTGCGTCATAGCAATTACTCCTCGTTTCCATGCAAGCGAGCTTGTGCCTTAACACCCGCGTCCCGAGGAGCACTCACCAATGACTTCAATTCCCGACAACTTGCAAAACTCCTTAAAGAGACTCACGTTATTCCCGTATGAAAGGATGTAATGCTGTCCCATGACTTCCTGCGCAAATTCTTCGATGTCACCGTCTAGTACGAATTCAATCCCTGGCAGTTGGGGGGCAGGCGGCGCCCAGCCAACCTCTTCCCAACGCCGAGCCGGGGCGGCATTGCCCGAAGCGATGTGCAGAACATACCGACCCCTCTGCCGGGCTAAGCGACATAAAGTGACCAGTCCTGGCTTGATTCTGGAAACGTTCAGTAGCCCTCCGGCAAGGTGGCCGAAGCTGCTTGGCAGGACCCGGACGGGACCATCAACAATTTCGGAAGGAACATAATCAGGAACGCCCAGCAGCGCACCTGTGGGAAAGAATTCATAAAACTCCAGGTAGGCAGCGATTTGACCGGTGAGGGCGCGTGTTATCAATTGAGTTACGGCGCCCATGGCATCGTTTTCCGGGATGGTGCAAATTTTGAGCTCGTCGGCCAGCAACATAAAGACCATGGCTGGCGGAAACTGCAGAAGCTTTTTCATTCCGTCGACGTCGATGAGCGAGATCCCTTGGTAATTACGTTCCAGTACCTTTTCCCGAATGGCCAGGTAATACTTGGCTCCCTGCTCAAGAACTTCGTTATTGGCAGCTTTTTCGAAGCTCCACTCCTGACCAATTTGCTCGACGAGGGACTTTACAGAGGCTTTGTCCAGACATTCGCTGCGCCGCACCATCTCCAGCATTTCAAAGCCTTCGATTTCGATTCCAAGCTGCCGGCGTAATGAGACCCCGTCGTGTAGCGTGGCGTACAGGTTCATGTCCCTGTATCCCATCATTCCGATCCTTGAATTGTTCAGAGATCGGAGGGCAGTCGCTACGCGAATGAAGTCGGAGACTCTATCAACATGCGGAGGCGTATCGGGATAATCGGTCACATACTTGAACTTCCACCCAAGCTCTTCGAACGTGTGGCGCAGAGCCGTGGTTCCGGCCTGATCAGCAGTCGTGACCAACCGGCCACTTTCGGTTGTTCCGGCAAGGCCCCAAAGCAGCATAGGAAGATTGCTGAATTCGCTGGCTACACGAATAACGGTCTGACTTGGGATCCATCCTGCGACACAAGCGACCAATACATCGAATGGCTTAGCTTTCAGATACCGGATCGCGCGTTCTGCGTCGATTCCGGCGGGATCGTCGCTGACGGGCGCGGTTGAGGTTACTTCGAAACCGCATTCGACGAGGGATTCTATTGCCCGGGCGCACTTTTTTTCGATGATTTCTCGGGGTGTGTTGACTTCGCCGAAACCAACGATCCCAACCTTAGGTTGCAAGCCGGATCCGATGGCTGTGATTTCCGTTTGTTCCATTATGAATGTTCCATTATGAATAGTGGTTCAGTAACCCAGAGTCTTTTCCGTTTCGCCGATGGCCTCGTCAATGATGTCCATGCACTTGGCTGCCACCTCCAGACCCATAACGATTGGTGGGCTCATTCTCAAAATGTGCCCGGCCGGAATCCAAGCAAGACCGTTCTGAAATGCTTTGATGTACACCATATCTCCCGCTTCAGTGAAGGGCTCTTTTGTGTTACGGTCCTTCACGAGCTCAACCCCCATCAAACAACCTTTACAGCGTACATCGCCAATTATCGGGTGGTTCTGCTTCATCCTTTGCAATCGCTTTTCGAAAAACTCGCCCAGTAGGCGCGCATGGTCCAGCAGTCCTTCTTTAATGATTGCGTCGATCGAGGCTAGGGCTGCAGCACAGGCCATTGGATTGCCGCCGTAGCTTGTGGACGCGCTGATTCGTTCAACGGAGTCCGCGTACTGCTTGCGAACGACCATAGCCGTTACCGGAAAGCCGTTTCCAAAGCCCTTGCCCAAGGTGACCACGTCCGGAACCGTCTCCCAGTGCTCCAAGGCAAGAAAGGTACCGGTACGCCCCATACAGGTTAGGACCTCATCAGCAACGAGTAGAATGCCGCGTTCATCGCACCATTTGCGCAACTTGGGAAAGAAATCATCAGGAGGAAGGATAGATCCAGCCCAGCCTTGAATCGGCTCTAAGACGATCGCGGCCACCTGCTCCATAGTCGCTTCCGACAGAAAATCATCATAGAAGGAAAGATACGCTTCCGTATCCACCGTCCCATCCACTCTAGTGAACAGAGGACGATACGGATTCGGCCTCGGTAGCATATAAAAACCAGGCGTGCGTGTGGGGCCGCTCACCGAGTTCATGCGGGACAGGCTTATAGCATGTCCACTTTTGCCGTGGAAATCCCCAAAGCAGGAGAGGAATTCGTGCTTTTTCGTAGCCGCACGGCAAACTCGTAACGCCGCCTCGACCGCGGTTGTTCCGCTATCATAAAACTGGACCCCTGATAAGTTGTCAGGCAAGATTTCCTGTAAGCGCTCCAGAAGCTGCAATTTGATGGGGGTGGTGAAATCATGACAATTCATCAAAGTCGCGGCAGCTTTCTGGATTGCCGAGGTCACCTTGGGATGACAATGACCCAGCGTGGTGACGTAGATTCCAGATGAGAAGTCTAGATAAGTATTACCGTCCACATCGGTCAAAAGGCATCCGTACCCTTCGCTGAAAACCACCGGGCAAAGGTTAACTTGGCTCGAGTACCCCTTCATGAATTGAGCCGCTCGTTGGTGCATGTTTCTGCTTTTCGGGCCAGGAACTTCGGTTACGATTCGCGGATGGCGATTAAGATCCACCGCCGCCCAATCGATGCTTGAGATGCTTGATGTACTGGGGGAAATTACGGTCACAAGTTTTTCGTCAATTTCGAGCTGGAATAAAAAAGAACAAAATGTACTTTATCGATGAACATTACGATCTGTCAAGGGGAATTTGCTTTGGAACTGCGCGAACAATCTGCTTAATATTTCGCCCACAGGTACATCTATATTGAATTTTATGATCGAACCCGGATAGGGAAACAATGCCGAACGCCAGCCGAGGAACCGTCCGGCCCAGCAGTCCGTCTGGATGGTCGCTCTCGACCTCGGGGATGCGAATTTTCAAGTGATGCAAATCAATCAGCCAGAAAATCACTCCGATTTGGCCATCTGCCAAGGCTAGCTGGATGTGCCGATCGCAATGGCGATCAACAAGACTGATCATTTAAATGTCGCGGTCGTGGAGACATACAGCGTGACTTTTCTCGCCCAGAGGTGGGCTCACGAGATTACCTCCAAAACTTGCCTCATCGCACGCTTCCCTTCGAAGGCAGCTTGTCGCCATCCTTGGTTTGTGCCGCTCAACTCGGAATGGCCGAAGCTCATGCGTCCGTATCGCTGACGTAGTATTTTTAGCGGCGATGGCTTGCCATTTTTTCCGAAATAAAATCCTGGCGGCGGAGCGAACAACGCGTGGCCCCAGCGATTGAGCACGATTCCCGCAATGTCGCTCTGCGGGTTAAACCCGGACGACCCGAATAGCCTCTGCATGTGCGCAATGATTTGACTCTCAAACTCCCCATACGAGGTGCCGTAGAGTTCCCCGCGTCCCGCAGGCCCCTGCAATTCGATCGGCAGCCCGGGGCGGAGGAAAGGGACGTAAAAGGTCAAGAGTATGGGTTTATCGGGGTGAAATGGAGTGGGCCGGTTGCCGACCAACATGGGCTGACGGACGTTAGCGAAAAAGCCGAATCCGTCGAACCACCGCGCCGCGGAGATGCCCAGCTTGTCCAGGAAACGCCAGTTGTGGAGCGCGACGTTGACCGAGAGCACCGGCCCGTGAGGAATGCCCTTCATGGCCTCGTGATATTCAGGAGTAACGTCCCGCACAATCCGGTTTGCGATCCAGCTGCCGATGCACAAGGCTGCTCCTTTCGCCTTCACGCGATAGAGCCGGCCACCTTTCGCATAGACGATGTTGATATGATCGGCCTTGGTGGGATCGCCTTCATGTGTCACGCTCACTACGGTGGTACTTAAACGCATTTTCAAGTTTGCGTCGGGCCGGTCGAGCGCCGCAAAGTTCACCGGGTTGTTGACGATTGCGTCGAATCGCTTTGGCCCTTCAATGGCGTCGGGAAAAACCGCTTTGACGAAATGTCGCAGCAAAGCGGAATTCCCACCGGGAAAGCTCATCGTTCTGCCGAAATACTCGCCAGGATCCCGAGGAGCGACACCACAAGCGCCGCCCAACGCGTAAGCCGAGACCGAACCGGCAGTTGCGCCAAAAAGTCCGGCGGCAATGTGGGGATTGATATAACTCAATACGTCAGCCTTCAAACCTGCCACCCGCGTGAGATACTCCTCCACCGACATGCTATCGAGCCAAGGCCCTAGTTCTCCTCCTCCTGGAGCGGTCTCTCGATGGGGAGGCTTGTAGTTGCGGTATTCCAACAGGTCTTTCTTTAAAGACTCCGGCATCGGGGCGCGCTTTAAATCGTCTTCCCAGATATTCTTTATCCAGACGCCCTTTCCGCCGGTCATTTCGTTTTGAAAGAAGTACCCGATTGTGGCGCGGGTGTCGGTGTACATTGCCGCGAAATTTTCCTTGTCGAAATGGATGGAAGAATTCGAACCTTCCAACTCGGCGAATTCGAAGCGATCGGGAAGGCCTAGCTCACGCCAGAGATCGTAGGGCTGGCCGGTTTCAGGCGTTGGAATTACGAATTCGTTGGAGCCTTGTGGGCCCACCAGCCGATAGCCGTCCACGTCGAACTCGTTCTGTTTGGCTTCACCGCCGAAAATCGGATGGTTGTCCAGTACGAGGCATCGCCCTTGAGGCTTGGCTTTCTTGAACTCGTAAATTGCCGTCATGCCGGCAAAGCCAGCGCCGATTACGACCACGTCGAAGCTTTCCCCGGTGTCGATGACTTCACCCAAGCCCTTGTCATAAGCCCCGTCCCGTACGCGATGCGCCGCCCCGACCACCTCGGCAGTGTTGCCGTTGGAGAACCGATAGTCGCCAACCCCACCGTAGCCGGTCCACTCAGGCCCCAACTCTTGAGCGGCCGCAGGACACGGCATGTTTAGCAAGGCCGCCCCAGTACCCAAAAGAGTGGCGCCCAGAAAGTCGCGGCGCGTGATACCCGCGCCAAGCGACACCAATTCAGCTCTCTGTTTTGATTTCTCCATCTTTCACCCGATCGAAATTTTTCTCCGATTCCTTCATCTCGAATTGCTGGGTCGGGGAGCGTGCCCGATGGATTCGCGATGGATACGTGTCCTGCGCATGCATTATCGGATGTCGACGTTGGCCGAAGCCACGAGCGTAAATAGGCAACTCAAACAATGATGTTTTGACATCCGCCTCTCCGAATGTAGCTGGTGAAAACGCCCCATCGTCTCCTTGTCTCTCACTAATGTTCACAACACCCATACAAAATGCAATGTAAGATACACGTAGATTGTAATATCCGCGGCCATTTCCGCTTGACAGATTACAACAGTCATTATTACAGTACATTTAGTTCGCCGCCAGAAGTCCGGCGCAAGTACTTGCATGGCTCGGCTCATGAGTTCTTTCGCGACGACATCTCGGACGCACGCAACTTCTTCAATTCCGAAACGACAGGGCCAAAACGTGCATTAACACAAAACCACTGGGATCACATTGCAGCACAACGATCGCGCGCATGAACCAAGTCGGGGAATCATCCTCTGCAATGAGGAGGCGATGCCAATGTCGATACGAAGTTTTCTGCTCATATTTTTCGTTGTCCTTTTCGACAATCTACTCTACTGCCAAGGAACCGCGTACAAATCACAACCGTTGCCGACTAACGCTGAGCTTAGCGGTGGTTTATCGGGGTTGAAGCCGGTCGATCCTCAGAGTGTGGCTTACGGCTTGGCGGGTGGTGATCCGATCAAGCTTCAGCGGCTGGCGGTCCTACAAGGCTTGCTCATTCGCATCGATCTGTTCCTCGGTGGCTTCATTACGATTTTCGTTGTTTGCCTGGTGCTCCTGGTTCGAAATAAAACCGGATACCAGTTTCTTGCTTCTCGTTCAGGCCAGCGCGGTCACGGCGAGGAGATCATCATCGAGACTACGATAGTTCCACTGGCGGTCACAGGGGCACCCAGTACGGCGCGAAACTCGGCATCCCAGAGCCACGCCTGGTATCGGCGCCGTAGGCCGTCGATCTTCTTACGACACGCGAGCGTCAAATCAATCAGATGGCCTTTGAAATTCTAGGGGATTTTCCGGTCGCTGATCGCGACCGGGGTGTACCTCGTCCTAGTCTGTTCGGGCTGCACCACTCCGTTGACAGCGACCCGCGCAGTGTGGGTTGTGGTTCGATGGAGTCTTGGTGGAGGCGTCGCTTCAACACGAAGCGCAGGCGACTGCTCACAGCGTACGGACTTTGTTCGGAATGCGGCACTTACGGATTCAGTCGTCGTCGCCTACCGCGAACCACGAAGCGAAATTGCGCTTCAATCGTTGCGCCCGAAAATGACGGCGAGTGGCGGCGCCCTGAATTACGCCCTGCTCACGGATGGAGACCCTGAAACGGCAACCAAATTACCAATTCCGGAGACAGTTGGCCAGAGCGCCTGGATCCAGTATGAATTCGAAAAACCCGAAAGAGTGCGGGCTATCAACTACGCAGAATTGGCGGCCAGTGCACATGCCCTGGGTCTCAAGCAATACGGAGAGGCAATAGAAAATAAACGGCAAGCATTTGGTGACGACATTTCCCGTTCGTCCTGATCCGTTTTCTACCTTCCTGGACAAGGGACCACAGCCTACTTTCATAGGAGATGATCGGGGCGTTGCCTCGGTAGCCCATCTTTACGGTCAGAATTTGGCAGCGGCCGAATCGTTCGCAGTTGTTGGTCCAGTTCCTTGGGTGTTTGGTCCGCGCGATCTCAAACCGATCGCGGATTTGGAGTTTGCCCTCGGCATCAACCGAATTCTCGTGCACAGCTCTGTTCACCAACCGATCGAGAAAGCGCCAGGCATGACACTCGGTCCGGTTGGCCAATACTTCAACCGGCATGAGACTTGGGCCGAGGAGTCGGGTCTCTGGATGTCCTATTTGTCGCGATCTTCCTACATGCTGCAGCAGGGCCGTTTCGTTACAGACGTCGCTTATTTCCTATCGCGAAGAAGCACCTCTGAACATCCTGCAGGATGAGGGTCGTTTGAACGATGCGCCGAAAGGCATATGGGTTCGATTTCGTGAAGCAGATGCTGTTCTCAATCTCTTGGACGTCGGTGAAGGCTATCTTGTCCCACCCTCCAGGATGCACTACCGTCTCCTGCAATTGGGCGGCACCAGTAGCCGAATGACCTTGCCTGTCCTGCGCAAGATCCGGGACCTTGTTCAGAACGGCGCGACTGTGGTTGGAGCGCCACCCGTCGACTCCCCGAGCCTCGCCGACAATATGGCGGAGTTCCATCGACTCAAAGCCGAGATCTGGGGAAGCGACAAAGGCGTAAACCTCAGTCTCGGCCATGTTGTTGCGAATAGTTCGGTAGAGGAAGTTCTCTCCACCGAGGGCATCTCGCCGGATCTCACGTACTCAGGTGCGTCCACTGCTACGGAACTAATGTTTGTTCATCGGATCTTGTCGGATGGCGAAATCTACTTTCTCGCAAATCGGCGGAATCAGAACGAAAATGTTGATGTCTCTTTCCGTGTTACTAATAAAAGTCCCGAGCTGTGGCACGCGGAAACTGGTATAGCTGAACCTGCAACATTTCGCATTGAGAATGGCAGAACAGGCGTTCCACTCAGACTGAACCTCTACGATGCTGTTTTTGTGGTCTTCCGCAAGCCTGCGTTGGCTGTGACCCGGATCATACCCGAACCAATGTCGCAAACGCTCACTGTCGTGAAAGTCCCCTGGACTGTGAGCTTTCAATCCGCCCGCGGCGCGCCAGCTTCGACGGTCTTCGATCAGTTGGAATCTTGGAGTCACAGCTCTAATCCCGGCGTCAAGTATTTTTCCGGAACAGCGACCTATACGAGGGATGTCGTGGCGCCGGCAGCGTGGTTTCGGCACGGTGTGATCATGCCTGGCCGAACCCTGGTTTTCGGATTGGATTTCTTCTGGCTTCCGCGCAAACGCTGAGCATCAATTGGGTCAATCGCAGAGGGGGAAGGGCATGGCTACGGGAGGGCAGAAGCTCCGCATCTTACGTGAGAAGCTGGGGCTCACATTGCGCGAAATCGAAACCGCCAGCGAGCGGATTGCCCACAAGCGCGAAAACGAAGAGTATCTAGTCCCCATCAGCCGCCTTTCCGATTTCGAAACCAAAGGTGTCATCCCGAGCATTTACCGCTTGTACTCCCTGGCGGTGATTTACCGCTGCGATCTTCGAGAAATTCTACTTTGGTATGGCGTCACCCTTAACATCCAGGTGGCGGACCTGGAAATTTCCACGCCCCCACGATCGCACCTTTGCAATGCTCTGGCCAACATGACTGCGGTGCAGATGCCGGTGCGGATGGATCCGGGCTTTGATCCACGCAAGACGTTGAATTTCGGGCGCATGGTGGAACAGTGGGGAATGGTCCCACTGGCCTATCTCGAACAGTTCGCCAAGGTTGCTTTCACCTACGGATACATCGGCAGCGAAGACCTGACCATGTATCCCATCCTGCCGCCCGGCAGTTTCATTCAGGTGGACGAGTCACGAAACAAGGTTCTTGACGGGGGCTGGCGTTCGGAATACGAACGGCCCATTTACTTCGTGGAAACCCGCGATGCCCACATCTGCTGCTGGTGCACACTGACCGGAGAGGAAATCATTCTTCAGTCCCATCCGCTTTCCCCGGTGCCGCCGCGGGTGTTTCGCTCTCCTCAAGAGGCAGAAGTGGTTGGGCAGGTGGTGGGGGTGGCTATGAGGCTCGGCGAGTGGCATTCCGCTCACGAGTCCGCTCCAATTCACCGAACTTACTCTTCCACCGATAAAAATCGAAGGGAAAGAGGGGGTCTTTGACACGGTTGAGTGAGCTGCCCTACGTGGAGCAGCGTCGCGCACTCGAAGACAGCACATCCGAGGGGAACTATTCCGGTAACCCTTCGACGGTCGATGTTGCCGATCGGCTGCCGCAGGGGGCCTCTGTCCCGATTCGGGGCTATTTCGTTGGCGTAAGTCATTGAGTCCGCATGGCAGGACTCGCTGTATAGCTTTTTTAAGGCATGGGTCGCAAGTTTGGATCGGTTAGATCCTCGCGATCGTGGATGTAACCGATTCGACTCGTAACAACTCTCGGGAGACTGCGTTGCTCTGCGGATGCCGAGCTTTCGTCCGGCTGTGATCGATGTTCTCCACCGCCAAGTAGAGTTCGTACTCATGGTGCACGCGCTGGCCGCAGAACTCGGTGCCGCGATCGGTGAGCACGCGCAGTGGTCGGGAAATGGCAAACGCGATGAAGCGATGCTACCATCTCACCCAATGGCATGACGGCCTAACAATCCTCCGGCATGCGTTCAAGCGTGATCGCGCTTTGGAGGAAAAGGAGCGGCTTTTATGGCAAGCAGCCCAGTCGTTATCCACTCACAGGGCAACAATGCTAGGCGTGACAATAAGCGGTTCATCGAGCAACTGAAGTCGATCGTTGGTCCTCGCCACGTGCTGACAAAGTACGTAAGCACACTCCGTTACCGTGTGGGCTTCCGATTTGGGAAGGGTCCAGCGCTGGCGGTAGTTCGGCCAGGCAACCTTGTCGAGCAGTGGAGAGTGCTCAAAGCGTGCGTCGCGTCGAACAAGATCATCATCATGCAAGCTGCCAATACCGGCCTTACTGGGGGTTCGACGCCTGACGGCAGCGACTATGATCGCGACATCGTCATCGTGAGCACCCTCCGCATCGCCAGATTCCGCCTGATCAAGGAAGGACGTCAGGTAATATGCTATTCAGGCTCCACTCTCTTGCAGCTCGAGAAGGCTCTGAAACCCCTGGGCCGCGAACCGCACTCCGTCATTGGATCTTCGTGCATCGGCGCCTCGGTACTCGGCGGCATCTGCAACAATTCCGGAGGCGCCCTTATACGTCGCGGACCAGCCTATACAGAGTTGTCGCTTTTCGCACGGATCGACGAGACCGGCCAGATTCATCTCGTCAATCATCTCGGCGTCAAACTTGGCAATGACCCCGAAGAAATGCTCGCCACCTTAGATCTTGACGCTTTTACCGAATCGGACATCGATTACAACTCGAGTCGTTCCGCCTCGGATCAGGAGTATGCGCAACACGTTCGCGATTTCGCTGCCGATACCCCCGCGCGCTATAACGCTGATCCGAAACGCCTCTTCGAGGCCTCAGGTAGCGCCGGGAAGGTCATGATCTTCGCCGTCCGCCTCGACACCTTTGCCAAAGAGGAGCAGACCAAAGTTTTTTATATCGGCACGAATGATCCAGCCGAACTCACCGAAATCCGCCGTCACATGCTTGGCAATTTCAAGCATTTGCCGATCTACGCCGAATACCTGCACCGCAGTGCGTTTGATATCGCCGAAAGGTACGGCAAGGACACCTTTCTGACAATCCAGTATCTGGGTGCCGAATGGCTGCCCAGATTGTTTACTCTCAAGTGCTGGTTCGACGCTCTTGCAAGCCGACTGAAATTTGTTCCGCGCAATCTGAGCGACAAACTCATGCATGGGATCAGCCGGATTTTTCCCAACCATTTACCCAGAAAATTGAAAGAGTATCGCGACAAATACGCACATCACCTACTCCTCAAAATGTCGGGGGGCGGTATCCGCGACGCTCGGCGATTTCTTGAATCGATATTTCCTTCGGCACAGGGTGAATTCTTCGAATGCACAGATGACGAAGGCGAAAAAGCCTTCCTTCACCGTTTCGTTGCCGCCGGCGCCGGGGTCCGCTACCGTGCCGTCCATCGCCGCGAGGTCGAGGACATGGTCGCGCTAGACGTGGCGCTCAGACGCAATGACCGGGACTGGTTCGAAATCTTACCGGATGAAATAGCGAGTCCGATTCTTCACAAACTGTATTACGGGCACTTTTTCTGTCATGTCTTCCATCAGGACTACATTGTGAGAAAAGGCCACAACATCCTCGAACTGGAACACCAGATGTGGCGATTGTTGGACGCGCGTGGACGACGATCGGCACCGAGAATGACGCGGAGACCCACGGCCTAGAAGGGGAATATCAAGAGGATGCCACCAAGGTCGCTTCAGTGCAGAGGACTAGTTGCTAGCCTCGATTGGAACGATCCGAGGCGTTTTCGATAAGGAGAGTGGGAGGAAGCCGCTGACGGTTTGCGGCGGACGTGGCGAGCTATGGGATTTGGTTTTTTGTAAGCACACGTCCGTGTGCACTGGAGAGGATCGCCATTTCCCTTTCGTGGATATATCGCCTGTTCATCTGAGCCGCCGATAATAAATTGGCTGCTCAGTGAAAGTAACTGAGTCCGGGGATCGTATGGCTCACCTGTCCCCTAAGTGTCCCCAACGCATGCAACTGGGGACCCGCCGCCATTACACAAACGGCTGCTCATTTCTGCACTTCTTCCCCACGGGGGAGCCAGTCGTCTCCTGACAGGAAGCACGCGATGCAAAAAACAGGAATAGCCCGCTTTGCGTTCACAACATGGAAGGAATACGCCTGCGGGGTTCTGCTGCTTTACGCTGGCGTTCGCATCATCCTTCGCGGCATCTGAACGGTTCAGGATGTGAACAGGACCGGCGAAAGCTGGGCTTTTTCATTTGCCCACAAACTCCCCCTTGATGTGTGCGAATGTTTCACTGGCGTCTATCCTCGTCTTGTCGATTTCCAGATCCTGTTGCACTTGAGCGTCGTAGTGGAGCGCAACCCCGGTGCCAGGTGCGAGCCAAAGCCACGAATTTCCTCGTCTGGAATCGAGACGGCGTTCACTGCTTGGCAGGGCGCATCTTCATCCTGCTCGACAATCACTGGAAACTGTCGTGCAAACGTATCGGTGAGAACACAGACATACCCTGGTTTGCCTGACACGATGTCGTTCAACCATGGCACGAATGGTAACGCCGACAGTATGACTAGGCCAGCGAGGGTCACGCAAAGCAGCGAGAGAATCCGCCGCTTGCTTCTCTCGAGAATCTCGACCTGTCAGGTATCCACTAATTCAACTGTTCCGGAACGCATTATCAGGCCGCGGCGTGTGGAAGATAATGGTACAGCCGCAGGTGTGCCCTGCTGGGAG
>WNGL01004830.1_pt1 | contig 19459 bp, 12 predicted proteins | sample 5400591 | NCBI WGS metagenome assembly WNGL01 (sample SAMN13153377, study PRJNA577476) | soil metagenome | isolation source: 80 cm soil or saprolite under Garry oak tree replicate 1 | place: USA:California | collected 2016-06-15 | reverse complement strand
TGGTGCGGGTGATGACAGACTGGGTATCCACGGGGTTCCTGCTGATCAACGATCTTGGTCGACGTTGTTCTAGCAGGAACTCCGTCTCTTGCTTTCAGGGGGTTGACGGCCCTACCCAACCCTTAACTACACGGCCTTGGGGCTAGCCGTTTCCCTGGTCGCCATCCGCTCCGGCACGAACCGGCCGGGCGTTTCCACGAGCGCGTCGGACCGGGCTGTTACGGTCCGACCGACTCGATGGACATCGACACAATGCCGCCGCCACTGGTAGTTGCCGGCTCAACCATGCGGCGTTGCACCGGAGGAACCCGAACATGACAGCCCAGGGGCCCGACACTCGAGCAGTGGTGCGCGAGCTCGTGGCCGGGGTGACACCGCTGGACGAGCACGAGGCCCGGGATGCGGCGGACATGCTGCAGTGGATCGAATCCGGTGCATCGCTGTTCCGCATCACCCCGCCGGCAACGCCGGACAAGCACATCTGCGTCTATCTCGCGTTGCTCGACGACACCCGGCACAGCGTTCTGCTCGTGGATCACATCAAGGCAGGCCTGTGGCTGTTTCCCGGTGGCCATGTCGACGAGCATGAGGACCCGCGCACCACGGTGTTGCGCGAAGGGGCCGAGGAGTTGGGGATCGCAGGCCGGTTCCAGCATCCCCACCGATCCAGCGACCCGGTGACCTTGGTCGCGACCTCGGTGTAGTCATCCTCAGTGAACAGGCACAACGCCATCGTCAGGTAGGCGACCACATGCGGTGGCAGTGTCCCGTCCGAACGCTAGGCCCCGACCCCGCACACCGCGATCGCGTCATCGACCGCGTCTCGGGGCACTGCCGTGACCAGTACTCCGAGCGAGACCTGGTCCGGCGTCACCATCACATCCTGCGCCAGGATCGGTGATCACACCATCATGGGCCTGTTCCCTCAGCCAGCCACGCCGAACCACATACGAAACCCCAGCACAACCACATGACCAAATTAGGCTACGTGGCATTGGGTCAGAGATGGCACACGGCGCAACCGGCCTGGTCATCGTCCTCATCGTGTGCATCGGCCAGGATCTCCAAGAGCGGACGATTGGGCTTGACTCGTTTGGCCGCGCGCTCGAGTGCTACTTGATGTTTGGCCTCGATTTCGTCTCGGCGGGCGATCAGATCGCGCAGCGATTCGTTGTGTGACCAGGTGTATTGCCGGTCCTGCATAGCCGTGTGCCGGTAGTTGACCTTCTCCTCATATGCGACCGCCTTCTCGAAAAGCTCCGGGTGTCGTTCTTTGAGGCCCACCCATTCGTGCTTGCGCTGAAAGAAGCAGAAGTAGCAGCCCGATCGAGTGCGCCATTCGTAGTAGTCCGGCAAGCCGATCCCGGCCTCATCGAGAATTCGGTCGACACCGGCGCGGTCGATCCCGTGCTCGCGGAAGGGGAACACTGCGGAGATGTTGGGCTTGGTGCTGACATAGCCCAGTCGGTTTTCGTCCGCGCGGATGGCCACGTAGGAGATGACGTCGTCGTCGCCGACCCACTCTTCGAGTGGTTTGATCTTCAAGTTCTTCGTGCACCAGCGCATCTGGGGGCTGGGCAGCGTCCCTTGGTACACCTCGAGCCAGTGATCGAAGTCGCGGCTGCTGTTGAGCCGCACGATCGGCTTGCCGACCGCCGCCTCGAGCCGATTGAGGTACTCGTAGGTCTCTGGCAGCTCCGCACCGGTGTCACAGAAGAAGTACTCCATCTCGGGCACGCTGTCGCGCATGTAGATCGCCAGCGCCGAGGAGTCCTTCCCGCCGGAGAGACCGAGGACGTGGCGCTTCTTGCCGTTGGACTTGGTGGTGTCAGTCACGACGTCTCCTACCTGTGCTGGGCCGGATCTGGGTCGGTTGCGGCGAGGCGCTCGGCCAAGGCGGCGAGCAGGATGCGCGCGCCGTCGGGGCCGAGCGCTTTCTCAGCTTGCCGGATAACACTGACGACAAGTTTGTCTGCTGCCTGTCGTGACTTCTTCGGCACATGGATGAGGGTGCGTTCTTCGGCTCCCTCGGGGGTGGTCAGCGTCAGTAGACGGGTTTCGATCTGTCGAGGATCGGATCGCGTCCCGGGTGTGTCCGGTGTGGGCGAGTGGTGGACGTCGTAGAGGTGACTGACCCGGTCGAGGGCTCGTGCCATTTCCTCGACTCGTCGAGGAAAGCCTTCGGCGTCTCGGTCGGTCCAATCTCCGAGGGCTTTGTTCGTGAGACGGATGATGATCGGGTCGAGCCAGTCCTCATCCGACAGCGTCTCGTTGAGCACGCGGGATACGAATCCCTGCAGGTTGAGCTCGAGGGAGGCGTTGGCGAATCCACGCAACCGCTCGGTGAGGCCGGAGCGCAGTTCGCCGAGGTCTGGTGGCAGCCGGAACGCGCGGCCCATGGTCGTGACGATCTCTTGCCGGAGCACGGCGCCTGCGTCGGAGAGGTTGTTCAGCGCCGTGCTCAGTTGGGCGACGAAGGCGTTGGCCGTGGCCTCGTCTTTGGTGGCGTTGAGGGAGATCGGCTCGAATCCCAGTGACTTCGGCAGAGCCGCGAACATCAGCTCGTCCGGGTCGGTTGCTTTGGACAGAACGTCTCGAATCGTGAGCGCCTCGGGGCTGAGGCATCGCGTTTGCCGCGCGTAGGGGACAAGCACCATGACCCGTTCCAACATCGCTCGGGTGACCGCGAGCAGTCTTGGGTTGCGGGCTGATGGTGAGGTGGCAGCGTCGACTTCCAGGGATGAGGCCAGACCGTCGACGACGAGCCGGCGCTGGCCGCGTCCAATCGGCATGGCCTTGACGGTGAAGCGATCTGGATAGGGAACGTTGATGCGTTCGATGATGTCGGGGGTCAGTCGTTGACAGTAGTTGCCCTCCTCAAAGAGCGCGACGTCCTCGGCTCGCAGGATGAGGGCGGTAACCACCAGGATCGGGACCACGCCTGCTTTGACTCCATAGGGGGGAGACATGAGCTGGTGGTAGATGTCGACGATGGGGGTGGGTTGTTTCGCGTTGGTCAGTGCCTCTTCAAGGGCTTCCCAAGCTGGGTGGATACTGTTGTTTTCCTGCTGCTTGCTGGGCCGGGAGATGCCGTGCGTGAAGATGCCGTTGGCGGTTGAGCTGCTGCTGAACGCGTCGGCCTCGCGGTGCAGGCCGAGGTACTGCACTACTCCGGCATACATCGCACGCTCGGCCGTGTACCGGTTCGTGTCGTAGCCGAGCAGCGGGTAGCCGGACTGTTGAAGCATCGCGGTCAACAGCTCACGACGGGTCTTGGCGGCGATGCTGGTGAGCTGGTGACGCCCGACCATCTCGTTGCGGATGTGAGGAGTGAACGGGTACACCGCGTCGCACGCGATGCGTTCCTTGATCTCGTTGGCTGCGATTCGGTCGAGCGTTTGGTCCTCGAGAAGTTCATGGAGGGCGACGAGGGTGATCCCAGCTTGGAGGACTGTCGCGGACTTGCTGCTGGTGCCGATCAAGACCGGTAGTGGTGAGTTGACCACCGGCCGGTCGGTGAGTGGGCCGAAGTGGTACACGATGAGGCCATCGGCGGCGTCTGTGACCACCTCGGGGCCTGGCAGTTTATCGGTGCGGTGACTGATCGCGGTACGGAAGTAGCGCAGCATGCCGGTGCGTTGGCTGTGTCCGCCAGCCACAACCGCTACGGGTAGTACCGCTCCGAGTTGTTGGTTGAAGTAGCGGACAACATCGGGTGCTTCAAGGCGGGCCGCAATGTCGTTGACACGTTTGTCGATCTTGACGTCGGTGCCTTGCCAGATACGGTATTCGTCGCTGTATTCGCGATGGACGACGAAGCTGTTGGTCTCGAGTTCGTTGAGGCGCTCTTGCAGGGCAGCGAAACGCTCGGGATCTTGTGCATCGGTTGGGTCGTGCAGCGCGAGCTGGATCATCGCGGGCGTCGCGCGGAGGACGCCATCGACGTCGATCAAGTTCAGAATACCGATGGTCTTGAGGACGTTTTGGTCCTCGGGTGACAGTCCGTTTGCCTCGTTGATTCGGCTGTCCACTTCGAGCCACCGGCTGGCATTGGCTGAGGCGAGGAGGGTCGTTCGGCCGGAGGCGAAGAAGTAGTCGTACAGCTGCGGCAGGCGGAGGGTGGACGCTCGAGTCGGGGCCTTGGTCGCCAATGTGTCCAGTGCGCGGCGTACGGTGTGTGGCTCGTCACTTGCCAAGAAACCTGTGAGGCTGCGGTCGTGCTGACCGATCTGGGCAGCCAGAAACGGCGCCACGATCGCCGTGAGCGGATGCAGCGGGTAGAGATCGGCGAACATTTCCTGCGAGATGTCCACGATGGCGTTCAGCGCGTGCGTGCGCCAGGCCGCCGCCGCAGCCTGGGCCTGCGTGTCGATGAGCTTGCGGCCAGCGGGCTTGACCGAGGACAGGTCAAAGCGGCGCCGCAGCAAGTGAACGGCGTCACCGAGATTTGGGGTAAAGGTGATGTCCTCGAAGCGGCCTTGGACCTTGGCCCACTCCTTGCTTTGGATGGTGCTGGAACGCGCGGCGTAGTCAGTGAAGGCCAGGTGCTGAAGGGTGACTATGAACAGCGGCAACCCGGAGCGCCCCGCGCCTTTTTCGGCGAGAACCTGGAGCAGGTACACGTCATTCTCGGCGCTGCTGGAGTCGCCCTCAGCAGCGAGATGTTCCAGCGTTTTGCCGAACTCGTCGATGATCAATAGGACGGGCGCCTCGGCACATAGCGCGCTGACCGCTTTCACGAGGCTCTCGGTGGTGGGTACCCGGTGTTCCGCGCACGCTGCGAGGGCCTGGGCTACGGACTTCGGCGGCCGCTTTTTCCATCGGCGTTCTGCGGCTGTGTGCAACGCGCGACGTACCGTTGTCGCGAGCGGTTCGCGGTCGGCGGTCGCGACGGCCCCGAGGAAACCTTGCGGGGCGAGTTCGTCGCGGACCCGGGCCAACCGTGCGGCAAGACCGTGGTTAGTCGTCGCGACGGCAGTCTCGGCTTCGGACTGGCGGCCGGGATCGTGCCCGAGGAACGCATCGAACAGGTTCGCCAAGGTGGACTTGCCCGAACCGTAGGGACCGGTGAATGAGAACGCCCGCGTACGTTTGAGATCGGCGATCGCGTTCGTGATGCGGTCAAGCACGTCCAGCGCTCGCGCCCCGACATAGGGTGAGTACAGGTGCTGATCGCGGACATCGCGCTCGAGATTGGTGGACCGCATCTCGGAACCAATGAGGCTGATTCCCTCGGGAATGTGCGCGACGACCTTGGTCTGGCGAGTGCGCCGCGTGGTCTTGGTCGCGGTTGTCACGCGTTCTCCTCCATCAGTGCCAACCTCTCGGCCTGCGGGGCGGCTTTCTTACGCGGACGCTGGCGATTGCCACGGTCAAGGCTGGGATATTGCTGAGACCACATCTGAGGGGTCGGGAACCCTTCGCGTTCGCGGACCCGGCCGTAGTGCTCGTCGAGGACATCCCAAGTGAGGGCTTGCGGTGCCGTGCCGAAGGCAAGGCTCCGCTGGCCGAGCGCTTCGACGATCTGGAGATCGGGGTGCTCGTTGACCAGTGTTTCGATCGCCTTGGTGAGTTCTGGTTCACCGAGTCGGAAGGCCCGGCCTGGGGCGCCGGGCTCGTTGGCGAGCCGAGCGAGCGAGATGGATCCGGCGTTGGGCGAGAACTGCGAGGCATAGTCCAAGCACGCGTAGGCCAGTACGGCTGCCGGCAGGTTGGAGCGGGATCCACTGGTGAACAGCCATTCCCGTTCTTTGCCCTTGCCTTGCCCTTCCAACAGGCCAAGCTCGCGGAAAGGACAGGCCAGCAGGTCCTCGAAGCTGCCTGGCGACAGCGGGTTGAACTCCTGATCCAGCGCGTACATCTTGATCAGACAGTCGACGTCGCGACCAATGGACTCCGATGCCGGCCATAGTTCTTCGTCGTAGTCCTCGTGGACGTGCCGGGTAATGATGGTCGCCATTCCCTCGGATGTCTCACGAGACAACGGAGCGAGATGGAACATCACGTACCAGCTCGGCGCCAGGCACTTGGCCTCGGGGCTCGACGAGAGCAGCCACCAGTGGAGCAACCACAGACTGCCCGTGTCCTCGAGGTAGGGGTCGGCGCCTTCCTCATCCAGCAGCCACCCCGCCCGCCACGTCGGCGACGCGACGTATGCCCGATAGGACGGGTCCTTGTGAGGATGCTCCTCGGTCAGTTTGAAAGCCTGGCACCAGTACCGCATGGCGTTGACCATGTTCTTGCCCACCCCGAGCGTGACCGGCGCGTCCTCGCGATGGAACGTCTCGCTGTCGCCCTTCACCGCCAGGTACGCCTTGTGCAACCAACCGAAGCGCGGCGCGAACGTCTCATGGCGCCCGAACTTCGGTTCGGCAGCATCGGCAAGGCTGCTATCGGACATCAGACAAACCCTTTCGATCTACAAACAAGCTCATGAGGGCAGCGGGCCGCGAATCGCTGGTGTCAGGCGGTGGCCGCTAGGAGCGTGCGGACACGCCCGACGGCACGCGCGACCGCAACGACGGACCGTTCGACATCACGCCGGGTCGTGGCATAGCCGAGCGAGAAGCGCACTGTCGAGTCAGCATCGTCACGGCTATGTCCCATCGCAAGCAGGACATGGCTAGGGCTCGGAGCCCCGGAGGCGCACGCACTGCCATCCGACGCCGCGACATCCGGCATCGCGGCCAGGATCGCGTCCGCCGGCACCCCGGGGAAGGTCACGCTCGTGACCCCAGGAAGGCGGGCCACGCGGCCGCCGTTGATCACGCAGTCGGGCACCCGCGCGATCAGCTCTGCTTCGAACGCGTCGCGGAGCGCGGTGACGCGGACGGCTTCTTCTTTAAGCTGCCGTTGCGCCGCGTCGGCAGCAGCTCCGAGTCCGGCGATCCCGGCGACGTTGAGCGTGCCCGCCCGCCATCCACGTTCTTGACCACCGCCGATCAGCAGCGGTGTGTAGGGCAGCGAGGTGTCGCGCCGGACGATGAGCGCGCCGACGCCCTGCGGGCCGCCGAACTTGTGGGCCGACAGGGACAGCAGGTCGACTTCGAGTTCAGCAAAATCCAACGGGAGCCGGCCGACGAATTGCGTCGCGTCGCTGTGCACGAGCGCGCCAGCGGCGTGGGCGGCTTTGACGATGGGTGCCAGATCGGTCAGGACGCCGGTCTCGTTGTTGGCGAGCATGACCGAGACCACGGACACGTCGCCGCGGTCGAGCACTGCATCCAAGGCGCCGAGGTCGAGAGTGCCGTCCTTGTCCACGGGCAGCACCACGGGGTCGTCGGATGTACCAGCGGTGATGGCTCGCGCCGTTTCTAGGATTGCTGGATGCTCAACGGCGCTCGTCACCAGCGTCCCTCCGCAGGCATAGGTGGCACGCAGAGCGAGATTGTTCGCTTCCGTGGCCCCGGAGGTGAAGATGATCTCGCTAGGCTGGCAATTGAGCAGGTCAGCGAGTTGTCGACGAGCGCTGTCAACCCTTGTGGCGGCGTCGCGGCCAGCCTGATGGAGACTGGACGCGTTGCCAACTCGGTGGAACGCGGTCAGGATCGCCTCGAGCGCTTCTGGTCGTAGTGGTGCGGTTGCGTTGTAATCGAGGTAGACGACGTCTGTCTCGACCGAGTCATCGTCCATGTCCTGCCCTACTGCTGCACGGGTACGTTGGCCACTCCTGGTGGGTCTTCGGGGTAGGTCCTCTCGTTCCGCCAGGAGTGCATTGCGATCATAACCAACCGCAGTGACAAGTTCCGACAGGACGCACCGTTCCGGCGCAGACGATCACGCAATGTGACGGCGGTGTGCCACTGTGGTCATGGCACTGTCGGGCGGGTCGCCTTCGTCGCCGCTGTCGCGTGGCGGGAGGCATGCGACCAGCGACGTCATGTCGCTCGCTGAGGTCTCGCCGGTCCCGCGCGTGGGATGCGGAATCTGGTAGACCGCGACATTACAGGAGCGGGACGTAGCCGTTACGGCGAGCCTCTTGAGGCGATGTCAGAGGTGTCCGCTGTAATAAGGGTCCGGTGAGTGGCGATCTCGGAGTGACGACGTACGGAGGGTTCGGTTGAAATGGACTTTGTCGATGGGATGGTTCACTCGACGACGGTCCACAGTACCGAGGTAGAGGTAGGTGCCTCGTACCTTCCCGTTGATCTGTCAACAAGTGACCGCCGCAGGCCCGCGGAGATGGGAACCATGGGAACGGATCACCTCTCACGTCGCGGTCGGGCGTGATGGAACGGTTCACCGTCTTTGACCTCTTGAGAACGTCGACGCATGTGCGCTCCTTCGTCGATGCCCGGGTAGCACACACGCTCACCCAGCTTGTTCGAGACGGCCTTGTTCGCGAGATGCCTGTCGACGCGGTGATCGCCCTGGCGTGCTTGGGTGATCCGCTGTCAGCCATTCGGCGCCTGGCGGCTGCCGGAGTGCTACCCGATGAGCTGCCGGAAGAACAGCGTCGACTGTTGGCGGCACGCCTCGCACTCAACAGCTCCGAGTTGAGCACGCGAGACATGACCGCGAATGCAGGTCGCGTGGCTGTCTTTCTCGGACTGCCCGAGGCGCACTGCGACACGCCGACACCGCTCCCCACCGAGGCTGGTCCGGTCTACGGGCTGTTCCCGCATCAGCGGCGAGCCATCGCACAACTGCGAGCACAGCTGCGGAAAGGCCGGACCCGTCTGCTGCTGCACATGCCGACAGGATCCGGGAAGACCCGAACGGTCTTGAATCTGGTCTGTGACATCCTTCGAGAACACGAAGGGCGGCCGGTACTCTGGGTCGCCTCCACCCGAGAGCTTCTCGATCAGGCGGCGCGCGAATTCCATCGCGCATGGGGCGCATTGGGCAACCGCGAAGTCCCGATCGTCGCCGCGTGGGGTGGTCAAGAGTGGCGTAGCGACGACCTGACCGATGGTCTCCTCGTCGCGAGCCTACAGACGATCTACGCACGTCAAGACGAGCCCGGATTCATCGGCGACCTGGGGCGCCGGTTGGGGCTCATCGTTTTCGACGAAGCCCACCAAGCCATCGCCCCGACCTACCGGCGGGTAGTGCAGCAGTTGTCGGTGGCTGGCCAGCCCATCACCCCCATCATCGGCCTGAGCGCTACCCCGGGGCGGACGTTCGTCGGATCTCACACCGATGAGGACCTCGCCGAGTTCTTCGAGCATACAAAGGTCGAACTCGACACGGGTGAGACCGGCACTGCGGCCAACCCGGTCGAGTACCTGATACAGCAGGGCTACCTGGCCAAACCGGAGTTCCGCCTCCTCGGTGAACTGCCGGACATCGACGCGGAACCCTCGACCAACGGCGATGAAGCGGTCGAGTTGGGCATGGACGAAGAGGACTATCTCAACGCAGTCGTCACGACGACACTCACTCTCATTCAGGAGTCGCATCGACGCGTGATCGTGTTCGCGGCATCCGTCGAACTCGCCCACCTGGTCGCGGCGACGTTGCGGGGCTCGGGCGTGCTGGCCGAATCGGTCGACGGCACCACGGCGCCAGAGATCCGCGACACCGCGATCCGCATGTTCAAAAGCCCGACGCCAGTACCCCGCGTGCTGGTCAACTATGGAGTTCTCACCACCGGATTCGACGCTCCGCAGACGAGCGCGGTCGTCATCGCCCGCCCCACACGTTCGCTCGTGCTCTACAGCCAAATGGTCGGCCGCGGCATCCGAGGCCCGAAGGCCGGCGGCAACAAGAAGGCCGTCGTCGTGACCGTTGTCGACCCGTCCGTACCTGCGTTCGGCTCCATCGCGTCTGCGTTCACACACTGGGAGAACCTGTGGTAACACCTGCCAACCCATCGAAAGAAGCACCTCTCCTCTCTGGTTCGCAGACGGTCAAGTCGATCCGCGACACTGGCTACAAGGGAACCGACTACGCCCTAGCCGAGCTCATCGACAACTCGTTTCAGTGGGGCGACGCCAACACAGTCCTGCTGGTCATCGTGCAGCGCAAGGTACAAGGCAGGACGCGCACATCGAACCGCGTCGATGAAATCTGGGTCATTGACGACGGTGTTGGAATGACGGATGAGGCGCTGAATCTTGCGCTGTCCTTCGGAGGCTCTGGCAAGTACGACGACCGTTCGGGAATCGGCCGGTTCGGCATGGGCCTACCGCAGGCGAGCGTATCCCAATGCAAGCGCACTGATGTCTGGACATGGCAGAAGTCGCAACCAGAGAACGCTGCCCACACCTACTTGGATCTAGGCAAGGTCGAAGCATCCGCAAAAGGTGCGCCACTCACGGTCCCGTGGCCGACCGACCCATCCAGCCCCGACTACCTTCCTATGCCGGATTGGGTCTTCGACGTGTTCAAATCACACGCCATGCCCGACACGACCACAGGCCAGCCGGCCTACAGCGGAACCGCGATCCGATGGACCGTACTCGACAAGCTGCGGTGGGTACGCGCGGACGCGATGGTCGCGCACACCGAGAATCTCCTCGGCCGTGTTTACCGCAACTTCCTCACCTCCGACGCCCGGCGGCGCAGTATCAAGGTCGCGATCATGGAGGGGGAGACACTACTCGGACCAGATATCTTCAACAAGGTCCGCCCCAACGACCCGCTCTACTTGCGGTCGCCAGACGAGACCACCCTGGGGTACTGGGAACGGGCGGAGATCGCTGAAGACGGCACCGAGAGCCGAGTACGCATTACGGACGAGTCACCGTTCAGCGAGCACTACACCTCGCCTCGAGATTTCCCCATTCAGCGCCTGGATGGCCAGGGCACATCGACGGTTCACGTGCGGCTCTCGCTAGCCAAGCCGCAGTCGAGGCCCGGCCGCAATCCCGGTAAGGACACACACCAAGGCCGCCATGCCCGCGACAACTCCGGCATCTCCGTCATGCGCGCCGACCGAGAGTTGGTCTTGGAGAAGACACTCGCCCCCGAAGCGACAGACCGATGGTGGGGAATCGAAGTCACCTTCGAGCCCTGCCTCGACGAGGTATTCGGAGTCACGAACAACAAGCAGGACGCGCCGTACTTCACACAGGCACTTCGACTCGTGAGAGAACATCGCGTCGCCAAGCCCGAAGCACTGGAACAAGGACTTTTCGACGAAGATCATCCTATCGCTGAGCTGTACGACATGGCCTATCAGCTCGTAGAACTTGCCACTCAGATGAAGGCAGAGGGAAAGGATGAGAAGAACGCGATCACCGGCCCTCGCCGAGCCCAGCCCGAAATAACCAACGTCGCATCCACCGTCAAGAAGACCCGATCTACCGTCAGCCCGACACCCGGCGAGACCACCTTCGCCAAAACCAAGCCCGATCCTGGTCAGGCGGCAGCTGCCATTGATCGAATCCTGGAAGAACAGGACGTGCCCCCAGAAGTCCGCGGCGCTGTCCTCGCTGATTATCGACGCGGCGTCACCGTCCAAGTGATCAAGCGTCCTGTTAAGCAGCTCAACGCGTTTTTCTGGCCTGACGAGGCACTCAACCTCGAGATCCTGTGTCTGAACAACGCCCATCCGGCCTACAAGAAGCTGATCGAGCCTCTCCAGCTGTCGAGTGAGCAGATCCAGGAGATGAGCGAAACCGACGCCAAGAATCTGCTCGCGCAAAGCGCCGATGCGATGACTTGGCTCCTGCTGGCATGGTCGCGACTCGAGAACGAGCACAGGACGAGTCCGCAGTACCGACAGCTCCAGGAGTTCCGAGACGGATGGGGGCGCCGCCTCGCGGAATACGTCGAAGACGAGGCGTTCGAGGCAGCCTCACCGTTCGGCGAGGAGGACGAAGGCCAGGACGGAGAAGACGACGCGTGACCCCGGCAGGCTTTGACCCACAGCGCTGTGGAGGCCGGCTCCTGGCACTGGCACGTGTCGCGGAAGACATCACGATCATCGCGCCCTTCATCACCGTTCCAGGTATCCAACCCATCCTGTCGGCATTGCTACATGAGTGCCCGTTAGCGGTCTTCACGCGCTGGCGACCCGACGAGGTCGCGAGCGGAGTAAGCGACCCCCGGGTGTTCGATCTGATCAGCGAACGCGGCGGGACGGTGGCGCTGCACCCTGTCCTGCATGCGAAGGCATACGTGGTCGGCGTCCGAGCCTTGGTCGGCTCGGCGAACGTGACCACCAATGGCTTGGGCTGGACCCGACCAGGCGCTGTCGAGATTCTCGTAGAAACCTCAGCGGAAGATCCAGCACTTGCGGCACTGCTCGCCGTGTTGCGAGCGACGTCTTCCATCGCCAATGAAACCGACCGCGACGCAGTCCTCGCTGCCGCCGCTACGTTGCCCATGCCGCCTGTTTGGACGCCCGTCGGGACAGCGGGCCACACCGATTGGCTGCCTACCTACCGGCCCCCGGATGTTCTCTGGCGTGTGTACGCCGGGCAGCGGGAAGACAGCGTGGTGGACCTCGTTCGACCCGACCTAGACACGCTAGGCGTACCCAACGGGCTCACGACCGAGGACGCATTCAATATCTACGTGGGAGCCATCCTGCGACAAGGATTTGCCGGAAAGATTGCACGAGAGTGCAGCAACTTGACCACCATGAAGGCTGTCCAGCGGCTCGTTGAGATCTGCAACGAGGTTGGCCACCCCATCGACGACCCGGCGGATGCATGGGAAACTCTGGCCGCCTGGATCGCCCACTTCCTTCCTAGCTATCAGAGAATCTGGGGTGGCACTCGCCTGATCGGATAAGGCTACGACCGAACTGCGCAGTAGAGACGCAATCCGCAGCCTCCCGAAGATCAGCTAACCGAGAGGACCTACGCCGCATTCCGCCACGACTCGTTTCGTGCGCGCTGCCTTCACTGCTTCCCGGCGAACATGTAGTCGCTTAGCTCTGAGCACAACGTTACCATCTCTTTCGAGTCCGCACCACATCCGTCAACCGACGTGAACGCGCTCCGCCAACGAAGGTGATAGGTCACAAGCGAACCGGGCGACAACATTCGCGTCGCCGGATGACTTGACAGACCAGGCGATACGGAGCGTCCATATAAACGTAGCCCGAACGCGCCTGCGGCGCTCTACCGAGCTACCGCCCTAACCGGGGTGATACCACCTTCCTGCGGTATTCTTGTGGACACACGTATGCATCCCAACAGAACAACCATCGCCACCGACCCGGTCAGCGTGCGGGTAGCGACGTCACGATCGTGCGTTCGACGATGCCCGTCCGAGCCCCGCGGTCCAGACGCTGTTGTTGCTGACATCGCAGCGGACATGACGTCGCACGACAGCTTGTCGCTTACGTTGGTTGACGGCACTGATTCGTGTGCTAGACGCGACGGGGCGCCCCGGCTGGCCCCATTACACGCAGCGATTGGTCGGATCGGAAGCATCTTGCAAGGCGCCCATCCGGTCCGACTATCGCGCACGACTCGTATGGCGATCCAGTCATGATCGTTTTTGTGCCTGGCGATGCCGAGCAACAGATCGAGCGTGTCCTTGGCAACCGCCGCTGGACGCTCAGCCACAGCGGCGATCGCCTCAACAACTCCGATCTCGCCGCCATGGCCCATGAAATCATCCACCTCATGCGCGACTGGAAAACCCGATCTGACGAGAAGGTCGACAGATTGTTGTCCGAGAAGAGAGCATTGTCGCCGATCGGTCCGGAAGCGTTTGAGGTCGACCAATCGCAGCTGGTAGCCGGCCGGGTAATCCATCGGTACTGCGAGGTAGTTCGCCGTGGAATCTTCAACACCGTTGTACCCTGCTGTGGGCGTGCCGTCCGTCTAGGCCGGGATACCGAGAACGCCGTGTGTTGTTCCTGCCTTCTGGCCTACACGGTGTCCATCTACGACGAAGGCGATGACGGCTGGGGCAATCCAAGTTACTTGGCAATCTTCTCCGTTGCGCATGATGTAGCGGCCACTCATCACCAGAGGCAGGCACGGCGATAGGTTCGCGTACCAGCCCATCGGGCGGAACTGCCAGCTCAATGCGCGGCTGCACGTGAACTACATCTTGCGAAGTTTGCGTTCACCCAACACCGCGCCACCTTGGCGAACGCCTCGACCTTGACCATCCGCAGCGAGCCGAACAACCGCTCAAGGTCGGTGGGTATCCAGCAGTATCGTTGCCAGCCGCCCTTTGTCGACCGGCTGCCTTGATGCGGGACTAGCGTCGGCCGCGGAGTTCCGTGTGGCGTTCGATTTGGCCCACAGTCCATCGTCTTGCCACTGCTGCCACCAGGCGTACCCAATTTTGTGGGCACCGACTTCGGTGGCATGTCTCCCAGCGTGCGCCGGTGCGTACCTTCCACAGGATGGCCTCGACGAGCGCGCGGTGGATTGTAGTTGCAGCAGTCAACGACGTATGACGACGACCAACGCGTGCATCAGACACCGCGTGCTCGTCTGGGCTGGTCGGCACACCGTTCGGGCCCACAGTTAGGGGTGTCATGGTCTAGGGCAGGGCGGGCTGTACGCGACCGCGTTGCCGACGTAGTGCTGCCACTGCTGTGGGGTGATGTTGTTCGTGGTGGCGCAGATCCGTTGGACGGCGACATTGACGTTCAGGTTCCACACGTTGATCAGGCCGACGTTGTCACCGTTGATGATGGTGTCACCGTCGGGGCTGAACAGCACCGCGCCGACGGAACCGCTCTGGTCCATCAGCGGCAGTCCGAGCTGCGTCGTATGTGTGGGGTCGGTGACATTCCAGAGCCGAAGGGTCTTGTCTGCGCTGCCGCTGACCAGCATGTTGCCCGCGTGATCGAATGCCAGGGCGCCGGTGTTGCTGCTGGGGCCGGTCAACGGCATACCCAATCGGGTCGATCTCGTGGGATCGCGGACATCCCAAATCTGAATGGAGCCATCCGATCCGGAACTCGCGAGGAGCGTTCCGTTGCTGTTGACCGCGATCGCGTTGACGTAGTCGAGGTAGCCGGTTTTCTGCTGGCTGACGACCTTCAGGCTTGTCTGGTTCGCGACGTTCCACAACCGCATCCAACCGTATTCAGTGGTGAAGCTGTCCCCGGAAGCGGCTAGTTCCAGCCTGCCGCCAAGGAATGCGACCGCGCTGACTTCGATATTGCTACCGATGACCGCTTGTCCGTCCGCGGTCGGATGCTTCGGGTCGGCGATGTTCCACATCTGTATCAGGCCATCACCAAGAGCCAGATCAAGCCCGCCCGCCGCGAGAAGATGGCCGACAGGACTGAAGGCAACGGCCGTGACGCCACCGTTGACCAGGCCTTGATAAGGCGCGCCCTCCGGGATCGTCATCGTCAACGGCTGTCCGATCAACCGCGCATGAGCGGGGTCCGACATGTCCCACAATCGGATCGTGCCATCACTGCTCCCGCTCGCCAGCACGTGTCCGTCTGGGCTGAACGCCACACTGTTCACGTAGTTCGTGGCTCCGGTCAGCGGCCGGCCCAGTGGGACCGGGCGCAATGGGTCGGCCATGTTCCACAGCCGAACGGTGTTGTCCGTGCTGGCACTGGCGAGAATGTGCCCGCTGTACGCCAGCGACGATATCCCATTGGTATGGCCGGACATGACGGTTCGCGGAAGGTTCCAGAGCCGAATCGTGTCGTCCACACTTGCTGTCGCCAGCGTGTGACTGTCAGGGCTGAAGGCTACCGAGTCCACGGCGCCGGTGTATCCGGTCAGTGCCGGCCCGATCGGAATCTCGTCCGAGCCGGCCACATACCACAAGCGTACGGTGCGATCGCTGCTGGCGGTGGCGAAGAACTGGCCGTCCGGACTGTAAGCCACTGCGGTTTCGCCGGTTTGGCTTCCGAATATGTATCCTGTGGCCCTCGGATGCATCGGGTCGCTAATGTCGAACGTCCAGAGGTCACCGTCGGCACTGCCGCTGATCAGCTTGTTCCCGTCTGGACGGAACGCGATTCCGTGCATGGCGGACGGTATCCCGTTGGTCTCGGGCAGACGCGCCCACAGCAGGGGATGTGCACGGTCGGTGACATTCCACAGAGTCGCGGACTGGTCCAGTCCCGCGGTAGCCAGAAGGTGACCGTGCGGGCTGAAGGCGAGGCCGGATATACCCTGGGTATGGTCCTGTCTGGATCCCATCGACGTGACCTGCCGGGAGTCGGTGACGTCCCACAGTTCCATCGAGCCGTCGTTGCCGGCGCCGGCCAACATGCCGCCCCGCGGATCGAAGGCCAACTCGGTCACGGCCGCGCCGGACATGGTCAAGGGCGAGCCCAGCGGTTCGGGATCAGCGGGATTCCTGATGTCCCACAAGCGGACCGTGCTGTCCTTGCCGCCGCTCGCGAGGACCTGGCCATCCGGGCTGAACGCCACCGTTTCGACACCACCGCGATGGCCGAGGAGAGGGCGCCCCAACGGGGCCGGATGCGCGGGATCACGAACGTTCCACAGTCGGACCGTGCCGTCCTCGCTGGCACTAGCCAGCATTCCGCCCTTCGGGCTGAACTGCACGGCGTTGACCGCACCACGGTGGTCGGTCAACGTCATCGACAGCGGGATGTTCTCGGTGTTGATAAGTGCGGTGTCCGTGTTCAGGTCGGTTGGGCGCATCCGGTGCGCGACCAGGTCGAGTTGCGCGGCGAGTGACAGGTCCGTGGTGGGCAACTGGCCGGCCTCGGCCGTCACCTGATTGAAGACCGCGTCGTCGCGTTGTTGCCGAGTGACCGCGCTCTGGTGGAACGCGACCGCGGCGGCGCCTGACGCGAACAGCGCGAGCACGGCCAGCAGCACGACCGCTGTCCGGCGAAGGCGGAACGAGCGGCGCTGTTGACGGATTGACGCCGTCAGGAACTCCCGTACCGCCGGACTCACCGAAGGCGGATGGGTTATGGCCCAGGTTCGTGCCGTGTCCAGGCGACTGCCCAGGTACAGCGTGGCTGAGTCGTGGTTCGTGCGTGTCCAGGTGCTGGCGGCGTCTTCGAGTTGCTGGTGGACGAGGTTGCCGTCCCGGTCGGAGTTGATCCAGATCTGCAGGCGTGGCCACGCGCGCAACAACGCGTCGTGGGTGATCTCGAGGCTGTGTTCCTGCTGCGTCAGCAGCCGGGCACTGGTGAAGGCGTCGACGACAGCTGCTGTGGTGGGTGGGTCGGCCGCCTCGCTGACCAGGGTGGTGTGCGGGATTCGCCGGCGGGTGTCGTCGGTGCCGTCACCGATGCTGACCAGTCGGAGAAACACAATGCGGGCCGCCTGCTGACCGGCCGGGGTCAGCCCCTGGTAGGCACGTTCGGCCGTGGTCGCTACCGCACCGTGGATGCCGCCGGTGATCCGGTAGCCGGCAGTGGTCAGGATGTGGCTGTGGCGTTGTTGCCACGTGGTGCGCAGGGCGTGCGCCAGTAGCGGCAGGCGGCCGGCCTCGTAGCCGGAATCGTGCCTCGTCGCGCCGAGGTCGGTCAGCAGCACGTCGATCAAGCCGGGCTCAATGTCCAGGCCGACGTCGCGAGCCGGACAGGTGATCGCCGCACGCAGTTGATCCGGCGACATCGGTCCGACCAGGACCTGCCGGTGGCGCAGCGCGTCCCACAGTTCGGGGTAGTCGGCGCATCGCGCGTAGAAGTCCGCCCGCAGGCCACCGGCCACGACGGCGATCGGCGGCCGGCCGGCAGGGTCGGTGGCGGCCAGCTTTCTCAGGACGTCGAGGAACGCCCTGCGTTCGGCCTCGACGGCACAGTGGGTGAACAACTCCTCGAACTGGTCGACGACGATCGCCAGCCGTATCCCCGTTAGCTGCAGGAGTGTGACGTAGCGAACTGGGTCCGCCGCCATCGTGCTGGCCACCCACTGGGGACTGACACCCGTGGCGGTGGCCAGATGGGTGGCGAGCGTGGCCATCGGGCGGCTTGTCGGGGTGAGGAGGACGCGGCGCCAGTATTGCGAGCCGGCCAGTCGGCCCTGCACCAGCGCCGGTAGCAGGCCGGCGCGCAGCAACGACGACTTACCCGCCCCGGACGGCGCGACGACCAGCAACAGGCCGCCGTCGCGTAGCCGGTCGTCGAGTCGGTCGATCAGTTCGGCGACCAGCGGGTCGCGACCGAAGAACCATCGCGCCTGCTCCTCGTCGAATGTGGTCAGGCCCGGATAAGGACAGTCGTCAACGACGGAGTCGCTCGCCGCCCGCCGTGGACCCCAGCCGTCGTCGTAGTGGATGTGTTGGTCGCGACCAGCCTGGTAGATCGACCCGTCGCCGATCATCTCCGCACTGAGATGCGGTTGTTGTTCCGGCGGCCCGGTCATCGTCCGGTGATGTGCTGGTCGCGTCCGGCCTGGTACACCGTGGCGTGGTCGGTCGCCCACACGGTCATGGTCGGGTGCGCGTCGGGTTCCTCGTGCGCGACCAGAGGCCCGACGGACGTGGCCTGGGGTGTCGTGATCGGCGGCAGCTCCGGGATGCGCCCCAGGGCGGCTGGCGGGTGGGCCGGCTGCCGAGTGATCGTACGCAACAGATCGGTGATGCCGGCGGTGGTGAGTTCGCTGATCAGGTAGAGGCTGGCGCAGGACGGCTGGAGAAACGCGGGGATCTCGGCCGCATTCCGGCCGGGCAGCACGATCGGCAGCAGTCGTTTCGTCCACGTCGAACGATCGGCGTGGAGCAGGTCACGCAGGTGCGCCGCCTCGGTCTGTACGCCGCGCCGTGTTCCAGTGAAAGTACCGTCACCTGCGGCTAGATAACCGGGTGACGCGACGATCAGAACGTAGTCGGATCGGCTGACCTCGTCCAGGTACCAGGCATACCAGTCCCGGCGTTCGTCACTGTCATAACGGTCCAGCCACGCGTTGATACCGTGCTGCCGCAGGAGCTGGCAGAATTGCAGTACGAGGCCCTTGTGTTCGTCCGAGTCATGCGCGTACGACACGAAAACCCGCAGCCGACGTCGATCCGGGACCTCATCGCTGCTGGCGGACGGCGGATTATGCCCTGTCATTTGGCAGCTCCCTCCTGGCCTTCCAACTGTGGCATGAGATCGGCCATTTCGCCATCCTTCCTCGCTTCCGCACCATTGCCGCTGGCTGCACTATGTGAATGGCAGAAATCTGTCAGATATTTGTCCAGCCGCGACCCACCGTGCTCAGCGGCTCCCGGTGGCGATGGCCAGTCGCAGTCGCTGGGCGAGGAATACCGTCCTGAAGCTCTCCGCCCGTTCCCGCCGCACTTGTTGCTCCTGCCTCGCCGGCGCCGTACGGGTGGATCTTGCTCCGCCATATCCGCTGAGAATCCACCACCTACCCGACGAGCCCTACGCCAGCGGTCAGCGATCGCGCTCCACTCGCGCCGGGCGGCCAGAGCCCGCCAGCGACGTCTCCCCGCACTTCCGGTGAGGGCTCGCCAACACGACCCGCCACCTTGACTGAGAAACCGCCGGACTAGACGCAAGGCCGTGTAGTTAAGGGTTGGGTAGGGCCGTCAACCCCCTGAAAGCAAGAGACGGAGTTCCTGCTAGAACAACGTCGACCAAGATCGTTGATCAGCAGGAACCCCGTGGATACCCAGTCTGTCATCACCCGCACCA
>WNGL01009086.1_pt1 | contig 19475 bp, 14 predicted proteins | sample 5400591 | NCBI WGS metagenome assembly WNGL01 (sample SAMN13153377, study PRJNA577476) | soil metagenome | isolation source: 80 cm soil or saprolite under Garry oak tree replicate 1 | place: USA:California | collected 2016-06-15 | reverse complement strand
TGGACTTGGAGCGGGAGCGCGGCATCACTATCAAAGCCCATGCCGTGCGGATGATGTACACCGCCCATGACGGCAAGATTTATCAGCTCAACTTGATTGACACTCCCGGCCACGTGGATTTTTCCTACGAAGTTTCGCGGTCGCTGGCGGCGTGCGAAGGCGCACTGCTGGTGGTGGACGCATCGCAAGGCGTTGAGGCGCAGACGCTGGCGAATTCGTATCTGGCGATCAATCACGGGCTCGAAATTATTCCCGTCATCAACAAGATTGATCTGCCCAGCGCCGACATTCCTCGTACTAAAGAAATGATTGAAGGAGCGGTCGGGCTGGATGCGTCCGACGCTCTGCTCATCAGCGCGAAAACTGGCGAAGGCGTGCCGGATGTGCTCGAAGCCATCGTCAAACGCACTCACGCGCCGAAGGGAGATCCCGATCACCGGCTACGGGCGCTGCTGTTTGACTCCTGGTTTGACGCTTATCGCGGAGTAATCGTCCTGGTGCGCGTTTTTGAAGGCACGATGCGCAAGGGGCAGAAGATTCGTCTGTGGTCGAACGGCCGCGTGTTCGAAGTGGAGGCGCTTGGTGTGCTCACGCCCAAGCCCGTTGAGATTGGCGAACTGCGCGCCGGCGAAGTCGGATTCCTGATCGCCAACATCAAGAATGTTGCCGACACTAAAATCGGCGACACCATCGTGGACGACGCGAATCCCGCGATAGAACCGTTGCCCGGCTTTGAAGACATCAAGCCGATGGTCTTTGCCGGCCTCTACACCGTGGACGCGCACGAGCACACGCAACTGCGCGAGGCGCTGGACAAACTTCGGCTCAACGATTCTTCATTCTTTTTTGAACCAGAAAGTTCCGTTGCGCTCGGCTTCGGCTTCCGTTGCGGCTTTCTCGGCCTGCTGCACATGGAGATCATTCAAGAGCGCCTGGAGCGCGAGTTCAACCTTGAGCTGATCACCACCGCTCCTGGTGTCCGTTACCAGATCACGAAAACCGACGGCGAGCACATTGAGGTGGACAATCCTTTTCGTTGGCCCGATCCCAGCGAGATCGCGAAAGTCGAGGAGCCGGTGATTCTCGCCACCATTCTCACCAACGAAGAATATGTGGGCGGCATTCTGGCGCTGGTAGAAGAAAAACGCGGCAAGCAGAAAAGTTTTGAATACGTAACTTCAAACCGCGTCATGCTGCAATACGAGCTGCCGCTGAACGAAATCGTGCTCGATTTTTACGACCGCCTGAAGTCGGTCTCCCGCGGATACGCCTCGCTCGACTACCACCTTGCCGGCCACTGGGAGTCGCCCATGGTCAAACTCGACATCCTGGTTGCAGGCGACGCGGTGGACGCGCTCTCCATCATTGTGCACCGTGACTTCGCTTACGAACGCGGCAAGTTGCTGGTCTCAAAAATGCGCGAACTCATCCCTCGGCAAATGTTCGAAGTCGCCATCCAGGCCTCGATCGGCGCAAAAATCATCGCCCGCGAAACCGTTCACGCCATCCGCAAGAACGTGCTCGCCAAATGCTACGGCGGCGACATTACCCGCAAACGCAAGCTCCTCGAGAAGCAGAAAGAAGGTAAGAAGCGCATGAAGCGCATCGGGCGGGTTGATATTCCGCAGGAAGCGTTTTTGGCGGTGTTGAAGGTGGGCGAGGGGGGATAGCACTCTCGCCCGCGAGAGGGCACGACTTTATTTTGGTTTCGGCAGCGACCCCCGGTAGAGATCCAGGGTTTGCAGGCCTGTCTTTTGCTCAATTATTTTGAACAAATCCGCGACCGGAGTCATTCCTGCTATGTCCGCGCCACCGAGACTCATGGACTGCACACCGACCAGCACCGGCCTCATGATCGCACCACCGAGTATTACTCCCGGAGATCCGTTCGGCACGTAAAAGATCGGAGATCCGCTATTACCGGCAACGAGATTCGCCGCAACAAACCAGACACGTTCGAAGCGCAACGCGGGCATTCCTGCACACCCAGACCAGACGGGTTCATCGGGAATATTGGAGATATTCCCGAACTTGAAAAATGGATAGTTCCGCTTTATACCGGACGAACCAGGCAATAGCCCTGCCGAAGCGATCGAATCTCCTATAGTTAATGCCTTTATCTCTTCTGGAGTAGCGAAATCCGCCATGATAATTGGAAGGTAGTCATATTTGCTCTGCGGCAAAGCTGGCAGATTCAATTGAACGATTGCTGCGTCCACCCGATCATCATCGCTCACTTTGTAAACTGGCCTACCATTTATGACGAGCTCAAGTGGTACGTACTCGACGCCTGTTTGATCCTTTTCTGGATCGTAGTTCGTCTTGTTGAATCTCAGGAACACCTTTTGCGGACTCGGCGGACAGAAAGCCCAATCGGGGTCGAGTATGTGTCGCGCGGTAACCAGGGAAGAGATACGCGCTAGAGCTGTTTTGCTTTGGCACACCCACGAGGAATCCTGTTCCCAATGGGTGGTCTCCATCTACAGTGCCGTCAGGTCGCGCAGGATAAATGAACACGACGGCTTTCTTTAGAACTTCCGTGTTAATGGGCAGAGCCGCTCTGCAAGTCGACACAATGGCCAGCAGAGGTATCACCATTAGTAGTCGCTTCACGCTTCTCTCCTTGTGACTATCATCGTAGCGTGCCATTTCGGGAAAGCGGGGAAAAATCACACGAACCTTATTGCAGGATGAGAGGTATGATTACAACGACATCGAAGACAATCTAGGTGCACCATGGCAGATCGTAAGCAATTTCAGAACGTCACCGCACCCGACCCGGATTTGATGCGCCTCCTGGAAGCGACGCGCAACAAGCAGGTCACCGAGGAAGAACTGCGCGAGCAGAGGATCAGCTTTGCGTTTGGCAATGCACTCGAATCGGAGCAGATCACGAAAGAGAGCGTCCGGCTGGCGTCGAAGAATATCAAGTTGTTGGGCTAAGTTGTGGGCTACGGTACTAAGCGAGCGCTTTTCCGTCTCCCGTGTCCGTCCGAGAAAAAGACAATCCCGCACTGTTTCTGAAGATTTCAGAGCAGAACCTTCTACGACAGTATGACCTACTATCGAACTGCGTCGAAATCGGTCTTGAGAAGGGCATTGAAGCGTTTGATAAGTACACGCTTTGGGCATTGAACTATGCTGCGGTCGCGAACATTTCACAGTTTGGAGGCCGCTATCGCGAAGAGCCGATCTACGTCGGAAACCATCGCCCTCCTCATTTCAAGGATGTCCCAAATCACATGGATCGGTTCTTTTCCGTGATCCACGAGAATTGAACGATCTACGATCATCCGACTCTGCTCGCGGCCTATGCTCTCTGGCGATTGAACTGGATTCACCCATTCGTGGAAGGCAATGGAAGGACCGCCAGAGCCGCCTGCTACTACTTAATCTGCATGAAGCAAAGGCGGCTGCTCCCAGGAAAGAAGATCGTACCAGAACGAATACGAGAAAGTCGGCCACCGTACTACGCCGCGCTGCAAGCGGCAGATCGCGCATGGGATGAAGGACAGTTCGATGTTATGCAACTCGCCGACTATCTTGCAGGCCTGCTTAAGGCACAATTGGCTGAGAAGTAGGGGATTTCCACGCTTCCCAGACCTTCGCTGTAACGGAAACACAGCACCTCGCGACAGGCGCAGAGACGGGTTCGAATCCAAAATCATCGATCATACGCGGCCATAAATGGCCGCTCTTCAACGATTCGCGGGTAACGCGAAGATCATGACGCCATGCACGGGTCTCTTCGGCGGACAGCCGCGCGCCCGCGATGGCCGAAGCCAGATCCTTGCCAAGTACAGATCTTCTCGGGGTCGGATTTGCTGACAATCTTCTTCACAAGATCAGATTCTACGACGAGGATCGCGACCAGGATGCTCCAAGTCAAGGATGGTGCCGCGGAGGCGAGGATTCCCCGTTGCTCCAGGCAGCCTTCTCACTCCGCCCAACTGGTCGGTTTGCCTCAAATCCCCTTTTGGGCTTGACTTTCGGCTCTGGAGGCGGATAATTACTGCCGCGTCGCCTCTTCTCCGGCCCGGTTCTCTTATTCAGCTCAGGCGATGCACTTCACTCCCGGGAGAGATTATGAGTCTTAGAAGATTAGCTTCAAGCAGATCTCTTGGCATGGCCTATCCTGGTCATCGCCACTTCGCTAAACGGCTCCTGAGTCGTCGAGGTTTTCTCGAAAAATCTGGAGTCACCTTGGGCGCGCTCGCAGCGTCCGGCCTGGTGCCGGAACTGGCACGCGCCGCCCTCAAAACGAACGGCCACAACAGCACGACCGCAGCAACACCGCTTCCGATTCCTGGAGGTACCCAGGTATTCGGTCCTGGCACGCCGGTATTTCACTTTTTTTTGCCGGCTTCCGGCGCTGAGCCTTCCGCGATCACCAACTTCAACGGCTTTGTGGGCTGGGCGGCGGTGGGCGGAACGGGCACGCATACTGTAATTGGCCAAGCCCCGCAGCAGCTTCACTTTGAATCCGACGTGCGCTTCATGCGCGGCGAGTTTGTTGGCGCGGACGGGCGCAATCATCATGGCGCCTTCGCGTTCATATGACTTGACGTATTTGACCCGGTGGGTCAACAAATTCACGATTTCAATCCTGGGACCACCGCAAGTGGCTTGTTCTGGACGATCCCAATTTCCGAAAATACAATCTCAGTCAATTTTGCGGCCGGAACCGCGGCGTTCCAGGCCAGCAATGTTGACGTCGAGGACTATCACGATGTGGTCAACGCGCTTTTGGATGGCCCGGAAGTAGATGCGGAAGTCTCCTGGGACATCCGTTGGAGCCATCCGATGGGCCGCACGAAAATTCGCGATGTGCAGAATGGTTTCGTTGGGGATTTCGTGCAGAACGTCGCGCAGATCGCCTGGGCCGGCCAAACAGATACTGCGACGTTTGTTTCGGACCCAGCCTCAACTTCGGTGAATGAGTTTTCGCTGCTGGCGCACGAACGGAACGGCGTGTTTTTCTCCTAGGAGCTTGGACGAAACTGCACAGCGGCGCGATACCAGCTTTGTCGCAGAGTCCTGTTTGCATTTTCAAGGCCTCGAAATTCGAGGCCTTTTTTGTTTTGCCCTGCAAATCACTTAGCTTCAGCAACAGAGAATTGCATGAAATCATTCGTGCCGAAGAAGCCAAGATCAGGCGGTGAGACCGTCGGCTCCGCGGTCATGGCGTTCTATTGACACCCCTTCCCACCGGGCATACGATTGCTCGACTTTTTCGTTGGGAGATGGATTCTGCGCAATTTGGCGCTGCTGTTCGCGCTCGCGTTGGGGGGTTCGTTTGCCGTTGCCCAACCGCAACCGATTACGCAACCAAGCCGAGTCCGCACCTACTACATTGCCGCTGACGAAGTGGATTGGGACTATGCTCCCTCCGGCAAGGACGTTATCCATGGCGAGAAATATCATTTTCAAGACGATCCTGCTTCCAAGGGAACGCTGAATCCAAACGCAACGGTTTACCGGAAAGCGCTTTTCAACGAGTACACCGACGGAAGTTTTCGCACGTTGAAACCGCGGTCCGACGCCTGGGTTCACCTTGGCATTCTCGGCCCGCTCATTCGCGCCGAGGTCGGAGACACTATCAAGATTGTCTTCAGGAACAATGCATCGCACCCATTCAGTCTTCATCCCCATGGAGTTTTGTATGCCAAAGGCTCCGAAGGCGCCGGCTATCAGGACAACACCAGCGCTGGAGATAAGAGCGATGATTCAGTCGCGCCGGGAACGACCTTTGTATATACCTGGCTGGTCCCCGAGCGCGCCGGGCCGACGGAGCACGAAGGCAGCGCGGCATTTTGGGTCTATCACTCCCACGTGGATGAGGGCAAAGACATCAACTCCGGTTTAATCGGGCCCATCATCATCACGCGCCGCGGCATGGGACGTGACGATGCCTCGCCGAAGGATGTGGATCGGGAATTCATAACCGAGTTTGGGCTTTACGATGAACATCTGAGTTGGTATTGGGACGCCAATCTCAAGCGGATCTACGGCGATCCCAAGAATTACGATGGCAGCAACGCAGAGGTCCACGACTTCCATCACTTCTTCAGCATCAACGGCTATCTCGACGGAAACGGCCCCATGCTGACCATGCATAAAGGAGAGCACGTGCGCTGGTACGTTTTCGCCAGCGTGAACGAGCAGGAAGCTTGGGACACTCACACCCCACACTGGCACGGACAAACCGCAGTCGTCGGTCACATGCGCACCGACATGATCATGCTTACTCCAATGATGAGCGCCATTGCCGACATGGTCCCGGACAATCCCGGTATCTGGCTGTTCCACTGCCACATGCCCGGTCACTTCGGCGCTGGCATGCGAACCCGATTTGAAGTCTTGCCCAAATAATCGGATGACCAAGGCTGCCGGAGTCACTTGTGTGGGGTATTGTGGCCAGGATTTCCGCTATTGGGGTGTGCAAAACTTCTGGTGCATATTAAATGTTTGTAATTTCAGGACTTAGGCTAAGCCGACATAGCAGTTGATTGTAAACTTATCCAGGTAAGCAGCTTACGAGCATCTACAACTTTCGTGCTATCCGACCAAGTGGTCGGTTTTCTGAAATCTGACATGGCTGGCCGCTAATTCCACAAGCTTTCCACAGGGCGGTGCAATCCGAAATTGCTCTACGTCTTTTGTTGCATTTTGACAGATTTGCGGGCAAAAGCTTGTGACCGCAAGGGCGCGCAGAGCACCCCGAAAACTTCTCTGAGTAACCCTACTCTGGCCCAACCGCCCCATTGGCCAGCGACTCAAAGCGTGTCGAACTTTTCAGGAAGGCTAGCCTTACTGTTCCCGTCGGACCGTTGCGCTGTTTGCGAATAATCAGCTCCGCCACGCCGTCGAGCTCGGGGTCGTCAGGCTTATAAACTTCTTCGCGGAAAATGAACGCCACCACGTCTGCGTCCTGCTCAATGGATCCCGATTCGCGAAGGTCGGCAAGTTGCGGACGGTGATCGCCTGCTCCCCGGCTCTCGGGCGCGCGGCTCAACTGTGATAGCGCGACCACGGGAACGGCCAACTCTTTAGCCAAAGCTTTTAGTCCGCGCGAAATTGCCGAGACTTCCTGAGTGCGATTCTCGAAGCGCTTGCCGCCGCCGGACATGAGCTGCAAGTAATCCACTACGATCAGGTCAACCACACCTTGTGACTGATGCAGCCGTCGCGCTTTGGCCCGCATTTCACTGACGGTAATCGCCGGACTGTCATCAATAAAGATAGGCGACTGCGCAAGTTTTTCGACAGCCAGCGTAATCTTGCGCGTGTCGTCCTGCCACAGCGATCCGGTGCGAAATTTGTGCGAGTCCACTCGCGCCACCGAGCACAACATGCGTTGCAACAGGGCTTCCTTCGACATTTCCAGCGAAAACACCGCCACGGTTTTCCCGTCTTCGATCGCAGCGTTCTCGGCGATGTTCATGGCGAACGAAGTTTTGCCCATCGAGGGCCGGGCAGCGACGATGATCAGGTCCGATTTCTGGAATCCGCTGGTGAGTTGGTCGAGGTCGGCGTAGTGCGTTTCAAGACCAGTGATGCGGCGGCCACGTTGCAGCAGCGCATCAATGGAGCCAAACGACTCCTTGATGATCTCCTGCACGCCCATGAAGCCGCGCCCGATGCGCTTCTCAGAGAGCTGGAAAATTTGCGCTTCGGTGTCGTTGAGGATGTCTTCAGCGGAATCGGACTGGTCGGTGGCTCGGGCAATCGCGGCTGTCGAAACATTGATGATCCCGCGCAACAGCGCCTTGTCGCGAACTATCTTTATATAGTGCTCAATGCTCGGCAGGTCGGGGACTCCGTCGAGCAGCCCCGAAATGTAGCCCACGTCGCCGACAGTTTCCAGCTCCTTGTGGCGGCGCAGTTCCTCGGTCAATGTGACGAAATCTATGGCGCGTGACGACTCGGCCAGATCAACCATGCGCGCATAGATTCGCCGATGCGCGTCCAGCAGAAAATCCTCCGGCTTCAAATGCTCGGCGGCTTGGTTGTACGAGAAATTGTTGAGCAGAATCGCGCCCAGGATGGACCGCTCAGTGTCGGCGCTGGCGGGGAGAGTGCTTGCGTAAGAGTAATCGGAGATAGCCATTCTTCTTAAAATCAATTATGCCGCAAGCGAATAAAAAACGAACATAAATGTTCGCGCCTGCGTCTATGCACTGTTACCAGCGCTTTGTTGTCAGGCTTTACTGCGGATGATTTGGCAGCGCTTCCTGCGTCCTCAAGCCAACTGAAATCGTAATCGAACGCGGAGCCGCGCGTCTGGCGAATTGATGGCGAAATGTCCGAATGAACTGTGGAGAAGCTGTGCACTTCAGGGATTGTCATGTGGAAGGCTTTCGAAAAGTGGTTCGCTTACTTTTTCGGATGGTAAAACGAACGGGTGCCCCATTTCTCGCGTTCTTTGCGAGAAGTGGGGCTTTTCACACCCATTCCGAAAGCTCTCAATGTTCATTGGTCACAGACGCGATCCCCGCGCCGATCTAGCATCTCTGCATGCCCTGGGGTCTCAAGCGTTTCTATGGCGGCGGTGACCTGCACTTTATCACCAGCAGTTGTTACCAACGGCGACCGCTTCTGGGGTCGGCGTCTCGCCGGGACCTGTTCGTCCGGGTGCTGGAGCAAGTCCGGCAGCGTTATTCGTTTGTGGTGGTCGCGTACGTGGTCATGCCGGAGCACTTTCATCTTTTGATCAGCGAACCCGAAAAGGGGAACCCTTCGGTAGTGATCCAAGCGCTGAAACTTGGGGTCGCGCGCCGCTTGCTGACTACTTCTCGCAAAAAGAAGGTTAGCGCGCAGCAGGCCGAGCTGTGGAAGGAGTCGGCGCACGCGCATATTTGGCAGGCGCGCTTTTATGACTACAACGTCAGAAGCCCGCACAAGCAGGTGGAGAAGCTGCGTTACATTCATCGCAATCCGGTCAAGCGGGGTCTGGTCGAAAAGCCTGAGCAGTGGCGCTGGAGCAGCTTTCGCGCGTACGCTTACCAGGAGTCAGGACCAGTGCGAGTGAATGACTGGACGGTGTTGAAAATGAAAGTCCGTATCCTTTGAAGTCAAAAGCCCCACTTCCCGCAAAGAACGCGAGAAATGGAGCACCCCTAGAGTTCTGAATTCCAAGGTATACTTCCGCAGGTCATGCGGGAGAACTGGGCCACCCGCCCAATACGTGATGAAGGGCCTCAAGATCAAATTACTAATGAAGATTGATTGGGACCAGATCGATGAATTTCAGGATCAGGCTGGAAATACGGCAGCTTATGGGCGAGCTTGTGATTTTATGCTGGCTTACATCTCGCAGATCCAAAAGCCGCTTCCGGGAATTGCCACTGAGGGATTGAAAGCGGCCAGAAATTTCCGGGACGGGACAGTTGGCTTAGACGAACGTAAGAACCGTCTAGAGACGTCCTGGGCTTACCTTCGAGAAGGAGGTGCTACCACCCGACTTTACAACACCGGAACACTGTATTGTCCGAGCAATAATTTTTCTTCTCCATGATCTAGTCCCAGAAGCGAGAGATGTTAGCGAGGACATTCACATGTTCTTATATCTGGTGAACAGGTTTGAGGACCATGCGGATAATGCAGCGCCTCTCACGCGGTAATTCTTTTCTTCACCGGAAGACCCGAGAGCAGCCCGCTCTTAGCTGGGTTCCGTGGAAATTGTAAAGGGAGAAAACGCGAGGGCTCCAAAAGGATCTTTCGCACCATTTAACGCGGCTGTCTTGCAACAAGTCGTGTACCTGCCGGATGTGCCCGCACACCCGTGTTAGAATTTCCCTAGTTATTCTTTCCCAAGAGTCCCAGGTTGATAGAGCTAGCACCCTCGATATTGTCGGCGGATTTCGCGTGTCTGGGCGAGCAGGTTTCGCGGGCGGCGGAGGGCGGTGGGACCGTCATTCATGTGGATGTGATGGACGGGCATTTTGTCCCGAACATCACTTTGGGGCCGCAGCTGGTGAAGTCGTTGCGTAAGGCGACCAAGCTGCCGCTCGATTGCCACCTGATGATTGAGAATCCTGACCAGTACATTCCCGCGTTTGCCGAGGCTGGGGCGGACTGGATGTCGGTGCATGTGGAGGCTTGCCGTCACCTGGATCGCACGCTTAACCTGATCAAGACGCATGGCTGCCACGCGGGCGTGGTGATTAATCCAGCGACTCCGGTGGACGCGCTTTCGGAAGTGCTCGACGTGGTGGATTATGTGCTGGTGATGTCGGTGAATCCGGGATTTGGGGCGCAGCCGTTTATCCCTAACTCTTTGCATAAGCTGAGGAAGCTCAGGGATTTGCGCGAGCAGAAGAACCTGAATTACCGCATCGAAGTGGATGGCGGGATTTCGGTGGATACGGTCACTAAGGTAGTGCGGGCAGGGGCAGAAATTCTGGTGGCGGGCAACGCAGTGTTCAGCCACGGCGATCCAATGGTTAATGCCCAAACATTGTTGAAGGCGGCGTTTGAAGCCACGCTGCAGAAGGTGTAGATTTTCAGGCTGGGTTCCGGATCCGGCTTCGTCGTCTTGAGGTTCCCCCCACCCTTTAAAAAGCGCAAAGGGTGGGGCAGCCTCGGTTAGGTCACGTCGCGAATTCTAGGCCCGGTGTCCGACCCAGCAGAACAGCGGGTTCTCACCGGTGAAGCGGTTCGGAATGACAAGTATTAATTTATTGAGGTACTCATGTCTTTGCGTTTTCCTGTGATTGGCTTGGCGGCGACGCTGGCGTTCACGACTGCTTGCACCAACAAGAGGGTCAGCAACCCTCTCGCGAAAGTTGATTCCAAGCAGCCCGACAAAGTTCTGTTCGACCGCGGCATGGACGCGATGAAGCACAATCACTTTGACGTCTCCCGCCTAGAGATGCAGACGCTGATCAACGCTTATCCGGATTCAGAGTTCATCGCCCGCGCCAAACTGGCGCTGGCCGATTCATGGTATGCCGAAGGCGGTACGGCAGCGTTGGCCCAAGCGGAAACCGAATACAAAGATTTCGAGACCTTCTTCCCCAACATGCCGGAAGCGGCGGAAGCGCAATTGAAGATTGCGAACATCCATTTCCATCAAATGGAAAAGCCGGACCGTGATTTCACTCACGCCGTGCGAGCCGAGCAGGAGTACCGGCAAGTGATTTTGCAGTATCCCGACAATCCAAAGATGGTGGCTGAGGCGCGGAGCAAGCTGCTGCAAGTGCAGGAAGTGATTGCGGAGCGTGAGTTCCGCGTTGGACGTTTTTACTATTTGCGGCCTTCCTACCCTGCGGCCATTGCGCGGTTGCAGTCGCTGGTGGACCGTTATCCTCTTTATAGCAAGGCGGACGAAACCCTCTATTTGCTGGGCCAGTCGTATGAGGGCGAGATTGCGCTGCTGCACAACATGGATGTTCAAGAGCGCAAGCTGCACAAAGGGAGCGAAGCCCAGCTCAAAGCCAATCAACTGGCCCGCGAGCGCATGGCTACGGATTTCGCCGCGAAAGCTGCGGAGGCCTACGGGAAGATACTCACTCGCTATCCCGTGATGTACCGCTCCGATGATGCGANNNCGCTGCATCAACCAGTACCTCGACCGACCAAAGCTGCCTTGGCGCAGAATAAAGCAGAAGATGCCGCCCGCGGTGAACGTACGATGTTGAGCCGTGCAACGGCGGCTTTTGATCGGCATCCGGATGTAAGCAGTGCGACGAAAGTCGGCGATCCCGCGATGGTAGACCCGACGCCAGTCAGTGCCAAAGATCTAGTACAGCGGGCAAACAGCGTTGCCATGGGTAAAACTGGAACGCAAGCCGTCTCCGCAATGACTACCGGAACCGGAACGCCGCCCGAGAATCAACCTGCCCCGCGGTCCGATGAAGCGATTCCCGGCGTGACTGCGACGGACCCCGCAACACAGCCGACTGCGGGCGATCCGAATGAGTCGAAACCTGCCCCGACTGGCACCGATCCCGCCAATCCGCCAGTTGCGGCCGCTGCTCCTGACCCCAACGAGCTGAAGCCAAATATCGCCCAGGAAACCGCTCCTGCACCGGCGCCTGCCCAGGTCAATGAGCTTCAAGTCCAGCCGTCGGGAACAGCCGCAGCCCCGGCCTCGAACGCCGCGTCGTCTAACCAGGACTTGGCTGACGACAACGCGGTAGCCTCCAGCAAGCACAAGAAAAAGAAAGGCCTGCGCAAGATCATTCCGCTGAAATAAGGAATGGTTGACGAGGGGAAGAGCACTAAATCTATTGTCCGCTCGTAACCTGCTTAGTCGCCTGAATTCATTGACTTAGCCTGTGATCCAAGTTACCTTCGGATATCTCCCCGATTAGCAGAGGACATCATCCTTGGCACGGACAGTACTGCTTGCTGACGACAGCGTGACCGCCCAAAACATGGGGCGCCGCATCCTCATGGATGCGGGTTACGAAGTAGTTACTGTCAACAACGGCTCCGCAGCGCTGAAGAAAATCCACGAAAGTAAACCCGACCTGATCGTGCTCGACGTATATATGCCGGGATATGGCGGCCTGGAAGTATGCCAGCGCCTGAAGGAATCCGGTGAGACCATGAAGATTCCCATTTTGCTGAGCGTCGGCAAAATGGAACCCTTCAAGGCGGAGGAAGCCAAGCGGGTGCGCGCGGACGGCCACATCGTTAAGCCCTTCGAAGCCAGTGAACTGCTGGCTGCGTTGACCAGGCTGGAAGATCGAATTGTTCCTCAAGCTGATCCGCGGGGGCCGCGCGGGAAGTCTCCAGAGAAGAAGACGCGCTTCTGGCATGTCGAAGACCCCGTCGCAAACTTCGCGGACCTGCCGTCTGAGAACGCCACATATCTGGCCGAAGTGAAAAAACGCCAGGCCGAACATCACGTGGCGGAGCCTGAAACAAGTATCGAATCCCAAGCGCCGGCTATTGCCGAGGTTCCGACCGAAACTCCTAGCGTTGCGGCGAACGAAAACCCAGCGGTAATCGAGACTGTGCCTGTTTCCACTGAGCCGGAATTTTCAGTTCAGGAAGCTGATAATCCACCTCAGATTGCTGAGAGTTCTGCGACGAGTGCGGAGCCAGCGCTGGCGGAATTGCCGGTCGCGGAACCTGTTGCTGAGTTTCCCGTCACGGTTGACGCACAGCTGGCACAGGAAGAAACGATCGAAGATTCCGGTGCCGAAGCAACAAGCGTGCAGGCAACAATAGCGACACAAGATTTAGGCGAGGCAGTGACCAACGAAGTGGCTGCCCCGACAGAGTCCGCAGCTGTAGCGATGGTTGTTTCAGAGCCACCGGCCCTTGCCGCCCTTGCGCCGGGCGAGAGCGGACAGCGCTGGGTCGCCGAGAACGTTGCTCTCACCGCGGAAGAAGCTTCTCTCGCACTCGATGAGGAGATGCGCAACACACAGGCAGTAGCGGCACACTCAGTCGAACTGGAAAAATCAGACGCAATCCCCAACTTCGGTGGAGAAGAAGTTTCAGAGCCGCCTAGCGCCGAGCCAAATATAGAGGAATCCGGCTCCGGAGCCGCGCTCGCTGCCGCTGCATCCGCGGCGGTCAGCACTCTGCGCTCAGCCCTCGACGCTCCGCCCTTGAACGTCTTAGCTCGAGAAACGGCGGCAGAAGCCGAGCCGCCCGTCCCCTACGAAGCTGCAGCAGCGTGGGAGAACTGGCGGCAGATACGCGACTCGGTGATGAGCCCGCAAAATGCCTCGGCTATTGCTGAATCAGTTGCAGAAATCGCCAAGGCGGACACACCTGTACCAACTAGTGAGCCATCCCAGCAGCTTCTCGAAGGCAATGCGATTGCCAGCATTGTTGACAGCGTGCTTGCCGAACTGAAACCCAAGCTGATGCAAGAGATCGCCAAGAAAATGGCGGCAGAGAAGAAGTAAGAAGCTGTCAGCCGTCAGCTTTCAGCTCATCGCAATGCAAAGATCCTTCCGGTTTCCGGCGCAGTCCCCCACTTCTTCTGCAAACCGCTGAAAGGCGCATGGACACAGTGCATCGAGATCACTTTGCAGCGACGCTTCACAAAGACCTTGAATATCTAACGATTGAGGGAATTCGCAGGAGTGAAAAGCTTGAAACAAATAGGAAGGGCCGTGACATTGGTTATGCTCTAGCTGCCAGCTCCTGCGAGGGAGCCAACCGCGTGGATGCATGTACCGTCACGACCCCTGATGTAATCACTGCTTTCGCAGTTCCAAACCCCAACTGCTCCTCGCAGAGTCAGTCGGTTTTTTCGGGTCTGGTCGCTTACCGGGTTGCCCCGGTTCGCGGATCACTCGGCCTACTTCGGACTGGCAACTTTTTATTTTCGCCAACCCTTTCAACCGTCGACGGGAGCCAACTTAAACGCTTACATGACGAATGTCAACGCCCGTAATTGGTGCATTTGCAGAATTTTTCCGCAGAGTTTTACGGTTTGTAACTTGCTGCCTTACTTCCATTTATTAACGCGATATTAAATTCTCCCCCGTTTTGCACAGCACCTTCCACAAGCGCATGGCGATGGCCCTAACCCATTGCAGGCGAACCATCGAAACATCTTGACGTTGAAGAGATTATTAAGCATGTTGGTGGAAGGTGGAAAACGGCCGCACGTTGGAGCTGACTGCGTATATTGACGGTGGGTCGCGGGGCAACCCCGGATCCTCGGGTGTCGGAGTCGTCATTGAAGGCTCTGAGACTGGCAGGATCACCATCGGCAAGTGGATTGGCCGACAGGACAACAACGTGGCCGAGTACGTTGCGCTACTCGAAGCTCTGCAATGCGCGCTTAGCTTGAAAGCACGACGGCTGCATGTCTATTCGGATTCCCAAGTAGTGGTCCGACAAATGACGGGACAATACCGTTGTCGCAGCTCGCGTCTTTATTCTTTGCATTGGGTATGCTGCAAGCTGTCGCGATCCATCGATTTCACCATCTCCTACATCCCCCGCGAGAACAACGCCGAGGCCAACAGTCTGGCCGGTGCTGCGGCGCAGGCGAGGAAGTCGCCGATCGCACGGCCGTAAAATCCAACTGGATTTATACCGTCTTTCGTTACGGAAGCTTCGCGTACTCCGCCTTGGCTTGGTTCAGAATGGGAACATCAGGGTCGGCATCTTTCCAGAGAGTGAGGAAATTCTGGTATGCCGCCTCGGCTTTGGCCGTGTCGCCCTCTAAGACGAAGGCGCGGGCCAGGCCGAGATGGGCCATGGCCCCGAGGGGATTCACCTCAATGCTGCGATGGTCAACGATTTTCTGGAACTCGCCTGCGGCTTTGGCGCCCTCACGCGCTGCCAGGTACGCTTGGCCACGGACATACACGGGATACAGTCCAGTGCCCGTACCCATGATCCCGAGTTCGTAGGGAGTAGCCGTCTGCAGAGCCTCGATGGCCTTCAGAGGTTCGTTCCGGTTCAAAGCAAGCTGCGCGTTCAGAGTGGGCAGCTTCTTAAATTGGACGATCGTATCTTGTGGAAACTGCTTGTTCAAATCATTAGCTAGCGACTGCACCCGTGCGGTGTCACCGATCAACGCCAGCGCCAAAGCTGCCTGGTACTCCACATCGAGGCCTTTGGAATTTTCGAGCGCAGCAGTGGCCCGCTTTCGTGCCTCGCTGGGGTAGCCAAAGAGCGCTTCCCGCAATGCGGCTTGCGTTTCGTAGGCCTCCGCCATTTCTTTCTTCTCCGCCTGTTGCGCCGAAGCCACTGCGCGGCGCGAAAGGTCGTCGGCCTTCTGTAGCTGCCCTGAATAGGCGGCTGTATCGGCTTGGGTGGACAAGAACACGTCTTCTATCCCCCGCTTACCCGTGACCCATGCCATCTGTTGCTCCATGGCTGCCGAGTCGTTCTTCAAGAAAGCAAGATTGAATTCAAGCATGTGCAGGAAAGGAGTATCGAGCTTTTTCGCCCATGCCTCTTGGATTGTGGCTTGGGTCTCGTCGAAATGATTTAGGAAGAAATAGGCGTTAGCAAGATTCTCATAATTGTTGCCGCTTGATGGATTCAGGCGAACCGCCTCGCGGGCTGCTTCCAAGCTTTTGTCATATTGGGCAACGACCAAATACAGACCGGTTAGGATGGCATCGGGCACGTCATCCCGGGGATAGGTCTGTGCCCAGAGTTCACAGGATTGGCGCGCCTTTTCCATATCGCCGACGACAAAGTTATAGTAGCCAGACTCGATATCGAACTTCTCGTGTTCGCTGACCCGTTCGCGCAGCTCGTAAGCCTTTCGAATATTTTCTGCCGCCAAGTTATATTCCCCGAGATTGTGTAAGCCTACTCCGAGCAAGTCATAGGCAACAGCGAAATTCGGGTCGAGATGAACGGCGCGCTGAGCCCAGGTCACGGTCGCGGGATTGTCATCTCGTTCCGACAGGGACTTTGCCGCGAGCGTGTATGCTTGCAAAGCTTCGAGTGAAGGCGTGGTCGCCTCGTACAAAGGTGTGGCGTATTTCTGCACGGAGTTGAGCGATTCGCCTAGCTTGCCGCGCAAGCTGACTGCCGCACTGTCCAACGCCTTGAGCACCGCTTCCTTGCCCGCGGCCTGCTCTTGAGCTTCCGCCAACACGTTTCCCGAGTTGCAATTCACTGCTTTCAGGCCGATCACGTATTGGCTGCCCAGTTCGGCAATCGAACCGGTAAGCATCGCTTTACTGCCTACGCGCTGGCAGACCTCGCGTGTAATTTCCGGCGTTAACTTTTCACCGACGGAACGTCCCATCAGCTTGAGAGTTTCGTTTATCTTGTCCCCGGAAACGAGGTCGAGAAATGGCGACTGCTCAAGCTGTACTGAGAGTCCTTGCTTCAGTGTGCCGTCGAATACACTGTCGTTGGTCTTATTGTCGAAATCGGACAGCACGATGCTGTCTTTATCGGTCAGGCGATTGCTTTGACGCGAACGATAGTAGAAGCCACCCGCCACAAGCAGAGCGACGATCAAGACGGGAATGGCAATTTTCCAGGGCTTCGAAAACCGAGCCGCAGGAGCTTCGCCCACAAGCCCGGAGCCCGATCTTGCCGCCGAAAGGTGTCCGCTATCGGAGTCCCGCTTCAGCCGCTGCAAATCGGTTCGCATATCGGCCGCATGCTGATAGCGGAGATCGCGGTCTTTCTCCAGGGCTTTGTTGATGATCCGTTCCAGTTCGGAGGGTACATCGGGATTCAGCCGCACCGCGGGAACAGGGGCGCGTTCCAGGATCGAGTTGAAGATGACCGCGGCACTCTCGCCACGAAATGGCAACTGCCCCGTGGCCATCTCATAGAGCACGGCTCCAAACGAAAACAAGTCGCTCCGCCCGTCCAACTCTTTCGCGCGCACTTGCTCCGGCGACATATAGGCGACCGTACCTAGAGTCGTTCCGGCGCTGGTCAAACGCTGTTCTTCGGTCGTTGCGGTCAATGTATTCCCCGAAGCAATCTCACTCGCAGAACTAGCCGTGGGAGCGATCTTCGCCAGACCGATCTTCGCCAGACCGAAGTCCAGAATTTTTGCGTGACCGCGTTTCGTGACAAAAATGTTGGCCGGTTTGATGTCGCGGTGGATGATCCCCTTAGAGTGGGCGGCATCGAGTGCGTCGGCGATTTCAATCGCCAAACCTAGCAGAACATCCGTCTCGGTCGGCTTTCCCGCAATGCGATATTTCAGCGTCACGCCGTCGAGGAACTCCATGGCAATGAAAGCTGCACGGTGCTGGTCGTCTATTTCGTAGATGGTACAGATGTTCGGATGATTCAGCGCCGAGGCCGCCTTGGCCTCGATGCGAAAACGGGCGAGTGCTTTCGGGTCCTTGGCTACCTCGTCGGGCAGGAACTTCAGAGCGACAAAACGGTCGAGTTTGACATCCTCCGCCTTATAGACCAAGCCCATCCCACCGCCGCCGATCTTCTCGACGATGCGGTAGTGGGAGATGGTCTCGCCAATCATGAGGTCGGGCAATCTTAGGACGGCTGCAAGGGCAAGTCAACGAAAGCCGGACAGTTGCCGGCATCTCAGAAAGTTGCTATCGCCTTTCACGGGCATTCTGACGATAACTGCTGGTAAGTCTCGATTTCGCTTATTGGCGTCCTGGCGCCTTGGTTGGTCAAATGAGTGACATCGCCTCTGCCTGGGCAACCAAAGCTTTTGTCGCAAGTTCCCATCAGCAAAGCGGGACCGTTCGGCACTACCTGGGTGGATCGCCACTGAAGTTCTCTCGGTGAGTTGCTTGGCGGGGATCAGATTCGATGACTTGCTGATAAATCCCGGTTTCACTCAAAACGGTGCTGCCGCCTGTTTCTCTGATCCCTCAAAATCCGCAATATCGCCATGATTGTGTTCCAATTCCGCGTCGTTGCCGGTACGCCGTAAAGCTTGTCGATCTGCCCAAGATAGGTGATCGTCCTCAGGTGACGACGGTAAACCCCAAACACGAATTGGCCTTTCGACGCCATCACGCGGACCAACCAGTCCCCGTCCGGCGGGGAATGTCACTGGAAGTGACGCCCGAATCCCGCCAGCTTTCGACAGGATGCTCACGAACCGAACAACGTCCTTAGGCGACCGCTCATTTCCAAACGGATTGTCGCGCTCCAGGCGGATAAAATCGTGGCCATCGCACAGCACAACTTTCGCTTCGAACGGCAGCTTGCTGAGCAATGCAGTACGGAACTTTGCTCTAGATCCAGGCTTACGAACCACGAATGTACCTGCAGCGCCCACGTTCACGACATCATAATCGCTTAATTCTCGTGCGACGATGCTTGGGCGAAACCTTCTGTGCCCGCCAACATTAACACCGCGCAGGAAAACAATCAGAGCCATACTCTGGATTATGAGGAAGAAAGCTAATTCGCGCTAGGGATTGCCGCATCGTTAGGCACGTTGACGATAAATCGCGGTTACACTCATCGACCGGTTTTGAGCGCTATCGCGTGGTTTCGCCAACATGCGTATGGATTCACTTCCTCAGGCTGGATTTACAGGAACATCCAGCATAAAATGCGACACACCTCGCGTTGAGCGGATTGAATGCTGAGATACGAACTCATCAGCCCAAAATTGATCGTTTCCCGCAAGGCATATCGCGTTTACCGCGTTTCTGCGTCCCTATCAAATTTCCTGTTTGTAGGCCTATGCATCATTCTCTCTGAGGGAGGTATCCCGGACATCATAGATTCCTTCGCGGCCACTCTTGTTCCTTTTCGCTCTTGCAGCAGCTAGTACTCTTGCGGGAATGGAAATCTTCTTGTTTCGGTTTGACAACTCGCGTCCTTTGAAACAAGTGTTTTGGTTTGTGATCATGCTGTTCCCGTTGTTGGGAGCTGCTCTTTATTGCTTTGTCGTTTATTCGCGCTCAAATGTGTTCAAGGCTGGTGATCAACAGGCCCACAGAGCCCCAGTATGATCCGCCCCTTAAGCCAGGACCTCCAAGCCGTAACATGTCAATGAGTTCTATTAAAAGGGATGTCAAGAAAAAACTCCGCCCGCAGCCGGAGGCGAGTTTTTTTCTCGAGATCCAGCCCGC
>WNGL01004003.1_pt1 | contig 19476 bp, 16 predicted proteins | sample 5400591 | NCBI WGS metagenome assembly WNGL01 (sample SAMN13153377, study PRJNA577476) | soil metagenome | isolation source: 80 cm soil or saprolite under Garry oak tree replicate 1 | place: USA:California | collected 2016-06-15 | reverse complement strand
CCTTTATCCTTGCGGCATAGCGTGGTGCCGCGATGCGTGCAGCGATTGAACAGCGCGCGGATCTTGCCGTGTGAGTCCCGCAACAGGATGAGCGGCCGCAAGCCCAGCCGCACGGTGATGTAGTCGTCATTCGCCGGGATCTGGCTCTCGTGACCGAGATAGACCCAGACCGCGCCGAAGATGTTCGTCATCTCCGCGGCGAAGACGGCCGGATCGGTGTAGATCAGCCGATGAACGCGATCCTCCTGGACGAGCTCGTCCCAGTCGTAGAGGTCGGCGCTCTCGATCCGCGATGCGCTGAGCTTTTCCAGCATGGCGTCGATCCTCCGGGTTTACCGCCGCAACCCAGCCGTTGTTCGCATTGGCGGCATAATGCATCCGCTTAGAAAAAATCGAAATACTCGTTCTGCTCCCAGGCCGTGGGCTCATCGCCCTCGCGCCCACCGGTTTCCTTGAGCCATTGCGCAAACCGGCCCGCCTCGTTGCGCTTGAGCTTGAGGAAATAATCGATGAACACGTCCCCGAGTTGGGCGCGAAACAAAGGTTCGCGCTCGAGCGCGTCCAACGCGGCGGGCAAGCTCGTGGGCAGCATGGGCCGCTTGGCGTTGTAGGGATCGTCCTCCGCCAGTCCAGGATCGAGCGCGTTCTCGATGCCGTCGAGGCCGGCGACGATCTGCGAGAGGATGTAGAGATAGGGATTGGCGGCGGGCTCGCCTGATCGGTTCTCCAGCCGCGTCGCCTCGTCCCCCGGCGCGCCCAGCACGCGGATCATGACGCCGCGGTGATCGTAACACCAGGAGGCTCGGTCGGGTGCGAGCGAGTTCGGCCGAAATCGCCGATAGCCGTTGACCGTCGGCGTGGCAAACGCGGTCGCGGCGGCGGCATATGTCATCAAGCCGCCGAGAAAGGCGCGGCCGAGCGGCGACAAATGTTCGCGCTCGCGTTCGGGCATGAACAGGTTGCGCCCGCTCTTGCGGTCGACCAGCGACTGATGGAGGTGCCAGCCGCTGGAGTAATAGCCCTTGAGCGCCGGCCGGCACATGAACGTGGCGAAATGTTCCATCCGGCGGCAGATTTGCCGCGTCGCGGTGCGAAACAGCAACGCGTGATCGGCCGCCTCCAGCGCCGGTCGCGCGGCGAACGTACACTCGACCTGCCCCGGTCCCCACTCGTTCTCGATCGATCGCAGCGGCAATCCGATCTTGTCGAAATGGTCGGCGAGCGCGGAGAGCACAGGCTGCATCAAGTCCATATTGGTTTCGCAGTGATAGGAAAAGCCCGGTTCGACCGGCACAGTCTTGATCGGCCGCCCGCGCACGCCGGGGATGCCGACATTCTCGTCGCCCAGCTCCTCCTGCGCGACGCGCAGGAGGTACCACTCGATTTCCAGACCCACGATGAGGTCCATACCCTTGTCCGCGAGCCGTTTGAGGTGCTTGCGCAACAATTGCCGGGGCGAGAAATGGAACGGCACGCCGCTGTTGAAATATTCATCGCACAGCACCCAGCCGATGCCGCTCGCCCAAGGCAGCACGCGAAAGGTCGCAGGATCGGGGACGATGGTGAGATTGGGCGAGCCCGTCATCTCGTCGAGGCCCATCCCGCCGCCGCGCGTGAACGAGGCGAAGGTGCGGGCGTTGGCGGAATCGAGGGTGGTGGTCGCGACGTTGATGTTGTAGCCGGTCTCCAGCGCGGCGAGGAAAGCCGGCACCGTCACCGCTTTGGCGCGCGCCGCGCCGTGCGGATCGGCCCAGACGAGGCGCACGAGATGCAGATTGTCCTTCTCGACCCTACGCTTGAGATCGTCGGCTTGCCGTCGCTGCTCGTCGGTCCACAGGCCGTGCTTTGCGATGAATGGGAGAGGCTTTTTCACCTGCATCATTCCGTGCGACGCCGCGGGAGGGTCGCAATGTAGATGATGGCGCGGGGCCGATCCAGATTGCACACGCAGCGCGACGCACGGTGTGCGCCATTGACGGAGGAACCGCTTGTGTCCTGATTCCGAAGTTCGCAAACCCTTGCGGCAGCCTCTGATGCGAACTTCGGAATCAAAGGGACACAAGCAAATTTATCATGCTAGTGTGGTTTTGGATTTGAAGTTCCTATGCGAGCTTGCGGCTACAATGGTAGGAACTTCAAATCCACCACACTAGCCGATTTGATCGTCCGATGGCAGCGCACTCGGCGTGAGGGGAAGCATGAGAATCCGCGCGCCGAAGGATTTCTGGTCGGGCGTGATGTTCTGCGGCTTCGCCGTGGTCGCCATCCTCGGCGCGCGCGGATATTCCTTGGGCACGGCCGGCAAAATGGGACCGGGCTATTTTCCGCTGCTGCTCGGCAGCCTGCTTGCGGCCCTGGGAGCGATACTCATCGGCCGCTCGCTCGTCCTCGGCGGTGAACCGGTTGCGCGCTTTCACGTCGTGCCGCTGGCGGCGATTGCGGCGGCCGTGTGCTTATTCGGCGTGATGATCGAGCCGCTCGGTCTCGTCCTCTCGCTCGCCGTGTTGACGCTGATGTCGGCCTGTGCCGGCGCGCAATTTAGGGTGCTGGAAACCCTTGCATTGGCGGCCGCGCTCATCGTCTTTTCCGTCGGCATTTTTGTTTATGCGCTGGGCCTCCCGCTCAATGTCTGGCCGAGCCTGTAGCTCCCGATGGACGTGATTTCAAATCTCGGCCTGGGATTTGCCGTCGCGCTGACCATCCAGAACATCGCTTACTGCTTCATCGGCGTTCTGCTCGGCACCATCATCGGCGTGCTGCCCGGGATCGGTCCGGTCACAACAGTCGCCATGCTGCTGCCGATTTCGTTCACCCTACAACCGGAGTCGGCGTTGATCCTGCTCGCCGGCATCTATTACGGCGCCCAGTACGGCGGCTCGACCACCGCCATCCTGGTCAACATCCCGGGCGAGGCGTCCTCGGTCGTCACCACCATCGACGGTCACCAGATGGCGCGTCAGGGACGCGCCGGACCGGCGCTCGGCATCGCCGCGCTGGGTTCGTTCTTCGCCGGTTGTGCCTCGACGCTGCTGATCGCGCTCGCGGCTCCGCCGCTTGCGGCCGTAGCCTTGCAGTTCGGTCCGGCGGAATATTTCTCCCTGATGGTGTGCGGCTTGGTCGCAGCCGTCGTTCTGGCGCGCGGATCGCTCGTCAAAGCGATCGCGATGGTCGTGCTCGGTTTGCTCCTCGGTCTCGTCGGCACCGACGTGAATACGGGCGCCCGGCGGTTCAATTTCGGCATGATGGGGCTTGCCGACGGCATCGAGTTCGTGGCGATTTCGATGGCGCTCTTCGGCGTCGCCGAGGTCGTCTACAACCTGGAAAAGAAGCAGGAAGCGAGTGTCGTTTCGCCCGCGCTCGGCAGGGTGTGGCCGAGCCTCGCCGATCTGCGGCAGTGCGCCGGCTCGATCCTGCGCGGCACCGGGCTCGGCGCGATTCTCGGCGTGCTGCCGGGGGGAGGAGCGCTGCTGGCCTCGTTCGCTGCCTATACGCTGGAGAAGAAAGTCGCCCGGCCGCCGCGCCAATTCGGCGATGGCGACATCAGGGGCGTCGCGGCGCCGGAATCCGCCAACAATGCGGGCGCGCAGACGTCGTTCATTCCGATGCTGACTTTGGGGATTCCTGGAAACCCCACCATGGCGATGATGATCGGGGCGCTGATGATTCACGGCATCGCGCCGGGGCCGCGCGTGATGACGGATCGCCCGGGATTGTTCTGGGGGCTCATCGCCAGCATGTGGCTCGGCAACCTCATGCTGGTGATCTTGAATCTGCCGATGGTCGGGGTGTGGGTGCGATTGCTGCGGGTGCCGTACCGGCTGCTCTATCCCGCCATCATCGTGTTCTGCTGCATCGGCGCCTACACCATCAACAGCAAGCCGTTCGACGCCTTCGTGATGGCGTTCTTCGCAGTCTTCGGCTACGTGGCGCTCAAGCTCGACTGCGAACCGGCGCCGCTCATTCTCGGCTTCGTGCTGGGGCCGATGATGGAGGAAAATCTGCGCCGTGCGCTGCTGATCTCGCGCGGCGATCCGATGGTTTTCTTGCAAGAGCCGATCAGCCTCGCGTTTCTCGTGGTGGCGGCCGGGCTGCTGGCGGTGATTGCCGCCCCCGCCATCCGCCTCAAGCGCGAGGAGGCGCTGAAGGAATAGCCGCTACGACCGCCGCAACAGCCCGCTGATCCAGCTCCAGATCGCCTTCGCGATCAGCGCAAAACCCGCGATCGGCTTTGCCGCCGGCGCCGGCCTGGCTGCCGGCGCGATGGGGGGCGACAGCCGCATCGGCGCTGGCGAAGCGGCGGCCGCGGGAGCGGCCGGACGTTCCTGCGCGAGCTCCTCCTTCAGACAGCTGGCGAATTGCTTCATCAGCTGCGCGGCGGTCGCCTGGATGATGCCCACGCCGCGCCCGTATTGCGCCACCGCGCCCGACAGCGTCAGATTGGTGTGCACCAGCACTTTAGACCCTTCGCCCGCCGGCTCGAGCCGGAAAACCGAAGCCGCATTGGCGCCGCCGCGGCCCTTCGCGTCGGTGCCCTGCGCCGCAACGCGCGCCGTGCGGGCCGCATTGTCGATCTGCTCGAACTTGACGATGCCCGCAAAGGTCAAGGCCACCGGCCCGAGCCGCACGTCGATCTTGCCCTTGTAGGTGTTCTGGTCGACGACCTCGGTCAGCTCGGCGCCGGGCATGCAGGGCGCGATGCGTTCGATGTCGAGCAGCACCTTCCAGGCTTCGGCCGGCGGCAGCGGCACTTCGAATGAATTGTCGAATTCCATGCCGCGCTCAATTCTTGCCCGCGCGCGCGGCCGCGGTGCCCGCGATGCGGCCGAACACCGCGCCCGAGGTCAGGCCGGAGCCGCCGGGATAGTTGAAATAGAACAATCCCCCGACCAGTTCGCCGGCGGCATAGAGGCCGCGGATCGGCTGGTAGTCGGTATTGAGCACTTCGGCGTCGGCGGTGATGCGCACGCCGCCGAAGGTGAAGGTGAGGCCGCACGTCACCGCGTAGCCTTCGAACGGCGGCTCATCGATGGTGTTCGCCCAGTTGCTCTTGTTGACGGCGAGGCCCTCGGTGCGCCGGCCGTCCTTGACGTTCGGATTGAACGGAATGTCGCGGCGCACGGCCTTATTGTACTCGGCGATGGTCTTGAGAAACTGCTCTGCGTTCACGCCGTCGAGCTTGTGCGCGAAGTCCTCGATCGTATTGGCGACGACCTTGGTGATCTGCCGGATCTTGTACTCGTCGCGCTGCAGATGCTTCACCTTCTGGTCGAAGATCTGCCAGGCGAACTGGCCGGGCTGCTCCAGCACCACGCGGCCATATTTGGCGTAGGTGTAGTTGCGGAAGTCGGCGCCTTCGTCGACGAAGCGCTTGCCGGTGGCGTTGACGAGAATGGCGAACGGGTAGGAGTGTTTCTGAAACTGGTCGCCGACCGCGAGGTCGCCGAACTCGGGGGCATTCATCTCCCATTGCACGGCGTGGCAGCCGGACCAGTTGCCGCACGGGCTCGCGCCGATGTCCATCGCCATGCGAATGCCGTCGCCGGTGTTGAAGCGCGTGCCGCGCACCTTGGCGAGATCCCAGCCGGGCCCGAGATAGCGCGTGCGCCACTCGGAGTTGGATTCGAAGCCGCCGCATGCGAGTACGACCGATTTGCTGCGCAGCTCGCTTTCGACGCCCTCGTGCCGGATGCGCACGCCCGTCACCCGCACGCCGTCATGGATGAGGCTGAGCGCGCGCGTGCTGTAGCGAATCTCGATGCCGCGCTTGGTCGCGGCATCGGTGAGCATCTTGATGAGGCCGGGTCCGCCCCCGACCGCCTCGACGGTGAGGCCGCCCCAGAACTTGAACTTGCCGTCGATCTTGAACGCCTGGCGGCCATAGATCGGGATGAAGCGCACGCCCTTCTCGCGCATCCAGCAGAAGGTATCGAAGCTCCTGGTCACCAGCAGCTCGACCAAATCGGGGTCGGCGCGATTTTGCGTCACCCGCGCCATGTCGTCGAAAAATTGCTCCTTCGTATAGGTGCCGAAGTCGGTGGTGGCGATTTCCTGTTCCGTCAGATCCGGCACCAGCGCCTTGATGTCGTCGACGCCGTTGTAAACGACCCGCACCGATCCCGCGGTGAAGCGGCTGTTGCCGCCGGATTCTTCCTCGGGCGCTGCCTCCAACATTAGCACCGACGCGCCTTGTTCCTGCGCCGCTAGCGCCGCACAGAAGGCCGCGTTGCCGCCGCCCACCACGATGACATCCGGCTCCGATTTCGCCATCTAACCTCTCACACGATGCTCACGCCTGTCGGCTCCGCTTGGGGCGCACGGGTCCCGGCCTTCGCCGGGACGGCAACGGATCGTCGCCAGCCGATCATCCAGGTCTCCCACTACTCAGCCGCGGCGGTTGCGACGCCGCCATGGGCCTTCGACCAGCCCGCCGGGTCATGCATGAACTTCTCGATCTCGGCGAGCTTGGCGGCGTCGAACTTGCCGCTCTCCTTGGCGACCGCGAGCACGTCCCACCAGGTCGCCAGCGCGTGTAGCGTCACCCCGAGATCGCTCAGGATTTTCCGCGCCTCGGGAAAAATGTCGTAGAAGAAGAACACCAGCGCGTGCTCGACCTTGGCCCCGGCTTGGCGCAGCGCGGTGCAGAAATTGATCTTGCTGCGCCCGTCGCTGGTCATGTCCTCGACCAGCAGCACGCGCTGGCCTTCGACGAGATGACCTTCGATCTGGCTGTTGCGCCCGAATCCTTTGGGCTTCTTGCGCACGTAGAGCATCGGCAGTCCGAGCCGGTCGGCCATCCAGGCGGCGAACGGAATGCCGGCGGTCTCGCCGCCCGCGACCGCATCGAATTGCTCGAACCCGGCCTCGCGCATGATGGTGGCGGTGGCGAAGTCGATCAGCGTCGCGCGCACGCGGGGAAACGAGATCAGTCGACGGCAGTCGGTATAAACCGGGCTTGCCCAGCCGGACGTGAAGATGAACGGCCGGTCCGCCATGAAGCGCACCGCGTCGACCTCGAGCAGCATTTTGGCCGTGAGTTCGGCCATCACCTTCTTGTCGGGAAAGCCGGTGCCGGCGGTCATGACTTGATCTCTTCAGCTCTGCGCGGCCACTGCATGCCCCGCTTTCGCGGCCTATGACAAGCGGAGATTTTCAGCTCGACACGACCTTCCACTCGATTGTTTCCCCGCCGCGATAGACCAGCGCCTTCTCGTCCGGCCCTTCGACCTTGATCTCCGCCGGCGCGGTCCACGACGATTTTTCGAGCGTGATCCTCGCTTCGTTGGGCGGCAGGCGATAGTGCCTGGGACCGTTGAGCGAGGCAAAGGCCTCGAGCTTGTCGAGCGCGCCTTCCTCCTCGAACACCTTGGCGTAGGTTTCGATCGCAACCGGCGCGTTGAACAGGCCGGGGATGCCGTTCACGGCAAGCTTCTTCGCCATCGGATGGGGCGCGGAATCGGTGCCGAGGAAATAGCAGGCCTCGCCCGAGGTCGCGGCCTTGCGCAGCGCTGCGCGGTCCCTCGCCGTCTTGATGACGGGCATGCAGTACATGTAGGGCTTGAGCCCCCAGCCGAGCCAATCCGTGCGCGTCAAGACGAGATGATAGGGCGTGATCGTGCCGCCGACCTGCGGCGCCGCGCTGCGGACGAAATCGACGCCGTCCTTGGACGACAGGTGCTCCAGAATAAAGCGCAGTCCGGGAAACTGCCTCGTCCACTTGGAGAGGTAGCGCTCGATGAACATGGCCTCGCGGTCGAAGATGTCGATCTCGGGATCGACGTCCTCCCCGTGCATCAGGAACGGCATGTCGATCTTTTCCATCCGCTCCAGCACGCGCATGATCTTGCGATGGTCGGTGACGCCCGCCGCCGAATTGGTGGTGGCATGCGCCGGATAGAGCTTCACTCCGGTGAACACGCCTTGCTTGAAGCCGCGTTCGACGTCGTCGGGGTCGGTATCGTCGGTGAGGTAGCACGTCATCAACGGCTTGAACGGCGAGCCGGCCGGCAGCGCGGCCATGACCCGCTCGCGGTAGGCGATGGCGTCCCTGGTGGTGACGACCGGGGGAACGAGATTGGGCATCAGGATGGCGCGGCCGAAATGTCTGGCCGTGAACGGCAGCACCGCCTTGAGCATCGCGCCGTCGCGCACGTGCAGGTGCCAATCGTCGGGTTTGCGGATGGTGATGCGTGTGGTCATCTCATGCGTCCGAACGCTCGCCGCGCGTCAGCTCGAGCAGTTTCAGCCGATGGGCGCCGCGGCTGCGGCGTAGGTTTCGCGCGGCGCTTCGTCGATCATGGCGCCGGTGAGATCGGCGACACGGGCAAAGCCGCGTTTGGCGCACCACGCTTCGAGCCCGTCGATGATGGCGATGATGCCCGAAGGATTGCGGAAAATGAGATAGCCGATCATGACCGCGCTCGCGCCGGCGAGCATGTATTCGACCACATCCTCGACCTTGACGATGCCGCCGCAGCCAATGATCGGGATCTTCACTGCCTTGGCGCATTGGTAGACCATGCGCACGATGATCGGCTTGATGCCGGGCCCCGAGAGGCCGCCGAACTTGTTGCCGATCGCGGGCCGGAAACTGTTGACGTCGATCTTGAGGCCGAGAATGGTGTTCGACACCACCAGCGCGTCGGCTCCCGCCGCTTCGGCCGCCTTGGCGATGGCGACGACGTCACCGGCATTGGGCGAGAGCTTGCACCAGATCGGCTTGTCCGTGGTCTTGCGGATGAGGCTCATGACGTTGAACGTATGCTCCTCGTGCAGCGCGAAATTGCCGCCTTTGGGGTCGCGCGTCGGGCACGAGATGTTGACCTCGAGGACGTCGATCTCGGACACGCTGACGTCGCGCGCCATGGCTTCGAAATCCTCGATTGTCGTCGCCGAGATCGAGCCGACCAGCGGCGGCGTGAAGCGCTTGTAGTCGGGAACCTGGTGGCTCAGGAAATATTCGATGCCCTTGGTCGGCAGGCCGATGGAGTTGATCATGCCGCCTTCGACCTCGGACACGCGCGGCGGCGGGTTGCCGGCGCGAAACTCGCGTGACACGGTCTTTGCGACCAGCGCACCCAGCCGGTTCAAATCGATCACCTGCGCAAGATCGGTCGAGAAGCATCCCGACGCCGGCATGATCGGGTTCTCGAGCGTCACGCTCCCGATCTTCACGCGCATGTCTACCATCCGACCGCCTCCTGTAGATCGAATACCGGCCCTTCGATGCACACGCGGCGAAGCTCTTTCTTGCCGTTGACCTCGAAGGTGCGCACGCAGACGTAGCAGGGGCCGAGCCCGCAGGCCATGACCTGCTCCATGGCGACCTGGCCGGGGATGCCGTGCGCCTTGCCGACGCGCTTCATCAATTGCAAGAGCCGGTTTGAGCCGCAGGTGTAGAACGCGTCGGCTCTTTGCTTCGCGATCAGTCGCTCGAGGATTGCCTCGACGTGCTCGACTGCGCTGGTGCCGTCGGTATCGAGCACGGCGATGACCTCGCCGACCCGCCCGAACAGGTCGTCGGCCATCACGAATTCCGCGCTGCGGGCGCTCAGGATCGCGGTGACGCCGATGCCGCACTCGCCCGCGAGCTGGGAGATCGGCGCCAACGTGGCAAGCCCGACGCCGCGGCCGAGCACGACGATGTGCTTGCAGGCGGGATCGACGGTGAAGCCGACGCCGAGCGGCCCGACCATGTTGAGCTCATCGCCTACTTCCAGCGTCGCCAGCCCATAGGTGCCGCGGCCGACGCATTTGTAGAGAAACTCGACGCGGCGGTTCTCCCGGTCGATGCGGTAAACGCTCTGCGGCCGGCGCAGCCAAAGCTCGCCGGCGTCCGGCGACGGGCACAGCAGATTGAAGAACTGGCCGGGCTTGACCGCCAGCGCCTTGGGCGAGGCATCCACGACCAGGTGCTTGTATTCGGGATTGACCCAGGCGTGGGACACGACCGGGCATAAGGATTCCTCGGCCGGGATGTGCGGCTGGGCGGGCGCGAGCGCGCTCTTGCCCACGACATAGGGTGCCGACGCGAACGGCCGATGGATCATGCGAAGGGTCCGCTGGGAGACGCCTCGATTGCTCAGCCGGTACCCGCGATCTGTCCCAAAATCAAGATTTTTTCCAAATTCTGAACAGATTGATCAGGTCCATACTATCGTACCTCTAGGCCCGCCCGCTCGATCAGCGACCGCATCAACCGCACCGCCGCCGCTCCCTTGAGCGCGCGCTGCCAAAGGTCCTTGGCCATCTTCTCGTGCAGGGCCAATGCCTCCGGGGCCGAGGTGATCATCGCCACGCCGACCCGGATATTGGGCTGCTCGCCGAGCCGGAACGGACTGAGCGCCAGCACCTGCCGGTCCGGCTGGCGAAAAAGCTGAAAGCTCGCGTGCGGCAGCGTGTCCGGCACGATGCCGATCTGCACTCCGATCGGCTCGTCTTGCATGAGCGCGACGAAATGCTCGGCCTCTGCGCGCGCCAACGCGCGCCGTTCGCGCCGCACCTTCTCCGGCAGGCCGAGGCGGCCGACCAGGCCGTTTTCCAAAAAGTGTTCCATCTCGATCGCCGAGATGAGATTGACGATGCCGGGCTGGCGTCGGCGGTAGGTGTCCTTGCGCTGGCGCAACACCGCGATGATCTCGTCGACCTGATCGAGCGCGCGCTTGCGGCCCGGCAGCGCGTCGGGGATGCTCTCCCGCAAGATCTCGTCGAGCGCCCGATCGAAGGCGTCGGAGGCCAAGAGGTAGGAGATGGGGCCGGCGAGCACGATGATGTGCTCGCAGGTCTCCTCGATCTGCCGCATGCGTTCGAAATAGCTCACCGCGGAGGCGACGTATTCGACGCCGACGCCCAGCAAGGTCGGCACCGACACCGAAAGCAGCTCCGCGAGTTTTTCCAGCGTCTCGATCTTCGCCAGCTCACCCTTCTCGAAGCGATAGAGCGCGGTGCGCGAAATGCCGAGCCGGGCAGCGATCTCGTCGGCGCTCAGCCCGGAGCCGAGGCGAAAGGCTTTGAGGCGGTTGCCGATATCGTCGAATCGGATGGCCATGACTGGCTAACCATCTTGCCATCGTCGTGCGCGGGTTCGGCCATGGAAAAATGCGTGGGATGGCCGAACCAGGTCGGCCACGACGGAAAAAATCAAGCCGATTGCGGCGGCTGCGCTCGCAGCCGCTTCGCCGCGTCGAGCGTCGCGGTGACGATATTCTGATAGCCGGTGCAGCGGCACAGATTGCCGGAAATGGCGATGCGCACCTCTTGTTCGGTCGGGTCCGGATTGTCGCGCAGGAACTCGATGAGCGTCGTCAGAATGCCTGGCGTGCAGAAGCCGCATTGGAGCCCATGGTGTTCATGGAAGGCCTGCTGCAGGGGATGCAGCTTGTCGGCCGAGGGCGCGATGCCCTCGACGGTGAGAATATCATGGCCGTCCGCCTGCACCGCGAGCATCAGGCAGGAACGCGCCGAGCGATCATCGAAGAGGATTGTGCATGCACCGCAAACGCCGTGCTCGCAGCCGAGATGGGTGCCGGTGAGGCCGAGCTGATGCCGGATGAAATCAGCCAGCGTCACGCGGACCTCGACTTCTTCTTCGTACCGCTTGCCGTTGACGGTCAGCGCGATTTTCCGCTTCTCTCCCATTGTCACTCCTAGTGCGGATGGCCCGCGTGGGCATCGAGCAAGCGCGCATGCGCCTTCTCCAACGCCCGCCGCGACAGCACCGCCGCCAGATGCTGGCGATAGGACGCCGGCGCATGCACGTCGTCGATCGCTTCGAGCTTGCGGCAGCTCTCGCAGGCGTCGCGGAAAAGCGTGCCTGCCGGCACCTGTCCGACGATCGCCTGCTCGACCTCGCGGGCGCGGCACGGCGCCGTCCCCATGCCGCCGATCGTCACCGAGGCGCGCGTGATCTTGCCGCTGGCATCGCCCTCGAGCAGGACGGCGGCCGACGTGATGGCGAAGTCGCCGTGCCGGCGCGAAAACTCGACGAAGGCATAGCCGTGCTTGGCGGGCCATTGCGGGAAGCGCACGCCGACGACGAGTTCGTTGAGTTCGATGGCGGGCGTCATATAGGCGACCGGAAACTCGGCGAACGGCAGCTCGCGCTCCCCGTTGGGACCGGCGACGGTGACGGTCGCGTCATAGCCGGTCGCGAGCGAGACCAGTTCCGCCGCCGGATCGAGATGACAGAGCGAGCCGCCGATCGTGCCCCGGTTGCGCGTCTGCCGGTGTCCGACCTGCAGCAAAGCTTCGTGCATGATCGGCCAGCGCGCGCGCACCGCATCGGAAAATTCGAGATCGCGCTGGCGCGTCATGGCGCCGATTTCGAGCGCGCCCTTGGCCTCGCGGATGTAGGACAGTCCTTCCACGCGGTTGAGATCGATGATGTGATCGGGCAGCACGAACCGCATGTTGAGCATGGGCATCAGCGACTGGCCGCCCGCCAGCAGCTTGGCGTTTTCCAGGCTACCGAGCAGCCCGACGGCCTCGCTCACCGTTTTCGGATCGTGATAACGGAACGGCGGTGGCTTCATCTGTGGCGGACCGAACCGGGTTGGGACGCAGCTTCTTTACATACACCAACAACTGTGCATCAATCCAAAAAAAATCAAATTCCCAAATATGGGATAAGCTGCGGTGATCGTTCGTCCTTGCTTCGACGTCCACCGTATCCGCGGTGAGCAACGATGAAGCCCGCGCCGTTCCGATATCACGCGCCCAAGACGATCGAAGAGGCGGTCGAGACCCTCGCCGAGGTTGCGAGCGAGGACGGACGCGTGCTCGCCGGTGGCCAAAGCCTGGTGCCGATCATGGCGTTTCGCCTGGCGCGCCCGGCGCATCTGGTCGACATCAACGGGGTCGAGGCGCTGCGGCGTCTGGCGGTCGACGGCGAGCGGCTTTGCATCGGCGCCTGCGTGCGCCACGCCGCCTTCCAGCACCCCGTGGTCGACGGGCCGCTCGGTCGGCTCCTCGCCACCGTCGTGCGTCACATCGCGCACTATCCCATTCGCACGCGCGGCACGTTCTGCGGCAGCATCGCGCACGCCGATCCGGCCGCCGAATGGTGTCTCGTCGCCGCAGCGCTCGGCGCTGAAATGGTGGCGAGGAGCACGACCGGCACGCGCACGATCCCGGCGCAGGACTTTTTCCGCGGCATCATGACCACGGCGCTCAGGGAGGACGAGCTTTTAATCGAAGTGCGGCTGCCGATCCTTCCCGCCGACACGCGTTTCGGCTTCTACGAGTTCAATCGCCGCGCCGGCGATTTTGCGCTCGCCATGGCGCTGGTGACGTTTCGCGTACAACAGGGCGTGATCGGCGAGCCGCGGGTGGCGGTGGGTGGGGTCGAGACGCAGCCGCGCCGGATTGCGCAGGCCGAGCAAGCTCTCGCGGGGCGCACGCCCGACCGTTCGGCCTTCGAGGCGGCGGCCGCGGCGGTGGCATCCGCGGTTGATCCGCTCGACGATGCCGCCACCAGCGCGACCTACCGTCGCGACCTCGCGCGCACCGTCACGCGCCGCGCGCTCGAACAGGCGGCGGCATGAGCGAGGAGGTCACGCCCGCCATCGACGGACGCCGCCCCGGCGTCCACAACGTCATGGCGGCGGCCAAGATGGGGGCGGGCCGATGACGGCCGGCAACAACCAATGGATCGGGCAATCGGTCGAGCGGCTGGAGGATCCGCCGCTGGTCAGGGGCCGCGGTCGCTTCGCCGCCGACATATCCTTCCCGCACCAGCTCCACATGCGGATCGTTCGTTCAAACCACGCCCACGGCAAGATCGTTGCGATCGACACGTCGGCTGCGCGCGCGCTGCCCGGCGTGGTCGCGGTCTGGACCGCAGCCGACATCGCGGACCTGCCGCCGATTGATTTTCGCGAGGGACGAATTCCCCCGCTCGAGCCATACCGCCAGCCGGTGCTTGCAACCGGGACGGTGCGATACGTGGGCGAGCCCGTCGCCGCCGTCTTCGCCGGCGATCCCTACGTTGCCGAGGACGCGGCGGACCTCGTCACCCTCGAGATCGAGGAACTGCCGATCCTGCTCGCCGCCGATGCCGAGCCGGGAGAGTTCTCGGCCGGCCGCAGCACCGAGGTGAGCATTATCCGCCAGGGTTATGGCGACGTCGACGCGGTCCTGCGCTCCGCGCCCATCGTCGTGGAGCTCGAATTGGCGATCGGCCGCCATTCCGGCGTGCCGCTCGAGGGGCGCGGCGCCATCGGTCGCTATGACGCCGCACGCGACATCCTCGAATTGCACGGCGCCGCCAAGGTGCCGCACCGCAATCGCGAGCTGCTCGCGCGCATGTTCGGGCGCGCGCCGTCGTCGATTCACGTGCACGAGTCGCATGTGGGCGGGGGCTTCGGCATCCGCGGCGAGCTCTATCCGGAAGACGTGCTGGTCTGCGTCGCCGCCATGCGCCTCGACCGGCCGGTGAAATGGATCGAGGACCGGCGCGAGCATTTGATCGCGGCCAATCATTCGCGCCAACAGCTCCACCGCCTGCGCGCGGCGGTCGACGGCGAGGGCCGCATCCTGGGCATCGATGATCGCTATTTTCACGACCAGGGCGCCTATGTGCGCACCCATGCCGCGCGCGTCGTGCACATGACGGCGGGCATCCTGCCGGGTCCCTACCGGGTGCCGGCGTATCGCGCGGTCGGCCACTTTCGTCTCACCAACAAGACACCGGCGGCCACCTACCGCGCTCCCGGTCGCTATGAGACGACCTTCGTGCGCGAGCGGCTGATCGACGCCATCGCGACCAAGCTCGGCGTCGATGCCAACGAGGTGCGCCGGCGCAACGCGATTGCGGTCGACGAAATGCCCTATCACCGGCCGCTCGAGGCCTTGGGCGAGGAGATCGAGTACGATTCCGGCGATTATGTCGGGCTGCTCGACAAGCTCTTGGCTGCGGTCGAATGGGACAAGCGCAAGGCCGAGCTTGCGCGCCGCCGCGCCGCCGGGGAAGCCGTCGGCGCCGGATTTGCGATGTTCGTCGAGAAAAGCGGGCTAGGTCCCGCCGATGGCGTGCGCATCGAGGTCGATAGTTCGGGCACGGTGGAGCTCATCACCGGCGGCGCCTCGCTCGGGCAGGGCTTCGAGACCGTGATGGCGCAGGTTTGCGCCGAGACTTTGGGCGTCGATTACCGGCGGGTGCGCGTGACCCATGGCCAGACCGATCGGATCGCTTACGGGATCGGCGCGCATGCCTCGCGCGCGACCGTCATGACGGCGTCCGCCACCCACAACGGCGCGGTGAAGCTGCGCGCGAAGGCGATCGACGTGGCCGCCGAGCTGATGCAAGCGCCGGCGGATGCGCTCGACATCATCGACGGCAAGGTGGTGCGCAAGGATCAGCCTTCGGGGCCATCGATCAGCCTCGGCGAGATTGCCGATCACCTTGCGCCCACCTCGAAGACGCTCGGCGATCGCGAGCCGGGCTTGTCAGCCGAAGGCTGGTTCCGCGTGAAGCACCAGGTCTACCCCTACGGCATCCACTTCGCGGTGGCGAAGGTCGACCGTGAGACCGGCGGCGTTGCGGTCGAGGACTACGTCATCGCCTACGATATCGGCCGCGCCATCAATCCGGCGCTGGTGAAAGGGCAGATCGTCGGCGGCTTCACCCAAGGCTTGGGCGGCGCGCTGCTGGAAGAATTCACCTATAATGAGCGCGGCGACCCGCTGGCGACCACGTTTGCGGATTACCTCATGCCAACGGTGCGCGAGACTCCCCAGGTCGATATCATCTTGCGCGAGGACTATACCAGCCCGCTCAATCCGCTCGGCATCAAAGGAGCAGGGGAGAGCGGCATCACCGGGGTCGGCGCTGCGATTGCGTCCGCCATCGATGACGCCATCGGGATGCCGGGTGCGGTGAGAGAGCTGCCCGTGACCCCGCAGCGCCTCAAGCAGATCCTGAACAGTCGGCGCGGCCCGCCTTGAGCGCGGTCACCGGGCGGCAGAGCCCGCGGATTTTGCTCTCCTTCATCCGAGCTGCGAGCTAAACTCCATCGAGCCGGAAAGCGAGGAGCGTCAGATGCAAACCATCGTCCAAGCCGCCAAGCGCTCCGCCAAGAGCGCGCCAAAGCCGTCGAAGCAGGACCTGCGCGCCTGGATCGATGCGCTGCGCGCGGCGGGCGAGGTGCAGGAGATCAGCGGCGCCGAGCGCGAGGCGGAAATCGGCGGCATCGTCGACTTCTACATGCGCAAGATGGGCAACCGCGCCGTGCTGTTCGACGACATTCCGGGCTATCCCCACGGCCACCGCATCCTCGCGAACATCCTCACCTCGGTGCGGCGTATCAACCTCACGCTCGGGTTGCCGATCGACGGTTCAGCGCTCGAGCTCGTCTCCTACTGGCGCAAATACATGAAGGAGGCGCGCAGCATCGCGCCGGTCACGGTCAAATCCGGACCGCTCATGGAAAACGTCAGCACCGGCAAGGACGTCAACATCGAGAGCATCCCGACGCCGCGGTGGCACGAGCACGACGGCGGCTATTATATCGGCACGGGCTGCATGGTGATCATGAAGGATCCCGACACCGGCTGGATCAACTACGGCGCCTATCGCGTGCAATCCCACGGCCCGGGCGTGGCGACGGTCATGTGCTCCAAGGGCAAGCACGGCGACTTGATCAAGCGTCGCTATCACGAGCGCGGCGAGCCGTGCCCGATCGCGGTGGTCGTGGGAATGCATCCCGCCTTGTTCATGGTGGCGGGACTCGAGATTCCATACGGAAAAAATGAATACGACGTCGCCGGCGGCTTGATCGGCGAGCCGGTCGAGGTGATCGCGGGGCCGCGCACCGGCCTGCCCATCCCGGCGCAGGCGGAGATCGCCTTCGAGGGCTTCGTGCATCCCAACGACCTGATCGAGGAGGGGCCGCTCGGGGAATGGACCGGCTATTACGCCGGTGGCAAGAAAAAGGAGCCGGCGATCCGCATCGAGACCTTCATGCACCGCAACGACCCGATCCTGCTCGGCGCGATCCCGGCGGTGCCACCCGACGACGATTCCTTCTACCGCGGCACGTATCGCTCCGGCGCGGTATGGAATCAGCTCGAAGCCGCCGGCGTGCCCGAAGTCAAAGGCGTGTGGGCGCATGCGGCCGGCGGCAGCCGGCTCTGGCTCACCGTCGCGATCAAGCAGCAATACGCCGGTCACGCCAAGCAAGCCGGCCTGATCGCCTCGCAATGCCACGCCGGCGCCTATGCCAACCGAGTCGTGGTCGTGGTCGATGACGACATCGATCCTGCCGACATGGACCAGGTGGTGTGGGCGATGTGCACGCGCTTCGACCCGCGCGAAGGCATCGAAATCCTGCGCGGCTGCTGGAGCACCGTGCTCGACCCCATGGCCTATGGCAGCGACGATCCGCGCAATGCGCGCGTCGTCATCGATGCCTGCAAGCCGTGGTCGCGGCGCGACACCTTTCCGATCGTGGCGCGCTCCAGCAAGGAGCTCGACGCCCGCATCCGCGCCAAATGGGCGCACGTTCTGCCGCGCGGATAGGCGCTCGCCTACCCTCCGGCGCTACCTTGCGCCCTCGCTGATGGCGGCACGCACCGCGGCGATGATGTCGGGTGGGGTCTCATAGAGCTCGCCCACGAGCTTGTCGATCGCCGCGCCGCTCACCGGATTGACCTCGAGCCACGAGCTTGTCGATCGCCGCGCCGCTCACCGGATTGACCTCGAGACCGCGCTGCCTGGCCTCGGCTAGGAATTCCGGCGCAACCAAAGCCCGATGAGGCCAGCCGACGACGTCGCCGGATTGTTCCAGCGCGTGACGACGCGCCGATTGAATGACAGCGGGCTCAACCTGGCCCGTCCCCTAGGCATTTGCCCCTGATTTGATCCTGTTAAATATGGCTACTATCGCCGATGCGGCCGGTGTTTTCATTGTGACGGGTTGCAAAAATCGGTATAAGCCAGGAGGTTTTGTCAGGTTGTGGGGGTGCCATGCGTACGATCACCCATTTTCTTGCGCGTAAAGGCGGTGCATCCACGTCAGCGGCGTTTGCGGTGCCCACCCCCGCCAAGCCTGGCTCACCCGGCGCCGAAGAGCCCAGCGAGCCGACATTGGCCGATATCGGCGCCCGTGTTGGTGAGGAGAACGAGTCGCTGCGCAACCTGTTGATCGATACCGACCGTCGTATCGGCGCGCTCGACGACCTCAAAGACGCCTTCCGCAACCTCGTCGAGCCCATCGGCTCGGCGCTGCACGCGCTGGAACAGGAAAAGACCGACAATGTCAGCTTGCGCACTGCGCTGGCAGAGCTTCGCGCCGGTCACGAGACCGTGCGCGGCGAATTCAGTGTGCTCGAAAAGCGGGCGGCGGAATTGGAAAGCGCGGGCGAGGAGCTGCGGCGGGAATTGGCGTTGGTGCAGCAGACCGCGCGCGGGCTCGAAGGTGACAAGGCCGAGCTCACCAGCGAAATCGTGGCTGCGCGTGCGGAGATCGCCAAACTCGAGAGCCAATTGGCGCAGGAGACCGCGAATGGCCGAGCGCTCAGCGAGGCCAACCAGATTCTCGTCGATCACGCCAATAGCGCCGATAAGCGGATTGTCGAATTGCAGTCCGAGAGTGCGCTCATGCGGGAAAAACTCCTGCTGTTGGAGAACGACAAGCGCTCGCTGCAAACGGCGCTCGATCAGACGCTGGCAGAGACGTCGCGCTTGTCGCGTCGCCTCACCGAAAGCGAGAACGCCTTGACTGCCGCGCGGGCGCGGCTGGAGCAGATGGACATCAGCCTGGCGGCTACCGAGAACGAGCGCGTCACGCTGGCGACCGCGCGCGATGAGGCCAACGAGCGACATCAATCCGAAGCCTATGCGATGAATCTGCGGCTCGAAGCTCTGCGTTCGCGTGCCGCCACCGCGGAGAAATTGCTCGCCGAGGTGCGCCAGACGCTGGGCGCGCGCAGCGAGGACATCAGGGTGTTGGAGCGCAAGGCGGTGGAAGCGACCATCGCCCGCAACGCGACGGAAAAGATTGTCGAGCGGCTCACGGCGGCCCGCGATGGGCTCGACACCAAGACCCGCGAGCTGGAGCAGGTGCGGGCGTCGCTGACGGAACGGTCGAACAGCCTGGCGGAGACGCTGAAGGCGCGCGAGACCTCGCTCGCCCACGCCGAGCAGAAGATAAAGTCTCTGACCGACCGCATCGCCGAAATCGAGGTCGACGCCGGAGCCTATCGGGCCAAGACCGAACGGCGCATCGATGAGCTCAATGCGAGCCTTCAGCGCGAGCGCGTCGAACTCGCCGTCGCCCAGGGCGCACTGGAGACGACCCGCAGGGACTACGCGCGGCTGCAACGCGACATGTTGGCCGGGCGGGGAGCGCCGCAGCGTGGCGCCACCCTCGAGGAGGTCTCCGACACCGCCAAAGACCCGTCGAAATCGAGAAACGGCAGAGGCGGCGGCCGCGGTCCCAAGGCCGTGGAGACGGAGCCGCAGGGCGACGCAGCGGAGCCCCC
>WNGL01003274.1_pt1 | contig 19476 bp, 17 predicted proteins | sample 5400591 | NCBI WGS metagenome assembly WNGL01 (sample SAMN13153377, study PRJNA577476) | soil metagenome | isolation source: 80 cm soil or saprolite under Garry oak tree replicate 1 | place: USA:California | collected 2016-06-15 | reverse complement strand
TGGATCCGATGATCCGTCACCCGGTTCTGCGGAAAGTTGTACGTGCGGACTTTTTGTGAGCGGTCACCGGTGCCCACCTGCGCGCGCCGTTCGCGCGAGCGGGCCGCCTCTTGCTCCGACACCTTGAGGTCCAGCAGCCGCGAGCGCAGGATCTCCATCGCCTTGATCTTGTTTTGCAGCTGCGACTTTTGGTCCTGACACTTCACCTCGAGACCGGTCGGCAGGTGCGTCACGCGAACCGCGCTGTCGGTGGTATTGACACTCTGGCCACCTGGCCCACCCGAACGAAACACGTCGATCCGGAGGTCCTTGTCCTCGATCTTGACGTCCACCTCTTCGGCCTCGGGCAAGACCGCGACGGTCGCGGCGGATGTATGGATGCGGCCCTGCTGCTCGGTGACGGGGACGCGCTGGACGCGGTGCACACCAGACTCGTAGCGCAGCGTCCCGTATGCTTTGGGACCGCGGGCGGCGAACACCGCTTCCTTGAGCCCACCGAGCGTTCCTTCGGAAAGCGAGAGGATGTCCACTTTCCATCCCCGCCGCTCGCAAAAGCGCGTGTACATGCGGAACAGGTCAGCGGCGAAGAGCGCGGCCTCGTCACCGCCGGTGCCGGCCCGGATCTCGACGATGGCGTCGCGATCGTCGAACGGATCGGTGGGGGTGAGGAGCTCGGTCAGCTCCGCCTCGAGACGTTCGATCTCGGGCTGCAGCCGCTCAACGTCGGCGCGCGCGAGCTGGGAGAGCTCCGGGTCCTTGTCGGCGAGCACCTCGCGCGCCTGCCCTAGCTCCCCTTCCAGGCGCTCGATGCGCTGGTGGGTGAGCCGGATGGCGTCGAGCTGAGCGTGTTCCCGACCGAGGGCCTTGAGTTTGGCGGGATTGCGCGCAGTGGCGGGTTCGGCCAACTCCCGGGCGACCTCCTCCGCCCGCGCGAGCGCCTGGCGGAGTCGGGTCTCCAACGGATCAGCTCGCTTTGGTAGCGTACTTCTGGCGGAACCGCTCCACGCGGCCGGCCGTATCGAGCAGCTTCTGCTTGCCCGTGAAGAAGGGATGGCAGGCAGAGCAAACTTCCACGTGAATCGTGGGCGTGGTCGAGCGCGTCACAAACGTGTTACCGCATGCGCACTGGACGGTTGCCCGCTGGTATTTGGGGTGAATCCCGGGTTTCACTGCACACATCCTTGCCTGAATGTCGGACAGAAACGAAGTGCGGAAATATAGTTGGCGCAGCAACTTGGGGGCAAGGCTTCGGCTTTGCCTTCAATTGACACCGCTTGCGACACGTCGTAAGCTGTTCGCGTGTCTGCTGCCGACGTGCTGCAAAGGGTCCCGCTGTTCAGCCAGCTCTCCGCCGCAGACCTGCAGCGGGTGGTGGAAGTCGCCCGCGACCGCGCCTATCCCAAGAACTCCGTCATTCTATTCGAGGACGATCCCGGCGACGCGCTCTACGTCGTCGCCAAGGGTCAGGTCAAGGTCGTGCTCATCGGCGAAGATGGTCGCGAGGTCATTCTCTCCGTCCTCGGGGAAGGAGAGTTCTTCGGCGAGATGGCGTTGATCGATGACGAGCCGCGCTCGGCGCACGTCATCGCTATGGAAGACTCGACGTTGTACGTCCTGCGCCGCGAAGATTTTCAGGGGATCCTCGAGCATTCCCCCGGCATCGGGCTCGCGCTGCTGCGGGAATTGTCGCGGCGGCTCCGCCGCGTGGATGAAAAAGTCGGCAGCCTCGTGCTGCTCGACGTCCACGGCCGCGTCGCCCAGCTGTTGCTCGACCTCGCCGACGAAACGGACGGCCAGCGGATCACGCGCCGTCTCACCCACCACACGATCGCCCAGATGATCGGCTCGTCGCGCGAGACGGTGTCGCGCACCATGCGCGAGCTTGTCGATAAGGGAATGATTGACGTAAGTCGCAAGGACATTGTGATCAAAGACCGCGGCTCGCTCGAGCAGGCGGCGGGCCGGTCGTGACTCGCGTCACGGCTCTACATCACTAGTTTCCAGTAACTTAGGCCGAGTTTCGGCGTGCCAACACGCATGACGTACACGGTGACGTTTTGGGGAACCCGGGGAAGCATTCCGACTCCGGGGCCCGCGACGTCGCGCTACGGCGGCAACACGCCATGCGTCGCGGTCGAGGGTCGAGAAGGGCAACTGGTCGTCCTCGATGCGGGCACCGGCATTCGGGCGCTGGGTCTGGATCTGGTCGCGAAACAGAACGGCGCCGCCAAGGTCGAGATTCTGCTGTCGCACGCGCATTGGGATCACATTCAAGGACTGCCGCACTTCAAGCCGTTTTTTGCGCCGGGCAATACCGTGCGCATTTGGGGATCACGACAGGGGACGGCATCCCTCGAAGCGATCCTGCGACAACAGATGGACCCGGCCGTGTTCCCGGTGCCCCTCGACGCGCTGTCGGCGTCGCTGACGGTGCAACAGGTGGACACGGATGAGTTTTCGATCGGTGAGTTCCGGGTGCGCACCATGAAGTTGCGGCACCCGGGGACGACATTGGGATTCCGGCTCACGCCGCTCAAGGGGGCGGGCGGGCCGAGCATGGCGTACGTGACGGACAACGAGCTGGGCGGCGGTGGCCAATACGACGTTCCGGCGAGCTGGCGGCGCGATTTCGTGGCGTTCCTGAAGGGTGTCGACCTGCTGATTCACGACGCCATGTACACGCCGCAGGAGCTGGAGCAGCACCGCGGCTGGGGCCACTCGACGTATGAAGAAGCGGTGACCCTGGCCCTGGATGCCGGCGCCAAGAAGCTCGTGCTGTTTCACCACGAGCCCGAGCACAGCGACAAGGAAATGGATGGACTGCTGGCCGCGGCGCGGAAGTTCGCAAAGACGCGTGGCGGCTCGCTCGAAGTCGACGCAGCACAAGAAGGCATGAAGGTGACCCTGTGACCCGAGGAGTAGCTATGCGCGCGCGTGCAGTCCTGACGGTATTGAGCCTGGTTCCGGTGCTCCTGGGAGCGCAGCAACGCAACCAGGATACCCGCCCCGGTATCGCCGTGCTTCCGTTCAATAACGGCGGCTCCTACGGTCAGGGCAAGGAAGACTTCGACGCCCTCGAGCGCGGTATCGCCGGCATGATGATCTCCGAGCTGTCCCAGAACCCGGCCGCGCGCGTGGTCGAGCGGCAGGAAGTCCAGCGGCTGGTCGACGAGCAGAACCTCGGCGCCCAGGGCCGTGTCGATCCGCAGACGGCGTCCAAAGTCGGGAAGCTCGTCGGCGCCCGCTATTACGTGCTCGGCACCTTCATCGATTTTTACGGCGACTTCCGCGTGGACGTGCGCCTCGTCAACACCGAGACGGGTGAGGTCGTGAAGACCGAGTCGGAGCGGATGCAGCGCGATCACATGTACGACATCATCCGCAACGTGGCGGCGCGCCTGATGAAGGACGCGAGTTTGCCGCCGCTGCAACGGCCCGCCGGGGATCAGCGCATGAGCCGGCAGGTGCCGACCGAAGCGCTGACCTATTACTCGCGCGCGCTCCTCTATTCTGATCACGGCCAGAAGGACAAGGCGGTGGAAATGTTCAACCGCGCACTGGCCATCTTCCCCGATTACGCTGAGGCGCAGGAAGGCCTCCAGCACGTGAAGTCGTCCTAACGGACCTCCAAGTCGGATCGGTGGGCGCCAAGCCGTGAGATATCTGCTCCTCCACGCGCCCATGTGGCGTCCCGATGCCGTGGCGCCGGCGCTCGAGACGTCGCAGGTGGAAGCGCGGCCCGTGCGCCAGGCGAAGGACCTCGCGGTCACCGACGATCGGCCGACGGTCTTTCTCCTGGACGCCGAAAGCCGGTCGGCGTTCCCGGTCGACATCATGCGGTCGTTCGTGGACGCGGGGGGCGCGATCGTGGCCCTGGGCCGCAACGGCGAGGTCGACGTGCCGGACGGCATGCCGACGGAATTCCTGTCGGGCTTCCTGACCCAGCCGACCAGCCCGCGGCGACTCCTGGTCGCCATCCGCGCCGGGTTCCGTGAGGCCGCCGCCCGTGCGGAGACGGCGCGGGCGCGGGGCGAGGCCGCGCAGCGCGCCCGGGAGATCGGCGAGCTGACGCGCATCGGCGTCGCGCTCGGCACCGAGCGCGACATCAAGACGCTGCTCGAACTGATTCTCACGCAGGCGCGCCGCATCACGCAGTCGGACGCGGGCAGTCTGTATCTCGTCGAAACGAACGAAAATGGCGACCGGCGCCTGCGGTTCCGGCTGGCGCAGACGTTTTCCAAGCCGGAAGCCCCGTTCGTCGAGCACACGATCCCCGTGGATCGCGGCAGCCTCGCCGGCTACTGCGCCACCACCGGCGATCCGCTCGTCATCGACGACGCCTATTTCCTGCCGCCCGACGTCGAGTACACGATCAATCGCTCGTTTGACGAGCGGTACGGCTATCGCACGAAGTCGATGCTGGTGATCCCGATGAAGGATCACAAGGATGAGATCATCGGCGTGCTGCAGCTCATCAACCGCAAGCGCAATTTCGACGCGATCCTCAGCACGGCGGCCGACGTCGACAAGCAAGTGGTGCCGTTCTCCAAGCGCACCGTCGAGCTCGTGACCGCGTTGGCCGGTCAGGCGGCGGTCGCCATCGAAAACAGCCGGCTCTACGACGACATCGAAAGGTTGTTCGAAGGGTTCGTGCTCGCGGCCGTGCACGCGATCGAGCAGCGCGATCCGACGACGTACGGCCACAGCGGCCGGGTAGCGGGGATGACCGTGGGGCTCGCGGAGGTGGTGGACCGTGCGGGCGACGGTCCGTATCGCGGCGTCCGCTTTTCACGCGAACAGCTGAAAGAGATCCGCTATGCCGCCCTGCTGCACGACTTCGGCAAAGTCGGCGTGCGCGAACAGGTGCTGATCAAGGCCAAGAAGCTCTACCCCTCCGACCTGGGGCTCGTCCGCCACCGCCACGCGTTCATCCGGCGCACCGCGGAGCGCGAGTTTTGGCGCAAGCGGGCCGAATACCTCGAGACCCACGGCAAAAAGGGCTACGACAGCTTCATCCAGGAGCTCGAGGCGGCGCATCAGCAGGAGTTATCGGAGCTGGATCGCTTCCTCGAGATCGTGCTCCAGGCGAACGAGCCGACCATTCTGCCGGACGGGAGCTTCGAGGAGCTCGAGGCCTGGGCGAAGCGCAGCTATCTGGCGTTCGACGGCGCCACCGAACCGTTCCTGTCACCGGACGAGATGCGGTATCTGACGATCCGCAAAGGCAGTCTGGACGACGCCGAGCGGCACGAGATCGAGAGTCACGTCACGCACACGTATCAGTTTCTGCAGCGCATCCCGTGGACCCGCGAGCTGCAGCAGATCCCGCTCATCGCCTACGGCCATCACGAAAAGATGGACGGCCGCGGCTATCCCCGGCGCATCACCGCCGACGCGATTCCGATTCAGACGCGGATGATGACGATCAGCGATATCTACGATGCGTTGACGGCGCAGGACCGGCCGTACAAGCGCGCCGTGTCCGTCGATCGCGCGATCGACATCCTCACCGACGAGGTGAAAGAGGGGCAGCTCGACGCGGACCTCTTCAAGCTGTTCATCGACGCCAAGCTGTTCCAGCGCCAAGTAGAAGACGCCGCCCGCTGACTCAGGAGAACAACAGCTTCACCGAGATCAGCAGCAGGAACCCGCCGAACATCTTTCGCAGGGTCACATCGGAGATCGAGCCCGCGAGCCGGGCGCCGAAATAGGCGCCGATGAGCAGGCCGACCGCGACGACGCCGGCGTAAGCCCAGTGCACCTGCTGCCGCTTGGAGTACTCGAGCACACCGAGTAATCCGACAGGCAGGAGCAGCGCCGCGAGCGATGTGCCGTGTGCCGTGTGCTGCGGCAGCTTGGCGATCAGCACGAGTCCGGGAATGATGACGACGGCGCCGCCCACGCCGAACAGCCCCGAGACAACGCCCGCGCAGAGTCCCAGCAGCGATACCAATGCCCACGTCATGTCTGTTGTCCTTTCCCCCAGCCGCCACCGCCTGGGGTCTCGATGCGGAGGACATCCCCCGCTGCCAATCGCAGAGTGGTCTTCGACGCTACCGCCTGACCGTTCAGCAGATTCGCCCCAGCCGTCCCGTCGGCGCCGCCCGCGCCGCCCGCAGGGCCGTGCCGCCTGCGTTCGGTGAGCAGCGTCGTTTCCATCGGGGCCAGCGCCTCGAATTCGCGCACGACGCCGTCCCCCCCGTCCCACGTCCCTCGTCCCCCGCTTCCACGGCGAAGCGAATAGGTTCGAACGCGGAGGGGATGCTCCATCTCCAACACCTCGATCGGCGTGTTCAACGTGTTCGACATCCCGACGTGCACGCCGGAGGGGCCGTTTGCTCCACGGCTCGCGCCCTGCCCACCACCGATCGTCTCGTAGTACGTCCAGCCGGAACCGCCGAAGGTGACGTTGTTCATCGTTCCCTGCCCCTGGGCGGGCACGACACAGCCCCCGGCCGCGAGCGCGCGAAACACGGTGTCGGCGATGCGCTGCGACGTCTCGACGTTACCGGCGGCGACCGCGCTCGGCCGCTGCGCATTCACGAGACATCCCGGCGGGGCCGTCACGTCAATGGCGCGCGGCACGCCGCCATTCATCGGCACGTCGTCGGGCAGGAGCGTGCGCACGACGAACAGCACCGCGGAGCGCGTCACGGCAATCGGACAATTCACGTTCCCGGGCGCCGCGCCGTGTGTGCCGGTGAAATCCGCATGCAGGACACCATCGGTGATCTCGATGTGAACTCGGATTTCGAGGTCTGCATCAGTCACGCCATCGCCTTCCAGATAATCTGCCGCCGTCATCGGCGCGGCTGACGGCAGACGGCTGAGCGCTGATTTCGTGCGGCGCTCGGCGTAATCGAGCAGCTCGCACGCCGCATCGCGCAAGGCAGCCCAGCCGTGCCGCCGGGCGAGGGCCCGCAGTCCGCTCGCGCCGCGTTCCACCGCGGCGCGCTGCGCCGCCAGATCCCCTCGCCGAATCGCGGGCGTGCGCACGTTGGCGAGCACCAGGCGCTCGAGAGCCGGCGTGAGCCGCGTCGGCGGGATGACGAGGCCCTCCTGGTACAGCTCGCGTGCGCCCGCGGGCATGCTCCCGGCTGTCATCCCCCCGATATCGGAGTGATGCGCGCGCACGACGCTGTATCCGGCGACCCGCCCCTCGATGTCGATGGCGCCGATGAGCGTGAGATCCGGGAGATGGCTGCCGCCCGCGTACGGATCGTTGAGCAAAAACAGCTCGCCGGGGAGCGGCTCGAGCGCGCGCACCGCCGCCACCGCGTCCGCCAGTGCCCCCAGGTGCACGGGGATGTGGGCCGCCTGCGCGATCATGTCGCCGCCCGAGTCGAACAGCGCCGCCGAGGCGTCACGCCGCTCGCGGATGTTCGGCGAGAGCGCACTGTGCACGAGCACGAGCCCCATCTCTTCCGCGATCGAGGCGAACGCGTGCGCCATGACCTCCAGACCGACGGCGTCGAGCCTCACGTGCGCTCCAGTATCACGGCGCCCGACGCGTGTATCACGCCCCGCCAGCCGGGCTCGATGAGCCCAGTGGCATCCGGGCCCGCCAGGATCGCAGGCGCGTTGAGCTGGCGTCCCACGGGCAGCTCGCCTAACGGCCACACATCGGCGCGCACGCGCTTGCCGTCGCGCGTCACGATCATGCGCCGCCCCATCGCCTCCCCATCGCCGCCTCCTCGCCGACCTCCACCGAATGCCGGAAGCGACACCGCACGCTCACCCACGACGCGCAGGTTGACCAGCTCGACCGGTTGCTCCGAATCGCCGTGCCCGTGTCGCGTGCGATGCGCCGCGTGGAACGCCGCGCCGAGGGTGGCTGGATCGTCACGCAGCGCCGGAACCGTGACCTCATACCCCTGCCCGCGGAACCGGCAGTCGACGAAGCGCGTCACTGTGGCTTCGGGGAGCGCAGCGGTCGCGGCCGCAACGAGCGGCGCGAACGCACGGTCCAGCTCACCGTCGTGCAGATCCGCCAGCGGGCGGTGCAGCGAGGCCAGCGCATCCACCCGCTCCGGCGCCGCGGCGAGCCCCAGCGCGCTCAGCACACCCGGATGCGGGGGCACCACGACGCGCGACATCCCCAGGGCGTCCGCGAGCGCGCACCCGAACAGCGGCCCGGCGCCGCCGAACGGCAGCAGCGCCATCCCGCGCGGATCGATGCCGCGCGCCACACTGACGCGCTTCAGCGCCCGCGCCATTACGGCCGTCGCGACCTGAACGATTCCGGCGGCGATTTCGCAGACGTCGTGTGAGAACGGCAACGTCGACAACGCGCGCTCGGCGGCCGCCCGTTCCAGACGGACGGAATCCGCAAGGGGATATTGCGGATCGAGCCATCCCAGCACGAGGCAGGCGTCGGTGACCGTCGGCTCCGTTCCGCCGCGTCCGTAACACGCCGGTCCCGGCTCCGCACCGGCACTGCGCGGGCCCACGCGCAACGCGCCGCCCTCGTCCACCGACGCGATGCTTCCGCCGCCCGCACTCACCGTCTCGATGAGGATGGACGGCAGGGCGATCGGCACGCCGGCGACCGACTCGGCGCCTTCGGTGAGCGCGACGCCGCCGCTGATCAGACTGGCATCAGCGCTCGTGCCCCCCATATCGAGTGTGAGGAGATCGCGGGCGTCCACCGCGGCCCCGATCAGACGTGCGCCCACGACGCCACCGGCGGGACCCGACAGGGCGAGGCTCGCCGCGCGCCCTCCTGCCTGCGCGGCGCTCAGCGTTCCGCCGCTCGATGTCATGATGAGGAGTGAACGCACCCCGCGCTCCGCGCTCGCGGCAGCCGTTTTCGAGACGTACGACACGACCTTCGGTCTGAGATACGCTTCCGCGGTGGTCGTGCTGGTCCGCTCGTATTCGCGAAACACGGGCAGGATTTCATGACTGGCCGTCACCGGAACGCCGGGCAGCGCCGCACGCAGTGCGGCCGCGAGGCGGCGCTCATGCTCGGGATGGCGAAACGCAAACAGGAGCGAGATGGCGAGCGACTCCGGCTCCCGGGCCCGCACCTCGGTAACCACCCGCGAGAGTTCGCCCTCCGAGAGCGCCTGGATTGCGCCATCGGGTCCCATGCGCTCGCGCGCCCCCACCACGTCGCGACGGGCGACGAGCGGCGCGGGATGGGCCTGGGCCAGATCGTAGAGCGCTGGGCGGTCCTGGCGCCGCAGCCACAACAGATCCTCGAAGCCGGCCGTCGTCACCAGGACGACACGCGCGCCGCGGCGCTCGAGCAACGCGTTCGTCGCGACGGTGGTGCCGTGCACCAGGACGTCGATCGCGTCGGCGCCGAGGGCGTCCAACGATCGAAACAGGCCGACCGAGGGGTCCTGGGGCGTGCTCGCCACTTTGCGGATTTCGAGACTGCCGTCGGGCGTGACTGCGACGAGATCGGTGAATGTCCCGCCGACGTCAACGCCGACGCGTGTCATGGACGGAAGCGGCGTTGCACGAGCAAGGCGATCCCGACGAGTGTGAGCACCACCACGAGCAAGCCCACCCAATCGCCGAGACGAACGTACAAGGGGATCACGTCGGTGGTATGGAGGACGCCGGCCACGTACGTCTTTTCATCGAGCTTGGTGGCGAGATAGGTGCGGCCCATCGGGTCGACGAATTCCGAGATGCCCGAATTCGCCGCACGCGCCACACCCATCCGCGTTTCGATGGCGCGCATGATGAGGTGGGACGCATGCTGTCTCGGTGCGCTAGTGCGGCCAAACCACGCGTCGTTCGTAATGTTGACCAGGAAGTTGGCGCCCTCCGCGCGGTAGTTGCGCGGCAGGTCTTCAAATGCCGACTCATAGCACACGATGACGCCGAACCGGCCCAGCTCGGACGTGTACAGGGGCACACTGCGGCCGGGCGTAAACCCACCGGACCAATTGCGCAGTCCGGGAACGGCCCGGAAAACGCGCACCGGCACGAAGGGGACCCGCTCGGTGACTGGCACGAGATAATGCTTCGCGTAGACGGGATAGGGCCGCCAGTTCCCGCTGGTATCGATGAAAATGGCAGCGTTGTAGTACGGATCGAGCGGGCTGCGCCAGGTGGAATCGGCCCACATGACGCCGGTGAAGATCGGGACGTGAGTCTCGCGCACAACGCTCGTTATGCGCGCGATCCAGTCCCGCCGGCGCCACAGAAAATCGGGAATCGCCGCTTCCGGCCAGATGATCAGCTTGGGCCGCGGAAACTCATCCGCGAGGCGCTTGGAGCCGTCGAGCAGCGTCCCGATCACGCTGTCGGCATGCGCGGGATCCCACTTTTCGTGAAACCCCTCGTTGGGCTGCACTAAGCCAACGACGCCGAGCTCGCGAATCGGCAGGGTCTTGATCCGCCAAGCGCCGTACCCCAACGCCACGAGCACCGTACCCACCACGATGGCGTACCCACGCACCACGTACCGCGCACCACGCACGTCGGTTGCGGCCTCGACGATAGCGACGTTGCACCACGCCAGCCACAGCGTCACGCCGCGGGCGCCGGCGATGTCCGCCCACTGCACGAGCACCGGTGCATCCGCGAGCGATGTACCGAGGCCGAGCCATGGAAAGCGAACGTCGCCGAGATGCCCGATGAGCCATTCCAACGCCGTCCAGGCGACGGGCAGGACGACCCACAGCGGCACGCCGGGGACAGCCAGACGAAGCCGGGTGACGAACCAGAACATGGTGGCGGTGAGCAATCCGAGGACGGCAATCGTCGCGAGATAACCGAGCGCAGACAGCGGCGTGAAATGCCAGAGTGCGACGACCATCCAGTACAGCACGAACGCGTTGCTGACAATGCCGTACCACCAGCCCCACCGAAACGCGGCGCGCGGATTCGATTCCGCCACGGCCTGTTGCACGAGCAGGATCGCGGGGATGATCGCAAAGAAGCTGAGTGGCGGAATGACGAACGGCGGATAGCTCAGGGTGAGCGCGATCGCTCCCAGGAGGACGAGCACCATCAGGCGACGGCGGCTCACAACAATATGTCGTGCCCTTCCTCGGACGACCGGTAGATCGCATCGAGCACGCGTTGCAGCGCCAGCTGATCCCGCGGCGGCGGTGCGTTCACGTCGCCCTTGATCACCGCCAGGAAGTACATCCACTCGGCGCGATACGACTGAATGAACTGGGTCTCGCGCCCGGTGGCGCCGGTCGGCGTGACGTCGACGGCCTGGCCGTGCTGCTCCTTGAAAATGCGCAGCGGCTGGATCATCGCCGACCCCTTCGCGCCGACGACGTCGAACCAGAAGCGCTCCCCCTCACCCAGGTGCCGCCAGCTCACATCGACCGTGATCGACACGCCATTCTCGCACACGATCAGCGCCGATCCCATGTCCTCGAGGGCGTCCTTCCCCGGCCGGGTCAGGTGCGCGGAGATGCGTTTGGGCGCCGGCCAGCCCGCGAGCCACATGCCCAGGTCGATGAGCGGCAGCCCCAGATCGAGCACTGCGCCGCCGCCCGCCTGCTCGCGCCGCAGCCGCCAGCTCAGCATCTGCCGGCTCGGCTGGAAGGTGTACCAGCCGCCGCGCACCGCCTGCAATCCGCCCAGATCGCCCCCGGCGAGAAACCCACGGACCGCCTGCACGTCGGAGCGAAAGCGATGGTTCATGCCCACCATCACCCGCTTCCCGTACTTGTCGCTCGCCGCCAGGGCACGCTCGACGCCCGCGACCGTCAGGGCGAGCGGCCGCTCGCAGAGCACATGCACGCCGGCGGTGAGCGCCGAGGTGACGTGGATCTCGTGGAGGTGGTTCGGCGTGCAGATCACGACGACGTCGACGTTGGCGTAGCGCAGCACCTCTTCGATGTCGTCGTAGGTGTCTTTCACCTCGAAGCGCGCGGCGAGCGCCTGGGCCTTCCCGACGTCGTTGTCGCAGATCGCCGCAACTTCGACACCGGGGAGCCGTCGCAATACCGGCAGATGCGCGACCTGCGCGATCGCACCGGCGCCGAGCACCCCGACGCGAATGGGGTCGTTCACTTCCTGCTCCCCGCTCCCTTCTCGCGGGTCCCGGGGAGTCGATACATGATCCCGGTCCGGAGACTCACGGTTTTCAGCCCGCTCGACAGCACCCCGCGCCCATCCACGGTGAAGCGCCAGGACGGAGCAAGATTGACCTCGACCCCCATCGTGCCGTTCAGGCCCGCCGTGATCACGTCGAGCGCATCTTCGACAAACGTGCCGTTGATCGCCGCGCCGCTCCCGTTGCGCACGTGGATGCTCACGCCGGTGCCGATGTACGTGGTCACGCCATGCCCCTGCGGCAAGACAAACTGGAAATCGACGTCGCCGATGATGTCGCTGAGCGAGATGCGGCCGAGATTGATGCTGTCGGGCGTGGATGGATTGACGATGCTGTCCAGCCGCCGCTCGAACCGCTCGCGCGCCTGCTGATCGAATTGCGAGTGGAAATACGACAGACCGAGGAGGAGGCGGACGCGCGGCGCGATGCGGCCATAGTCGACCCGCAGTCCCGCCACCGTCGCTCCCGTGAGGTCCGACGCCCCGAGGAGCCCCGCGTCGAACTGGAGCCCCGAGAAGCGGAGGTTGTCGTAAGAGAACTGGTTGAGGACGCCCTGGGCGGAAAGCTGGAATGTTGGAATGATGGAAAGAAAAAGCACGACCACACATTCCAACATTCCAACTTTCCAACGTTCCATCCTAGTAGATCCGTTCAATTTTCGTCCCCGGGAAGTACGTGGTTAGAATCGCGCGATAGTCCTGGCCCGCGCGCGCGCGGCCGATCGCTCCCCACTGACACATCCCCACCGCATGTCCCGCACCCGCGCCGGCGGCGACGAGGCGCGTGACTTCACCATTGGTCTTGGTCACCGTCAGCTGAAACGCGGCGCTCGAGAGCATGCGATCCGCGTCCGGGCGCAGCACCGAGCGGACGTCCGGCCCGGCAACCCGAATGTCGCCACGCTCGAACACGATGCGCAGCTCACCCACGCGCCCCGATCGCGTCGTCCGGCTCACCGTCACGTCCGTGATGCGCTGCAGCCCGTCGCCGGACAACGGCGTCACGGTGGGCAGCGTCCGCGACAATATAGCGCGCAGCTTCGAGGCGTCCCATTCTTCGCGCCACCGAAATCGCGGTGAGATGTCGCAGTAGTAATGGCCCCCTCCCCGGTCGTCGGACACCGGTCGCAGATAGGGACGCGTACGCGTCGTGGAGAACGCCTCTTCGACGCCCGCGGTGCTGAAGCCGCATGTCGAGTGGAAGTAGGCGTCGATCACGTCGCCGTCATACTCCAGCACCTGTCCCGCTGTTTTGCGGACGGCGTCCCAGACTTGATCGGTTTCCACCGCGACGCCGAGATAGACTTGATCGCGCGTATCGGCATAGGCGTCGAAGCCGAAGGCCTCCCAGCGACCGCGATTCTTGATGGCAAAGCTCCGGGACACGACGGCCTGCGCGAGCACGGCCGCCGTCTCGTCCGGCCGGCGTGCCCCGATTTCCGGCCCGACGACGCCGGCGATGTAGCTCTCGACGTTCACGCGATTCACGACCGTCACCCCGCCGCGACCCGACGTGATGTTGATGCGGCCGCGATAGCGGCGGCCGTTCGCGACCACGAAGCGGTTCTCCGTGACGTTCACGACGGCGATGCCGCGCAACGGCTCGGTCCGCGTGCTGTCGGGCTTCACCAGACGGAGACGCGAGGGATCCGCCGAATCGGGGAAGACGACCCAGCGGACGCCGGCCGGAATCGATCCCACCGGTGTGCCGCTTGTCGCGTCGCTGACGAACAGCTCGCCGCTCTCCGGTCCGCCGATCGACGCATTGGCCAGACCGACCGCGAGGCCAATCCGCAGCTCCGGCTCGCCGGCCGGCGGCTGGGGTGCGCCGCGTGGGGCCCGCGGGCACCCTGCCGTCGCGACGAGCGCGACGCTAGCGAGCGCGCGCTTCGCCCAACGCCGCATCGAGCTGCTCGATGGTGAAATCGATATCGGCCTCCGAATGCGCCGCCGAAACGAAGCCGGCCTCGAACGCGGACGGCGCCAGGAACACGCCGCGCGCGAGCGCCGCCTTGTGCCAGCGCGCAAACAGCGCTGTATCGGTCTGCTTGGCATCGGTGTAGTTGCGCACCGGGCCCGGCGTGAAATACAGACCCCACATGGATCCCGCGTGCCCCAGCGTGATCGCGACGCTGTGGCGCTGCGCGGCAGCCCGCAGGCCGGCGATCAGTCGTGCGGTCTTCACTTCGAGTGCCTCGTAGAAGCCTGGACGATCCGTCTCTCGCAGCGTGGCCAATCCCGCGGCCATCGCCACGGGATTGCCCGACAGCGTACCGGCCTGGTACACCGGTCCCTCCGGCGCTATCCGTTTCATCAGGTCGGCCCGTCCTCCGTACACGCCTACGGGAAACCCGCCGCCCACGATCTTGCCCAAGGTCGTCAGGTCGGGCCGCACGCCCAGCCGCTCTTGGGCGCCCCCCGCGGCCACGCGAAATCCGGTCATGACTTCGTCGAAGATCAACAGCGCCCCGTACTGGTCACACACCGCGCGCAGGGCGGGATGAAAGTCGGACTCGGGGCTGATGAATCCGGCATTGCCCACGTACGGCTCGACGATGACCGCGGCAATGCGTCCCGCGTGCTCACGAAAGAGGTCCGCGACCGACCGGGCATCGTTGAACGGCGCCGTCAGCGTGAGGCCGGCCAGTGCCGCGGGGACCCCCGGACTGTCGGGCAAACCCAGCGTGGCGACCCCGGAGCCCGCCTTCACGAGAAAGCCATCGGCGTGCCCGTGATAGCAGCCCTCGAACTTCACGATGAGCTCGCGGCCCGTGACCGCGCGGGCCAGCCGCACGCCGGCCATGGTCGCCTCGGTCCCGCTGTTCACGAAGCGCATCATCTCGAGACTCGGCATGCGCCGCCGCACCGCTTCGGCGAGCTCGACTTCCGCCTCGCACGGCGCGCCGTAGGACCAGCCGCGCGCCACGGCCTGTGCCACGGCGGCGAGCACTGCGGGATGCGCGTGGCCCAGGATCAGCGGCCCCCAGGAGCAGACGTAGTCCAGGTACTCGCGGCCGTCGACATCGGCGATGCTGGAGCCGTGGGCGTGCGCGACAAAAAATGGCGTCCCGCCGACTGCCCGGAACGCCCGCACGGGTGAATTAACGCCGCCGGGCAACACCCGTTTCGCCCGGTCGAAGAGCTCGCTCGATCGCGTCACGTCAGCGCGGCCGCCTGGAAATCGTAATCCTCGCTCGCCGTGATCCGCGCCCGCACGAAGCCTCCCGGTCTCGCCCATCCACTGTCCTGCAAATACGTGACGCCGTCGACATCATCTGCTTGCCATTTCACCCGTCCAACACCTGGTTGATCCACCAACACGTCGACTTCCCGTCCCACAAATCGCGCCAGCCGTTCAGCCGAGATGGCACGCTGTACCTCGACGATTTCTTCTAGACGATCTCGCTTGACGCCGTCTTCTACGTCGTCTTCGTATTGCATCGCCCGCGTCCCGTCCTGCGGCGAATAGGCAAACGCGCCCATGCGGTCGAACTGCGCCTCTTCCAGAAACGCGAGCAGGGCGCGGAAATCCTCGTCCGTCTCGCCGGGGAAGCCCACCAGGCATGTCGTCCGAATCGCGAGATCGGGAATGGCGCCGCGCAGCCACGCGAGCTTCTCCCGCAGCGTGCGCAGGCGCTCGGGGCGACGCATCCGCTCCAGCATGCGATCGGTGGCGTGCTGGATCGGCATGTCGATGTACGGCACGATCCTCGGGTTCCGCGCCATCAGCTGAACCAAACGCTCGTTGATCCCCGCCGAGTAGACGTACAGCAACCGAAACCACGGGACGGTCGTCTCGCGCAGCAGCGCCTCGAGCAGATCGGGCAGTTTCGGGCTCCCGACTCCTAGATCCCGGCCCCAGTGACCGAGATCCTGCGCGACGAGGTTGATCTCCTTCGCCCCCTCCGCCTCGAGCTGCTGCGCTTCGCGCACCAGGCGCGTCAGCGGCTCGGAACGGTGCTTGCCGCGCATCAGGGGAATGGCGCAGAAGGCGCACGTGTGGTCGCAGCCTTCGGAGATCTTGAGGTAGCGCACATGCGGCTGGTCGCCGAGGAACTGCCGCACGCCGGGATGCTCGGCGACCGGATCGGCGATCAGTCCCCGTTCTGCAAGCGCCGGAACGAGGTGGTGTAGTTCGGAGAACCCGAGAAACAAATCCACTTCGGGAATCTCAGTTTGCAGCTCATGCTTGTATCGCTGCACGAGACAACCGACCGCCACGACCGCCTTGACCGCCGCAGTGGTCTTGAGTTTTGCCGCGCCCAAAATCGCGTCGATCGATTCCTGCTTCGCGGCGTCGATGAACCCGCAGGTGTTCACGAGAATCACGTCGGCTGCGGGTAGCTCGGATGTGACGACGGCGCCGTGCCCGACCAGCTCGCCCACGAGCCGCTCCGAGTCCACCGTCGCCTTGTCGCAGCCGAGCGAGATGACGCCGAGCTTCATCCGCGGTAGTTCCCGAACCGGAGCTCGATGCCGAAATCCTGCGCGCGCAGGAAGGCGATGACTTCCTGGAGCTCGTCCTTGGAGGGGGCCGACACCCGGATCTCTTCGCCCTGAATCGATCCTTGAGCTTTTTTGAACTTTTTGTCCTTGATCGCCTTCACGATCGCCTTCGCTTTTTCCTGCGGGATCCCCTGCGTGAGCTTGATCTCGCGCCGCACGGTGTCGTTCGCCGCCGGGGTGATCACGCCGAGCTCCATGTTTTTCACCGGCACGCCGCGCTTGATCATCTTCGACTGCAGCACGTCGAACAGCGCTTTCATCTTGAAGTCGTCGTCGGCGATCAACGTCAGCGTCGCCTTGGCACGATCAAACGCGATCGACGCCTTCGAGCCTTTGAAGTCGTAGCGCTGGATGATCTCTTTCTGGGCTTGATTGACGGCGTTGTCGACCTCTTGGAGGTCGGCACCGGTGGAAACGTCAAACGATGCGGTGGAGGCCATAGGGCGGGTAATCTACCCGCCCCGACCCTAGGACAGGAAGCTTTCCAGCGCGCGAGCTCTGGAGACGTGACGGAGCCTCGCCAGCGCCTTCTCCTTGAGCTGCCGGACCCGCTCGCGCGTGATGCCGAGCTGCGAGCCGATTTCCTCGAGCGTCATCGGCTCCTGCCCCTCGAGCCCGAAGTAGAGCCGCAGAATGCGGGCCTCGCGCTCCTTCAGCGTCGCCAGCACCGACTCGATCGATTCGGTGAGGGCGTGCTCGAAGATCTCGTCGTCGGGACCCGGATTCGTCGTGTCGGGCAAGTAGTCGAGTAATTTGTTGTCTTCGCCGGGCGTGAGCGGAGCGTCGAGCGAGAGGTGCGCCTGCGAGATCGACAACGTCTTGGCGACTTCTTCCTCGGAGATGTCCATCCCCTCGGCGATCTCTTCGACCGTCGGCTCGCGCCCCAGCTCCTGGAGCAGCGACGCCGAGCGCTTGCCGATCCGGTGCAGCGTGCCCGCGCGATTCAGCGGCACGCGCACGATGCGCGACTGCTCGGCGAGCGCCTGGAGGATCGCCTGGCGAATCCACCAGACCGCGTACGAAATGAACTTGATGCCTTTGGTTTCGTCGAACTTGTGGGCGGCGCGGATCAGGCCGAGGTTGCCCTCGTTGATCAGGTCGGAAAGCGAGACGCCCTGATTCTGATATTTCTTGGCGACCGACACGACGAACCGCAGGTTGGAGCGGACGAGCTTGTCCAGCGCCTCCGGATCCTGTTGCTTGATCCGCTGCGCGAGCGTGACTTCTTCCTCGCGCGTAATCAGCGGGTACTGGCTGATTTCCCGCAAATACTGATCCAGAGATCCCTCGTCAAATGATGCGCGCTTCGCCGTATTCAGCTGCATGGGGTGGTCACTCCTCTCGAGGAAGCTACCACTCTAGTGAATCAGCGAACCGAGCCGGCTCCACCGAATGTCGGTCAGCCAGGGGAGCGCGTCGCGCGTTCCCCGGTCATAGCTGAAATAGACGACGAGCGGGCGACCCTTCACCGCGCTCACGTCGACAAACCCCCAGTAGCGCGAATCGGCCGAGTTGTCCCGGTTGTCGCCGAGGACGAAATACTTGTCCATCGGGACCCGCAGCGGGCCCCAGGTATCGCGCGTCGGGTGATAGCGGCGACGCTGTTCCGTATCGCGCCGCACCAGATACTCGCGCTGCCAGTTGAACTCGGGATCGAATCCGTCGTGCAGGGGATCGACGCGCTGCACGTACGGCTCCTCCAGCGTGCGGCCGTTCACGTACACCTGCCCCAGCCGCATTTCGACGACGTCGCCCGGCACGCCGATCACGCGCTTCACATAGCTCAGCGTCGGGTCCTTCGGATAGGCGAAGACGATCACGTCGCCGCGGCGCGGCGTATTGAAGCCGGGCAGCCGGGCGTTGGTGCCGGGTATCTGCGCGCCGTACACGGCTTTGTTCACGAACAAGAAATCCCCCGCCAGCAGCGTGCGTTCCATACTGCCCGAGGGGATTTGAAATGCTTCGAGAAGGAAAGTGCGGATGATGAGAAACAGCACGAGCGCCATACCGAGCGAGCGCATCCAACTGTCGAACCAGCGCGACAATACGGAACGTCGCGATGATGGAGGCGACGGGAGCCGCGGGGTGTCAACGCCGTTTCCAGCGGGTGGGGCTCCCAAGTCAAGCATGTGACTTATCTTAGCAATGGGGCCCGCACGGCGCAACGGTGACACCCCATCCGCGGGGCCCAGCCCATTGCCGCACTCTGACTCGGAATTCAGAAACGGGGTCCGGGTGACGCACCCGGGCGGCGAGACACCCCACCCGACCTTCTCGCTCGATGCGAAACCATGTGACCGTCGTCTCCGGCAGCGCGTCGAGCGCGTCACGTTCGAGGATCGCCCCGCCCGTCGCGAGCACCACAACCACCGACTCGTACGGCATGCCCTGACGCTAGCCGTCCGCTGGTGATCGCCGTCACCATTCTGTCGCGGGTTGGGGCTCAATAACGCGGCAGCGTCGGATCGACCTCCGCCTGCCAGCGCAGGATCCCGCCCGACAAATTCGCAACGCGGGCGAAGCCTGCATCGGCAAGATGCGACGCGGCCGCCCGGCTGCGACTGCCGCCCTTACAGTACACGACAACCTCCCGATTCCGATCGAGCGTCTCGACCACGTCGGGGAGCGTCGCCAGCGGTACGAGCCGCGCGCCGGGAATCCGCGCGATGTCCCATTCGAATTGTTCGCGCACATCGATCAGCTGCAGATCCTCCTCACGCGCCAGCCGGCTCTGGAGCTCGCGCGGCGTGACCTCGACGAACCCTCCGACCGCCCGGGGCTCCGCCTCCGCCGCTCGCACGCCGCAGAATTGCTCGTAATCGATGAGCGTCTGGATCTCATGCGTCCCGCACGCGGGGCACGTTGGGTCCTTCCGAACGTTGACCGTGCGGAACTGCATGCCGAGCGTGTCGATGAGCAGCAGACGGCCCGCGA
>WNGL01003273.1_pt1 | contig 19477 bp, 19 predicted proteins | sample 5400591 | NCBI WGS metagenome assembly WNGL01 (sample SAMN13153377, study PRJNA577476) | soil metagenome | isolation source: 80 cm soil or saprolite under Garry oak tree replicate 1 | place: USA:California | collected 2016-06-15 | reverse complement strand
TTACCTTGCCCCTGGTGAATCGCAACTACACGCAGATTCTTGGTCTGACAAGTGGAACCAACACCGATGTGGTGGATGCGACGCAACTGGGAGCCGGAAGCCAGGAGATCCGCGCCAATGGCGCGCGTAGCGGTGACAACAATTTCATGCTGAACGGCGTGGATGCGAACAGCTACGGCGCCAACATGACTGAGGCCACTTCTCCCAGTGGTGGTGGCCTGGCGATTCCCGCGCCCGACACCATTCAGGAATTCAAGGTTCAGAATTCGCTCTACGATGCTCAATATGGCCGAGGCGGCGGCGCCAACGTCATCGTAGAGACCAAGTCGGGTACCGCCCAACTTCATGGGAACGCCTACTACTTTGGCCGCAACGAGGCCTTGAACGCGAACAATTTCTTTGCGAACGCAACCGGAGTAGCTAGAGGAGAATTTCGCCGCCAGCAGCCCGGTGGCACGCTGGGCGGGCCCGTGCCCTGGTCCAGGAAGCGAGCCTTCTTTTTCGTTTCTTATCAAGCGACACGCGACGTGAATGCAGCCTCGCTCGCCAGCAGTGTGCGATCCCTAAGTCTACCGCCCATACCAACGCTCCGAACGCCGGCCGCTCTCGGAGCGGTGTTCGCTGGTCAAACAGGATTGTTCGGAGGGGTAAAGATCGCACCCGATGGATCGAACATCAATCCGGTAGCTCTCAATCTGCTGAACGCCAGAAACCCCGATGGATCGTTTGTGATCCCGAGTCCGCAGACTGCGGGTGGTGGCGTCAATTACACGGCGGTCTTGCCCGGACACTACGATGAAGACCAGTTCAACACGAATCTGGATGTAAGCCTGACGAGGGCCGATCAGTTATCGACGAAATTCTTCTTCGCGAACACGAATCAAAACGCGCCGTTCTCAGGGGCCTCCGTCCCCGGATTCCCGGCGCTTCATGACTTCAATAACCGGAATTTGGCCGTTGCACACACGCACATCTTCTCCTCGCGGGCCGTCAATCAATTCCGCTTCGGCTTCTCTCGCATCACCGGTCGAGGCTTCACCCCGGAACCGCTGACGACTCAGTCGGTGGGAATCAGCCGTGTCGGCGACACGCAGGAGAGAAGCCTGCCACAGATGCAGGTACTGGGCGCGTTCTCGCTTGGCAACGTGCCGAACGATAAAGCCGCGACGGCGAACAACAATTTCTATTTCTCGGACACGCTCTCTTTGTCCCGCGGGAAGCACAATCTCCGGTTGGGAGCGGAGATTTTCCGTAATCAATTCAATTCAAGGCCGGATTACACGGACGGACAGCTCATCTTCCTTTCCTTTCCCGATTTTCTGCTCGGTTTGCCTGCAGGACCGGTGAATGCAGGTGGCAATGGCACTTCACTTTCCAACGTGTTCGGCACAATAGTTAGCGCAGCGGTTCCCGATATGGGACTGCGCTCAACCGCGGCTCATTTTTTTGTGGTTGATGATTACAAGATCATGCCCGCTCTCACCCTCAATCTAGGATTTCGACTGGAGGTCAATGGACAGCAAAGCGAGGCCCATGGGCGCATGACCAATTTCTACCCGGAGTTCTATGTTCCGCCTCCGCCGGGTGGATTCACAAATCCTGTGACCTCCGGATTCGTCTTGGCGGACAATTACGGCGGCCCTGCCCCGGCAGGCTTTCCGCGCAAGAATTCGACCCTCGTCAACGACCCGGTTCAACTGCATCCCGAGCCGCGTCTAGGCTTTTCTTGGCGGCCCTTCCCATCGCGCGATCTCGTCATCAGGGGAGGCTACGGCATCTACGCCAATCGCATCTACTTCTTTTCATACGGCGCAGATCTGGCCTCCAGTCCGCCATTCAGCATCTCGAAGGACTTGATCGGGGGTGCAAATGCCGCAGCCAGCCTGCAATTCCCGTTCCCGGTACTCCCCCCGGCGTCCTCCTTCCCCAACTTCGCCGGTACGATGCTGCCCGGTCCCCCATACACGGGGACGCATAACCCTTCTGCCGCACTAATCGTTGATCCTGCTTTCAGAGAAGCGACCGTTCAGCAATATGGTCTGGAGGTTCAGTGGCAGTACAAGAGTTACCTATTCTCGCTCGCCTACGCTGGCGCTAAAAGCACACACCTTCCCATATCAAGAAGCAATAATCAGTCTCTTCTAGCCAGTCCCGCCAATCCTGTGAATGGGTTGTCCACCAACTCGGCCGCCAATGCGGTGGAACGAGTCCCCTTTCTCGGGCTCGAGCCGATTGCCTTTAGGCTCGAGAGCAGCGGAAGCTCCAACTACAACTCTCTGCAAGCAACCATTAACAAGCGATTGAGCCATGGCCTTCAGATCCTGGCGGCTTATACCTTCTCCAAATCGATTGATACTGCGGGCGACAGCCTTGGCTCTGCGGCTTTCGGCTTTTACGGCACTCCGATCTTTGGCCAGCAGGTGTTCAATGATCAGCACAACCTCGCTGCTCAGCGAGGTCCTTCAGATTTCGATCGCACGCACCGCTTCGTGCTTAGCTACACGTGGAATCTACCCCAACCGGTGAACCGCAACCGACTCTTATCCGGGTGGGCTTTCTCCGGTGTCGTGACGCTCCAATCCGGACTCCCTTTCAGTATTTTAGACAGCGCCGCCGGCACACTCTTCGGGCCGGCAACTACCTTCACCACAGGTAACCTTGCACCTGGGGCGACGCTGAAGGATGCGATTCAGAGCGGTAATGTGAGCAGGCGCGTCAATCAGTTCTTCAACACCAGCGCGTTTGTTCCGGCGATGCTTATACACGCGGGAGGTTTGATCGATGGCCAGTTTCCAGTTGCCGGCGACGGGACGATCTTTGGAAGTTTAGGAAGGAACATCCTTAGAGGGCCGGACCAGCACAACTTCGACATGGCTCTCATCAAGCGCAACAAACTCACAGAGAAGGTCGGGATCGTCTTCCGCTGGGAGGTTTTCAACGTTCTTAATCACCCGAACTTTGCAAATCCCGCGAGCGATGTCTCGAGTCCGAGCACTTTCGGAAAGATCAGCTCCATGAGTGTGAATCCTCGCATCATGCAATACGGGTTGAAGCTGGAGTTTTGATGGTGTGCTCTGGGCTTCACGGGGCGCATCATGCACCTGCCGCGGCGACTGGCCAGACCGGTTTCTCTCGATCCCATTCACCGCCTACTGCTGACGTCGACCAAAGAAGACCCGACATTGTGAGAATAGTATTGATCTGCAGAAGTAGACTGGACTTTTGCAAACATCGGCCCCTGCTCCGCTGGAATCGTGTCGATCGACGACGCGTCCTGAGCTTTGAGGACAATCGTGGTGGAACTCTCACAATACGTCCTTGAAGCTCTCCGCAAGGAAAAGGAGTTCGTCCTGTCCCGGGGCGAGCACTCGAACCAGCCCGGTTCACCAGCAGTTCTCCTGCTGGCTCCTGCCTCGATGCAGCCAGCTCTGGAGACCCTAAAAAGATCGGTCGTATGTGCTCTCCCGGATGATTGCTCAAGTCTGAGAGCGGCTTATGGTTGACATCACGAAAATCGACGCTTTTGTTCAAAGTTCTCCGCACCCGACATGGCTGGCAACGAGTCAGGGCGATTGTATATATGCAACCCGGCGCTGGAGCGCCTCACCGGTCTTAAGTCAGATCAGATCAACCAAGTTGACTGGCGTAGTTTCGTTCTGCAGGAGGATCGAGCCGCCGCCACGGCTTCCTGGCAAAGATCTCTCGCAACCGGGACTCCCTACTGCACGCGGGTCCGCATGCGAGGATATGATGGCGTCGCTACTACGGTTGAATTGATCGCTTTCGGGCACAAAGCTGGTGAGGGGGACGGATGTGAAACAGAGATCTTCTCGGTCGACGAGAGTTGGCTCTCGCGGGCTTCGTCTTCTCATCATCAAGCACTTATTCCGACGCTGTTGAAGAAGCCCGTACTTGAGGAAAAAGAGAGCATCGAGGCCGCCTTGGCTGAAACCAGGGGGCGAGTGTCCGGACCGACGGGTGCGGCAGCTAAGCTGGGCATCCCATCAACTACTCTGGAATCGAAGATCAAGTCCCTTAAGATCAACAAACATGTTTTCAAGGCTAGCTAGATAGCTTCCTTCGTAAGCTCACGAGTTCAGGACACCTCTACGCCAAGCCATATTCACGATCTGGTGTGTGATGCGTGTCCAACCCACAATTCGTAAAGACTGCGCGATACCACGGTGCCAACTCAGAGCTACTGTGCCGTGCTAGCAAGCGACTTACGCGACGTCCAACGAAGTATGCACCTACTGCGACGCCAATCTTTTGGCCATTGCTAGGCTGCTAGCGCTACCGATCCGGTCATCTGCGTTCGATCAAGCCTCCCAAACTGCGTGACTACCTTTCCCCTCAATTGGTTCAGAACAAGCGGCGCAGTGATTCACGCGTGGCATTGCACTTGCAACTTATTCAACCAGAGCGTCGTTGCAGAGGCAAATATGTTCGGATTTGGAAAAGAACGAAGTGCAGACTCGAATGCCCGCTACGCCAGCCGCGCTGATTATTGCCGAATCTTTCAAGAAGACATGCGCCCTTTGTACCTGCTCTCTTTTCTGCTAACGGCTAATCACGCAAGAGCCGAGCAATGTTATGTCGAAGGTATTGAAAACGCGGTAAAAGGGTTTCCTGTGTTCAAGGAGTGGGCCCGTTCCTGGAGTAGACGAAGTGTTATCCAAAACGCCATTCGATTGGTTTTCTCTGAATCCGTTCAAGGCGTAGTTCAAGATGCATGGCATGAGTCACAGCTTGAATCGCGTGTTTCTTCGATCGATAGCGTGGCTCGACTGCCACAGCTAGATCGGTTTGTGCTCGTTATGTCGGTGTTAGAGCGCTATTCCGACCGTGAATGCTCACTCCTGCTGAACTGCACGGTCCGGGACGTCATAGATGCCCGGTTGCGGGCCTTACGAACACTAGCGGGCCTTGACTCCGTGTTGACGGATGCCGTAGAGCAACAATCGGAACCGCAAACTGTCTGGAGGCAAACGCGTATACGCACTTTGCACTCGTGAAGCCCAGAAAAAGCGTCCGTTGAATACCACGGTGGCGGATTTCGCAGTTCATCGCATTCATCACGTTCGGTTTCATGTTCCTCACCTTCTTTCCTGCTTACTTCTTTATCTGCAGCCAAGGTGAGTCGCCGCGCTCGAGTAAGGCTGCCTACAATTTCGCAATCTGCTGATTGGAAACGTCTCCGACATTGGCACCTCCACGCAAACGTTGGTGCCGCGAACAAACCTTCACCGGAACTGATCCGCTTTGCCTGGCTTCTGCCCCCTGACTTCTTGTTTGTTGCGATTCAATCTACTCGATCTAACTTGCGACAAGCACCTGGATTTCGGGCTTCCCGTTCAATGTTTCGTACTAGGGCCAAGCTGGCGGGCCACTGCCAACAACCTGGCAAGCGGTAACCCGCTAGCACTCACTCTGATGGCACGAGTGTGCAGATTGTGTTTTGTTCTCCTCTATGTATCTCAGCCTCAAGTGTTTCCAGTACCGCAAAAGCTTCGGCATTAATGGCATCCGCCGTGCATAAACCCTGTCAACTGGGCAGCCGAACGCGCAAGCGGCCTGGCTCAATCGGAACCAAGGGGAAGGAGAACTGAATTGGTAACAGCAAAGATTCCACCCGAACCACCAACGCCATTACCCAAAAGACCTTTTGTACAACCGAAGCAACTGCCAGAGCCGAACAGTGACTTTTACGAACTCGCGGAGACCTTGCCCGCCGACGAACTGGCGGTTGTGAAGCAGGTACGCGCCTTTATGGAGACCAAGGTTGCACCCATCATCACGAAGTACTGGGTCGATGATGCCTTTCCGTTCGAACTGTTGCCGGCGATCAAGGAGCTCAACATCGGCGGTGTTGCAATGAACGGCTACGGCTGCAGAGGCGGAAGCGCACTCTTGTTTGGGCTGATCGCAATGGAGATGGCGCGCTTCGATGCATCGATCGCGACGTTCTTCGGTGTCCACAATGGCCTGGCGATGGGGTCCATCTATCTTGGCGGATCGGAAGAGCAAAAACAGAAGTGGCTTCCGCCGATGGCGCGCTGGGAGAAGATCGGCTGCTTCGGCCTCACCGAACCTCTGGTTGGCTCGGGAGCATCCGGGGGCCTGACGACGACGGCGAAGCGGGAGGGCGACACCTGGATTCTCAACGGTCAGAAGAAGTGGATCGGCAACTCTCCGTGGTGCGACATCTCGGTCATTTGGGCGCGCGACGTCGACGACAATCAAGTCAAGGCCTTCATCGTGGAGAACAAGACCACCGAAGGTTTCAGCGTGGAGAAGATTCAGAACAAGATCGCGCTCAAGGTGGTCCAGAATGGCTTGATCACGCTGGACAATTGCCGGGTGCCGGAAGAGAACCGCCTGCAGGGAGACAAATCATTTCGCGACACCGCCCGTGTATTGAAGATGACGCGCTACCTGGTTGGGTGGGAGGCTACGGGATGTGCGATGGGCGCCTACGAGAACGCACTCAAGTACTGCCAGGAGCGTTTGCAGTTCGGCAAGCCGATCGGCTCGTTCCAACTCGTGCAGGACCTGCTCGCCAAAATGCTCGCCAATATCACTGCTTCGCAGTGCCTGATAGTCCGAATGGCACAACTGCAGGCTGAAGGCAAACTCACAGACGCCCACGCGGCGCTCGCCAAGGCGTTCACTACGGCCAAGTGCCGCGAGACAGTCGCGTGGGCCCGTGAACTGTTGGGCGGCAACGGAATTGCAGCCGACTACAACGTGGGACGCTTCTTCGCCGATTCCGAAGCACTTTATTCCTATGAAGGCACATACCAGATGCAGAACCTGATCCTCGGCAAAGCCATCACCGGGTTCAGTGCCTTCCTGTAGTCAGGCGCCTTGAAGTAGGGGCGGAATTGTCTATGAAAGTCTCGGTAAGCAAGGTGGATTGAACCTCCAAATCGGAAGAATGCGAAAGGAACGAATGAATGCCAATGCCCTCCACTAATTCAAGATCAAAGGCCACAAGGCTCGCCACAAAACTCAGCTCGGGCCGTCTCTTCTTTCTGGATCTGAGTGACGGCCGAGTGCTGTCCGTCAACCCCGACGGCTCAGATTTGAAAACCATTGTTAGTGAGGGTCGACAACTTCCGGACGGGATAGTTGTGGACGGCGCGGCCGGGCACATTTATTGGACCAATATGGGTAACCCGAGCGTGAACAATGGTTCCATCGATCGCGCCGACCTCGACGGGCGGAATATCACCAACATTATTCCGGCCGGTGGCACCTTCACTCCCAAGCAGCTCCAGCTAGATAAGAAGAACGGCAAGCTCTACTGGTCGGATCGCGAGGGTATGCGAGTCATGCAATCGAATCTGGATGGGTCGCGCATCGAAACACTTGTTGAAACAGGCCATGGTGACTCTGACCGGCGTGACGCTAGAAATTGGTGCGTCGGTATAGCCCTCGACGTGGAAGGCGGCAAACTCTACTGGACGCAGAAAGGGAATGACAAGGCTGGCCAAGGCCGCATCTTCCGCGCCAATCTGGAAATCCCCAAAGGTCAGACTCCTGCGACCCGCAAAGACATTGAAGTTCTTTTTGACGGGTTGCCGGAACCAATTGATCTCGATCTCGATCTTGTGAACCGGATGATGTACTGGACCGATCGAGGTGACCCGCCCCGCGGCAATACCGTTAACCGCGCTCCTATGGATACAGCGCCCGGCAAGCGCAAGGACCCGGAAATCGTTTTTAACCACCTCATGGAAGGGATCGGTTTGTCGCTCGATCTTAAGGGTGGGCGCATGTTCTTAACCGATCTGGGGGGTTCCGTTTACAGCGCGAACCTCGATGGATCAAACCGAAAAACGCTGCTCATTGCCCAAGGCAACCTATCTGGAATCGCGTATGCAGAGCTTCCTGCAGTGGAGCAAGTGATCGGTCGCGCTAGCTGAAAGGAGAGAGTAATGGGTTCTGTAGCTTCCACTCTGAAACTTGAGAACGTTCTTTATGAGAAAAAGGGGCCGATTGCATACGTGGCGCTCAACCGTCCCAAAGTGCTGAACGCCCTCAACAACGTGACGATTGCCGAGTTAAAGGCGGCATTCGAGGACGCTCGTGATGATTCGACTGTGCGCGGCGTGATTTTGACCGGCGCAGGTGACAAGGCGTTTGCCGCCGGCGCCGATGTGCGTGAAGTGATAAACGACACCGCAATCGAAGCCGAAGAGCATACCCGCTTCGGACAAGCCGTTACGAGCCTGATCGAAAATCTCGGTAAGCCCGTCATAGCGGCGGTCAATGGCTTTGCACTTGGCGGCGGGTGTGAGTTGGCGATGGCTTGCACCATTCGCATCGCTGCGGAATCCGCGAAGTTTGGCCAACCGGAAGTGAAATTGGGAATCATGCCTGGCTACGGCGGCTCGCAGCGGCTCCCGCGCCTGGTGGGCAAGGGCAGGGCGCTGCAAATCATCCTGTCGGGAGATACCATCAACGCACAAGAAGCCTACCGCATCGGCCTAGTGAACGAAGTAGTTCCGAATGCCAATCTGATTGCGCGGGCCGAAGCCATCCTGACCCAGATCAACGCCAATGCTCCGGTGGGCGTGAGGTTTTCCATCGAGGCCGTCAATAAAGGGCTGGATACGAGCCTGGAGGAAGGTTTGCTCATCGAAGCTTCGCTATTCGCAGTCTGCGTCGCCACAGAGGACAAGAAGGAAGGCACATCCGCCTTTCTGGCCAAGCGTGCGCCGCAGTTCCAGGGGCGGTAGGGAGATCGCAATCCGCATTCAAAGGAGTGTTTATGGCGACCGATAATATCTTTTCCGGTTTGAAAGTTGTGGACCTGTCCAGCTTCATCGCTGGCCCGGGCGCGGCGACAATTCTGTCCGACTTCGGCGCGGACGTTATCAAAGTAGAGCCACCCCACGGAGAGATGTGGAGAAACGGGCAGAACATCCCGCCGCAGCCGCACTCGGAAGAGCCGTATCCCTTCCAATTGGCTAATCGAAACAAGCGTGGCGTTGCACTCGATATGAAAGCTGCGAGCGCGCAGCAGGTTCTCGAGCGGTTAGCCAAGTGGGCCGACGTGTTCATCGTCAACACACCGCATCCCGCGCGCAAGAAATTAAAGCTCGAATATGACGATGTCGCGCAATGGAATCCGCGTCTGATCTATGCGGATCTCACTGGCTTTGGCGAGAAAGGTCCGGACGCCGCTCTTCCGGGATTCGATCTCACGGCCTACTGGGCGCGAAGCGGTTTGTTATTTATGACGCGCGATGCTGGAGAACCGCCGACCTGGCCTGTGGCAGGTAGCGGTGACAATGCGACTGCGGTCTGCATTTATTCCGCGATTGTGACCGCACTTTATCGTCGCGAACGCACGGGCAAAGGATCCTACGTCACGACTTCGCTCCTCGCTTCAGGTGTCTGGTCGGCCAGCGTCTTTATCCAGGCCGCTCTATGCGGTGCCAGTTTCTATGGGCTGCATGATCGGGCACATCCAGCAAATGCAGCTTTGAATACGTATCGCTCTTCCGATGGCACCTGGTTCGTTCTGGTAGCTACTCCGGACAAGATACCCGCGGTTCTGAAAGCAATGGGTCGCGAGGATATCCTAACGGATCCGCGATTCTCAGACCCCGCCAAGCTAGCGCAGAACCGGCCGCAACTGACGGCAATGCTCGATGAGATCTTTGGTTCGCAGCCAATGTCGCATTGGTATGAAGTCTTCAACGACGTTCGCGTCCCTTTCGGCGCCGTGCGCGAGCCACAGGAAGTCATTAATGATCCTCAATTGCGAGTGAATGACATTGTCGTTCCGCTCGAAGGGGCCGGCGAGAAACTGACCTCGACCATCAGCAGTCCTATTCAAGTGCATGGCGTGACGAAAACACCGGCGCGACGAGCTCCGCGTGTTGGTGAGCATAACGAAGAAGTGCTGAAGGAGCTTGGTTTCACGAGCAACGAAATCGAAGGCCTGCGGGCGAGCAACACTATCCCGCCGCTGGAACAACCATCAGTCGCGGCGGACTGAAGCAAATTGAGGAGCAAATGACCGTGCCACGAATCATCATTGTCGGTGGGGGCTTTGGCGGGTTGGCTGCCGCGAAGGCTCTCAAGAAGACACCTGCGCAGGTGATCTTGATTGACCGAACTAACCACCACCTGTTTCAACCATTGCTCTACCAGGTGGCGACCTCGGTGCTCACGCCCAGCCAGATTGGATGGCCAATCCGTGAGATTTTTCGGAAACAGAGGAACACCACAGTGATTTTGGGAGAAGTCACAGGTGTGGATAAGGAACAGAAGTACGTCTATGTCAGCAACGCAGACCGCAAGGGGACACCCGTTGCATACGATTATCTGATCCTGGCCACGGGCGCTACTCACAGTTACTTTGGCCACAACGAATTTGCAAAGTATGCGCCGGGGTTGAAGAGCCTAGCGGATGCCGTGGCAACCCGAAACAAGATATTGCAGGCATTCGAACAAGCTGAGGCTGAAGAAGATCCGAGCCGCCACCGGGAGCTGCTGACTTTCGTTCTGGTGGGGGCAGGTCCAACTGGCGTAGAGATGGCCGGCGCTCTCGCGGTGCTCGTCCGGACCACACTGAAATCAGAGTTCCGGCGGATCGATCCGACCTCGGCACGGATCGTGCTCGTCGATACGGCACCAAGGGTTCTGTCCCCGTTTTCTGAGAAGCTTTCCAACGCGGCCAAGCAACGGTTAGAGAAATTGGGCGTCGAAGTACGACTCGGACACAGCGTCGATCAAATCGACGCCAACGGTGTCGTGGTCGCGGGCGAGCGCATCGCAAGCAAAACCGTCATTTGGACTGCAGGAGTGGCTCCGTCGCCGGCCAGCAAGTGGTTGAACGCAGAGACAGACCGCGCCGGGCGAGTGCGGGTTCAAAAGGATCTCACCGTGCCCGGCCATCCTGAGATCTTAGTGGTCGGCGATACTGCATCCTTCGACCAAAATGGCAAGCCCCTGCCAGGTGTCGCGCAGGTAGCAATGCAGCAAGGGCGTTATGCAGCGAAGCTCATTCACAGCCGCATCACAGGCAGTCCGCCACCGGGTCCATTTAGCTATTTTGATAAAGGCACCATGGCGGTAGTCGGCAAGGGTTTTGCGGTGCTGCAAAGCGGAAAGGTCCAGGTGAGCGGCTTCGGGGCGTGGCTTACCTGGGCCGCTGTACACCTGCAGTTCCTGGCGACATCGAGCCTCCGCTTGAGCGTCTTCCTGCAATGGGTTTGGACCTACGTGACAGGGAAGAGGGGTTCCCAGATCATAGTCAACCATCATGCATCGGATTCGATGAAGGCAGAGGAAGCCACGACCGTCAACCCGGCAGCGTGATCAACTAACTTCGAGCAAACATAACCGAGACAGAATGGAAGGGAAACTACTAAGAGAGGATCAAATGCCAACGAAAGAGATTCGGAACGTAGCTATTGTAGGCACAGGAGTGATTGGCGCGAGTTGGGCCGCACTCTATCTAGCGCGCGGACTCAACGTCATTGCGACAGATCCGGCGCCCAATGCGGAATCGAACCTGCGCCGATACATTGATGCTGCCTGGAAGGACCTGGCTGTAATCGGACTTTCACCCAATGCATCACGCGAGCACCTGAAGTTTACTCTCGATATGCCACAGGCTCTTTCGGACGCCGACTTTGTACAGGAAAACGGACCCGAACGCCAAGAGTTCAAAATCAAGCTCTTCGCAGATATGGACGCGGCAACCCCGTCCGATGCGATCATTGCATCGAGCTCATCCGGGTTGACCATGAGCGCGATGCAGTCTGCGTGTAAGCATCCCGAACGCTGCGTGACTGGCCACCCGTTCAATCCGCCCCATGTGGTTCCTTTGGTTGAGGTCGTAGCAGGCGCAAAAACATCACCGGAAACCGTCCAACGGGCGATCGCGTTTTATGCCTCTATCGGAAAAAAACCGATCCATGTACGGAAAGAAGTTGTTGGCCACGTCGCGAATCGCCTCCAAGCCGCGCTGTATAGGGAGATCGTTTACCTCATTGAGCAGGGCGTGTTGGATGTCGCTGATTCTGATGCCGCTGTTTGCTGGGGACCTGGACTGCGTTGGGGAGTAATGGGGCCCAATCTGCTGTTTCATCTGGGCGGCGGGCAGGGCGGAATTCAGCATTTTATGGAGCATCTCGCCGGCCCAGTTGAGACTTGGTGGAAAGACCTCGGGACAATCACCGACTTCAGTCCACAGGTCAAGCAAACGATTATCAACGGGGTACTGAAGGAGGCTGGCAAGCGTTCGATCGAAGAGTTAGAGCGCGAACGTGACGCCATGCTGCTGGAATTGCTCGCCACTCGCGCAAAGGAAGAAAAAGCTTCGCAAGCAGCATAGCACGCGGTGTTCCGGGGTCAGCAAAGGGCGTGCATGATTCCGCATGCCCTTGTCTTACTTCTAAGAAGAGAGGTACACAATGAGCGACATCATCACTGAGCGCACTGCAAGTATCCTGCGGATTGAATTGAATCGTCCAACAAAGAAAAATGCGATGACAGGGAGCATGTACTTGACTATGGCGGACCTGCTCAACAGCGCAGCAAAGGACAACCAGATAGGCGCCATTCTCTGGCACGGTGCAGGAGATTCGTTCTGCGCGGGCAACGACATTGAAGACTTCGTGAAGAACCCTCCCGGGCCTGGCGAGAGCCCGCAGGCTCGCTTAATGGATGCGCTGCTTAATTTTGATAAGCCGATAGTCGCAGCGGTACACGGCATGGTGATCGGAGGCGGAACCACTATGCTGACGCACTGCGATTTCGTGTACGCCGGCGAGAGTGCGAGGTTTCAAATGCCCTTCATCAATCTCGGCCTTGTGCCGGAATTCGGATCCACCTGCTCGGTACCAGCGAGCATCGGATACGTTCGCGCAGCCGAGTTGATGATGTTAGGACAACCTTTCGACGCCCCACGGGCCGAGGAGTTGGGATTCGTGACCCGGGTAATACCGGACGAGACGCTGCTCACAACAGCGACTCAAACAGCACAGAAGTTGGCACAAAAACCGGCTAGCGCGCTCCAGGCCTGCAAGAGGCTGATGAGGTGGTCTATACGCCAGCAGGTCGAAGATGCGATGAGAGCTGAGAACGATGAGTTCGCCTCGCGAGTACGCTCGGCAGACGCCAGAGAAGCGATGAGGGCATTCCTTGAGAAGCGTCCGCCAGACTTCACCAGAACAAAGAAGACGATAAGTGGCGAGAAGGTGTCTTGACCAACAGCCAAGCCGAAATGGCTCTGCTACTGTCAGATCAACGTTATCAGCTGCGTCTTCGAAAGCTGCACAGCAATCCCGACGCCTGCAAAGGCAGGGTACTTTCTCGGCACTTAAAGCTGGAGCAAACAGATGATCTATATTCATTCGCTTGGCCGGGCTTCCCGATACTATGCGGAACGGACGGCCCTTACTAAAGACGGTGCCAACCTGACCTTCCGGGAGCTCAACGCTCGCGTTGGGGCCATAGCCGCCGCGCTCAGCGGGCATGGCTTTGAGGTCGGGGACCGACTCGCTCTCCTCCTCCCCAATGGGCCCGAGTACATCGAGTTTCTGTATGCATGCGCTTGGCTGGGAGTAATTGCCGTTCCGCTAAACACAAGGCTTTCCCAAGTGGAAATCGGTCAGGTGCTTGCGGATGCAAGCCCTCGTGGCTTGGTGCGGCACTCCTCATTGCCAGCTCCGGACGTGCAGTTGCAATGGCAGCGCGTGCTTGACCAGGAGCCCTTGGAGGTTCGAAACGATTCTCATCCCAAAGTCTGCTACGACCCGGAAGCTATTCTGGCTCTTATCTACACCAGTGGCACAACCGGCCGCTCCAAGGGCGTTATGGTGACTCACGCCAATGTTTTGGCCAACGTTCACGATTTCAACTATTGGATGAGATACAGAGAAGGTGGAGTCTATCTCCATGCGGCACCGATTTTTCACATCGCCGATTTTCCCTCCATGTTCGCGGCACCAGCTTTCGGCGCCTGCCAGGTCACGATTCCAAAGTTCAACCCGCAAGGTTTCTGCGAGATGGTCGAGCGCAAACGCGTCAGTCACACCGTTTTAGTGCCCACCATGATCAACCTGCTGGTCCAGTCTCCGGAAGCCAAGCAGTATGACTTAAGCAGCATCGAGGTTTTGGCGTACGGCGGATCTCCCATGGCGCAAGACCTGATTCGTCGAACAAGAGAGCTCCTACCCAACGTGCAATTGGTTCAGGTCTATGGACTGAGTGAGACTGGTTTTCTTACCGGTCTGCAGGACGACGAACATGTCGAAGGCAGGCTTTTGTCTTGTGGACGACCTTGTCCTGGAATCGACCTTCAAATCGTGGACGAGTCGGGAAAGCAGGTTGATACCGGAACGCATGGTGAATTAGTGGCTCGGGGCGCCAACGTAATGCGGGGGTATTGGAACAATTCGGAAGAAACTGCGCGTGCATTTCGCGATGGGATGTTTCGCACCGGAGACATAGGCTACCAGGATCCCGACGGATACTTCTACATCCTGGACCGCTTAAAGGACATGATTGTCACCGGCGGGGAAAACGTTTACTCCGGTGAAGTAGAAGGAGTTATTTACCAGCATCCGGCGATTAGTGAAGCGGCAGTCTTCGGAATACCCGATGCCCAGTGGGGCGAACTGGTCATGGCGTGTGTGGTGCTGAAGCCAGGAGAAGCTCTTAGCGCGAACGATCTGATCAGTTATTGCCGGCGATTTCTGGCCAACTACAAGGTTCCACGCCGCATCGAGTTCCCAGAAGACGAACTACCAAAGAGCGGCTCGGGCAAAATCTTAAAGAGGGTTTTGCGCGAACGTTTTTGGTCCCATCAGCAACGCGCCGTGAGTTGAAGATCGCGCCGATTAATCTGGAAGCCTTCCTCTTCCCGAAGCAAATACTACATGTTGCGTTCGTAGTGCCCAGGTCTGCACGACCTAAGCAGACCTGGTGCATCATCACACGCGAAGCCACGTGGACTCAGCGATGTTGTTTGAACGTGCCTTCTTGGTAGTTCATCACCGTGGGTCCATACCAGGCGACCGGCTCTTCGATCGACTTACCGGAGACGAGCAGAGAGCGAATCCCTTCCAGTCCCGCCAGGACGACGATAATTCACGTTCATGCCTTTACGAAGTTCGTAAATTTACGATTCCTTCGTAACTTCGTAATTTACATAAGTCTCTTCGCCTCAATGCGATACATAATGGCCGCCGCATTGCAAACCAGACAGGAAACAGATCGCGGGTTTTAAAGAAAGGCTAGCCCGATGTTGAAGATTCTTAGATCGACCAAGAACGCGTCCGTGATTTTCACTCTAATTGGTCGAGTCGAGGGGGAGAACTTGGAAGAGTTGAAACGGGTGATTGGGTTAGAGGCAAGAGACCACAACCTGGTTCTGGATTTGAAAGATGTAACGCTGGTCGATCAGTTAGCAATTCGGTTTTTGAAGCGCTGCGAAGCAGAAGACGTAACGCTCGAGAATTGTCCGGCATACATCCGCGACTGGATCGCGGCAGACAAGCACCGAAACAGAAGGCGTGAGCCCTGAAGACGAGCTGTGACGATGAGGGAATGGATGAGGCGGTCATGGCGAAAGTGATCGGATTCTATAAACGAAGGGACTTGAGGTGGGTCATGGCGAAAGTGATCGAATTCTATAAACGAAGAGACTGGAAGCCGAAGCGCGAATGGGTGCCTGCAGGCCGACAGGCAAAAGTAATCATGTTCCCCGATATGAGAAGCGAGAAATCTGCGTTGCCGGGGTGGGGAGTCTGTACGTCGGGCCCCGTCAGTTGGCTCATGATGTGGACAGGCAGTATCGGGGTCTAAGCACCAGTTTGTTGGAGCAATGCAATGGGTTCGAATGATTGTACATGTATCTCTGTACACGGTGATGAGTCACGCTATATGAGTAATACGTCGGTTCAGTATTTCGAGGATGAGCAAAGGCGCTCCGCGGGAGAGAATGCCCCAATGGAGCACACTACCCAGGCAAAAGACGAACTCCAGTCCTTCTTCGAAGACGAGGCCACTGGTGAGCCGGGTTTCTATGGGATCGTTGGTCGAAGCAACGCGCTTCGTACCGTGTTGCACGAGATTAGGACGGTTGCTCCCACCGACTCGACGGTATTGATTTACGGCGAGACTGGCACCGGTAAGGAGTTGATCGCGCGCGCGATTCACGAACTCAGCCCTCGCCGCACGAACGCGTTCGTCAAGCTGAATTGCGCCGCTATTCCAACTGGGCTGCTGGAGAGCGAACTCTTCGGGCACGAAAAGGGCGCCTTTACGGGAGCCATCGCGCAGCGACTCGGCCGATTTGAAATTGCGAACCATGGCACCGCATTTCTGGATGAGATCGGCGAGATTCCGCTTGAGCTCCAGCCGAAATTGCTTCGGGTGCTGCAGGAGCGGGAATTTGAAAGGCTGGGGAGCACCCGAACACTGCACACCGACGCCCGGCTTATCGCAGCGACCCATCGTAATTTGGCGGCGATGGTTGAGGAGCAAAGGTTCCGCTCCGATCTCTTTTACCGATTGAATGTCTTTCCCGTTCGACTTCCGCCGTTGCGTGAGCGTCGCGAGGACATCCCTCTCCTGGTGTGGCATTTCGTCAGGCAGTTCGCCGGGCGCATGAAGCGGAGGTATGAGGGCATTTCCTCGGAGACGATGAGAGCTTTATGTGAGTACGACTGGCCTGGGAATATCCGCGAGCTACAGAATCTACTCGAGCGGGCCGTGATCCTTTCCCCCGGTCCCGTATTACGGGTGCCTGTCCGCGACCTTCATCATCGCACCATCACTGTGCCGCATAGTGGGCAGCATCAAACATTGGAAGAGGCCGAGCGTGCTCACATCTTGCGAACGCTAAAGGAGACCAAGTGGGTTCTCGGCGGGCCTAATGGTGCTGCGGCGCGACTGGGGATAAATCGATCGACTCTACAGTTCCGGATGAAGAAGCTCGGCATTGTGCGCCCCGGTCGTGAAGACGACGCCGGCGCGGCATCGCAGCCACGGGCGGCAATCGCTAGCTAGTTGATACAGGTGTGAAGAACAATGACCTGCACAGAATTTCAGAAAGTTCTCCCATACATTATCGATTCGGATTTGACCGCGGAAGAGCATGTGCATCTCGAATCCTGCCGGGTATGCAGCAATGTGATCGCGGACATGAAACACATTGCCCAAAGCGCCAAACGTCTGGTGACTTTGCAAGAGCCTCCGGCACGGGTGTGGCACACAATTCGGCGGAGGCTGGAACGCCAGGAAGACGTCCCACGAAACGCAGACTCTCGCGCGTGGGCGTTATCGTCCGTCGAATGGTGAAGAGAATCGCTTAGACAGCCAGACCTGCGCACGCAAGAAGGAAAGATGCACCTGTGCACACATGGCGGTTCCGCACGTCCTCGGATTGGCTGCTTTACCCATACCTTTACACCGCACCCGTAAGACCCCTTGCCGATTCCTTTCCGTCAATCTGACCGAGCGGAATGTTCGGGTTGAGTGAGCCCACAAAAGAGAGGAAGGTTCCGGCCGGGCTTAGTGGATGTGTCGGTGCCCGCGCGGGGGGTGTTTGAGAAGTCACGCCGGAACCGGTGGGACTACACAGCGGCTTACGGTCATACGTATACGCAGAGCAGTTGTGGTTCCAACTACCGCCTCGGACCGCGGCTAGTGTCCCTGGCTATCAAGCGACTTATGCGGTAGCTAATGAAGTATGCACCCACCGCGACGCCAATCTTCTGGGAATTGCTAGGCTGTTAGCACTACGAGTCTCGTCAACTGCATTCGATCAACCCTCCTAGCTGCGCGACTATTTTTCTCCATCAATTCGTTCCGAAGCAGGGGCAGTGATTCAAGCTTGGCACTGCACTTGCAGGTTATTCAACCAGCGTTGAGACGACCAGAACGAGCTAGGTTCAAATGCAGAGGCGAGCATGCTTGTTGGGAGGCGATTGAGGGCACTATGAAGGCAGCGGCAATCAGTTATGGAGTCAAAGCAGCGCAGATAGTGTGGCGATTTCGGCACCTTCCTGAAATTGCAACACGTTTGAAGCTTGCAGTGGGATACTGGCGAGCCGCAGAACGAGACGAGAAGAACGGCTTTCCATTTACCGCGGCAATGGAATGGCACAAGGCTGCCGAGTTGTTCAGTCCAATTCCCAAGGCTTCAGACCGATGCTGGCAGGAGTGGGAGCGCATCGTGCATTTGCCCAGGCGTCTCTCGCGTCCTATCGTCGAGTCTGTGGACGCTAAGCCTCATTACTCGCTAATCTACGATAGCTACAAGATCACGAAGGCAGTTGTGAACGAAGTCCCCGTCGCATTCGCCCCCTAACACGTCGGAGGAGACGGGCGCGCACTTTCGCGGCGGGAGTGTTTACCGTAACCTGTACTTTCCTGCCGCTAATACATAGTTACAGTCTGCTGGTCGCAGCTCTCGTCGTAGCCGGACTGACCTCAGGCACCTTTTATCCCCTCACCCTGACCTTTGCTCTGCGCGCCATTCCGCTTCGCTATCTTCCATTCACGCTCGCCTTCTACGCGACCTTTATAGACGGGGCAGTTAATATAGCGTCCTCAGTCTATGGATTCTATAGAGACCATCTTTCATGGCATTGGATGTTTTAGGGTTCTGCCCGTAATTGCGCCAGTAATGATGATCTGTATCTATTACGGGATACCGCCCGCCGCTGCGCGAAAGAAGGATGGCCTGCGCCGAACTTCGCTGTTTTTTTGCCTGAGCTGCCCTGTTGTTTGCCGCCATCCAGCAAGGACAGCGACTAGATTGGTGGCGCTCGGGTGTGTACAACGCGCTTTTTCTCAGCGGTCGCTGTTATTATTTCGCGGTCTTGCAGCGGCTGCGCGGTCCCAACCCTTTGGTTGCCTTGCCCTACCTGTGGAAATGGAACACCGTGCTGCTCGTGTGTCTGCTCTTCTGGTTTCGCTTCACCCTTTGCACAACCATCATCCTGATCCAACCTGACGACCAGCGGAACCTAGATCGCAGCCGTTGACCACGCTGCTGAAGATCAAGTCGGCAACCGATATGGCCCGGGCCGAGTTATCGCACAATGGCTCCGAGTTGAAGTCACGCGATGCACTATGCCCCCACTTTTCTCCTGCGCTCATAGCAGAGGCGATGGATCTTCTCGGGATACAGAGCCGCGGAGCCTACACGTTCGATGCTGAAGGCACGCTTTAGTGGCCTTGAACGTTTCAAGTTCCGAGTCGCGGTCGTATCACGGGCTACACGTCAGTTGATATGGAGTGACCCTGTCAATAGCCGCGAATAGGGTGGGGCAGTTTTTTGTTGTTGTATTTCGAGGACAAGGTGAGCCGCAGCCGTGGCAGGTATAGGCGACGATTGATCACGCTGATATTCGCGGGTCGAAACCGCATAATCATGATCCGTCGGGAGCTGCCTCTGACTACTAACGCGAGTCCGGCTGAGCCTGTCGCAAACTGACGG
>WNGL01003653.1_pt1 | contig 19481 bp, 17 predicted proteins | sample 5400591 | NCBI WGS metagenome assembly WNGL01 (sample SAMN13153377, study PRJNA577476) | soil metagenome | isolation source: 80 cm soil or saprolite under Garry oak tree replicate 1 | place: USA:California | collected 2016-06-15 | reverse complement strand
ACACTCGGACGAGCGCGCTCGATGAGGATTTTCTTCAGTCCGGCGACTATCAGAATCTTGATCGCCTATCCCAAGAGCTTCGCGGAGCAGTTGGACCCGGGGCGATGGCAATGCGTGATGACAAGCAGCAGCCGGTCGCGAACTTTGCGGAGGCGATGCAGTGGCTGATGGGAGAAGTCGAGCGCAGCGCCGCGATCCAGCGCTACAAGGGCCTCGGAGAGATGAATCCGGAACAACTTTGGGAGACTACGATGGATCCGCAGTCTCGGCGGCTGCTCAAAGTGCAGATCGAAGACGGGATCGCCGCGGATGAGATCTTCACGAAGCTGATGGGCGACGACGTCGAGCCTCGGCGGGTGTTCATCGAGCAGAACGCGTTGGTCGCCCGGCTTGACGTCTGAAGGCCGCCCGCGATTGCGGGCCGCCTGTATCTAAGCCGCTTTCTTATTTCGAACCGCCCGCCCGCGATTGGCTGGTCGCTTCGCACGCGTCTTGCTCTCGGTTTTCGACTTCGTTGGGGTTCTTTCGGGTGCCGTGGCCGTCGCAGACGGGCGCGTGGTAGCTCTCGCCGCGCGAGGTGCAAACTCGAACCCCACCTTGCCGTCTGCGCCGCGCACTAAGAACGCCGAGAACGGTCTGCCTTTCCGGGAAATGAATCGGTGCAAAAGATCGGTCCTTCCCGTCGCGAGTACCTTCCGTATCTCCTCGGGCTCGACGGGTCGCTGCAAGATGACGCGTCCGGAGCGAAAGTCGCAGCGCCGCTCGGGGTTGACGCTGTTCTCGCAGACGTAGGCCATCGGCTGCTCGAACACTCGGCCGCCGCATTTTGGGCAGGGGCCGAGCGGGGTCAGCGTTGAAAAGTCCACTTTCGCAGCAGTGCCGTCGCCATCCGACTGCCGCCCAAAGTCAAACTCGGCGCGAAATTCGGGCGTAAGCCGCACCATCGCGGCAAACGGTTTGCCGACTCGGCTGCGGAAACCCGTCAAGGGCCCCACCGAACGCTTGGAGATCAGCGTTTCTATTTCCTCGGGGGCGAACTCGCGGCTCGATACTACTTTCCAGATCGCAAAGTCGCACTTCTGACACTTGAACTTGCGATAGGTCTCCTGCACCTTGCCGCCACACTTGGGACACGGAGTCTTCAGGGTGAGGAACACGGTATCGGGGATGTCACCGTGCTTGATGCGCGAAACCATCTCCCGGGTGAGATCGACGATGTGCTCCATGAACGCGCTGCGCGGAAGATCCCCGTGCTCCATCTGCTTGAGCTTGAATTCCCAGTTCCCGGTGAGCTCCGGAGAACACAGCTCGTTCACCCCAAACTGGCGCAATGCGAAAAGGAGGGACGACGCCTTCGGCGTCGGCTGGAGCTCGCGACCGATGCGGTGCACATAGTCCTCGTAAATCAGACCCTCGATGATCTGCGCACGGGTTGCCGGAGTACCCAGTCCCTTCTCGCTCATGGCTTCGCGCAGCTCCTCGTCCTCGACCAGTTTTCCGGCGCCTTCCATCGCCGAGAGCAGCGTGGCTTCTGTGAAGCGGGCCGGCGGCTTCGTCCGATTGGCGCGAACATCCACCTCGCGCGTGCGCACTTTCTCTTCGTTCTCGATCGCGACGAGGCTCAGTGATTCGCCCGTTTCAGCTTCCTTTCCGTAGACCTCGAGCCAGCCGGCCTGGGTCATCACTCGGCCCTCGGTCTTGAATGCTTCGCCTTCGACGCGCGTGATTCGCGTCGTGACTAGATATTCCGCTGCTGGGAAGAACACCGCGAGAAAGCGCCTTACTATCAAATCGTAAAGCTTCCCTTCCGCCTCAGAGAGATGCCCCGGCCTCTGGATCGTGGGGATGATTGCGAAGTGGTCGGAGATCTTCTTGTTGTCGAATATGCGTTTGTTCGGCTTGACCCAGCCTTTCTTGAGTATCTGGGCCGCGTGGCGCGTGTACCCCGATTTCTGCGCCACGAACGTGTCAAGCGTCCTCTTCACCGTGCCGAGGTAGTCCTCGGGTAATGCGCGCGAATCGGTCCGCGGATAGGTGAGGGCCTTGTGTCTTTCGTAGAGCGCCTGGGCGAGCGCGAGCGTGGTTTTGGCTGAGAAGCCGAAGCGGCCGTTCGCTTCGCGCTGCAGGCTCGTCAAGTCATAGAGAAGGGGAGAAAGCTGCGAGGCGGGCTTCGCCTCCTCGGTGGCAACGCCCGGCTTTCCCAGGCATTTCGCGCGGATGATGGCAGCCGGTTTCTCCTCCCACAACCGCTCGGGTTTTGCCTCGGCATCCTCCTTTTCCTTTTGAAACTTTTCGTCGAACCAGCGACCGGCGTACTCTCCGGCCGCAGCGGCAAACGTGGCGTGGATTTCCCAATAGTCGCGCGCCTTGAAACTGCGGATACGCTCCTCGCGCTCGACGAGAATTGCGAGCGTCGGTGTCTGCACACGGCCGACCGTGGTCTTATAAAAACCGCCTTCCTTCGAGTTGAAGGCTGTCATGGCACGTGTGCCGTTGATGCCGATGAGCCAATCCGACTCGGAGCGGCACAGCGCTGCGTCGGCAAGGGGGCGCAACTCGCGGTCCTTGCGCAGTTGCTCGAAGCCTTCCTTGATGGAGCTTTGCGTCATCGACTGCAGCCACAAACGCTCGATTGGCTTCTTGTTGCCGGCATGCCGATCTATATACCGGAAAATCAGCTCGCCTTCCCGACCCGCGTCGCAGGCGTTTATCACGCCGGTCAAGTCCTTGCGTCGAAGCAACCTGACGAGGAGCTCGAGGCGTTCTTCAGTGCGCTCGATCGGCTTGAGATCGAAGTGCGGTGGAATGACAGGCAGGTGTGCGAACGACCATTTGCCTCGTTTGACCTCCACCCCCTCGGGCGGAACGAGCTCGAGCAGATGACCGATCGCCGACGAAAGTACGTAGTCCCGGCTTTCAAAGTAGTCGCCGTGACGGGTAAAGCCGCCCAAAGTGCGAGCGATGTCGTTCGCCACTGAGGGCTTTTCGGCGATGATGAGTTTCTTGGTCACTGAGAACAAGGGGTTGCGAAAAAACAGACGACAGGATTCGAAGCCGTCTCTACGCGAAGCGCAGAATGATAAGTGTAATCGGAACGTGAAGCAAGAAACGGTTGCGCGCGAAGGCCGAGTTCATCTCGAGACTTCGGCTCGGTACTAGTGCGTCTGGCGCTTCTCGCCGTCGGGTATCAACTCGTCGAGAATCAGCGCGTCTACATTGCCTCGGCGCGTCCAAAGCACCATCAGGACGATCACCTTGAGCTTGTCCAAACCCACAATTTCGTTGGGTAAGGCCATCCCGCGCTCGATGATAAGTTCGCGCAGCAACGGTGTGAGGATTTTTGCACCCTCAAGAAAAGCAATGAAGCCTCGGCTCTCCAAGGACAACTTGGTCGCTTCGTCTGTAGAATACCCGCGGAAGGATGGTCGTGCATCGAGGGACTCCGGAAGAGCCTCCTTGGGGAGATCCGTGAGGGTATTCAGCCAATCCAACGCGTCCTGGATATCGTCGTTCTCGAAGCCCGCTGCATGTAGTTTGCGCTCAAGCGTATCCTGATCGGGATAGGTTTCGGTCTGGTAGTAATTCTCGAAAAGGTATACGAGTACGTCGAACATTCGCTATGAATCCTCAGCGGACACGTTGGTATAGACCTCCGGGGAGGCCGGCTACTTTTCCTTCCAGCTCCAACTGCAGCAGAATGGCCGATACGATTTCGGCCGTCAAGCCGCTGCGCGCGATCAAGCCGTCAATATCGCACGGATCGAAACCCATCTTGTCGAGCAAGTCGTGACCTGCGCTGGGCTCCGGTAATCTGGTTTCGGGTACCCCTGTCGCGCCGAGTTCCTCGAGAACGTCCTGCGCACTCTCGACCAGCTTCGCGCCCTGCTTGATCAGCGAATGACAACCTCTGGAGAGAGGCGAGTGGATCGAGCCAGGGATGGCGAGGACCTCGCGACCCTGTTCTGCGGCGAGGCGCGCAGTGATGAGCGAGCCGGAATCTAGGGTAGCCTCGACGACTAGACAACCGCGGGCAAGACCTGAGATGAGGCGATTGCGCCGGGGAAAATTTCCCGCGTTGGGCGGTGTTCCGAGCGGGAATTCGGACACAAGCGCACCCCGCAACAAAATTTCCTCCGCAAGCGGCTCGTTGCGACGCGGATACACGATGTCGATGCCCGTCCCCAGAACCGCGATGGTGGACCCTCGTCCCTCCAGGCCGCCGAAGTGTGCAGCGCTGTCTACGCCTATAGCTAGGCCGCTCACGATGACCAGGCCAGTCTCGCTGAACGTTCGCGCGAAGCTCTGCGCATTCTTCAGTCCCTGAGGCGTCGCATTTCGGCTGCCGACCACGGCAAGCGCTGGGGAAGAAAGGAGTCTCGCGTTGCCGGCAACGTAAAGTAAAGCCGGGGGATCGGGGATTTCCAGGAGTTGCCTGGGGTATTCAGCGTCGGCAAGGGTCAGGACCTTGTGCTCGGGTTGGGCAGCCCATTGGAGAGCTTTTTCGACTTCGGGGCCTCTGTTTCGCTCCAGGATTCCCGCCGCAAGCGCTTCAGGCACGACGCGACACAGTTGCGATCGCGTCGCATTCAACACGTTGGTGGGAAGACCGAAGGTGGAAAGCAGGGACCGGAATCTCTGGCTACCTAGCCCGGAGACCAGACTCAGTTCGATCCAGGCGGCCAGGTCGCCTGAATCCTTCATACGTGATGCCTCGCCGAACGGGATCGTGATTAGGGGTTCTGCACGATATCTCCCCCTTGCACCGGCCGTGAACTTTCCATTACCAGCGCGTAAGAGACCGACTCGAAGGTACGGAAGACGAAGGCCAGGCCGTAGCGCTCTGGAGGCAGCTGAATCACTGGGGAGCGGTCACGCGATTTCAGATAGTCCCTCTGATCGTAGACCACGACGTTACGGTACACAGCAAGCACGTGTCCGACCTCCAAACCGTCGCGCCTGCCTCGATTGATGGAAATGATCGAGTCGCGCCCACCCACGCTGGTAGCCAAAGAATCGTAAAGTCCCATGATTCGGCCGCTCACCGCGGAACTCGGCGCATGAGGCACATACTGGGGGATGGTCGGCGGGGGCGCGGGAATGAGTCGATCTCCCGCGGAAATCTCCTTCTTGGAATTCACGATCTGTACTGTGGTGGGTTCGCCGCTTCGCGTCACTTTGGCCGTACCCAGGAACACCGCTTCTAAACCCAAAGTCCTCTGGTTGTCTGGGTCGACCAGCGGTCGACCGGCGCGATATATCTGCCAAACGAGCGCGTCGGTGCCACCAAGACCGCTGACATAGGCCACATTGCCGGCGCCTAAGTTGACCCGATTTTCCTCGGTAGCGATGATCCGCGGCGCCCTGTCGAGGCCGCCTTCCTCGATGATCAATGGCTGCGTCAGAAACGGCTCGATCGCCCTGGGCGAAATGGTGGGTATCGCCTCTGACTTCAAGGGCTGCGTGTAGATGCGCGGCAGAAGCTTTACTGCTTCTGCACCTCCAACCCCACTGCCGGCGCCGGCATCCGCGATACGCAATTGCGGCGGCGATACGCTCCGGTCGAGCACGAGGACATCGCCCGGGGAGATGTTGTGCGGGTTTCTGATCTGCTCCTGGTTCATTCGCCAGATTTCCGGCCAGCGCCATTGATCGTTGAGGAATTTGGTGGCGATGCTCCAAAGCGTATCGCCCCTTTGGACGACGTAGCGGTCCGGCGCCGTATCCTTTACCTGCAAATCGCCCTGTGCAAGTACCAACAACCCCACGCCCGTTAGGGCGAGTGCCAGGAGAGCTGTGATAGACTTTTGCATGACCGCCTCGTCTGGATTTAGCTGCTGCAGTCCCTATATTAACTTTTGCGGCTTCCTATTTACAGTCTGCATTAAATTCTGCATCTAATTCTTTCAATTTGCAAGTATTTATGGCGCTGCTAGATATCCTTCGCTACCCCGATCCGAGGCTCTATAAAACGGCCGCGCCCGTACTGGAGGTTGACGAATCGGTTCGCGCCTTGGTCCGGAATATGGCCGAAACTATGTACGCAGCGCCGGGGGTGGGACTCGCAGCGACGCAGGTTGACGTGGACCAAAGAGTAATCGTCATCGATGCCTCCGAGACCCGAAATGAGCTCCTGGTTTTGATCAATCCGGAGATCGTCGGCAGCGAGGGCGTTCAGTATCGAGAGGAGGGCTGCCTGTCGGTGCCAGGAATCTACGAGCCGGTTGAGCGTGCCGAGCGCGTGACGGTGCGCGCGCTTGGCCTAGACGGGGGATCTTTCACCTTAGTCGCAGAGAACCTCCTCGCGGTCTGCATCCAGCACGAAATGGATCACCTCGAGGGCAAAGTCTTCGTCGACTATCTGTCGCGCCTCAAGCAGCAGCGCATCAAGGCGAAACTTCAAAAACAGCTCCGCAAGACGGCCTGAGGCGGGGTTGGGACGCCGTCGACTCGTTGTTCGAGGACCGCCGGAGCGCTGCCTTTCGCGCAAACCCTGAGCGTGCCGACTCCGTGAATATCCTCTTCGCCGGCACTCCTGAATTTGCCGCACGGTGCCTGGAGACTCTGCTCAAGTCCCGCCATCGTGTGGTCGGTGTGATGACTCAGCCGGATCGACCTGCCGGGCGTGGTTTCGCGCTGTCGCCATCACCAGTGAAGAAGCTGGCGTCAGCGCGGGGCGTTCAGGTAGCCCAGCCCGTGAGTCTGCGGGACGCGCAGGCGCCAGCGGAGCTCAAACATTTCCGAGCCGACGTCATCGTGGTTGCCGCTTATGGCCTGATTCTGCCGCGGGCGGTGCTCGAGCTCCCTCGGTACGGGGCAATCAATATTCACGCGTCCCTGTTGCCGCGATGGCGCGGGGCAACGCCCATTCAGCGGGCGCTCCTTGCCGGTGATCGGGACACCGGCGTATCGATCATGCAGATGGACAGCGGACTCGACACAGGCCCGGTGTTGATGCAGGAAAAGATTCCAATACTGGAAGACGATACCATGGGAACGCTGCACGATCGGCTCGCGGAACTTGGCGCGAAACTCATCGTGCAAGCTCTGGATGCGTTGGAAGCCGGTGTGGTCAAGGCGACACCTCAATCAGCCGAGGGGGTGACGTATGCAGCCAGGCTCGACAGGCGCGAGGCTCGTGTGGACTGGCGTCAGGGCGCGGTGACCGTGAATCGCCAGGTTCGCGCGCTCAATCCGTCACCTGGTGCGGATACACGCGTGCGCGGAGTCGAGCTCAAGATTTGGCGTTGCGCTACCGCAGCGGGGCGGGGGAATCCGGGCGAGATACTGAGCATAGGTCCGGACGGCCTGTGCGTCGCTTGTGGGGAAGGCGCCCTGGTCATAACTGAGTTGCAGCGGTCGGGGGGGAAGCGACTGCCCGCCGCCGAATTTCTCAGAGGATTTCCGCTTGCCGCCGGCGAGCGCTTCGAAACCCAGTAGCAAATGCGGTAAAGCGCACCGCGCCTATAATGCAAGTAACGCCCGTGACCTTGCGCAGTGCATCCGTGTCCACCGTCTCCGCCGGCCCTTCCCTCGCGCAGGCCTTCGTCGCTGCCGCCGAAGCCATCGGGCGCGTCTCCGGGGGGGAGAGCCTGAACACCGCGCTCGCCGACCTGAAACACCGTGCGTCGGCGCAAACCCTTGCTGCCGCAGCACAGGATCTTTGCTATAACGCGCTGAGGAGCTACGGGGTGGTCGACGTGGCTCTAGAGCGACTCCTGCAGAGACCTCTCACCGATTCCCCAGTGCGTGGGTTGCTGCTCACCGCGCTCGCAGAGCTCGCCGCCCGGCCGAAGTCCGCGCACGCGGTCGTGCATCAGGCGGTGGAGGCGGCTGCCTTGCTTGGGTACTCGCGCGCGAAGGGGCTGGTCAACGCGGTGATGCGCAATTTTCAGCGCCGCATGCCCGAGCTGCTCTCAGAGATCGAGGCTACTGAATCTGGCCGTTACCGCCATCCACAATGGTGGATCGACCAGTTGCGCCTGACCTATCCGCACGAGTGGGAGTCCGTCCTTTTGGAGTCGAACCGACATCCGCCCATGGTTTTGCGCGTAAACCGGCGGCGACTCTCTGCAAAAGAATATCTGGAGAAACTAGACGCGGCTGGAATTCCCGCGCGGGCGCTCGGACAAGACGCGGTCCTGGTCGAGAAGCCTTGCCGGGTCGAGCGGCTCCCGGGTTTTGCTGCAGGCGAGGTCTCGGTCCAGGACGCGGGCGCCCAGCGGGCGGGCCCGCTTCTGGATGTTCGCGACGGAATGCGCGTGCTGGATGCCTGCGCAGCGCCAGGTGGCAAGACCGGACACCTGCTCGAGCTTGCCGAGTGCGAGCTTCTCGCAGTGGACGCGGACAGCGTGCGGGCGCAGCGTATCGCCGAAAATCTCTCCAGACTGAAGCTCTCGGCGGAAATCGTGGTCGGCGATTGCCGCAAGCCGGAGCTTTTCTGGGGGAGAAGGCCTTTCGACCGCGTGCTTCTGGATGCGCCCTGCTCGGGATCGGGCGTGGTGCGGCGCCATCCCGACATCAAATGGCTGCGTCGCAAGACCGATGGACCCGAGTTCGGCCGCGTACAGGCAGACCTGCTCGAAGCTTTATGGCGGGTACTCGCCCCCGATGGTAAATTGTTGTACGCCACGTGCTCGGTGTTTCCCGAGGAGAACGGCGCTCAGGTCGACGGTTTTCTTCTGCGGCACCCGGAAGCTGAAAGGCTTCCGCTCCCAGGGCTCGCCCAGAACGACAACCGCGCCGCCCGGCCTTTGGAAGGCCAGATCCTGCCGAGCGCCCATAGCGACGGTTTCTTCTACGCATTGCTAAGAAAAACCACTGCTTAAACTGAGGAATGAAGACAAGCTCGCGTCGACTCATTGCCGCGCTCGCGGTAAGCTTGGTCGCGTCGGCGTCAGCCCAGCCGATCCAGGTTAACAACGCAGGGTTGGAAATCGCCGAAACGCGCTATTTCCTGAACGCCGATTTTCGCCTTGATCTGACCGCACCGCTCCTGGAGGCCTTGAACAATGGCGTATCGCTCGGCTTCCTCGTGGAGTTCCAGCTGACGCGGCCGCGATGGTACTGGTTCGACGAGAAGACCGCCTCGGAAAAGTTGGAGCTACGGCTTTCCTACCTCCCACTTGCGCAACAGTACCGGCTGTCGAGCGGGACGCTGTATCAGAACTTCCCCACGCTCGCCGAGGCGCTGGAGGCACTCGGCAGGGTTCACGGGTGGCCGGTGCTGGGACAGGATCAGGTCGACAACGGCAGAGCTTACATTGCGGCGGTGCGGCTGCGCCTTGATCCGGCTCAGCTGCCAACGCCGTTCCGCGTGAGCGCCGTCACCAATCGCGAGTGGACGCTCGCGTCCGATTGGAAGCGATTTCGGTTCACCCCGCTCGCGCCGGTGCAGGAGGCCCGATGACCTATGTGCTCATCGCCAGCGCCGCGCTCGGCGGCATTTTGCTGTTCCTGCTTGCCGCGGCGACCGCCAACTCGCCGCTCTTCGCCGAGCACTACCCGTTGCTGCTCGGCTTGAACGCGGCGATTGCTCTGGCTCTCCTCGGGCTCGTGGCGTACCAGTTGGCGATCCTCGCGCGGCAGCGCCGCGCCAAGGTGTTTGGTTCGCTGCTGACGTTTCGGGTGCTCGTCATGTTTGCTCTGGTAGGAGTGGTCCCCGGGCTCCTCGTCTATACCGTGTCGTTGCAGTTCCTCGCGAAGAGCATTGAATCTTGGTTCGACGTGCGCGTCGAGCGCGCGCTTGAGGGGGGGCTGAATCTCGGCCGGGCGGCCCTCGACGTCATGTTGAACGAGCTGCTTCTCAAGGCCCATGTGATGGCGCTCGATCTCTCCGAGACCCCGAGACGCGAGCAACCGACCGCGCTTGCTCGTTTGCGCGAGCAGGCCTACGTCGAGGAAGCGTGGCTCATGACCGAGGGTGGACAGATGCTCGCGAGGGCGAGCCGGGAACCCGGGAAGCTCGTGCCGCCTGGCCCAAGCGCACAGGCGTTGCGCGATGCACGGCAGGTGCGCGGTTATGGTGTGGTTGAGCCGGTGGGCGACAAGGGACTCTTGCTGCGAGTGATCGTGTCCCTGGAGACTTCTAGGCGCGCCGACGAGCCGCGCCTGCTGCAACTCACGCACTGGGTGCCGCAGACGCTCGCCGAACAGGGCGAATCAGTGCAAAGCGTGTATCGTGCATACAAGGAACTGTCGCTGTCTCGCCAGGGGCTGAAGGAGATCTACATTCTCACGCTGACCTTGACGCTGTTGCTCGCTTTGCTTTCGGCGATCGCACTCGCATTCCTCCTGTCGCGGCGCCTGTCGAATCCGCTCGCCGTGCTCGCCGAGGGCACCCAGGCGGTGGCGCGCGGGGATTTTTCGCGCCGCGCTCGGGTCACGAGCCGCGATGAGCTGGGCATCCTTACGCAGTCGTTCAACAGCATGACTCAACAGCTGGGCGAGGCGCAGGGTGCCGCGCTGCTCAATCAGGCGCAGCTCGAAACCGCCAAGACATACCTGGAGAGAATTCTCGCCAATCTGTCGGCAGGTGTACTCGTTTTTGATCATGCCCTTATCTTGCGGATAGCAAACAGCGGGGCGGGCGGCATCCTGCACGAGGACGTCGCGGCCCTGATCGGGCTTGAGCTCGAGAATTGGCACACGCTCGCCGAGTTTGCTCGTATGTTGCAAGCGGAGTTCGAACAACACAGAGGAACCGCGTGGCAGCAGCAGATCGAGATGCGCGAGCGCGGGGCCGTGATTCTCGTACGCGGTTCGCCGCTGCCCGAGACCGGTGGGGGTGGCTATGTCGTGGTATTCGATGACGTCACGCAATTGATCGCGGCGCAGCGCGCGACCGCCTGGGGCGAGGTCGCGCGCAGGCTCGCTCACGAGATCAAGAACCCGCTCACGCCGATCCAGCTCGCCGCGGAGCGACTGCAGGCGAAACTCGGCGACAAACTCTCGCCTGAGGCGGCGCAAGCGCTCGACCACGCCACGGAGACCATCGTCGCGCAGGTCACCGCCATGAAGAACATGGTGGATAATTTCCGCGACTATGCCCGCACGCCCCCGCCGCAACTGGGCGGACTGGACCTGAACCGGCTCGTAACAGAGGTACTCGCTTTGTACGAACAGTCCGGAACTCGGATTCGAGCTAACCTCCAGAAGAACGTTCCGCTCGTGCGAGGTGACCCCGGCCGTCTGCGACAGGTAATCCACAATCTGCTGCAAAACGCACAGGATGCCCTTTTCGGAAGCAGCGACCCAAAAATCGAAGTGTCGACCGAGCTTTCGGGCGGCCAGGTGTTGCTGCGGATCAGTGACAACGGTTGCGGCTTCCCCGAAGCCGTCATCGACGGGGCATTCGAGCCCTATGTCACTACCAAGCCCAAAGGGACAGGACTGGGGCTGGCGATCGTGAAGCGCATCATCGACGAGCATCACGGCACCGTTCGGATAGAAAACCGCATCGGGAAAGAAGGGGGTCGCGGCGCGGCGGTGCGAATTTCGCTTCCGCTTGCTGCTTGATCGGCCATGGCGCAGATACTGGTCGTTGACGACGAAGTCGGGATCCGGGAGCTGTTGTCGGAAATCCTCTGCGACGAAGGACACTCGGTGCAGCTTGCCGAGAATGCCACCGCTGCGCGCTCGCTGCGCGCACGGAGACGCCCGGACCTCGTGTTGCTCGATATTTGGATGCCCGACGCGGACGGCATTACGCTCCTGAAGGAATGGGCCACCGGGGGCCAGCTCACCATGCCGGTGATCATGATGTCGGGTCACGGCACCATCGACACGGCGGTGGAGGCAACGCGCATCGGCGCAATGGATTTCCTGGAAAAACCGATCGCGCTGCAGAAGCTGCTCGCGACCGTGAAGCGTGCGCTGCGTGCGGGGGAGTCGCGCGCGGTGATGCCGCTCAGCATCGCGAATTTCGGCCGCTCGATGATCATCACCGAGTTGAAGAAGCGCTTGGCGAGGATCTCTGCCGCCGGCACCGCGGTGCTGCTGCGCGGCGAAAGAGGCGTGATGCCGGAGCTCTACGCACGCTATCTGCAGCAGCCCAATGCGCCCTGGATCGATGCAGCGCACGCCCTCAACGAGGCGTCTCAGGATCTGCTGCAGCAGGTTTCCAGCGGCGTGCTGTTCGTCGGAGAACTCGCGATGCTGTCCAGGAACCAGCAGAAGCACCTGGCGTTTCTCGCAGCGCGCGCGGAAAAGAGCAACGTGCAGTTGGTGTCTTTCACCGCGGAGGAGCCAAAACATCTGGTGGAATCGCAGGGTTTCGACGCGGCCTTGATGCAGGTACTCACGGGAATCGTCATCGTGCTTCCGGCTCTGCGTGAGCATCCGGAGGACATTCCTGAGATCGCAACCCTCATGCTTGCCCAGCTGGTGGAAACACGCTTTTGCCCGCCGCGAAACTTCTCCACCGGGGCCCTCAACGTCCTGCGCTATTTCACCTGGCCAGGTAATCTCGAGGATCTCGCCGCAGCAGTCCGTAACTTGGCGCTCACCAGCTTAGAGGAGGAGATAGGTGTCGCGGACGCGGAACGGGTGCTGCCGCAGTTCGCACGCCGCGCCGCGGAGACCGACCTGTCGCTCGATCTCCCCCTGCGCGAGGCCCGCGAGGCCTTCGAGCGGACCTACTTCGAACATCATCTCGCACAGGTGAACGGCTCTATCGCGCGCGTGGCTGAGCGAAGCGGTCTCGAGCGCACGCACTTGTACCGCAAGTTGAAAGCGCTCGGCATTCTCGCCGGGCGAAAAGAAGACTGACTCGGGATACAAGTCGGCATAAAATGCGTGCTTTTTCGCGCGGATTCCCGCCTTGAAAATCGTAATCCTCGGCGCTGGCCAAGTCGGCTCATCTGTCGCCGAAAACTTGGTGTCCGAAGCCAACGACATTACGGTCGTGGATATCGACGACACGAGGCTGCGCAACCTCCAGGACCGCCTGGATTTGCGCACCGTGCTCGGCAGCGCCGCGCACCCCTCAGTGCTGGTCGAGGCGGGTATCGAGGACTGCGACATGATGATCGCGGTAACGCAAAGCGACGAGACCAACTTGGTCGCATGCAAGCTGGCACAGCAGTTGTTCAACGTCCCAACCCGCATCGTCCGCCTGCGCGCCACCGACTATCTTTCCAACGAGCGCGTACTCGGCCCGGACTGCTTTGACGTGGACTTGGCAATCTGTCCGGAGCAGATTCTTACCGACTACATCGTCAAGCTCATCGAGTTTCCGGAAGCACTGCAGGTGCTCGAGTTCGCTCACGGCAAGGTGAGCTTGGTCGCAGTGCGTGCATTCCAGGGCGGTCCCTTGGTCGGTCATCCCCTGAAGGATCTCAGCAAGCACATTCCGTCCGTGGACACGCGCATCGCCGCGATATTTCGCGGTGACAGCCCGATTCTGCCCGAGGGCGATACGGTGGTGCAGGCCGGAGACGAGGTATTCTGCCTCGCCGCAACGGAAGACATCCGCCAAGTCATGCACGAGCTGAGGCGCATGGACCAGGCGGTAAGAAGAGTCATGATTGCGGGGGGCGGCAACATCGGATTGCGCCTCGCGCGTGCGATCGAGCGCGACTACGCGATCAAGATCATCGAGTACGACAAGAGGCGCTGCGAGGTGCTCTCTACCCGCCTCGATCGGGCGCTCGTGTTGCAGGGAGACGTCACGGACGAAGGACTGCTGGAGGCCGAAAACGTTTCCGATATGGACCTCTTCGTCGCGGTCACCAACGACGACGAAGACAACATCATGTCCTGCCTGCTTGCGAAGCGCATGGGCGCACGCCGCGTGGTCGCGCTCATCAACCGGCGCTCCTACGTCGACCTGCTCCAAGCCGGTCAGATCGATATCGCGATTTCACCGGCGCAGGCTACGATCGGCACGCTGCTCGCCCATGTGCGCCGCGGCCATGTTACCCGGGTGCACAGCTTGCGCCGCGGCGTGGCCGAGGCGCTCGAGGCCGTGGTGCACGGGGATCGAGATTCCTGCCGCTGCGTCGGCCGGAGGATCGAGGAAATCGACCTGCCCAAGGGTGCCGCAATCGCCGCAATCGTGCGCGGCGACAAGGTGATCATGGCCCATCACGACACCGTGGTGCTCGCCGAGGACCACTTGATCGTCTTCGTCACCGACAAGAAACTCCTGCCCAAGGTAGAGAAGCTCTTCGAGGTCAGCGCCGGCTTCGTCTGAGCCGGACGCCGGCACCATGGTCAGGCCGCTTCCCGTACTCAACGTGCTGAGCGTCTTGATCGTCGTCTTTGCCCTCGCCATGCTGCTGCCTTTCTGCGTATCGCTCGGGTACGGTGACGCGGCGCGGCCCGCGTATGAAAAGGCGGTGCTGATCACCTTTGCGAGCGGAGCGACTTTGTGGGTGGTTACTCGCTCCCGCCAGGCAGAGCTGCAGACCCGCGACGGGTTCCTCTTGGTGGCGCTGGTTTGGACTGTCCTGCCCGCATTCGCCACGCTGCCCCTGCTGATGTACATACCCGGGCTCGATTTCACAGACGGCTACTTTGAAACCGTTGCAGCCCTCACCACTACCGGTTCGACCGTACTGTCGGGACTGGACAAATTGCCGCCTTCGATCAACTTGTGGCGCTGCGAGCTGCAGTGGCTGGGCGGAATGGGGATCATCGTCCTCGCGGTGGCGATCCTGCCGCTGCTCGGGATCGGCGGGAGCCAGATCATGAGGACCGAGACCCCGGGGCCGATGAAGGACACCAAGCTCACTCCACGCATCACCGGAACTGCCAAAGGCCTGTGGCTGGTTTACGCGGTCATGACGCTCGCGTGCGCTCTGGTCTTCAAGGCGGTGGGAATGGGCTGGTTCGATGCCGTTGTCCACGCGTTCTCGACCCTGAGCCTGGGCGGGTTCTCCTCTCACGACGCGAGCTTCGGCTACTTCAATTCTCCGGCGATCGAGGCCGCGGCAATTTTTTTCATGCTCATCGGAGGCATCAATTTCGGAACTCACTTCCTCGCGTTCCGCAAGCTGAGCTTGGCGCCCTACCGGAGCGACCCCGAGGCGGGGGCCTACGTCGCATTGGTCGCGATTTCGGTGCTTGGAGTCGCCTGTTTCCTGTTCGCCAACCACGTCTATCCGTCTTTCTGGTCAGCGCTACGCCACAGCGCGTTCAACGTCGTCTCGGTCGCGACGACAGCCGGTTTTACCAGCACCGATTTCAACCAATGGCCAATCTTCGCGCCCGTATGGATGCTTTTCCTTTGCTGCTTCGCCACTTGCTCCGGATCCACCGGCGGCGGCATCAAGATGATTCGTGCCGAGCTGATGGTCCGCCAGGCGCTGCGGGAGCTCATGTCCATCATTCATCCGCGCGCCTATCTGCCCGTCAAGCTCTCCGGCCAAAGAGTGGAAAACAACATCATCTTCGCAGTCCTGGCGTTCATGCTGATCTGGGGCGGCTCGGTCGTCGCCATGACCATGCTCCTGCTGGCTTCGGGCCTGGACATCGTCACCGCTTTCTCGGCGGTGATCGTCTGCATCTGCAATACGGGGCCGGGGCTGAACCTGGTGGGGCCGGCGACGACGTATGCGGCGCTCAGCGATTTTCAGACCTGGGTGTGCACGGTCGCTATGCTGATCGGGCGCTTGGAGCTGTTTACGCTGTTCATCGTCATCACGCCGGCGTTCTGGAGGAAATGACTGCTTACGGGCCCCACTTATTTGGCACAGGTCACCGTGATCTCGACCAGCATGCGCGGGTCCGCCAGCTTCGCCTCGACTGTAGCTCGCGCCGGCAGGTTGCTAGGATCGGCCCACGCCGTCCAGGCCGCGTTCATCTCGTCGCGGTTGCGGATGCCGGTGACCCACACGTTGGCGGAAAGGATCTTCGACTTGCTGGTGCCCGAGGCGGCGAGGATTGCGTCGATCTTCTTCAGCACCTGCTCGGTCTGGCCCTTGGCGCCTTGGGCGAGATCGTCGGCGACTTGGCCTGCCACGTAGACGAGGCCGCCGTGTTCGACCGCGGCGCTGAAGAGTTTGCCCGCCGGGTGGCGTTTGATGCTCATGTGGAACCTCCCGTTATCGCGGCGGCAGGATTCTCACCCGCAGCTCGCCGAGCCCCTCTATTCCTGCGAGAAGCTCATCCCCCTGCCTCGCGGCGCCCACACCGGCCGGCGTGCCCGTCATGATGAGATCTCCCGCTTCCAGGGTGTAATACTGCGTGAGAAACCCGATCTGTTCTGGCACGCTCCAGATCATCTGGTCGATATCCGAGTTCTGGCGAAACTCGCCGTTCACTTTGAGCCAGAGCTTGCCTTTTTTCGGGTGCCCGCTTTTCGACGCGGGAGTGATCCTCCCGACAGGTGCAGACTGGTCGAAATCCTTGCCGAAGGTCCAGGGCCTGCCTTTGTCTTTTCCGACCTGCTGCAAATCGCGCCGGGTCATGTCCAGGCCCACCGCGTAACCCCAGATGTGCTCGTTGGCTTTCGCCGCCGGGATCTTATGGCCGCCTGTGCCGATGACTGCGACCATCTCGGTCTCCCAGTGGTAATGGGTCGTCATCGGCGGATAGTGCACGGTGCCACCCTCGGGGACCAGATCATGAGCCGATTTGGTGAAGAAGAACGGCTGCTCGCGGCCGTCGCCCCCCATTTCCTTCTGGTGCTCGACGTAATTGCGCCCGACGCAGAAAATGCGGCGCACCGGGAAGCGCGCGTTCGATCCCACGATGGGAAGCGAGGGGATGTCCCAGCTGCTGATTACGAACTCCATTTTCATGTCGAGGTCCTCGCGAAAAAGGCGCGTATTTTCTCACAAACCGCCTACGGCGGGAGGGTGGCCGGGGACTTCGCGTCTTCCCAAAAAAGACGGGCACCCGAAGGTGCCCGTCCGAAAGAGCCTCGCAGGGCTCGCTCTACATATTAGAGAAGCGCCGATCAGTAGTTGTAGGCCTTCTCGCCGTGGTCGGCTAGATCGAGACCCTCTTCCTGCGCTTCATCGCTGGCGCGGATGCCGATGGTGAGCTTCAGGATGAGCAGGATCACGAACGCCACGCCGCCCGACCAGATCAGAGTGATGATGATGTCCCACAGCTGAGAGACGATCTGCGCCCAGGCGTCGAAATCGCCGACTTTGTTGGCGACATAGTCATAGACGCCAGTACCGCCAAACTTCGGATTGACGAAGGTGCCTGTGCCGAGCGAGCCGATGATGCCGCCGATGCAGTGCACGCCGAAGGTATCGAGCGCGTCGTCGTAACCCAGCATGGCTTTCACCTTGGTCACGGCGAAGAAGCAAAGGACGCCGGCGATGGCACAGGTGAAGAAAGCGCCGATGGGGCCCACAAAACCAGCCGCCGGAGTGATCGCCACCAAGCCCGCCACGATGCCGGAGCAGATGCCCAGCAGGCTCGGCTTGCCCTTGACGATCCACTCGGTCAGCGTCCACGCAACGCCCGCAACAGCGGTCCCGAACAACGTATTGAAGAATGCGATGCCGGCAGCGCCGGTGGCTTCGAGCGCGGAACCCGCGTTGAAGCCGAACCAGCCCATCCACAACATGCCGGTGCCGATCGCCGTCATCATCACGCTGTGCGGCGGCATCGGCACCTTGCCGTAGCCGTTGCGCTTGCCGAGCATCAGGGCGCAGACCAGCGCGGCGATACCGGAGTTGACGTGCACCACCGTCCCGCCCGCGAAGTCGAGGGCGCCTTTCTGGAAGATGAAACCGGCATGGCTGTTGGCAAGTTCGCCTGCCTTCGCGGTGGTGTAGGCATCCGGGCCGTCCCAGTACCACACCATGTGTGCGACGGGCAGATACGCGAAGGTGAACCACAGGATGCAGAAGATGATCATCGCGGAGAACTTGAAGCGTTCCGCGAAGCCGCCTGCGATCAGCGCCACGGTGATCGCGGCGAAGGTCAGCTGGAACATGCAGTACACGAAGTCCGGCAGGTACTGTCCCTTGCTGAAGGTCGCGGCGACCGCCGTCGCCGGATCTTCGCCGAGCATAAAGAGCTTGTCGAGCGACCCGAAGAACGGGGCAAGTGAACTGCCTTCATGACCGGCAGTGAACGCTACGCTGTATCCGTAGATTACCCACAGCACCGCGACGACGCAGAAGATCGAAAAACTCTGCATTACCGTCGACAGCGCGTTGCGGGTACGGGCCATGCCGGCATAGAACAGTGCCAGGCCCGGGACGGTCATCAGCAATACGAACGCCGTGGACGTCATCATCCAAGACACGTCGCCCTTGTTACAGTCGAATCCCTTGTCGCCGCACTTGGGTACAGCCGGTGCTGCGGCTGGGACCGGGCTCGCGGCCGGCGTTGCTGCGGCCGGCGCTGCGGCGGCTGGTGCTGCGGCATCCGCCGGCTTTTCGGCCGCCTTGTCCTGGGCGAACAACGGCAGGGCGTTTGCCCCCAGCATTCGGCCGCCTTGTCCTGGGCGAACAACGGCAGGGCGTTTGCCCCCAGCATCGCGAACAGCGCTAGCGATGCGATCAGTTTTCTCGTCAATCTTTTCATCGGTGCCTCCCTAGAGCGCCTCCGCGCCGGTCTCGCCGGTGCGGATGCGGATGACTTGCTTCAGATCGAAGACGAAGATCTTTCCATCGCCGATCTTTCCCGTATTGGCCGACTTCTCGATGGCCTCGATCGCTTGATCGACCATCTCGTCCTTGATCGCGGCCTCGACCTTCACTTTCGGCAGGAAATCGACCACGTATTCCGCGCCGCGATACAGCTCGGTGTGACCTTTCTGCCTGCCGAAACCCTTGACTTCGGTGACGGTAATGCCCTGCACGCCGATCGCGGACAGAGCTTCCCGCACCTCGTCAAGCTTGAACGGCTTGATGATTGCGGTTACGAGTTTCATGAATGTGGCTCCCTTTAGGTAATGGGCTTCGAAGCGCTAAAACTTGTAGAGGCCCTGCAACGCGACGCTCGTCATGTTCTTGCTGACTGCGCCGGTGGAGTCGAAAAACACCGTGTTGTTCGCCTGATCTCTGCGTGCCTCGACGCGCGCCTCGAAGCTGTCGCTTGCCAGGAACGAGACAGTGGCGGTCACTTCCTTGTACTTCGTATCGCTGGTGGCAAAGGGGCCGACGGGGATGGCAGTGGCGCCAGGTGCGAAGTGGAAGCCGTTTTTGTCGTCGAACGACTCGGCGCGCAGGACTCCGCGCAACTTCGGCATGAACATGTAGGTTACGTACAACGCAGCGCCGTTGTACTTTGCTTTGATCGTCGTACCGCCAGCGCCAGGGATGTTGTCCTGCGAAACGCTCAGTATTTCCGCGCCGATAGTCAGAGGGTCGATGATGGTGTAGGACGCGACGACGTTAAGGCTGTTACGCATGCCGTCCGCCGCGCTGGGAGTCGCAAACGGCACCGTCTCCTTGCCGTAATAATCCGACACCGTGATCGTCAGGGGCTTGATGGGGTTGAGCGTCACTCCAAGCTCAGCCGTCTTAGCCTTGTTGGAGTCGGTGAGCTGATCCCAGCCGTTGTTGACGCCC
>WNGL01007394.1_pt1 | contig 19484 bp, 11 predicted proteins | sample 5400591 | NCBI WGS metagenome assembly WNGL01 (sample SAMN13153377, study PRJNA577476) | soil metagenome | isolation source: 80 cm soil or saprolite under Garry oak tree replicate 1 | place: USA:California | collected 2016-06-15 | reverse complement strand
TTGACTGTGACGAGGAGATTGGCGTAGTTCGGCTGATAATCGTCATCGCCGCTGTACTGCACATAGATGTAGTCGGCTCCAAGCGGTAAGCTGTTGGCCGGGATGGCGACTGCTGCGGAACCGTTGATGAGATTTACGGCGGGCACGAGGAGGGTGTTGAGGTAAAGCGACACGGAGCCGGTGGGCAGTGGAAGGCCAGCCACGGGGGTTGGCGTGATCGTGACTTGGAGCGTCTTGTTGACTGTCACGATGGGCGATGGTGGCGTAACGGTGATGGGCGTCAGGACTTTCAGAATATACACGGACGCGATGGGCGATGTGGACCCGCCATAGTTGCCGTCGCCGCTATAGACGGCTGTCACGTTGAGGGTGCCCGTCGGAAGGCTTGTGGTGGTAAGGCTTGCCGTGCCCGCGGCCAGCGCGGTGGCGGTTGCTGCTGTACCGACCAACGGAGTAGAACCGATGGTCGTCGAGCCATTCATGAAGGTGATGGTGCCGGTGGGCGCTGCTCCGGCACTGTTGACGGAGAGGCTGACACTCAGTGTGGCAGGCGTGCCGACGACGCTGTCGTAGGGTTGGGCCGACGGAGTGGCCAGCGTGGTCAGTGCGGGCGTGACGCTGAAGGGCACTGGAGAACTTGTGCTGGCCTGGAAGCTGGCATCGCCCGGAAAGACGGCGGTGAGGCTGTCGGTGCCGCCGGGGATTGTAGAGCTCTGCAATTCGGCGACGCCGTCGCTCGCGAGCTGTGCGGTGCCGATTGTAGTGGTGCCACTCTTGAAGGTGACCGTGCCGGTGGCTGCGCCGTTGGGGCTTGCGGCGGACGCGGTGTTGCCGTAGGGTTCAGCATCGATCAGGTAGATGAAACCGTAATACGGTGTCGACGCGCGACTTCCGGTGGCCGGATCGTAGTAGCCCTGGACCGTGAGGTTGGTTGAGCTGGTTTCTGCGCCGACGGTGACGGCGATGGCGCTGGAGTTGCTCTCCGCAAATGTGGGGTTGCCGCCATAGTGGGCTGTGACGTGGTAACTGCCGCCGGGCAGATAGGTGGTAGTGCCCGTGACCGAGCCGCTAGTCAGGGTGAACAATCCGATGCTGTCGTTGTTGGGGAAGTTAGCCGGATTGATGTCGTCGACAAGCGCGACGTCGCCGGAGGGCGTGCCGCCGCTGCCGGTCACTCCGACGTGCACGTTGACGGAGGCGCCGTGGGTGAGATTCAGGGCTGCGGTTCCACCGTTCAACGTAAGCGACGAAGTGGTTGCGGTCAGTCCGGCGCTGCTCCAGTTGTTGACGAGCTGGGTTGCGTCGACGCTGCCAAGACCGCTGGCTTCGTCATAACCGGTGGCCGTGTTGTATCCGGTCATGAACGCGTAGCCGCGGGTGTTTGTGGCGCAGCCGGATGAGCCTCCGGCGCATGCGACGGAGTTGTTTCCTATAGTTACGTCGTGAAAGACGGTGGAGTAGTGTGATTTCGCCAAGTTGTAAAGAACCCAATCGGCTTGGCCGAGTCGAGTGCCGGCTTTTTGTTCGACGATCGCGAGGATCCCGGCAAAGGCTGGGGCCGAGGCGGATGTGCCACCGACGCCGGTGACGATGAAGTTGCTGCCGGTGGTTGGCGTTCCGACGCAATTAGGCGCCGGCTGACCGGATGAATAGTATTCGAGGTCGGTGCAAAGGCCCCAGACTGCGCCGTACAAGCCGTTGGCTGCAAGCAGGGAGACATCGGGTACGTTGCGGCCTGCGTTATTGAGAGCGAAGTTAGTTTGCCAGGTGGGCAGAGGGTATCCCGCGGAACAAACGCCGGAAGACTGCTGCGCACAAGCGCTGAAACCGCCGCCTGCCGCCACGATATTTGCGTTATAGGAATACTGGGTGGCCGTCCAGGGCAGGTTCTGGCTGATCGTGGTGTTGTCATTCTGGAAGGTCGAATCGTTCCAGGGGCGTTCAGGGATGTACTTGAGCGCGCTGCGGTGGTTGGCCAGGGTGTTTGTGACATCCACATAGGTTGTGAAGCTGCTTGGGAAGTTGCTGTAGAGCGTGTCGAAGTCGGTTCCGCCGACGGCGATGTTGTATGGCGTCGAAGCCAAGGCGTTTACGGCCAAGCCCCCGTTGGCGACCGATTCTGTATTGGGGTTGTCGCATCCGGCGGAGCCGCTGTCGCCGCTGGAAACGGTGACAGCAATGCCCTGCGCCGCCGCCTGCTGCCACAGGTTGTAAATGTACTGGTTGCCCGACACGCCCTGATGAGCCTCGCAGCCGCCGAAACTGACGTTGAGAATGTCGACCTTGTTGTCGTCGATGGCGCGAATGATGGCCAGAAAAAGGCCGGCGTTGTAGTAGGTATTTTCCGCGGTGTAGAGAATCACGCTTGCACTGGGTGCGATGCCGCCGGCCACCTGGGTGTCGAGATACGCTTCGAGCGCGTCGCCGTTTTCGCCGGGGTCGGCCCCGTCGACCACCACGGTGGTGGCCTTGGCGGGAAGGCCAAACGTGGCGCGGTAGTTTGCGTTTTGCGTTACGTCGATGTTCGAATCGCCGGCTATGCCGATGGTTACGCCGGTGCCATCGTAGGTGGTGCTGGTGTGGCTGGCGTTGTAGATCGTGGGAGTGTTGTAGATTGTGGCGGCGTCAGCCGGGCCAAGGTACATCGTGTAGCCATTGGAAGAACTGCCGAGCGTGTACGAGGGCTCGATGCGGTTGGTGGTTGCGTTGTACTCCCCTCTCGGGCCGCGGATGGCTTGTGACTTCGGGACGAAGTCGTTCAACTCGGCGAAGCCGGCTACGACGAGCGCGAGTGCGGTTGGGATCTGAGGATCGGAGGCATTGGCCCAATGCTGCTCGCCATTGACCGAATAACTGTGCAGGGACGTTCCAAAGGCGGTTTGAACCTGGCCGACGGTGCCGGATATCTCAATCGCCATGCGGCCCTTCGTAACCTTATTGATCGTGAACCCTTGCCCTTGAAGCCAAGTTTGAACCGTAGCGAGATCCGTATCCGAGACTCCGAATTGCTTGCCAAACTCTTCTGGCGTCAACCACTTGTGGAAATTCGGCGAGTTGGGATCCTGGAGTGACTCGAGATATGTCTGGAGCGATGCCTCCTGCTCTGCACTGCGCTGCAGGACAAGCAGCAGCCGGCTGGCGGGCATGGAGACGGGCGCGGGACCGCGGTCATATTTGGGCTGCGCGAGCGGATGCGTGTTGCCACGTAGCGTTACCACCGAGGACTCGTCGATGCTCTCTCTAATTCGCGCGGGAACGGCACTGCGGTCTCGGGACTGAGCGGGGGCCGGTACGGAGGATGCGGTGGCAATCAGGAGAACGGAGGCAACGAGCAAAGAAAGGCGCACAAGACCAGCACGGAGCATGGCAATCCTATCTGGGAAAGATGGGAGCATTTTACTCGCAGTAATGTCATGGCGCTAATTACCTAAGAGAAAAAGATTCAAAGTGGCTGGGCGGCTCTATGCCGCCCGCAGGGCGCACTTCGAAAGACTTGATTTATCAATCCCTTTGGGGCATGGTTGTGCTGTCATTTTATGCACACTTCTTCGGTCCCGCTAAGGAGCATCGCGCCTTCGATTGCGATCCTGTTTGTTTGTCTAGGGCTGCGATCCGATGTTCCGCGGCGGCAGTCTTCGGGGTTGGCGATGCTGCCGCGAGTCACCCTCTGGGCATGGGAACGACGCGAAGATCTGCGCCAGGCTGATCCGAGTCAATTTGCGATTGCATATCTCGACCAGACGCTGACGATTGACCTTCGCGTCCACAGTGAGCCACGTCGGAATGCGATTGTTTTTCCACGGATGTCGACGCGCATTGCGGTGGTGCGCATCGAGACAACGCGGTTCGCCGTGCTGGACGAGGAAGACCGCGTCGAGACCGTCGGGGCAATTCTCGAGAGCGCGAGTCAGCCGGGGATTGCGGCGATTCAGGTTGACTTTGACGCGATGCTCTCGCAACGGGCTTTCTATCGCAGCGTGCTGGTTGATTTGCGGCGGCAGATGCCGCGCGGCCTTCCGCTGTCGATTACCGCACTTGCGTCATGGTGCAGCTGGGACGATTGGATCGCTGACCTGCCGGTCGACGAAGCGGTGCCGATGTTCTTTCGCATGGAGCCGGATCGCAGCCGCGCCCCAACGAACATTGACGAATTTCGAATACGTGAGCCATTGTGCCGGACGTCTGTGGGAGTTTCGACCAGAGAGCGCTGGCCGGCTTCGATGGACCAGAAACGGATTTACGTGTTTCCCGACAAGGGCTGGCACAATGAATCGCTCGCCAGCCTGGAGAAGAGGTTCAAATGATCACGCGACGTCGTCGTTCTGCGATAACTCTGACGCTGATGTTGGTGATGCCGATCGCGCTTGTGCAGGCGTGCGGGCCAGACTGGGAACCCGATGTTTTTGTTCGAACGACGAGGCCTGACGACGTGCACGCGTTTGCAACCGGCCGGCTCGGCATTCTACAGACCGGATTCGATTCGAATGAACTGGCGGTGGCATACCGGTATCTGAACGGCGGGAAGCTCTCGGAGAAGGAGCGGCTTGCTTATGCGCCACCGCTACAGCCCGTCCGCGACTGGAGCAAAATGACGGCGGCACAGGTGGAGGAGGCGCGAGAAGCGGGGTCGGCAACGCTGCCCATTCACCGTTGGAGAACCGCGCGTGCGAAGTACCTGCCGAAGGATACTCAAGCCGCGCCGAAGGTAACACTGCCTGAGAACTATGGCGAGTATTACGACTATGATCCGAACGAACGGAGGTGTGGGAACCCCGCATTTGAAACTGCGGCGCTAACACTGAACAGTCGCGCTGCGACGTGGGGCAAAGAGAGCCTCTGGCTGACGGACTGGATTCGCGCACAGGATGCAGTGTTTGCAAACTGCGCCGGGAAGGCCTCTGCAACACCAAATAGCGTTCCGGATGGCAGTCCGGCGCTCCTGCGGGCAGATCGCGTCTATCAGGATGCGGCGGCAGCTTTCTATGCTGGCCGGCTCGACGAAGCAGGCGAGGGATTCGAGGCGGTGGCGCGCGATCATGAATCGCCGTGGCGCCATCTCGGTGAATATCTCGAAGCGCGGGCGTTGGTGCGCAAGGCGTTTGCCATGGGGAAGCCGACCGACCCATGGAGCACAGACGTTGCGGACTTCGACAGGAAGACGATGCAAGCGGCGCAGGCTTTGCTGGAGGGTCTGCTGAAAAAGCACGACCCTGCACTCTCAAGGCAGACAATTCTGAATGAGCTGAATTTCGTTCGCATGCGCACCGAGCCGGATAAGCGAGTGGCGGAGATTTGCGCGGCACTGGAGGGTCCGGGAACAGACGACAGCTTCGGTCAGGATTTGAAGGATTTGAATTATGTGCTGCTTAAGCACATCGAGATCAAAGACCCTCCGCCGCTGCTCGATTGGGTTAGAGGTCTGCGCGCTCAAGGCTCGGCAGAAAATGCATTTGCTGCGTGGCAAAAGGATCACACTCTGCCATGGCTCGTGGTTGCGCTCATGAAAGCCGAACCCTTGAATCCGTCTGTCCCGGATCTGCTGGTGGCAGCGGCAAAAATCAAGCCAGGCGAGCCCGCATACGACACAGTTGCCTTTCACCGGATTCGGCTTTTGACCGAGAGCCATCGCGAAGAGGAAGCGCGCTCGTTGCTCGACCAGATATTGCCGACGCTGCGCGGCGAGATGCTCAGCTCTCGAAGGAACGCGTTTCTCGGAGAGCGGATGGCGGTGGCACGAAGCTTTGACGAATTCCTCGAGTTTGCGCCGCGAACGATGCTTGAAGGCTCCTCAGAAGCTGCCATGACGATGATGTGGGAGTGCAATGGCGGAAGACCGTTGAATCGTGCTCCGAATCCCTGCCCGTTGCATGAACACCCTTTGGAATTTGATGAAGACGCAGTGCTGGTACTCGATCGCCAAACGCCGCTCCTGTCGCTTGTGGAGGCGACGCGTTCGGCGAACTTGCCGCCAAATTTGCGACAGGATGTTGTGCTGGCGGCATGGACGCGCAGCGTTGTGATGGCGGATGAAAAGAGCGCAGCGACGCTTGCGCCAATGCTGCCTGAGCCGCTGCGAAGGACCGCGGGGACGGGGGTTGCGTTTCCAGCGGTTTTTACGCTTTTGCGCAATCCGGGGCTGCGGCCGTTTGTGGAGCCGGGGGTTTCGCGCCTCGTGGCGTATGACTATCTCGATCATTTTCGGAACAATTGGTGGTGCGGCGATGAATGGGGCGGTCAGTTCAAAGAAGATCCGTGGAAAGGTCCAGAGCCGCAGCCCATTTCATTCCTTTCGAGAGAGCAGCAGGCGGTTGCTCGCGCGGAGTATGAGCTGCTTATGCAGCTGCCGAACGCACCCGCGTATCTCGGGAGGCGAGTGCTCGATTATGCGAAAGAACACCCGGAGGATGTCGATGTTCCGGAGGCACTGGCGCTGACCGTGAGGGCGACGCACTATGCATGCTATGGGTGGGGCGCAAGCGCTCAGGGCGCACAGAGTGCGGATTCAAAGAACGCGGCGGTGGACAATACAGCGGTGAGCAAAGCGGCATTCCAACTGCTGCATAGCCGGTATCCAAAGTCGCCGTGGGCGGCGAAGACACGCTATTACTACTGAACTGATCGAAGAGGCCGGTGCAACCATGGACCGAACGACAAGGCCGTCGACGGTTATGCGACAGTCGTTGAAGGTAGCCGCGAGCGAGCGCCGGTCGTCATCTGTTCGATGCGTTCGGCGGTGCGCAGAGTAGCTTGATGGCACCCAGGCGCCGCAGCGCGACGAATCCGTTACACTTCTCCGCATGAATCCTGGCGATGCAAAACGGAGCTTGATTCGCGCGGTGTTGGGGATTGTCTGCCTGTGTTGCGGCTGGGCGGTTGGGCAGGCTCCGCCCGCGGGCAGTCAGACCAATCCGTCGAGAAGTTTCGGACCCAACGACTGCGGCCGGGTCGACCCTGCATATATTCAAACCGCGAACGAGACCGGCGGGATTCCGATGTTCTTGCAGCGGTCGGAGGTCGGCAAGTCTTTTCAGATGGTTCGCGAATCGACGCGGCAAAACGTCTCGACGGTGCTTTGGGCCAGCGCGCATCTCGAAGGCAAGGCGCCGACTTTCGAAATTCCCGTCGATTCGGTGACGCAGAGAATTACGTTTACGTTTTCGGTGGACACCAAGGGCGGGAAACTGGTGCTGAAGGGGCCCTCGGGGCAGGTGATCGGCCCCGGGGCGGCGCACACGGAAGATACGGAGCTGAACTGCGGACGGATTATCACGGTCGCTGGGCCCGAGGCAGGCAACTGGCACGCGGAGATTACGGGGAGCGGCACGTTCTGGATCGAGGCTGAGACACAGAGCGACGTCTATCTCATTCGCGCGGAGTTTGTGAAGTTGGGCGGGCGGATCGGACACGAGGGCCTGTTTCCAATACACGGACAGCCGTTGGTTGGGTCAACGGCCACATTGCAGGCTTCGATTTCCGCGAAGGAAACCAGGACGGCGGAGTTCTCGCTGGTGACGCAGCAAGGCGAAACGATCAAGAAGCTGCGCATGAAGCAGGACAATTCGGACCGCGAATTTCTGGAGTTTACTGGAAACGTGGAATTGCCCGGCGTACCGTTTCGCGTAGCGGTTAAGGGGCTCGACTCGCACGGCAAGGCGTACCAAAGATATGATGCGGGACTTTTTCATGCGGAGAGTCTGGAGGTGACGCCGAAGCTGGACTTCGATGAATTGGCGGCTGGAAGAACGAAGCAGGCCGTTTTTGCAGTGCGGAATCTTGGGGCGGCACGCGCGTTCAAGGTGACGGTCACGGACGCTCGGCGATTCATGACCAGAGTCGAACCAAAGGAATTGTCGCTTGGCGCCGGACAAACCGGGAGCGTGCGCGTGGATCTGACGGTTCCAGCGGGAACCGCTGCCGGGGTTGGAGATGACCTGGTGATTGTGGTTACGAGCACGTCGGGAGCGGCCACATCGAACTCGAGCGTCGTTCACCTCGACGTTGCCGGTCACGGCAAAAACTGACGCCTGTCCAAAATTGATTCCGTTTAGGCTTTGCCTTCGTCGGCGGACGGGCCATAGATGGCGCGGACTTTTTTCTTCGTTGAGTCGGAGATAGACGGTCAACTGTCCGCGATGATGAGCCATGTGGTTGCGCGAACAGCGTCTGCCCTCGCGGGTAGGCTTATTCTTAGATACAGATCCCACTCGTGTCTGACTTCGCACAAACCGTCAAGCAGCAGGTCGACATCGTCAAGGTGATCGAGAGCTACATACGTCTACGCAAAGCAGGGGCGCAGAACTATTCGGGGCTGTGCCCTTTCCATAAAGAGAAGTCGCCGTCGTTCTCTGTGCATGCGATTAGGCAGTTCTACCACTGCTTCGGCTGCGGCGTGTCTGGGGACGTGTTTTCGTTTGTGGGAAAGATCGAGAATGTGGGCTTTCCCGAGGCAGTGCGGATTGTGGCGCAGAAGAGCGGGATTCCGCTGCCGAAGCGGGAGTTCTCGTCGCCGGAAGAAGCGGCGGGGGCCCGGCTGCGGGGGAAGTTGCTTGATCTGCATGAAACTGCGGCGGCTTGGTTTGAAGAACAACTGCGCGGGCCGGAAGGGGCGGTGGCACGCGAGTACCTGGCCGGGCGTGGGCTCACGCCGGAGGGGATCAAAGCTTTTCGGATTGGATACGCCCCGGACAGCTTTGGAGCGCTGCGCGACCGGCTGAGCGGGATGGCGGACCAGGAGGCGCTGCGCGCCAGCGGGCTTTTTAGTTCAAAGGAACAAGGCGACGGAAGCCAGGGGCCGATCTACGACCGGTTCCGGAAGCGGGTGATGTTTCCCATTGCGAATGAGAGTGGGCGGGTGATCGCGTTTACGGCACGGACGCTGGAGTCGGGGGATAAGGCCGGGGCGAAGTACATCAACTCGCCAGAGACGCCGCTGTATTCGAAGGGGCAGGTGCTTTTCAACCTGGACAAGGCGAAGACGGCGATTCGCCAGGCGGGCTATGCGCTGCTGGTGGAAGGGCAGATGGATTGCATCTCGCTGTTCTTGAGAGGGATTCAGCATGTAATTGCCACAAGCGGGACGGCTTTTACGGAGCAGCAGGTGGCGATTTTGAAGCGGCACACTTCGAATGTTGTGGTGAATTTTGATCCAGACGCGGCGGGGGCGAATGCAGCGGAGAAATCGATCGCGTTGCTGACCGAGGAGGGGTTCAACCTGAAGCTGGTGACGCTGGATGGGGGGTTGGACCCGGACCGGTTTATTCGCGAGCGAGGAGTTGAGGCTTACACGGCGGCGGTTTTGGGGGCGCGACGGCAGTCGGACTACCTGATTGAGCGGGCGAGGCAGATGTTTCCGGGGGCTGCGGCGGAGCAGAAGGTGAAAGCGATGAACTACCTGCTGCCGCATATCCGGCGGATCCCGGAAAAGATGGTGCGCGACCAGTTTGCGGGGGACGCGGCACAGAAGCTGGGGATCGATTCGGCGCTGTTGCGCGAGCAGTTGCGACAGGCTGCGCTGCGGCGACGGGATCACATTGAGGTGCGGACGGGGGCATTGACCGAGGTTGAAAAGGTGATGTTGCGGGCGCTCGCCATTACGGACCCTGAGCACGAGGAGGCTCGGCGACTGGCCGCTGAGGTTATCTGGAAGCAACCAATTTTGTTTGAGGCACTTGAGGCATTTCCGGCGATGCAAGCCCTGGCGGAACGCGGCGCGCGGGACCCCATAGAGGCTGTGGAGGACCCGGCGCAACGGGCGCTGCTGGCGGCGACGTTGCTGGCCGAAACGGAGCCACCCTCTGCGGGAGTCGTAGGGGGGGCAATTACCAGCCTGCAACAGAGGCAGTTTGAGGGCCAGCTTCGCGACCTGCGGGCACAGATCGCAGAGGCAGAGCGGCGGGGTGACTTTACCGAACTTGCCCTATTGACCCAGCGGAAGCTTGATCTGGATCGCGGGCTGCGGCAGCTGCGGAGTTCAAGCCCACCGTCGGAGTAGCTCTTCGGCTTGGAAACAGTAGATTCTTGCGTCGATTCACCGCTAAATGCGTCTAAACATAAGGGACAGAGCATGCGGAGGATTCGAATCTGCACTGCGGATTTCCGGTCCGGTTGCGGAGCAGCCGTAATTACTTTAGAGTTCGGTTCCCATTTCGCCGTGGAAACGGCGGGATGTTTGTGGTAATCTATTGATCTCTGTGAGGATGCGCGCCCCCCTTGCCCCAAACATGAGCTTCGGCTCGCGGGCGACCCAGGCGAAACCTGAAGCGCCACCATCCTGCTCCGAGCAACTATTGAGACCGCTTTATTTTTTTGCGGGCGACCGCAGGTCCGTCTTCGCGCATGCGCAGATTTCCAAACGGGAATCTTTTTTTGGGGCGCGCGAGATTAGGCCAGGCACTGGTGCGCGAGCCGGTGCATCCAAACTAGTTCGCGCTGGGGGAGTAGAAAACTTTTGGCTATTAATGACAAATTCGAAGACGACATTCAGAACCTGATCGAGACAGGCAAAGACAAGGGCTATCTCACGTACGGCGATGTGAACGACATGCTGCCGGAAGAGATTGGCTCGGCCGACGATCTCGACGATCTGATTACCACCATTGGCACTCAGGGCATCGACCTGCTGGACGCGCCGAAGTTCGGCGCGGATAAAGATTTCGAACTGGAAGAGGGCGAGGATGTTGAGCTCGACCTGACGCCGGGAACGCTGGAAAAAACCAACGATCCGGTGCGCATGTACTTGCGCGAGATGGGCACTGTGCCGCTGTTGACGCGCGAGGGCGAAGTTGAAATCGCCAAGCGCATCGAGCGCGGACAACTGCGCGTGCTGAAAGCGATCTCGCGCTCGCCGATCGTGATTCGCGAAATCATCGCGCTTGGCGAGGACTTGAAACGCGGTGTGCGCAACGTAAAAGAAGTCGTGATCTTCGACGAAGAAGAACTGACGGAAGACGTTGTGCAGGCCCGCGTTCGTTCGACTGTGGCGCGGATCGACGCGCTGGTGAAGCACCAGAAGAAGATTCAAGCGCTCGAGGAGAAGCACGCTGCATCGACGAAGACCAGCGCCAAAGAAGCGCGCAAGACTCGCTGGCTCATTGCGCGTGAGAAGGTTTTCGTTTCGCGCATTGTGCGCGAATTGAAGTACACGGGCCTGGAGCGCAAGCGGCTGCTCGACAAGGTCAACAAGACCGTCGACACGATGCGCACGCTAGAACGGCAGATTCGCTCCTTGGATCAGAAGCACGAAGCTTCAAAGAGCGAGGAACTGAAAAAGGAATACCGGCGGCAGCAGAAGAACTGCAAAGCGGACCTCGAAAAGATCGAAGGGGACGCAGGCGTTTCGATCGTTGAGCTGAAGCGCACGCAGCGCGAGATGATTCAGGGCGACATGGACGCCGAGCAGGCGAAGCGCGAATTGATCGAAGCGAACCTGCGACTGGTGGTGTCGATCGCAAAGAAGTATACGAATCGCGGATTGCAGTTCCTCGACCTGATTCAGGAAGGCAACATTGGCCTGATGAAGGCGGTGGACAAGTTTGAATATCGCCGCGGGTACAAATTTTCGACGTATGCGACGTGGTGGATTCGGCAGGCGATCACGCGCGCGATTGCGGACCAGGCTCGCACGATCCGCATTCCTGTACACATGATCGAGACCATCAATAAGCTGATCCGCACGAGCCGGCAGTTGGTGCAGGAACTGGGGCGTGAGCCGTCGAGCGAAGAGATCGCGCGGCGCATGGATATTCCGGTAGCGAAGGTGCGCAAGGTGCTGAAGATTGCGCAAGAACCTATCTCGCTGGAGACTCCAATCGGCGAGGAAGAAGATTCGCACCTGGGCGACTTCATCGAGGACCGTCAGGCGGTATCGCCTTCCGAGGCAGTGATCAGCGTGAACCTTAAGGAGTACACGTCGCAGGTTCTGCGGACTCTCACTCCTCGCGAGGAACGCGTGATCAAGATGCGCTTCGGACTGGAAGACGGATCGGAGCACACGCTGGAAGAAGTCGGACAGAGCTTCCAGGTAACGCGCGAGCGCATTCGACAGATTGAAGCCAAGGCGCTGCGTAAGCTTCGCCATCCTTCGCGCAGCCGCAAGCTGAAGGCATTCGTTGAAGGCGTCAAAGAGATGTAATGCGAGGAATACTCGTACTGAATTGAGCCGCAGCCTCAGGGTTGCGGCTCTTGTTTTTTGTGAGGGCTTTCCGTCGGCGGATGATCGCTGTTTACCGGTTACAGCCCGAACCCATCCCCGACTGATAGAATTCCGCTTGATAAATGATCTGCTACTCTGCTAAAACGTTTTTGCAGTAGAGTTGAACGGTTTCTGTGAAGGGAAAAACGAGAATGAAGACTATTACCCGTCGCCAATTTGGCAAAGGTGTTGCAGTGGCCGCCGCCGCTGCCACAACATACGCAGGCCTTTCGCTGCCGAAGATTGCGTTTGGCCAGCCTCGGGCTTCGAGCCTTGTTTACCCGAAAGGCTTTCTCTGGGGCTGTGCCACCGCCGCCTATCAGATTGAAGGAGGCGCGCAGGATGACGGCCGTGGACCGTCGGTCTGGGATACCTTCTCGCACACACCGGGAAAGACGAACCACGGTGAAACGGGTGATGTGGCCGACGATTCCTACCATCTGTACAAGGAAGACGTAAAGCTGCTGAAGGCCCTCGGCACAACCATCTATCGCATGTCGATTTCGTGGTCGCGTATGTTTCCCAATGGCACGGGCCAGCCCAATGCGAAGGGCCTCGACTACTACAACCGTGTTGTGGATGAGCTGCTCGCGAAGAATTCGAAGGCGTTTGGGGAATACGCGGCCTATGTATCGAGGAACCTCGGCGATCGCGTGAAGCACTGGATGACGACGAACGAGTTCATCTGCTTCACCGATCTGGGTTACAAGTTCGGCCAGTTTGCGCCGGGACTAAAGCTGCCCGACGCAGCGGTCAACCAAATTCGGCATCATGCGATTCTGGCGCACGGTTTGGGAGTGCAGGCTATCCGCGCCAATACGCCGAGCGGCTCGCAGGTAGGCATGGCGGAAAACGCGATCGTCTACGTGCCGGTGATGGAGAAGGCCGAGCACATTGAGGCCGCGCAGAAGGCGACGCGGGATGGCAATGCACCGTTCCTGACGACGGTTCTGGATGGCAAATATCCCGAAAGCTATCTTGCCAAAGAGGGAGCCAATGCGCCGAAAGTGGAAGAGGGCGACATGAAGGCCATCGGCAGCCATCTCGACTTTGTGGGCCTGAACATTTACGTGCCGCTTTATGCGCGCGCGGATGGATCGGCGCAGGGATATGCGGTGGAAGGGATGCCGACGTCGTATCCGCACATGGCTTCGCCGTGGCTCACGCTCGGGCCGGAGTGCATTTACTGGGGAGTGCGCAACGTTTGCGACATCTGGAAGACACAGGCCATTTACATCACGGAAAACGGCACGTCATCGGATGATGTGCTGACGTCGGCGGGGCGCGTGGAAGATGTGGACCGAGTGATGTATCTGCGCAACCATCTGACGCATCTGCATCGGGCGGTGACAGAGGGGTATCCGGTGAAGGGATACTTCCTATGGAGCCTGATGGACAACTTCGAGTGGGCGGATGGGTACAGCAAGCGGTTTGGGATTCATTACGTGGATTTCAAAACCCAGAAGCGGACACCGAAGCTCAGCGCGGAGTGGTACAAGGAAGTGATTGCGAAGAACGTGGTGGAATAGGAGCTTACGGCCATCCCGATGAAGGAAGCAGCAGTTCTTTAAAGGAACTGCTGCTTTTGTTTTTTGCAGGAGGCGAATCGTGCTCGCCGACATGGAAAAAATATTCGAGTGCATCAATGTAACGAAAGGACCGGTTGGGACACTACCTTCCAGCAGGGCAGATTTTCGCGCTGAGCTGGCACGGACAGCGTGATGCTCCCATGAGAAGAGCGAACTCATGGAGAGAGGGTCTCGCCCGGAGACGACTTACGGATCGGGTTGGGCTACGGTGCGTCTTCGGGCTGAGACCTTAATGTGGAGTCGTTTCTGCCGCGGCATTCTCCAACTCCGCCCACTCCGCTGCTTCAAGCTTCAGCTCAGACGCTGCGATATTTTCCTCAAGGTGCGCGACGCTTGACGTGCCGGGAATAGGAAGCATGACTGGCGAGCGATGCAGCAGCCAAGCCAGCGATAACTGGGCGGGCGTGGCCGCGTGCCGGGCGGCGATCTTTGCCAGCGTTTGCGATAACGGGTGATCGGGCTTGAGCATCTTTCCGCCGGCCATGGGGTACCAGGGCATGAAGCCAATTCCCTGCTCACCGCACCAATTGAGAGTCTCTTCGTGGCGGCGGTCAGGGAGCGAGTAGCGATTCTGAACGGTGACGATGGGGACGATCTTGCGCGCCTGCTCGACTTCTTCCGGGGTGACTTCGCTGAGGCCGATGTGGCGGATCTTGCCCTGCTGCTGCATTTGCCGCAACGCGCCGAGGCTCTCTTCGAGCGGGGTGCGAGGGTCGATGCGGTGAAGCTGGTAGAGATCAATCCTTTCAAGCCTGAGCCGGCGAAGGCTCATTTCCACACACTGAATCAGGTAACCGGCTCGACCCACGTACTCGGTCTTTGCGGGGCCTTGGCGCGTGATTCCGCCCTTGGTCGCGATGACCAGACCCGACGGGTAGGGGTGCAACGCCTCGGCGATGAGGCGCTCGGCTATCTCTGGGCCGTAGGCGTCGGCGGTGTCGATCAGGGTGACTCCGAGGTCGACGGCGCGGCGCAGGACACGCCGGCATTCAGCCGCATCGGCGGGCTCGCCCCAGGCCCCTTCGCCAACCAGGCGCATGGTCCCGTAGCCGAGCCGGTGGACAGCCAGGTCGCCGCCGATGAGGAACGACCCGGTGGCTGAGGCGGAAGGAAGGCTCAGGTCCACGGGAATCCCGTCTGGATGATCCTTGTTTGCCTGACTCACCGGGGTTTCAAGGACCTCGAAGTCAAGCTTATCTCCCTTTACTGCGATACGCCATCATCGACCTGATTGCAGACCAAGCGAAGCGTCCCGGCGTCGTTGAAGAGGAGGCCATGGAAGCGGTAAGTACCTCCGGTTCCCAACGCTGCGGAATTGAGCAGGGACGCATCCGAGCCGACGTAGATATACACCACATCCGGGTTTGGGACCGTGACCAGGGACGGCCCATTGACGGGGTTGTTCAACTGCACAATCAGATCGTAAGGAGCCAATTGCGCGGTGTATACCGAGTAGTTCGCGTTGGTTGTTTCCCCGGTGACGACTGCATCGATTGTCTGCGGCATAAGGGTCACGCTGGTCGGTTGGGTCCACGTTCCTCCCATGTACGAGATGGTGGTCGATCCGGTTGAGACCATTTGTCCGGGGGCGAGTGCCTCAGGACTGAAAGTCGCGCTGAATGGCAAGCTGCTCAGGTTCTTGAACTGCCCCGAGGTCAGGAAGTTCGTTGACGAGCCAAACTCGTAAGGGTACCCCGCACCCACGGGCTGAACAGAAACGATCGATCCCATCTGTTCCGTTGCGGTTGTCGAGACGTAGTTATTGTAGGAAGGATAGATCTGTACCAATTGACCGTTGACGACATTGGTGGCGGCTGAATCCCGGACTTCAATTCGGGTTGCGGTATAGGAGGCATCTGGCTCGAGAGCCATGTCAATGTTCACGAGGCTCCCCGCGGAGAGATCGGCGGCAGACGCGATCCCCTGGAAGACGGTGCCGGAATTGATCGCAGCCGTGACTGACCGCATTTGCATTAAGCGAGGGCCTCCGATGGCCAGGGTCACGGAGTCGGCGGAAACCGCCGCGACCTGTGCAAGCATGCCGGTGCATTTCCCGTTGAGTGGCGTAGTCGCCTCGGTGCGGATCGAAAAGGATGTCAGGTTGAAGGTCGGGTTGATGGTGTACGAGATTTGATTGGGCGGAACTCCATCGTAGGAGCCCGATTGAGCAGCCTGAAGGTTCAGGGTCATTCCCATTGTCGATCCCATGACCGTAATGGGGCTTGCCAGATTGACAACGGGGGGAGTCGGCGTGTAGCCATACGCGTCTGTAGCGAAAGTGATCTGACCTTGAGAGCTCTCCGAGACGTAGCTGAATTCCGGCCCTGAAACGGCGACGGCTGCCGATGTGTAAACATCCTGAGGAACTGTACCTGTCGCAAGAGGAACAGAATTCCCGTTGGAGCGCATGAAATCGACAGCCGTGGGAGTGCTGAAGATGGTTGTGGTTATTCCGGCCTTGTTGGTGAGCGATATCTTCTCGATATTCATGCCGAACTGAGTGAACCGGTTGTTGGCTGTGCTCGAGAGTTGAATCGCCACGGTCGTCGTTTGACCGGGAATTGGACCGCCGGAGCTCGAGTTCCCCCCGCCGCATCCCGCGGCGATCATGCCCACAGCGCCCAGCGCGAACAGGAAGAATGGCTTGATTGGAGAATGGCTGCGGCAGAGGGAACAGGAATCCGGCATGAATGTCATTTCGTTTCCTTTCGACGGCATTCGCAGATCAAGGCCGCCCGGTTAAATACTTTAGCTCAACTCAGTCCGGCTGTATGTGATAGGAGCCTCACAAGGCGGAAGAATCGCGCGCGGTAGCCCTTCCTCCGTTGCCGGGCCCGTCCTGCCGATCGCAGCCGCAGGAAACGGCCGGGAACCCGGCGCCTCCCGAGTGCGTATGTTGTAATGCAAATTACGCAAGGAGAACCCCATGGCCACCGCCCCGTATTCGAATGCGCAAGCCGTCTTTTACCAACAATACGAGCAGGTGCGCCGCGACGAAGTGGTCGGCATCCTGCTGGCGCTGTTTCTTGGGACTTTCGGCCTTCACCATTTCTATCTGAGGCGGACCGGGTTGGGGATTCTGTACTGCTGCTTCTTCTGGACTGGAATATCGGCGATGCTGGGGTTTATTGAATGCTTCTTCATGCCAGGACGCGATACAGGCTGCGGGAATCGCGGCGGCGCTGGGGATCTCGATGCCGGGTTGGGCTCAGCCAATCAACGTGACGGTGAACATGCCGCCCGCAGCGGGTGGGTCCTCTGCTGCGCAGCCGGGCACGCTCGCCGCTTGCGGACGATGCCAGAAGACCAATCCAGCGGGAGCGCGATTCTGCTCGGGGTGCGGGGCGGCGCTGTAACAAACAGGCAAAAACCCAGAGCGCGAACAACTACATATTGGCGTGGCCGGAGCGCATTGACTCGTTGAACTGAGGCTTGGTGAAGTTCAGTGCCGCCTCGAGCGCTGCCTGGTACTCGGGAGCGCGAGCCATCAGTTGCGGCGTTGGCGCGGCGTATTCGCCATCGAGCACGACCAGTCCCTCGCCGGCTTCGTGGCCGGCCATACGCAGCAGATCGGATTCGGTTGTATTGAGATACTGCGCGTCGCGCGAGTCGGCAATCCAAACGGGTTTGCCTTGGCCAAGCACTCCGGAGAGCCAGTAGACCTTGCTCAACAGGTAGCGGAGCCTCTCATTGTCGTCGGTCTCGGTGAAGAGAAACTTCTTTTGCCAGCGGCTGTAGAACCGCGTGGTGACGGGCACGGGCTGGCGATTGCCAGACTTGAGGAATTCAAGCTGGCCAAAGTCGACCGTTTTTCGGATGGCATTGTAAACGAAGGTCTCCGCGTAGGGCTGCTCCATCGCGGGCACAATCTCGGCAAAAGTCACAGTGACAGAAGCGGCAACTTTGGCATGCAGGATTTGCGGGCCGCCATCGGCGACGCTGATCTCCCCGTGCGCGATGTAGGTATCCGCACCGGAGGTGGACCGATGGAAGGGCCACTGGAATTTCTCGAACGCGAGAGGGATTCCACCGAGCGTAACGTAGCACTCGGGGCGGGGATTGCGCAGGCGCTTCGCCTCAGCGGCTAGGTGGGCAGCCATCTCGGGCAGCAGCTCCGGTTTGTCGACGTCGAACGTTTCGCTGAGCTCAAGCTGCAAGTTACGTTGCTCGCCGCTGGGTAGTCCGAGCTGGAAGATAGCGGTCGGCTGGCCGTGGAAGTCGGCGCCTTGCGTGATGGAGACGAGCTTGAGGCCGGCTTTTGCGGCGCCCGTTTCGATAGAAGTGACGAGCTTTGCCTTTAAATCAACTGTCATGCGTGGGGACCTGCTTTGAGATCGATGCAAACCCATTTTAGAGCATTTGCGCAACGTAGAGAGATTTCCCGAAGGCGCACAGGTGCGACATAAAGAGCGGCTCTACATTATTTGGGCGCTTGGGCGATGAAACGATTGGCCGTGAAAGCTCCGGCAGGGCGTGGCATTTACAATAGACGACGTGCAGGCTGAAGCATCCTCTCCTATCATTCTCGCTGAAAACCTGAGCAAGGTTTATGCCGCAGGCCGGATCTTGGTCTCGGCGGTGCACGGGGTTTCTCTGCAAGTGAGCCCTGGCGAGTTCGTTGCGATCGTGGGGCCTTCGGGCTCGGGCAAATCGACGCTTTTTTACCTGCTTGGCGGACTGACGCGGGCGACTGAAGGGCGAGTGGTCATTGATGGCGTTGACTTTGCCAGTCTGAATGACGCCGAGCGGACCCGTTTGCGCAGAAACCGCATTGGCTTCGTCTTTCAGAAATTCAATCTGCTGCCAACCTTGTCTGCCATGGGGAACATTGAGATTGCGCACACCGTAAGCGGGCGCAAAGAGCCGCTTGATCGCAAGTATCTCGACCATCTGAGCGATCTTTTGTCGATTAGCGGTCGGCTTGGGCATCGGCCATCTGAGCTGAGCGGAGGGGAACAGCAGCGGGTTGCGATTGCCCGGGCGCTGATTACGCGTCCTGCGATTGTGCTGGCGGACGAGCCTACGGGGAACCTCGACACGAAGAATTCCGACGCCGTTTTGGCCATGCTTCAGCGCTCAAATCGCGAGCTGGGACAGACGACGCTGATGATTACGCACAATCCCGAGGCCGCTTCTATCGCGAGCCGTATCCTGCACATGCGGGACGGTGAGATTGTGCGCATCGAGAGCGGGTCGAGAGCGGATGCGGTCCAAACAGGCGCGCCAAGTCCGGGGGCGGCAGGGGTTACGGCGACGGTTTGACCGAGTTTCGGCTGCCCGGTATACTCAACCTTGCAGTAAGCGGGAGTAGCTCAGTGGTAGAGCATCGCCTTGCCAAGGCGAGGGTCGCGAGTTCAAATCTCGTCTCCCGCTCCAAATCGCCCTCCGGCGCCCGCCGGGTTGGCTACGGCGATGTGGAGCGATCTCAAAAGACAGCCCTGCCAAGGCGCGGTACCCAAGTGGTAAGGGAGAGGTCTGCAAAACCTTTATGCGCCGGTTCGATCCCGGCCCGCGCCTCCAAACTCGCCTCCAAACTATTTAACAAGAATTACTTAGGTTAAGTGTTGCAGTTCGAAAACGTCGAAATTCTTGCATCAAGGCGGACCAGAAGCGGACCGTTAAACTAAACCATTTCAATTAGGACGGTGCTGTTACTGTTTGGGCAGACCTCTCCATAACAAACCTCTCCCCTTTGCGCTTGATGA
>WNGL01007728.1_pt1 | contig 19491 bp, 18 predicted proteins | sample 5400591 | NCBI WGS metagenome assembly WNGL01 (sample SAMN13153377, study PRJNA577476) | soil metagenome | isolation source: 80 cm soil or saprolite under Garry oak tree replicate 1 | place: USA:California | collected 2016-06-15 | reverse complement strand
AAGGTCCAACAATCAAAGCGGCGGAAGCAGCGGCTGCGCGGGCCGCGTTGCAACTAATGGAAAGCGAGCACAGCGAGTCTCCCTCTCCCTGTGGGAGAGGGGCGGGGTGAGGGCGTAGCTGCGAACGTAAGAATTCTAGTTTCTCTTTCAGCGCCTCGAGCCCTGACAAAGAGAGAGTAGTTTCTCGGTCCTCTCAGCTAAGCCCTCACCCTGGCCCTCTCCCAAAGGGAGAGGGAGTTTACGTGCAAGGCCTCGCTTGACCATCGCGCTTCCCAGCATCTACGATGTCGTCAATGAACGAACCAGCGATCACGACCGAGAAAAGTGAGAGCGCCGGAGTTTTTAGCGCGCGACCTGTCAATCCTAACGGACGTGATCGTGAATCGTTAGTTGAGACGGAACCGACCGGCCCACCCAAGACTGTCATCCGCGAATATTTCGAATCTGCGGTCGTCACGGTAATCATGGCTTTGTTCGGCATGACCTTTATCGTCCAGGCTGTCAAGGTTCCCACCGGCTCGATGCAAAATACGATCACGGTCGGCGATCATCTGCTTGTCAATAAATTTGTTTTTGCGCCCGGCCCGCGCTTTCCCTTTTTGCCGCAGCGGGAGATCAAGCGCGGAGACATCATCGTTTTCAAATATCCCGGCAACCCTTTCGATCCTGAGCGCGACAAGCAGGAAGACAACATCCCTTACAAAGTTAATTACGTAAAGCGAGTGATCGGCTTGCCCGGCGATACGGTCGAGGTGAAAGGATTACGCGTCTTCATAAACGGTCAACCTTTGCCCGAGCATGTGATCGTCGCGCGGAACATTAACGACAAGGCGCCACTGGAGATCATCGAGGACCCGCCACGCCAGGGCAACGAGCCGTATGACGTTTATTATTTTGAGAGAACTGTGAACGCGGCGCGCACCGGACAGGAGACGGGCGGCAGTCCAGACTTCCACTTCGCCGTCAACGGCAAACCGGCAAAGGTTCCCGCCAATTCCTACTTTGTGATGGGCGACGATCGCGACAACAGTCTGGATAGTCGAGCCTGGGGCTTTGTTCCTCGCGACTTGATCATTGGCCGGGCCATGTTTGTCTACTGGTCCTATGACGAAACCCAACCCTTTGGTCCGATTGAATTTTTCACCAATACGCGCTGGCGCCGCACGGGAACGATGGTGAGATAAAATCGGAGCAGATCATTTTCCATTTGTCATTTGACATTTTTCATTTGCCATCTGTCAGAACCGTTCAGTTTAGATAGCGGACTTCTCTGCCAGGAGATAGGGACAAGTCCCCCATTCTAGACGGAGCAAGTTTTCAAAAATGGCAAATGAAAAATGTCAAATGACAAATGGAAAATAAGCTGTTCTCAAGAGAGTTTCTCCTCCGCGTCTGGGCGAGGGCCGATGATGACGAGCTTTTGGGCCGCTCTGCGCAGTTGTCCTACTATTTCCTGCTCGCCCTCTTTCCACTGCTGCTTTTTCTGGTCACGCTGTTCGGTTATTTTAACGGGGCCGGCTCGCATCTTCGCCATCGGCTGATTGCATATCTTGGTGAGGTCATGCCGGCGACGGCCCTTCGTCTTGTCACGGCGACGATTGATGAAGTCACCCAGGCACGCGGCGGCGGCAAACTGTCGGTCGGTTTATTGCTGGCGTTATGGGCTTCGTCCAGCGGCATGAATGCTATCAGTCAGTCGCTCAACGCGGCTTATGACGTGCGCGAGACGCGGCCGTGGTGGAAAGTGCGGCTGATCTCGATCGCGCTGACGGTGGCGTTATCGATCTTAATAATTTCTGCTTTGCTGATTGTGCTCTATGGCGGAGGGCTTGGTCATTTCGTCGCCGCGCTGGTCCATGCAGGAGGCGCCTTCGCAATCGTCTGGAGAGTTCTGCAATTTCCGATCGCGCTTATTTTTGTCTTCGTCACCTTCGACCTCATTTATCGCTTTGCGCCGAATGTGAAAGGACCGAGACGCGACGCGCGTCTGCCGGCATCCGATTATCGCCGTCGTTGGTTGTCGCCCGGCGTGGTGGTTGCCGTGGTTCTATGGTTGCTTGTGTCTCTGGGATTTCGTCTCTATCTACACTTCTTCAACTCGTACAGTGCGACGTATGGCTCACTGGGCGCCCTGATTATTTTAATGCTGTGGTTTTATCTCACGGGGACAGCGATCCTGCTTGGGGCGGAGATAAATTGCGAGTTAGAAAGTAAGTCGTCAAACTAAGAATACCTGCTTCCATTCTCTCTTCTTGATTCACACCACTTTTTTGTTTGATCTTTCGTTCGTGCTTCAAGTTCGAGAACGATGCATTCGCTCGTTCTTTTTTCAAGCGAGAGGCCATTTCAACCTTTAGAAAAGCCGCAATCGGTGACGGCATGGGCTTTGCTCAGTCATCTTTTCCAGTTGATCAGAGTGTTCTAAGAAAGGACGGTGCGATGAGATGCTTTGGACGATTTTGCTGATCTTGCTGGTGTTGTGGTTGTTGGGTTTTGTGAGCGGAATTGCTGGTAACTTGATTCATCTCTTGTTACTGGTGGCGCTGGTGGTGCTGGTCATTCAGTTGATCACGGGTCGGCGAGTGGCAATCTAATTGTGACGGAGCGCGAGGTTACGGAAAGACTTGTGAGCGAACAGAGGGAGGGAAGCAGTGCGATATGAAGACGAACTAAAAGGCAAAGGCAAGCAGGTGAAAGGCGCCGCGAAAGAAAAACTTGGTAAGTTGACCGGCGACCCTAACCTGCAACAGCGAGGCACAAACGAGCGGGTCGAAGGCAAGGTCCAGGAAAAATTTGGCAAGGCCCGCCGTAAAGTAGGCGAAGCAGTTGAGGATCTGGGCGGAAGAATCGCCAGCAAACGGTGATGCTGGCGATTCATTCCTTTTATTTCCTTTTCGAGAGAGGAAGCGAAGATGAAAACGAGACTAATGCTGTTATTGGCAGCGGTCGCGACACTCGGTTTAGTTGTCGCTGCTTGTAACACCAACATGAACGAGAACGCCAACGCCAACGCCCGAGCGCCCGCAAACGCGAACATGGCCACTCCGCGAGTTGAAGCGCCGACGCCTGCTACAGGCCGCGGACAATATAGCGAAGAACAGGCTCGCGAAGAACGTGAGAAGGCCAAGGCGAATAAGGAAACGATTGGGCAATCGCTCGACGACGCGTGGATTCATACCAAGATTGTGGCCAAGCTAATCGGTGACACGAAGACGCCAGAGAGAAATATCAACGTCGACGTGGTAGAAGGTGCCGTTACCTTGCGTGGAAATGTCGATACGGCTGAAGCGAAGGCTGAGGCTGAGCGCGTCGCCAAAGAAACTGAAGGCGTGAAGAAGGTGACGAACCAACTTAAGGTCGTTGCGCCAAGCAAACCTGCGAAGAACGCGAACACAAGCAAAGGGAAGCCAAGTAACTAAGAAAGGAAATTGCAAATTGAAAAATGCAAATTGCAAATTAAGTTCAGAGGACCAAAATCGCGAGGGCAGATGGTCAAATGACTTATTAGACGCCAATCACATGCTCCCTAACTGTCCTAAGACTCGCGCCGGACGGTTGATGTCGTGGGATATCTAATTTGCAATTTGCATTTTTCAATTTTCAATTTGCAATGTCGTGCTTTTAAGACGGCATTTAACTCACCAAACATTTCCTGAAGATTTGATTCCCAAACCAGCGACTTTTCGTGTACGCTTGTACACCGCATGACCGAAAAGATTCGCAAGATCCTCTCGTTTCCGTCGCCGGTTCCTGCGAAGGCGGACTATCAACGCGTCAAATCAAGTTATTCGCTGCGCGAAATCAAACAGATGTTTGGTTTGAGCGAGCGCACCGTGCGTCGCTGGACTGAAACTGGAATCATTCAAGGCACGCCGGTGGTTGCCAGCGCAGACTTCACGTACGACTTTCAGGCGCTCACGCTGTTTCGACGGGTGCGCGAAATGCGCGCGCAAGGTTTGACGATCAAGCAGATCGAAGCCGAGCTGCAAGGCCAGATGAGTTTATTCCGGCCCGTGGGTGGCCAGGTTGCCCGTCTGCTGACGCCTTTCGAGGAAGCGCTGCTGCGGCACGAACAGGGCGACGAAAAAGCGGCGGAGTTTTATCTCGAAGCGATCAATGAAGGTGATAACATCGCGGAAGCTTACTGCAATCTGGGAATCATCGAATTGGATCGCGGCAAAACGATCGGCGCGCTCGAGAATTTCACGCAGTCGCTGAAACACGATCCGCGCCACGTCGAAGCGCACTACAATCTCGCCAATCTCTATTACGACGCCGGCGACTTTCCACTCGCGCGCTTGCACTACGAAGCCGCCGCCCAAATCGAACCCAACTTCTCGCTCGTCTATTACAATCTCGCCCTGGTCTATCATCGCTTGAATAACGTCCCCGCGGCCACCCAATCTCTCAACAGGTACAAAGAGCTGGAACCCAGCGATGAAGAGATTGAACTGGTCGATCAGCTTTTGAAGGCCATGGACGTGGGCCGCCCCGGAACTGACTTTAGTGTCGAGTCGGGTCGATAATGTCTCCCGTCAATGAAAGTCTCTTCAAGTCACAGCACGTGCGATGTGACAGTTGTCGGCGCCGGTGTTTTTGGCGCATGGATCGCTTATCAACTTCGGCGATCGGGGAGACGGGTCATCCTGATCGATGCGCATGGTCCCGGACACAGCCGTTCCAGTTCCGGTGGGGAATCGCGCATCGTACGCATGGGCTACGGCGCCGACGAAATCTATACGCGCTCGGCCCAGCGTGCCTTGCAGCTTTGGCAGGAATTGTTCACGCGGATTAACGAAGCGCTCTTTCAACAAACTGGTGTTTTATGGCTGGCTCACGAAGAAGATCCATATCCAGTCAAGTGCGCCGAAACGCTTCGTAGAGTTGGGATCCCTTTTGAAAAGTTGACCACCTCGGACGTCCATCAGCGCTTCCCGCAGATTGGACTGGATCGAATCTCCTGGGCCTTGCTTGAACCGGAGAGCGGAATAATCATGGCGCGCCGGGCGGTCCAGGCGGTGGCCCGCGTGGAGTACTTGCAAGGCGCCGTGCGGCCGCCAAACCGGAAAGGAAAGCTGACTAATATTACAACTACAAACGGCTGGCGCATCTCAGCCGCGACCTATGTCTTCGCTTGTGGCCCATGGCTGCCGAAAATATTTCCGGGTGTATTGGCTGATCGAATTCTTCCAACGCGCCAGGAAGTCTTTTTCTTCGGCGCCCCGGCAGGTGACTGTCGTTTCACCGTGCCAGCATTGCCTACCTGGATCGACTTCAAGGACGAAGCTTATGGTCTGCCGGACCTTGAAGGACGCGGTGTGAAGATCGCGATTGATCGGCACGGACGACCAGGATTCGATCCCGAGAGTGGAAACCGGGTCGTTACTGCTGAAGGTTCGCTTGAAGTGCGTCAATATCTCGCTCGACGTTTGCCGGAATTGAGAAATGCGCCGGTGACGGAAACGCGTGTCTGTCAATACGAGAATACTTCAAACGGCGACTTCCTAATCGATCTTCATCCGGATTTTGAAAACGTCTGGCTGGTCGGCGGCGGCTCGGGTCATGGTTTCAAGCATGGGCCGGTCATAGCCGAGTACGTTGCTGCCAGACTCGAAGGTAAGAGCGAAGGAATCGAACCACGCTTTAGTCTGGCAACGAAAGCGAGCGAGCAAAAACGAGCGGTTTACTAACACTTGCTTGTGTAATCAATCGCCTCAACGCTCACGATGTGCTGCGAACGATTGAACTCGGCATCGCGCTGAAAGCCGAGGCAGCGATGTTCAATCGCATCAATCTCACTCGTGCGACGCTGCCGCTAGCGGATCAACTCGTTCCGTCGGTGGCCCAATTAACGCAAGCCCTGGATGCGGCTGAAGAAGCCGCCACGCGATACGGGATTTCGGTGATGGTGTCGGTGCCGATTCCGCCATGCGTGATCGATGTCAGCCGCTACGAGCATCTTCAAATCGGCTGGTGCCCCCGAGGTGGCGACGGCGCCTACTACACGATCAGCTACAACGGCCTGGTCCGTCCCTGCAATCATTCTTCGGTTATTCTTGGAGACTTGCGGAAAGAGAATTTCGCCGAGATCGTCGCGCGCGAATCCACCCGCGCTTTCTGGCAGCCGCTTCCGACCGAGTGTCGCAACTGCCAGCATCCTCTGCGCGATTCTTGCCGTGGCGGTTGCGTGGCCGCCAGCCATGAATGCTACGGCACTGCCGCTCGCATGGATCCCTTTATCACGCAATGCCTGGCCGCTGCCGAGACATCCGAGCTCGTCGTTTGACTAACTCGCGCCCGCGGCGGCGGCAACTTCCGTGGCTTCGGCCAGGCGCTTGACAATCACCAGCGTGATGTCATCGGCGGCGGGGGTGCCCTGGCAGAATTTTGTAAGCGCAGATTCGATCCGGTCGCGGATGCCGCTGGCTGAGGTATCCAGGTTGCGCGCTACTACTTCGTAGAGTCGCGTGGCGCCAAATTCTTCGCCGTTTGGATTCACAGCTTCCGAAACTCCATCCGAATAGATCACCAGCACGTCGCCGGGATAAAGCTTCGTGCGTCCCTCGCGAAAATCCGCATCCGCCAGGATGCCCAGCGGCAAACCTCCGGAAGCAAGTTGTTCCATCGTGCCGCCGGCGTGAACAATTAACGGTGGATTATGGCCGGCGTTCAGAAACGCGAGCGCGCCACTCTTAGGATTGAGTTCGGCGTAGAAGAGAGTGACGAATCGATTCGGCGGAATGCTCTCAACCAAATAACGGTTGACTGCGACTATCGTCTTCACTATAGAGTCATTCGCGTCGGCCTGCGCGTGTACCGCAGCGTGCAGCGATGACATGAGCAACGCCGCCGCCGTTCCTTTGCCGGACACGTCTCCCAGCGCGACGATCAGGCTGCCATTTTCACGCTCGATGAAATCATAATAATCGCCGCCGATCTCATAGCAGGGAAAGCTGATGCCCTGCAATTCATAGCCAGTCACCTGCGGGGCTTTCGAGGGGAGGAAGCGCTGTTGAATCTCGCTGGCAACTTGCTGCTCGCGTTCGAGTCGTTCGCGCTCAATCTGCTCTTCGGTCAGACGAGCGTTCTCGACGCGAATGGCAGCCACCGAAGCCAGCGTCGTCAGCAGTTTCAAATGATCTCCGGTGAAACGATTATCCGCCAGAGGCGAATCGGCATAAATGATCCCGAAAACATTGGCGCCGACTCCGAGCGGCACAGCCAGCACGGAACGCACGCCTTGCAGCATGACAGTGCCGCCGGCAAATCGCGGATCAGCCTGGGCGTCGGAGGTCAACACCGATTTGCCGTTTGCCACTACTTCGTCGATCACGGAGCGGCTGATGCGAATCTCGCCGACTTCGCCGACGCGATCGCGCAACCGCGCCACGGCAACCTTCAGCTCGGTATTCTTGTGGTCGCGCATCATGACCATGCAGCGATCGGCGGGGACTGCTTCGAACACCAGTGAAACGATGTCCTCCAGAGTCTGATGTAGAGTTGTGGAAGCCAACAGCGTGACTCCGACCTTGCTGATCAGCGCCAGCAGGTCACTCTGCTTCGCGGGATGCCGGGCCGTGGCGTCGTCGGATTGCGTGCGCGCCCCTTCGATGGCCTCGAACAGGCCGGACGTCGTGCGATCAGCTGATGAAAGCGCGATGGTGGCTTCCGGAATCGACGCTGAATTGTCGGTGATCATCGTCGCGCCGCTGCTGAGCGGAAACGGACTGTCGTTGAAGACGATCTCGGTCTCGCCTATCTGGATGCGGCCCCCGCGCGTCAACGTGACCGGCTTTTCGAGGACCGTGCCGTTGTAGAGCGTGCCGTTGGCCGATCCCAGATCCTGGAGAAAGTATTCATCTCCTTCGCTGCGCACTTCGGCATGCACCCGCGACGCAAACGGATCCGGAATGCACAGATCGTTACGCGCTGAGCGGCCAATCGTGACGCGCAGACGGTTGATCGGAAAATGCTCGGCGGCGCGATCCGGATATTTGACAATCAACTCAGCCATTGATTTGGTAAAGCAAGCAGTCAACTTGCAGCGGCCAAACTAACAGTTTGCACTACGCTCCCTGCGTTCTCGGTTTTTGCGGGGGCGCAATCATGTGCGACCCGTGTCGCCGTACTACGACAGTGCCGGCAATCAAATCATGTAAGGCGCGCCCACTCGGGTTTACTGCAGCCAGCAGAAAACCAAGTCCGAACAGCAGCAACGATAGGGGATATCCCACAAAGTTCCGCAGCAGAATGCGTGCTATTCCCGGTAGCTGGCCGTCGGTGCGTTCGATGCGCAAACCCGTCGTCCACTTGCCAATTGTCTGCCCATAAATTCCAGCCAACACGCCCAGGTCAAGCACGGCAACTATTAAAGTGACAATCAGTCCAATCTTCTCGGCCGTGCCACCAGCCATGCGCGCGCCGCCGCCCATCAGCCGGGCGATCATAATACTGAGAGTAAGAGTCAATGCCAGCAAGATATAGTCAATCAACAGCGCTCCGCAACGAAGCGCAAAGGGCGCGCGATAACGCACTCGGACATGGGACTCAGATCGATGGCCCGCCGAACGGCGCGATGGTTTTGGAGGTTGAAGTTTTGGAGTCATTAGGGGAACTCAGTAGTGGATTTCAGATTTCAAATTTCAGATTTCAAATATTTCAAATCTCGAATTTCAGAAGTCTCATCCAAGCAAAAAATGCACAGTAGTTTCGCCCAGGCGAATGCGATCGCCGCTGTCGAGCTGGCGTGGCTCTCGCGGCTCAAGCCGAATCACGTCATTGACTACGGTGCCGTTTACTGAGCCCAAGTCTTCGACCATGAAAGTTTCACCTTCGCGCCAAATGCGGGCGTGACGTCGCGAAACCTTGGTTTGCGGATCGAAGCGCGACAAGTCCACTTCGGGAAAGATGTTCGACAGCGGATCCGTTCTGCCCAGGAGGTTGCTGTCTTTTTGCAGCAGAAAGGACGCGTCCAGCTCCGTTGTGCCGGTCACGATCAGCTTGGCGGTGGGCCGCGCCGCTGCCAACTGTGCCTGCGGCTGACGCGATCCGCAATGCGCACAGAAAATGTCGTCCGCGGCGATGCGTCCGCCGCAGAATCCACAGTAGACCATCGCCACGCTGATCGTCTCGCCGCCCAACTGACTGGCAGGCAAACCATAGGTGACCTGGCCCGAACGCAGCTTTTCGAGATGCGAAGAAAGCACTTCACGCATCTCCGCGCCGGATTGGAAACGATGTTCGGGCTTGTACTCGACGGCCCGCATCAGGATGCGTTCCATTTCACTGGAAAGCCCAGGATTGATTTGACGCGGACGAGGATTCTTTGCGAAATCGAAAATCAGCAGTGGATTATCTTGCGGATCCGATCCGGTCAGGAGATGAAACATCGTCGCCCCCAAACTGTAAATGTCCACGCGCGGATCCGCCCGCCCGCTGAACAACTCCGGAGGCGCATAGCCCATGGTGCCGACGGCCGTAACTCCCTTCTCCAGCTTGTTCACCCAACGGGCGATGCCAAAATCAATCAGCATGATGCGGTTGCTGTTGCTGTCAAGCATCAAATTCGCGGGCTTCAGATCGCGGTAGATGATCGGCTGACGCCGAGTGTGCAGATACTCCAGAACATCCGCGGTCTGGATTCCCCACTCGGTCGCTGTCGGCTCCTCAATGCGGCCTCCTGGCGTCTTACGCAGACGCGAAGACAAATCGCTTCCCGGAATAAATTTCATTACCAGATAGAAGCGTTCGGAATTTTCATCGTAGAAATAGTCGTAGACCGTGGGAATCGAAGGGTGCTCGAGCGAGGTCAGCAACAACGATTCACGTTTAAAGTCGGCAATTGCTTTCTCATGCTGCGTATCGTCGAGATGCGATTCGATCATTTCTTTGACCGCGCGAGGAGCGTCGCCAAGATTGCGATCCTTTGCGAGATAAACCGCGCCCATGCCGCCGCCACCAATGCGACGAACGATCTCGTAGCGGCTGTTCAGGACTTTACCGGCGGCGAGTGATTTGGGCTTCGATCTTTTTCTCGCAGGTTCCCCGCCTCGGGAAGTCAGAGATGAGAATTCTTCGCTCTCGGCCATCTCGCCGGTTCCTGACGATTGATTAGCGCTGCCTGGCGCGGTGGCTTCGACAACCAGCTTGTCTGAAGGCTCGGCAATTAATAAACCCTGGCTCTCAACCGGAATCTCCACATTGTCCGCCGTAGCTTCCAGATCGATGCCGCCACTGACGACAGGCGAGTTATCGGGTTGCTGACGCGCGCCGCAGTTGCCGCAAAAGTTTTCGTCTGGCGCCATGCCGGCGCCACATTTACAACAGAGGGCCATATTGAAATTGCTTGAGGCGTTACAGAACCGCGAGCGGTAGCGACCGGCACCATCTGTCATTTGTCATTTGACATTTTTCATTTGCCATCTCTTTGCGACGCAACGCCCCGCGTACAGCGGAGCCATTGACTCTGGCCGATGATGACAAATGACAAATGAAAAATGACAAATGATAAATACCCCCGGTCGCTACCGCTCGCGGTTGCGGTAACAGCGGGCCAAATTCTTAATTCAAAACGCGGAAGCGCAAGAACGTCTTGCCGACGATAATCTCATCGCCGTCTTTTATCGGATAGCGAGTACCGGGCGCTAACCTTCGTCCACGGTTTACGAATGTGCCGTTTGTCGACCCTAAATCCTCTATCAGGTATTGGCCGTCGTTGAGCGAAATGCGCGCGTGCCGCCGAGATACCTTTGCTTCGGGATCGTCAGAATCAAGATCCACGTCCGGGAAGATGCCGCCGTCTGCGTCCCAGCGGCCAATATTTGCGTCTTTCTCAATCAACAGAAATTTTTTGCCGGCGGAACTGCCGCGCTCGATTACCAGGGTGGCGTGCGGCCGGCGCTTGCCACCCGCCAGCGGCGCCGAAGTTTCCGGTTCGGAGATTACGGCGGATTGTGAGCCGGACGAACTGGCTAAAGCAAGCGATGGTTCTCTTCGTGCCAGGGCGCCGGAGCCATTGGGCTGTGAGCCATTGCCTTGCGGGCCGCCCTTGGAGACCTCACCCTCGTTTCCTGTGAGCCACAGCGCCGCGCCACATTCGTCGCAATATCGGGATCCGCCCAGATTCTCGGTCCCGCATCTTTCGCAAATAGTCATAGGCAAGCTGGCGCAATCGTCCGAAAAAACGACTATCCCGCGCAGCAGTATCTTAACGCGAAATTCTTGAGTGCGCCACCGGTATGGTTCGGGTGTTGAAGAGTCCCGCTTTTGGCCGGAGCCATCCTTCTTTGCGCCCAGGTCTTTCACCTAAGAACGGAACTCCAAACCTTCTTGACTTCGCAGTTCGGCATGATGACCGTCGTCGTCTATAATGGGATTCGTGAATCGAAGGTTTTTCTTTGAAACCGCGTGCGAGCTTTCATCGTAAACACATCTCAGCGTTGAAACTATCTGTGCGGGCGCGGCATCTAAGTAACCGAAGAGAACGCCATCCCGGCTCAGTCAAGCTAAAATTTAAGGAATTGGAAATTCAATGGCCCTCAGTAGAAAGAAAAAACTAATTATTGCTGTGTCTGCGGTCGTGGTGCTGGCGTTGGTCGTCATCATCAGCGTGTTGGCCACCCGCAAAGACGAACCCGAAGTGACCACTGTTAAGGTTGATGCGCGTCCCGAACTGCGCTCGACCGTGACGGCCTCAGGCGAAGTCCGACCCATTCGCTACATCAAGCTGACGAGCGAAGTGCCCGGACGTATTCAAGAGATTTATGTCAACGCCGGCGACCAGGTAAAGAAAGGCCAGCAACTGGTGCGCGTCGACCCGACGCAATTGCAATCCAGCCAGGAAGCTCAGTTCGCTGCGACCCAGGCTTCGCTCAGCGACGTCCAAAGCGCGCGCAGCGCAGTGGCTCAATCCCAACAAGCCCTGAACGTGTCGGAAGTCGCGGTGGCCCAGGCGCGCCAGCAAGTACTGGCCTCGCAAACCAGCGTTAGTCGTGCCCAGATCGATCTCAACACCGCGCAGCGCGAGTTGAAGCGCGTCAGCGATCTGATTGAGTCTGGAGTGTCATCGCGCTTCGACTACGACGCCGCCCGCGACCGTTACGAACAGGCCAAGATAGCGCTCGACACCGCCAAGGCAAACCTGGAAGTGGAAAAAAGAGCGATCGACGAAGCGGTTGCGCGGCGCGATCAACAACGCGAGGCGGTAAAGAGCGCCCAGACTGGCGTAAAAACGAGCGAGCAGCGCGCCAATGCGGAGCAGGCCCGGTTGCGTGGCCAGACCAGTCAACGCGAAAAGGCCACCCAGTACTCGCCGCTTAATGGCGTAGTCGCCGACATTCCGACTAGGGTTGGCGAATACGCGGTCTCCCAATTATCCACGACGCCACTGATGACCATTGCCGACATGTCGACTATCAACGTCGAAGTTAATGTCGATGAAACGGAAATTGCCAGCGTCGAGGTCGGACAACTGGCCAAGGTCAAAGTGGATGCGCTCGGCGACAAAGAACTGACCGCAGTGATTACTCAAAAGAACCCGCTTGCGGTAGCGAAATCCGACACTACTGGCGGCCTTAATAGCCGCGTGAACGTGCAGGAGGCCAAAGAATTCAAAGTCACAATGGAATTGAAGGATTTGACGGATGACATTAAGGACAAGCTTCGTCCGGGCATGAACTCAACAGCAACCATCACCACGAAGACAAAGAATAATGTGCTCGCGGTCCCGCTGCAGGCGATTGTGGAAAAGGCGCCGCCGACACCGACGCCAACTGGATCAGTCGCGAGCAGCGCGCCAACTCCCGTCGGCGAGAAGCCGAAGGAAGTGAAGGGCCTTTATATTTTGGACAAGAACAACAAGGTGAAGTTCGTCGAGGTAACTACCGGCATCACCGGCGAATCAGACATCGAAATTGTCAGCGGGTTGCAAGCGGGGACTGAAGTTGTAACCGGTCCGAGTCGCGTGCTCAAGACCCTGAAAGATGGCTCGAGCGTGAAACGGCAGACAAAGAAACCGGAAGCCGGCGCCAGCCCGTCGTAGGTGATGAGTAATAATGGCTGAAGCTACTATAGAGACTCCAGCAGTATCTCCGACCCTGGTCGTCAAGCCGGAATTGCCTTCAGCAGATGGCAAGGCAAATTCGCTGATCGCGATGCGCGATCTCTGGAAGACGTACGACATGGGCGCTGAAAAAGTGCACGCGCTCCATGGCGTGTCGTTCGACGTGCGTCGCGGCGAGTATGTAGCCATCACCGGCCCCTCGGGATCAGGCAAGTCAACCTTGATGAATCTGATCGGCTGTCTAGACACGCCGTCGCAGGGACAGTACTGGCTAAATGGCAAGAATGTTTCCGAGATGGACGATGACGAATTGGCGCGCATACGCAATCAGGAAGTCGGTTTTGTCTTTCAAACTTTCAATTTGCTGGCCCGTGCCACCGCGCTGCATAACGTCGAGCTGCCACTGATCTACGGCGGCATTCCCGGAGCGAAGCGTCACGAAATGGCTAAGGCAGCGCTGAGCGAAGTCGATCTTACGGATCGCATGATGCATCGGCCCAACGAACTTTCGGGCGGCCAGCGCCAGCGAGTCGCGATTGCGCGCGCGCTGGTGAATCATCCGTCGATTCTGTTGGCCGACGAACCGACGGGCGCGCTGGACACCGCGACCAGCTACGACATCATGAACCTGTTCGAGAAGCTGCACGAAGACGGGAACACCATAATCGTGGTCACTCACGAGCATGACATTGCGGCGCGCGCGCACCGCATCATCTCGATTCGCGACGGTCTGATCGAAAAAGACGAACGAGTCAGATAAGCCAATACGTGTACTTCAGTCAGCGGTTTTGTCAGGCATTCTCGGCGTTAGGCCGTCGAGAGTGCCTTTCGTGATGTTAAGCCTGGAAGAAGTCGAGGCGCTCTAACCTCATGGCGGCAGTAATGAACCAAGTAGAAACCGCGCCGGCAGCGCGACGATTGCGAGCCGCCGTCATGGTTCGATTGTCGACGATCTGGGAAGCCTTCCGCGTTGCCGCCTCCAGCCTTCGTCAAAACAAATTGCGCACGTCGCTGACTCTGATTGGCATCATCGTGGGGGTGACCGCGGTGATCGCAGTGGTCACGATCATCAAGGGTCTGGACCAGACTGTGGCCCAAACTTTCTCTTCCCAGGGTTCGACCGTTTTTACCATCTCAAAAAAACCGCGCGTGATCACATCGCGCGAAGAGTTCATAAAGCTCAACAAGCGCAAGAGCATTACCGAAGAAGACGCGGAGGCAATCTTTCGCTTGTGCACAGCGTGTTGGCGTACGGGTGTCGCTGCCAACGGTGGAGTGTCGGTCAAGCATGGCAATCAGAAAAAGGATAACGTCGCGTTGCGGGCTATCGCGCCGACCGCAATGTTCGAGATGGACGGTGTGACAATCGACGCGGGCCGTTTCTGGAGCGAAACCGAGGGTGCATCCGCGCATGAAGTTACCGTCGTCGGGTCCGACATAGTTACGGATCTCTTTCCCAATCAATCGGCGGAGCAGGTCGTGGGCCAGGATCTTTGGGCTGGAGGACGCCCATATCGGATCGTTGGAGTGCTTCAGCCGCTGGGGAAAATTTTCGGGTTTGCGCGCGACAATCGAATCTTCATCCCGTTCGCGACCTATAAGAAAAACTTTGGGTTGAACGTCTCGCGCAACGCCTTTAGCGGCTTCGGGGCGGTCGTTGTCTTTATTCAAACGCAGAATGCCCAGCAGCTTGAAGGCGCGGAAGATCAAGTCCGGGCCATCATGCGTAATCGTCGAGGCAAGACGTTCAACGACACGGATGATGGTTTTACCCTGGAGACTGAGGACGTGCTCCTCAATTTTTATTCCAGCGCCACGTCGAATATCTATCTGGTTACTATCGGCGTGGCAGCCATTTCGCTCGTCGTCGGTGGCATCGTCGTCATGAACATCATGTTGGTATCAGTCACTGAACGAACCAAGGAAATCGGAATTCGCAAAGCTGTCGGCGCGCGCCAGAGAGACATTCGCACCCAGTTTCTGATCGAAGCCGTAATGGTTACGGCAATCGGCGGCGTCTTCGGTGTGTTGACAGGGTTTGGAGTAGCCTGGTTGATTGCGCTGCTCATCGGCTTCCCATTGCTCTTCAGCATCGGATCGGCGGTCCTCGGCGTCAGCGTGTCGTCGATCGTTGGCGTCATCAGCGGTCTGTGGCCAGCCTGGCGTGCGGCGCGACTGGATCCGATTGAAGCGTTGAGGGCGGAATGAATTTCATCGACATTAAAGAATCCGCCTTCATGGCGCTCGACACGGTGCGGGTGAATAAGTTGCGTTCGGCGCTCACAATTCTTGGCGTGAGCGTCGGCGTGGTTACGGTGATGTTCATGGTCTCGATCATCCAGGGCTTGAACAAAGCATTTGCGGCGCAGGTCGAATCGCTCGGTTCAAACACCATCTGGGCTTTGAAGTTCGATCCAAGTTTTGGGCACCAACCCACGAGCGAAGAAATCCATCGCAAGGAATTGACTGTTGAAGACGCTGACGCTATTCGCCACGAAGCGCCGTCAATCGCCAGCGTCGCGCCTTTCTATCGAAAGATAAATGAAACCGTCCGCCACCAGGACAAGCAGAGCGACACGCCGATCCTCCTGGGCGTTACGCCCTACCACGAATTTACGCTGTCGAACTTTGTCGGCTATGGGCGCTACATTTCCGATCTCGACGTCGAACAGCGCGCTAACGTGTGCGTGCTGGGACTGGACGTGGTCCACGCGCTTTTCCCAAACGAGGATCCGCTCGATAAGGAAATGAAAATTGCCGGGCACCCGTTCAAAGTCATCGGGGTGATGGAGCCGCTCGGTTCAATCTTTGGGCAATCGCGCGACAACCAGTTGTACATCCCGATCTCCACTTTCCACAAGTATTACCCCGAGATGGAATTCCCGGACATTATCTTTGCGATCATCGTGCGACCGGTGTCGCGCGCTTATGTCCGAAGTGCGATCGACGAGATGACGGATATTCTGCGTCGTCGCCGGCAAGTCCCGCGGGGCGCGCCTGACACTTTTGGGATTTCATCTCAAGACGCCCTGCTGGATATCTACAATCAACTAACTGGCGCAACATTCCTGGTGCTGACGGCGGTCTCGGCGGTGGCGTTGATGATTGGCGGTATCGGCGTGATGAACATCATGCTGGTCTCAGTCACGGAGAGAACCAAGGAGATCGGTTTGAGAAAAGCAGTCGGCGCCACTCGCATAAATATTCTTTCTCAGTTCTTGATCGAAGCAGTTGTGCTGACTGCGATCGGCGGGTTGATCGGACTGGGCGTAGGAGAGCTGGCGAGCATCCTAATGAACAAGTATTCGCCGTTGCCGGCTTTTGTGCCGGCGTGGGCGATTGGCGTAGGAATCGGCATCTCTGCGGCAGTTGGAATAGTGTTTGGGCTCTGGCCGGCATGGAAGGCGGCGCGATTGGATCCGATTGAGTCGTTGAGATGGGAGTAGTGACCGTGTCAGAACCGCGAGCGGTAGCGCCCGGCCCTGGGTACGCAGGCGTCCCGCCTGCTTTGTGTAAGCGCTACGCGACTGAGATTAAGCAGGCGGGACGCCTGCGTACCCAGGCCCGGCCGCTCGCGGTTCTGACACACGGCGAGGTAACCAAAACGGCGTGGTAATCGTAGTAATAATCAGATGAAGCTTTTAGAAATCCTTAAAGTCGCCATCGCCGCCATCTGGGCGCACAAGCTACGTTCTGCCCTGACGCTTTTAGGCATGATCGTCGGCGTTACAGCTTTTGTAACGGTTGTCTCGTTAATTCAGGGCTTCAATGTTTACATCGATGAAAAGATCGCGGGCATCGGCGCCAAGTCATTTTCCGTTCAGCGCTTCAATCCATTCGAGGATTTCAAAGACACGGACACCATCGCCGCGGCGCAACGACGCAACAAAGACATGACGCTGGAAGATTACGAGTATCTGAAAGAGCACGCGACCCTCATCGGCAGGATCGGAGCCAAGGCGCGCGGCACACCCTCTCAGGTCAAGCGCAACGACCAGTTGCTGGAAGATATCTTCGTTAGCGGGGCAACCGCGAATACGGCGGACATCGATAACCGGACCATCGCTAACGGTCGTTTCTTCAGCGAAGCAGAGAATGATGGCGCCGCGCGGGTGGCTTATGTAGGCGCGGACATCGCCACTAAATTGTTTCCCGCCGGCAATCCGATCGGTGGCGAGATTTCAATTCGGGGACTGCCTTACCGGGTGATTGGAGTTGAAGAAGTTAAAGGCACTGTTTTCGGGATTTCCCAGGACAACTTCATTGTGATCCCGTTGAAGACTTACTCGATTGATTTTGGATCCTTGATTAGACAACGCTCGCTCTACTTCATAGCCACCTCAAAGACCGACGATACCTTTAACGACGCCGTCGAGGAATCGAGATTTTTGATGCGCGCGCGCCGCCATCTGGGCGCGAACGAAAAAGATAACTTCGGCATCGTCACGCCGGACGCGATCACCGGGTTGCGCGATCGACTCTTCGGCACGATCTTTCTGGTAGCCGTTTCCGTCCCGGCCATTGCAATGATTGTGGGCGCGATCGTGATCATGAATATCATGCTGGTCTCGGTGACCGAGCGAACCAAAGAGATCGGGCTGCGCAAATCACTCGGGGGGAGTCGGCGTCCTTTCAGGAATCGTGCCCGCCTGGAAAGCCGCGCGGCTGGATCCGATTGAAGCGCTACGGGCCGAAACCTAGATTGCAAATTGAAAATTGAAAAATGAAAAATTGCAAATTTGAAAAGGAACTGGAGCCTAATTATTCCGCTCAGCCAATTTGAAATTTGAAATTTGCAATTTTCAATATCTGTCCCAAAAGCGAAATTCTTATGGTTATAAAGAACTGATGAAACTTTTCAGATCTGACATCTTAGAAAACCTTTGGATGGCACTGGGCACGCTGCGGGCGAATAAGCTGCGCTCGTTCCTCACCGTCATCGGCGTGATCATCGGCGTCGTCACGGTAATGCTCATCGCCTCGATTATCAGTGGTATCGATACGGCTTTCACCAAAGAGGTCGAATCGTTCGGCACGCGCTCGATGTACATCAGCAAGTACAATCCCGGCATTCACGTCGGCCGGCTTTCGCGCGAAGAGCGCATGCGCAAGCCCTTGACTTACGATGACGCGAGCGCGCTTTCCAAACTACCCACCATTGAAGTTGCGGTACCCTTTCTGGAAATCACGAACAACTTCTTCGGCCAGAAGATTCTAGTTAGCGGTGGTGGCAAGACTTCGGCCTCTGTCGGCTTAGAAGGCACGCTGCCCGATTTCGAAAAGGCCGGTACGCAAGTCATTGCCGAGGGGCGGTTTTTTTCGCAATTCGAAAACGATCAGAATCAAAACGTTTGCGTCGTAGGCTCAAAAGTGGCCGACGACTTCTTTCGTTTCGGCTCACCCGTGGGCGACACGCTCAAGATTGGCTCAGAAGAGTATCGAGTGGTAGGCGTGCTGCAAAAGCGCGAGCAGTTTCTCTTCAGTGGCGGGAGCGATGATCAGAATAATGTTATTTACTTGCCTTATAACGTCGCGCGCAAGCTAAAACCCAACTCGGAAGATATTTACCTGCTGGCTGTGGCCAGACCGGGAATGATGCAGGAAGCCATGGATCAGGTGACCGACCTGTTACGCGTTCGCCGGCAGGTGCCTTTCGGGAGTCCTGACAGCTTTGGCATACAAACTACGGAAGCCCTCATCAGCACTTTTCATTCAATCACCGGCGGCATCGCGCTCGCCATGGTTGTGATTTCCTCCGTGGGCTTGATGGTGGGCGGCATTGGTGTGATGAACATCATGCTGGTCTCGGTGACTGAGCGCACACGTGAAATCGGCGTCCGCAAGGCCATCGGCGCGCGCCGCAAAGACATCCTGTGGCAATTCCTGATCGAAGCAATGACACTGACCGGTTTTGGCGGTTTCGTGGGCTTGGCGATTGGCTGGCTGCTGACCCTGCTGGTGAAACTGATCATGCCGTCGTACGTGCCTTTGTGGGCGCCGGCAGCCGGTTTTTTCGCCAGCGTAGGTATCGGCATGATCTTTGGATTATGGCCCGCCTGGAAAGCCGCGCGCCTCGATCCCATCGAATCGCTGCGGTATGAATGAGCAAAGAGCTAAGGGCAAAGGGCAAAGGGCAAAGAGCAAAGGGCGAAGGGCAAAGAGCTAAGGGCAAAGAGCTAAGGGCAAAGAGCTAAGAGCTAATCAGGATTTCGCTCTTTGCACTTAGCTCCTTGCCCCTTAGCTCTTCGCCCTTAGCTCTTCGCCGCTTAAGACATGAAGCTTGAAAACAGAGTCGCTAGGATCATAAACAAGCCCAGGCCCAAAACCCATAACGTAATCGCAACTCCCCAGGCAGCAGAGGAACTCACTTTTTGACCTGCGTTCGCCAATCCCTTGGCTTTCAACCAAAGGCCGTAGAACGAGAGCACACC
>WNGL01008832.1_pt1 | contig 19494 bp, 18 predicted proteins | sample 5400591 | NCBI WGS metagenome assembly WNGL01 (sample SAMN13153377, study PRJNA577476) | soil metagenome | isolation source: 80 cm soil or saprolite under Garry oak tree replicate 1 | place: USA:California | collected 2016-06-15 | reverse complement strand
GGCCAGCGACGCCCTGCGCGGCACCGAGATGACCGCGCCCGACGCGGCCGACCCGGCGTCGGCGTACAGCTGGGATGAGGCCAGGCAGCTCGTGGCCGCCGCGATAACCGGCCGGCTCGCCCGGGCCGCCGGAGCCGAGGTCAAAAGCCAGACCGGGCCGCAGCGCTCGGCCCCCCCTGACCGATCAGCCCCGGCGGCGGCCGTCGGGTTCGCGGGAGCCGACGCCATCCGGTATGCGCTGGCCAGGACGGCACCCGGCCGGGCGGGCGGGATCGACGCGTTGAGTTGCGTACGGAATGATCTCGGGAATCCGTTCTTCGCGGTTCGCTATGCCCATGCGCACGCCGCATCGGTGGCGTGGCTCGCCTGCAGGGAAAACTGCCCGGCGCTGCCGTTCGGGGGGCGGTCCGCGGCGCGGGATGAGGCCGGGACGGCGGCCAGGCTGTGGCTGGCGGCGGCCGCGCAGACCGCGCTGGGCACGGGGCTGCGGCTGGCCGGCGTGGCCCCGCCGGAACGGCTGTGACCAGGCTGATCCCGGATACTTGTGAGAAACGCCTGGTTGAAGTAGGTTCCGGGGCAACTGCTGCTGCAACGGGCGTCGGGGCCAGGATTGGCGGGCAGGCGGTTGAATCGTCACCGAAACGGGTATCGCATGCCGTGTAAGCCCCCTTGGACGTCGACAGCCACAGCGTGGTTTCCAGTCCGCCATGCCGGGCCTTCCACCCGCATTAGGCCGGCGAGAGCGTACCCGGAAACCGCGCCGGGGGAAGCGTCCCCAGGTGCTCCTGGGCCGCTCGCTCACGGGCTGCCGGCTTCTCCCGCTACTGACGGACCACTCCGAAGGAATGCCTTGGGCGCGCATGGTGTTAAGCTGGATGCCGCACCAGATGCCCCGTCGTGGGGAGAGGTGCCCGCCTGTTCGCCGCCAGTCCCGGTCCGCATCCAGCGGAGCGCTGCGGCTGTCACAGATACTCATCCATCCCCACACCGCCACACCTGCCAGGCGCGGACGGTGCTTGGCGGAACCGGGTGCGAAGCGGTGCAAACCTGTCCCGCCGTCTGGGCTTGCCGCGGCTGCCTTAAATCGGCGCCAGTGCCGGTAGTTGTCGCACTAGCTCCGGTAGTTGTGCCGAGGACGGTAGCCGTGAGGGTGCCGACAGTGCGGGGATGGCAGACAGCAGAACAATTGGCCCGGCCGATCGGCCGGAGCGTGATAGCGGGTGGCAACGGCCGAATCTGTGGCCGGCACCCGCGCCCTGGGAAGGACCCCTCGTGAGCAACACCACCGATCTGATGACCGGCGCCTCTGGCTTGCCAGAGGAACCATCGGCCGGGTCCGCTTTGTCGGGAGATATACCGGACTCGGCGGGGCGTACGGGGGCTTCCCCCGAGCCGACGGGCGCGGTACGCTCCTGGCCGGATGCGGACTCCCGTGCTGGCCAGCCCCTGACGGCGGAAGCCAGCCGCCGCAGCGGCACGGGGCTGTCCGCGATGCTCCTGCCGGAGCTCCAGCGGCTCGCGCAGTCGATGGGCATCCAGGGCACCGGCCGGATGCGCAAGGGTCAGGTCATCGCCGCGATTGAGGAGCGGCAGCGGGGCGGCGAGGCCGCGCATGGCGGCGAGGCCGCGCACGATGGCGCGGGCACCGGTGGCGCTCCCGCAGCGGAGCGCCCGGCAGCGGCGCGCGCCGCCACGGGCAGCCAAGGTGCGAACAACAACAAGTCAGACCAGCGGGGGGCGCCTGCGGGAGCCGGCGCTACCCGCCCCTTTGAGCAGGACGCCATGGAATTCGAGACATCGCAGCCCGGTGTGGGCAGCGCAAGCGCGGGCGGAGTTGGCGACAGTTCGAATCACGGCGGCGCGGCAGCCGCGGGCATCGGGGGCGCCGACGGCGCCGCTGGAGGTGCCCCAGCCGTGGCCCCGGCGGTGGCCCCGGCCGTGGCGGCCGTGGGCGTGAGCGACGTCAGCCAGGGCAGCGCGCAGCGGGACGATGTCCAGCAGTCCGGCGAGGGCCAGCGCGACAGCCGGCGCCGGCGCGGCAACAACGGCCGGCGTGACGACCAGGGCAACGGCCGCCGCGATGACCAGGGCAACGGCCGGCGGGACGAGCAGCCCCGGGCTGCAGGCGACGGCTCCGAGCAGCGGGACTCACGCGATTCCAGGGACTCGCGTGAGTCCGGCTCCGGGCAGCGCGACCGTGATCAGCAGGGCGGGCGCGACCAGCAGGGCGGCCGCGGTGACCAGGGCGGCCGCGACGACGACCGGGACGGCGGGCAGGGTGGCCGGCGCGGCCGGGACCGGTTCCGCAACCGGAACAACAACCGGGGCCGCCGGGAGCGCGGCGGGGACGCCGAGCCGGTGATCTCCGAGGACGACGTGCTGATCCCCATCGCCGGCATCCTGGACGTGCTCGACAACTACGGGTTCGTCCGCACGACCGGCTACCTGCCGGGCGCCGACGACGTCTACGTCTCGCTGTCCCAGGTGCGCAGGCATGGCCTGCGCAAGGGCGATGTGGTCGAGGGCGCGGTCCGGCAGCCGAGGGAGGGCGAGCGCAGGGAGAAGTTCAACGCGCTGGTCCGGCTCGACAAGATCAACGGCCTGGACCCCGAGGCGGCCAGGTCCCGGCCGGAGTTCGCCAAGCTGGTCCCGCTGTACCCGCAGGAGAGGCTCCGCCTGGAGACCGACCCGAGCATCATGGCCACCCGGATCATCGACCTGATCGCCCCGATCGGCAAGGGCCAGCGCGGCCTGATCGTGTCGCCGTCGAAGGCGGGCAAGACGCTGATCCTGCAGGCGATCGCGAACGCGATCACCAAGAACAACCCCGAGTGCCATCTCATGGTCGTGCTGGTGGACGAGCGGCCCGAGGAAGTCACCGACATGCAGCGCACGGTCAAGGGCGAGGTCATCTACTCGACCTTCGACCGGCCGTCCGAGGACCACACCACGGTCGCGGAGCTGGCTATCGAGCGGGCCAAGCGGCTGGCCGAGATGGGCCACGACGTGGTCGTGCTGCTCGACTCGATCACCAGGCTGGGCCGGGCCTACAACCTGTCTGCCCCGGCCAGCGGGCGGATCATGTCCGGTGGTGTGGACTCGACCGCCCTGTACCCGCCGAAGCGGTTCTTCGGCGCGGCGCGCAACATCGAGCACGGCGGCTCGGTCACGATCCTCGCCACCGCCCTGATCGAGACCGGCTCGCGCGCGGACGAGGTGATCTTCGAGGAGTTCAAGGGCACCGGCAACATGGAGCTGCGGCTGCGCCGTGAGCTGGCCGACAAGCGGATCTTCCCGGCTGTGGACGTGGACGCGTCCGGCACCCGTAAGGAAGACCTGCTGATGACCCCGGAGGAACTCAAGATCGTCTGGCAGCTGCGCCGGGTGCTGCACGCGCTCGAGCCGCAGCAGGCGCTCGAGGTGCTAATGGAGCGGATGAAGGAGACCAAGAGCAACACCGAGTTCCTGCTCCAGGTGCAGAAGACCACGATCGGCACCTAGCCAGAGCGCGGGAATCTTAAGGCCCGCGCCAACGTTGCAGAGTGCTGCCAGCGCAGTGTGGCAAACACAGTGTGGCAAAACACAGCGCGGTACCGGTTCCCGCCTGCCGCTCCAGGCACGCGGCCAGGCGACCCGGCGACCGCCGAGAACCAGGAGTCCTGACATGAAGCCTGATATTCACCCGGACTACGTGGTGACCACGGTGACCTGCACCTGCGGGAACACCTTCACCACCCGGAGCACGGCGCAGAGCGGCGTGATCCACGCCGACATCTGCTCGAACTGCCACCCGTTCTACACCGGCAAGCAGAAGATCCTGGACACCGGTGGCCGGGTCGCCAGGTTCGAGCGGCGTTTCGGCACCAAGCAGCCGAGCGGCAAGAAGCAGCCGGACGGCAAGTAACTTCCCCAACCCGGCGGATGTACGAGGGTATGTCCGCCGGGTTCCGCGCGCCTGGACACAGAACACGCGGCCCTGGCGCGCCGCAAGAATCCCTGGAGGAATCGTGTTTGACCGGCTCGATGAGCTGGCCGGCGAGTATGCGGCCCTGGAGCGGGATCTCGCCGACCCGGCCGTCCACGCCGACCCCGACCGGGCCAGGGCGCTCGGCCGGCGTTACGGCGAGCTCGGTCCGGTTACCCGCGCCTACCGGGAATGGCAGCAGGTCTCGGCCGACGAGGAGACCGCGCACGAGCTAGCGGGCGAGGACGCGTCGTTCGCCGCCGAAGCCGGCCAGCTGGGGCGCCGCCGGGAGGAGCTCGAGGAGCGGCTGCGGCAGCTGCTGGTGCCGAAGGACCCGAGCGACGCGCGTGACGTCATCCTCGAGGTGAAGGCCGGCGAGGGCGGCGAGGAGTCGGCCCTGTTCGCCGGGGACCTGCTGCGCATGTACCTGCGCTTCGCCGAGCGGCACGGCTGGAAGACCGAGATCCTCGACTCGACCACGACCGGCCTGGGCGGGTACAAGGACGCCACGGTCGCGATCAAGGCCGGGGGCCGCGGCGTGGCGCCAGGGGAGGCGGGTGGGGCGTGGTCCCGGCTGAAGTACGAGGGTGGCGTGCACCGGGTGCAGCGGGTACCGGTCACCGAGTCGCAGGGGCGGATCCACACCTCGGCCGCAGGTGTCCTGGTGATGCCGGAGGCGGACCCGGTCGAGGTCACCATCGACCCTAACGACCTGCGGGTGGACGTTTTCCGGTCATCCGGTCCTGGCGGTCAGAGCGTGAACACCACGGACTCCGCCGTGCGGATCACGCACAAGCCCACCGGAATCGTCGTGTCCTGCCAGAACGAGAAGAGCCAGCTGCAGAACAAGGAGCAGGCCATGCGCATCCTGCGCGCCCGGCTGCTGGCCCATGCGCAGGAGGAGGCCGACGCGCAGGCCGCGGCCGAGCGCAGGAGCCAGGTGGCCGCGGTCGACCGGTCGCGAGGCCCTGGTGACGGCCGACCGGGCGGAGAAGATCGCCGCGTCCGCCCAAGCGAGCGCGATGAAGCAGCGCGCATAAGCGGGCCCGCGGTGCTGACGCTCGCCTCCGGCAAGACGCGCACCGCTAACCTGAGCCAACCCCAAGAACGCGCACGCAACCTGAGCGAACCCCATGAACCTGCTGCTTGACGAGATCGCTGTCGCGGCGACCCGGCTGGCCGAGGCCGGGGTGGAGTCCCCGCGCACCGACGCCGAGCTGATCGCCGCGCACGTGCACGGCGTGGCCCGGGGCGCCCTGCATACCGTGCCCGATGCCGCGTTCGACCCGCGGTACTGGGACGATGTCGCGCGCCGGGCATCACGCGAGCCGCTGCAGCACATCACCGGGCGGGCCTACTTCCGGTACCTGGAGCTCGAGGTGGGCCCCGGGGTGTTCGTGCCGCGCCAGGAAACCGAGGTCATGACCGGCTGGGCGATCGAGGCGCTCGGCGAGATGGACGCCGCCGAGCCGGTGGTGGCCGACCTCGGCACCGGATCGGGCGCGATCGCCCTGGCCATCGCCCAGGAGGTGCCCGGCGCCCGGGTACATGCCGTCGAGGCCGACCCGCTCGCCCGGGAGTGGACCGAGCGGAACATCGCCAGTTGCGCGGCGGCGGCACCGCACACGGCAGGCCGGGTCATGCTGCACGGCGAAGACTTCGCCACCGCGCTGCCCGGCCTGAGCGGTGCTGTCGACCTGGTCATCAGCAACCCGCCGTACATCCCGGCCGGGTCCTGGGTGCCGCCGGAGGTCGGCGAGTACGACCCGGCCACGGCGCTGTGGGGCGGCGAGGACGGGCTGGACTCGATCCGGGTGATCGAGCGTGAGGCCCGGCGGCTGCTGCGCGACGGGGGCCTGGTCGCCGTGGAGCACGGCGCGCCGCAGGGTGCCGCCGTCTACTGGGTGTTCGCCGAGGAGCGGGGTTGGCGGGACACCCGCAACCACGCGGACCTGGCCGGCCGGGACCGGTTCGTCAGTGCTGCCTGGAATTCAAGCGCGATTTGGAAATCAGAAACCGCATGGAAAGATGGGCGGCCATGAGTGCCAGCTACGACTGTGCGGATCCGGCCGCCCGCGCCGAGGGACTGGCCGCGGCGGCGCTGGCCCTGCGCAGTGGCGAGCTTGTGGTGCTGCCGACCGACACCGTGTACGGCGTCGGCGCCGACGCGTTCCACCCGGCGGCGGTGATCTCCCTGCTGGTGGCCAAGGGGCGGGGCCGGGACATGCCGCCGCCCGTGCTCGTCGGCACCGTCCGCGCGGCCTCCGCGCTGATCGAGGACCTCGGGACGTATGGCCAGCAGCTGATCGACGAGTTCTGGCCGGGCGGCCTGACCATCGTGTGCCGCGCGAGCCGATCGCTGACCTGGGACCTGGGCGACACGCGCGGGACGGTGGCGGTCCGGATGCCGCTGCACGCGGTCGCGCTCGAGCTGCTCAAGGAGACCGGGCCGCTGGCGGTCAGCAGCGCCAACCGCACGGGTGAGCAGGCCGCGACCACCGTCGCGGAGGCGCAGGAGCAGCTCGGCGACACGGTCTCCGTCTACCTGGACGGCGGGCCGTGCATCACCGATGTCCCGTCCACGATCGTGGATCTCACCGGGGACGTGCCCCGGTTGCTGCGGGCGGGCGCGGTGTCCGTGGGCCGGCTGCGCGAGGTGGCGGCCCTGTCCACCGGCGACGACGTCGGATCCGACGCCTGATTCGTTTTGCCGGTAACGCGGCTATTGCGCCATCCGGCATGCGGCTATTGTCCGCCCGCCCGGCGGCGTGATCGCATCCGGAGCACCTGCGCCCGGTCGCCAGCCTGGTGCTCTAGAGTTGCCGTAATACCTGTCCATCCCATCCGGACCTGGTGAACCACGTTGCGCGAGTACGCCCTGACTCTCCTGGTCACCGCGGCCGTCACCTACCTGCTGACGCCGCTGGTCCGGCACGGGGCGATCGCGGCGGGCGCGATGCACGCTGCCCGCGACCGGGACGTGCATGTGGTGCCGATCCCGCTGCTGGGCGGCCTGGCCATGTACATCGGCCTGGCGGCGGGCCTGCTGGTGGCCAGCCAGCTGACGCCGCTGCGCACTGTGTTCCAGGACAGCCCCCGGATGGCCGCTGGGCTGCTGCTGGCCGGCGGGCTCATCGTGGTCATCGGCATCGCCGACGACCGGTGGGGACTGAGCCCGATCAGCAAGCTGGCCGCTCAGGCGGCCGCCGGCGGCATCCTGGTCTGGAGCGGCGCCCAGCTGAGCTGGCTGCCCGAGCCTGGCCAGGGCACGCTGGCGCTGACCCCGAACCAGTCCACGGCCCTGACCATCCTCGTCGTCGTGGCGACCATCAACGCGGTCAATTTCATCGACGGGCTGGACGGCCTGGCTGCCGGTATTGTCTGTATCGCGGCAATTGCGTTCTTTGTCTACTACTACCGGCTTACCCAGCTGGTGCACCTCCCGCTGCAGGCCGGCCCGACGCTGGCCTCCGCGGTGCTGGCCGGGGCCTGCGTGGGCTTCCTGCCGCACAACTTCTACCCGGCCCGGATCTTCATGGGCGACACCGGCTCGATGCTGCTCGGGCTGCTGCTGGCCTACGTCCCGATCTCGAGCATTGCCTCGCTCGACCCCGCCAGCCTGCGCGGCAGCAACACCGTGAACCGGTTTCCCGAGATCCTGCCGCTGCTGCTGCCCGCCGCGATCATGGTGATCCCCTACGCGGACCTGCTGCTGGCCGTGGTGCGGCGGACCCGGGCCGGCCAGTCGCCGCTGGCGCCGGACCGCAAGCATCTGCATCACCGGCTGCTCGATATCGGTCACTCGCATCGCTCCAGCGTCATGATCATGTATCTGTGGGCCGCGCTCTTCGCCGGCGCCGTGGTCTGGCTGTCCATCGCCAGGACCCCGCTGTTCGTGCTGGCCGTGATCACGGCGGCGGCCGTGCTCCTGCTGCTGCTGATGTCGATGCCGAGGCTGCGCTGGTGGGAGCGCCGGGCCGGGCTGGAGGCGGCCGGGTCAGCTGCGGCCGGGCCGGCCAGGGCGGCAGCAGCGGCAGACGGGGCGGCGGGCAACGGGGCGGCCGGGGCCGACCGGACGGCAGCGGCGGCGGGCTGGGCGGCAGCGCCACCCGCGGCGGCGCCCGCGGAGAACGGGTCCTCGGACACGGGGCAGCACGCATCCCCGGGCGTTCCCGCGCGTCCGCGCTAACCGGTCAGGCCGCCCGCCGCCCGTGGAGGGCGGGGGCATCGCACCGGTACCACGAGTTACATTCGTCACGGTAGGTGACCCGCTGAGGCCAAGGTCGCGGAGCTTGTGATATCTTTCACGAGCACCCCCACGAAGACGACTAAGAGGTCCGTGATACATTTCGCTCACCCGGCGACGCAACCGCGTCGCCACCGCGGTTCGGCGGTTCGGCGCCACCTGGGCGCTGACGCGCTTCCCGAGGTCAAGCTACGTCCGCCGATGCTTCCCGGAGTTTAGTAGATGGTGGCGAATTGCGCCCGTATCATCCGGCGGTCGGCCGCGGTAGCAGCCGCCGCCGGGGTGGTCATGATCGTGCTCGGCGCTGGGCTCGGCGGCACCAAGGGACTGCTCGGAGCCGTGATCGGGGCGGGCGTCGTGGCGCTGTTCTTCGGGATCAGCGTGATCGTCGTGACCTACGCGGCGCGGGTGAGCCCCCAGGCCATGATGGCGGCCGCGATGGGCACGTTCTTCTTCAAGATCCTCGCGCTGATCATCATCTTCGGGCGGTTCCAGGACACGACCGCGTTCAATCCCAGGAGCTTCGGCTTGACCGTGCTCGTCTGCGTCCTCGCCTACAGCGCGGGCCTGGTGACCTGGTCCATGCGGCTGAAGGCGCTGTACGTCGAGCCGGACGGAGAACGGTGACCCGTGGGGGGCAGGAAGGACATGGACGGCGCAGGCCAGCCCACGGACAGGGCTGCGGCCGCCGCGGGCCCGTCTCAGCCGAGCGGCCATGAGCAAGGCCGGCACAAGTCCCGGCGGCACGGACGACCACTCGAAGGACCCCAGGGAGGGCACCGGCTGGGCGATCACCAGCTACCTGATCGGCGGGATGGTGCTCTACGGCGGCATCGGGTGGCTGATCGGGCGCTGGACCGGATTCGCCGGGGCGTTCCCGATCGGGCTGCTGGCCGGCCTGGGCCTGGCGCTCGCGCTGGTCATCTTCCGGTTCACGAGGTCCGGGTAACAGCCGGAGGAGCGCGGTGAGTGACGTCCAGGTAATGACCGCAGCCAGCGGATGCCACATCTTCACTGGCTGCGGCTATCCCGCCCCCTCCTACACCAATACCTTCGTGTTTACGCCGGTCTTCACGATCGGCTCCTTGCAGGTCACCAAGCCGATGCTGCTCGTGGTGTTCGTCGTGATCCTCGTGCTGGGCTTTTTCGGCGCGGCCTTCCGCAAGCCGCAGCTCGTGCCGCGTGGCGTGCAGAACCTCGGTGAGCTCGGCATCCTGGCCGTCCGGGACCAGATCCTGCGACCCCAGCTCGGCAGCAAGGGCGACCGCTACCTGCCGTTCCTGGCGGCCCTGTTCTTCTTCATCTGGCCACTGAACCTCTTCGAGCTCATCCCGGTGATCCAGTTTCCCGCCATGTCCAGGTACGCGTTCCCGCTGTCCCTAACCTTGATCGTCTGGGTGACCTACATATCGATCGGCCTCCGGCATCAGGGGCCGATCGGCTACTTCAAGAACATGGCGGTCCCGCAGGGCGCGCCGTGGTGGATCCTGCCGCTGCTCAGCCCGATCGAGCTGCTGTCCAACATCCTGGTGCGGCCGTTCACGCTGTCGATCCGGCTGTTCGCCAACATGCTGGCCGGCCACCTGCTGCTCGTGGTGTTCTCGCTCGGCACGTGGTACCTGTTCAGCCTCTCCATCGGCTTGCTGTACGCGGCCACCTCGTTCGTCGTGGTGCTGCTGGTCACGGGCCTCGAGGTGCTGATCACGCTGCTGCAGGCCTTCATCTTCACCACGCTCACCGCTTTTTACATAGCGGACGCGCTGGAGTCAGCGCACTGACCCGACGTAAGTACGCCACCGGCGGGAAGATCCGCCGACCGGAGAAAAGGAAACCGTTACATGCATCACCTGGTCTACCTCGCAGCGAGCACGCCAGGCACGCCGGCCAACCCCTACACCGTCCATGTCCTCAACGTCGCGGCGCTGGTCTACGGCCTCGCCGCGATCGGCCCCGGCATCGGCATCGGCCTGGTCTTCGGCCACGCGATCGAAGCCATGGCGCGGCAGCCTGAGGCGTCCGGCCGGATCACCACGTACATGTGGATCGGGTTCGCGCTGACCGAGGCGCTCGCGCTGATCGGCATCGCAGTCCCGTACTTCCAGAAATAACGGCGCGCTCAGGGAAGGTAACCGGCCATGTTGTACCTGGCGCAGGAAGGCGGATCGGCGAACCCGCTCGTCCCCGACATCACCGAGCTGATTCTCGGTGCGGTCGCGTTCTTCATCGTGTTCGGCGTGCTCGGCAAGATACTGCTGCCGCGGATCCAGCAGACGCTGCAGGAGCGGACCGATGCCATCGAAGGCGGGCTGCACCGCGCCGAGGAGGCGCAGGCCGAGGCGGCCCGGTTGCTCGAGCAGTACAAGGCGCAGCTGGCCGAGGCCAGGCACGAGGCGTCACGCATGCGCGAGCAGGCCAAGGAAGAGGGGGCACAGATCAAGGCGGAACTCCGGGAGCAGGGAGAAGCCGAGAAACAGCGCCTGGTGGACTCCGCGCGGGCCCAGATCGAGGCCGACCGCCAGCAGGCGCTCACCTCGCTGCGCGCCGAGGTCGGTGCCCTGTCCGTGGAGCTGGCGGCGCGGATCGTCGGCGAATCGCTGCAGGACGAGGCCCGCCAGCGGCGGACCGTAGACAGGTTCCTGGCCGAACTCGAAGGGCAGGCCGCCGAGGTGAGGTCGGCTCAATGAGAGGCTCGAGCAGGGCGTCACTCGCCGAGGCCAAGGGACGGCTGGCCGAGATACTTGACGCCGCGCCGCGCTCCAGGAAAGTCCCCGGCGACATCGGCGACGAGATGTTCGCCGTGACCGGGCTGCTTGACCGCGAGGCCGGGCTCCGCCGCATGCTGTCCGATCCGGCCCGGGACGGCCGGGCCAAGGCCGGCCTGGCCGAGGCCCTGCTCGGCGGGAAGATCTCGGCCGCGACACTGGACCTGGTCACCACGCTGGTCAGCGCGCGCTGGTCAGAGCCCGCGGACCTGACCGACGCGGCCGAGCAGATCGCGGTGCTGGCGATCGTGGAGACCGCCGACCGCGCCGGCGGCCTGGACGACCTCGAGGACGAGCTGTTCCGGTTCGGCCGGGTCGTGAACGCCGAGCCCGAGCTCCGGGTCGCGCTGTCCAGCCCGTTCGCCCCGGCCGAGCGCAAGCAGGAACTGCTCGACGCGCTGCTGGAGGGCAAGGTGACCGAGCCCACGCTGCGGCTGGTCACGCAGGCGGCGGTGCACGCCAGGGGACGTAGCCTGGATGCGAGCCTGGAAGAATACGCCCGCATGGCCGCCGAGCGACGGGAGCGCCTCCTGGCCGAGGTGCACGTCGCGATCGCGCTCACCGCGGAGCAGCGCGGCAGGCTCGCAGCGGCCCTGGCCGACACCTACGGCCGCGACGTACACCTGAATATCGTGCTCGACCCCCAGGTCATCGGCGGCATGTCGGTGCGGATCTCGGACGAGCTGATCGACGGCAGCATGGCGAGCCGGCTCGCCGGGCTCCGGCGCAGGCTGGCCGCCTGAACAACTCCAGACCTAGGCAAGAGATCCAGACGAGAAAGACGCGAGGACAATGGCGGAGCTGACAATCCGGCCGGAGGAAATCCGGGACGCGCTGGCGCGTTTCGTCGAGGAGTATGAGCCGGAGGGCGCAGCCACTCAGGAGGTCGGCATCGTCGCTGAGTGCGGCGACGGGATCGCCCGGGTCGAGGGCCTGCCCTCCGCCATGGCCAACGAGCTGCTCGAGTTCGAGGACGGCACCCGCGGCCTGGCCCTCAACCTCGACGTGCGCGAGATCGGCGTGGTCATCCTCGGCGAGTTCAGCAAGATCGACGAGGGCCAGCAGGTCAAGCGCACCGGCGAGATCCTGTCCGTTCCGGTCGGCGACGGCTTCCTCGGCCGGGTCGTGGACCCCCTCGGCAACCCCCTGGACGGCAAGGGCCCGATCGAGGACACCGAGCTCCGCGTGCTCGAGCTGCAGGCGCCGTCCGTGGTGCAGCGCCAGAAGGTGAAGGAGCCGCTGCAGAGCGGGATCAAGGCGATCGACGCGATCACCCCGATCGGGCGCGGGCAGCGCGAGCTGATCATCGGTGACCGGCAGACCGGCAAGGCCGCCAGCGCCATCGACTCGATCATCAACCAGAAGGGCAACTGGGATTCTGGCGACCCGGCCCGGCAGGTCAAGTGCGTCTACGTGGCCGTCGGCCAGAAGGGCTCGACGATCGCGCAAGTCCGCCAGTCGCTCGAGGACGCGGGGGCGCTGGAGTACACGACGATCATCGCCGCGCCAGCGTCTGACCCGGCGGGCTATAAGTACCTGGCCCCGTTCACCGGGTCGGCCATCGGCCAGCACTGGATGTACGCGGGCCAGCACGCAGCGATCATCTTCGATGACCTGACCAAGCAGGCCGAGGCCTACCGCGCGATCTCACTGCTGCTGCGGCGTCCGCCGGGCCGCGAGGCTTACCCGGGTGATGTGTTCTACCTGCACTCACGGCTGCTTGAGCGGTGCGCCAAGCTCTCCGACGACCTGGGCGGAGGCTCGCTCACCGGGCTGCCGATCGTGGAGACCAAGGCGAACGACATCTCCGCCTACATCCCGACCAACGTGATCTCGATCACCGACGGGCAGATCTTCCTGGAGACCGACCTGTTCAACTCGGGTGTCCGGCCGGCCATCAACGTCGGCCAGTCGGTGTCCAGGGTCGGCGGCGACGCCCAGATCAAGGCCATGAAGAACGTCGCCGGGGGACTGAAGCTCGCCCTCTCCCAGTACCGCGACCTGGAGGCGTTCGCCTCGTTCGCCTCCGACCTGGACCCCGTCTCGCGGGCCCAGCTGGACCGCGGGGCACGCCTGGTCGAGCTGCTCAAGCAGCCGCAGTACAGCCCGCTGCCGGTGGAGCGGCAGGTGGTCTCGGTGTGGGCCGGCACCTCCGGCTACCTCGACGACGTGCCGGTCGAGGACATCAGCCGGTTTGAGGATGAGTTCCTGGACCGGCTGCAGCGGTCGCATTCCGGCATCTACGACGCGATCAGGGAGACCGGTGAGGTGACCGAGGACACCATCACCGTGCTCAAGGACGCGATCGAGGACTTCCGGCGCAGCTTCGAGACCAGCGGTGGCGGGCTGCTGGTGACCGAGGAGCCCGCCGAGGCCGTCGACGAGGAGGACGTCGGCCAGGAGACAGTCAAGAAGCGCCTCCCGCCGGTGAAGAAGGAGGGCGGGAGCTAGGTGGGAGCGCAGCTTCGCCTGGTCAGACGGCGGATCAGGACGGTACAGTCCACCGCCAAGATCACCCGTGCCCAGGAGCTCATCGCGTCCTCTCGGATCATCAAGGCACAGCAGCGGGTGCATGACGCGGAACCGTACGCGCGGGAGCTCACCGCTGCGGTCGAGGCCGTGGTAAGCCGGTCGTCGCAGATTAACCATCCGCTCACCACGGAGCGGGGCAACCCCAGCCGCGCGGCGGTGCTGATCCTGACCAGCGACCGCGGCTTCTGCGGCGGCTACAACACCAGCGTCCTGCGCGAGGCCCAGGGACTGCGGGCGCTGCTGGAAGAGCAGGGCGTCGAGTCGGTGCCGTACGTGGCCGGGCGGAAGGGCATCACCTGGCACCGGTTCCGCCAGCGTGAGATGGGCGGGGAGTGGAGCGGCTTCTCCGACACCCCGACGAACGCGAACGCGAGCGAGATCACGGCCGCGCTGCTCGAGGCGTTTGAGCGGCCGGCCAGCGAAGGCGGCGTGGACGAGATCCACCTGGTGCATACCGAGTTCGTGTCCATGCTGACGCAGCGCCCCTCGATCCGGCGGATCCTGCCGCTCGAGATCGAGGAGACCACGGAGGCACCGCCGAGCGGGGCCCTGCCGATCTATGAATTCGAGCCGTCCCCGGAGGACGTGCTGAATGCGCTGCTGCCGTGGTACGTGGAGAGCAGGATCTTCCACGCGCTGCTCGACTCGGCCGCCGCCGAGATCGCCGCGAGGCGCCGGGCGATGAAGTCGGCCACCGACAACGCCAACGAGCTGCTCGATCAGCTCACCCTTGAAGCCAACAAGGCACGACAGGCCGAGATCACGCAGGAAATCAGCGAGATCGTCGGGGGCGCCAACGCGCTGGCCGAGACGATCACAGGGAGATAGTGAGCATCGCCATGACCGCAACCGTAGAGAACCCCGCCGCCGCGGGCGGCGGCGCACCCGGTGGCACCGGGCGAGTCGTGCGGGTCATCGGCCCCGTCGTGGACGTCGAGTTCCCGGCCGAGCAGATCCCCGGCATCTACAACGCCCTGAAGGTGGACGTGAAGCTGGAGGGTGAGGCCAGGACGCTGACCCTGGAGGTCGCTCAGGACATCGGCGACAACGTGGTCCGCACCATCTCCATGCAGCCGACCGACGGCCTGGTGCGCGATGCCCCGGTGACCGACACCGATGGGCCGATCTCGGTGCCGGTGGGCGACGTGACCAAAGGCCACGTGTTCAACGTCCTCGGCGAGACCCTGGATGTGCCGACGTCCTCGCTGAAGGTCACCGAGCGGTGGGGGATCCACCGCGACCCGCCGGCCTTTGACCAGCTGGAGGCGAGAACCGAGATCCTGGAGACCGGGATCAAGGTTCTCGACCTGCTCACCCCGTACGTGCGGGGCGGCAAGATCGGCTTGTTCGGCGGGGCGGGCGTCGGCAAGACCGTGCTGATCCAGGAGATGATCACGCGGGTGGCCAAGAACTTCGGCGGCGTCTCGGTCTTCGCGGGCGTCGGCGAGCGGACCCGCGAGGGCAATGACCTGTTCATCGAGATGACCGAGTCCAACGTCATCAAGGACACCGCGCTGGTCTTCGGCCAGATGGACGAGCCGCCGGGCACCCGGCTTCGGGTCGGCCTGTCCGCGCTCACGATGGCGGAGTACTTCCGCGATGTCCAGGGCCAGGACGTGCTGCTGTTCATCGACAACATCTTCCGGTTCACCCAGGCGGGCTCCGAGGTATCCACGCTGCTCGGCCGCATGCCGTCGGCGGTGGGCTACCAGCCGACGCTGGCCGACGAGATGGGCCAGCTGCAGGAGCGGATCACCTCGACCCGCGGTCACTCCATCACGTCGATGCAGGCCATCTACGTGCCCGCCGACGACATCACCGACCCGGCTCCGCACACCACGTTCGCGCACCTCGACGCGACCACCGTGCTCTCCCGTGAGATCACCCAGAAGGGGATCTTCCCCGCGGTGGACCCGCTCGACTCGACCTCGCGGATCCTGAGCGCGGCCTACGTGGGCGAGGAGCACTACAACGTCGCCCGCGAGGTGCAGCGGATCCTGCAGCGTTACAAGGAGCTGCAGGACATCATCGCGATTCTGGGCATCGACGAGCTGTCCGAGGAGGACAAGGTCACCGTCCAGCGGGCGCGGCGGATCGAGCGGTTCCTGTCCCACCCCATGTTCGTCGCCGAGCAGTTCACCGGCCAGCCCGGGGTGTTCGTGCCCCTGTCCGAGACGGTCTCGTCGTTCAAGGCGATCACCGAGGGCAAGTACGACAGCCTTCCCGAGCAGGCATTCTTCATGTGCGGCGGCATCGAGGACGTGGAGAAGAAGGCCAGGGAGCTGGAGCGGTCGTGACGGAGTCACGCAAAGCTGGCACCGTGAGCCAGGCGCGCGAGGTGACACAGTGACGCTGCAGGTTGAGCTGGTCGTCCCGGAGGGCGAGGTATGGGCGGGCCCGGCCCAGATGGTGATCGCCAAGACGCTGGACGGGGACATCGGCGTGCTGACCGGCCACACGCCTGTACTCGGCATCCTGGCCGAGGGCAGCGTCGTCCGGATCATGCCCGAGGACGGCGCGGACGGCGGCGAGATCATCGCCGCGGTGGGCGGCGGGTTCTTCTCCGTCGCCGATGACCGGGTATCGGTCCTGGCCCGCCAGGCGCAGCTGGGCAGCGAGGTAGACACCCGCGCGGCCCAGGCTGCCCTTGATGACGCGCTGCAGGACGCGGGCGCCCCGGATCGGGGGGACGAGGAGTCCGCGGACGTCCGGTACTTCAGAGCGCTGCTCAGAGCCGCCGGCGACTCCGCCGACAGGCCCTGACGAGGGTCGGCGCGGAGAGGGCCGGGATTGCTAGGGGGGCGGCTAGCGCTCGATGCCGGCTGGCTCCTCGTCGTGGTCCTGGCGATCGCGGTGGCCTGCGCCACCGGCATCGCGGTCCGCCGGACCCTGATCGATCGCGGCGGCGGGAGCGTCGACTGCGGCCTGCGCCGCGGCCCGGACCGGCGCTGGCGGCTCGGGGTGGCCGCATACCGGCCCGACGAGCTGTGCTGGTATCCGATTTTCGGGCTCCGGCTGCGGCCGGGCGAGATCTACGCCCGGCACGCGCTGAGCGTGGTGTCCCGCAGGCCGGCCGACGCGGTCGAGACGACCAGCCTCGGGCCCGGCGCCGTGGTGGTGGAGTGCGGACGCGCTGACCGGTTTCCTGGCCTGGCTGGAGGCCGCCCCGCCGGGTCCGGTGTCCGAGTTCCGTTAGCGCTCGCCGCCCGGCCGCCACAGCAGATCGCCATCGGGCTCATTGGCCCGCCGGGCGAGGATGAACAGCAGGTCGGAGAGCCGGTTCAGGTACTTGGCCGGCAGCGGGCTCATGGCCGTCCCGTGTGCCTCCATGGCCGCCCAGGCGCTGCGTTCTGCCCGCCGGACCGTGGCCCTGGCCGTGTGCAGCAGCGCGGCGCCCTTGCTCCCGCCCGGCAGCACGAAGCTCCGCAGCACCGGAAGGCCCTCGTTGTACTGGTCGCACGCCTGCTCGAGCCGGGTGACGTACTCCTCGTCGATCCGCAGCGGAGGGTAGGGAGGCTGCTCGGTGACCGGGTTGCACAGGTCGGCGCCCACGTCGAAGAGATCGTTCTGCAGCCGGATGAGCAGGCCGGTGATGTCGGCGGGCAGCCCGCCCTGGGTGACGGCCACCCCCATGGCGCAGTTCGCCTCGTCGACGTCGGCATAGGCGGTGAGCCTCGGGTCGGTCTTGGCCGCGCGGCTCCCGTCGCCGAGCGCCGTGGTGCCGTCATCCCCGGTGCGCGTATAGATGCGGGAGAGCACGACAGGGCTCTCTTGGCGGTCGCGTGGCATGGCATCCACCGTATCGGGCGTCGCGCGGAGCGGGAACCTGCCTTAATATCCTGAATCCGTGGCCGAAACTGCTGTGACACACGGGGTTCAGCTACCGTAACGAGATTGATCCTAGGAAGATCTGATTTCTGGGTTTGGGCCTCTGACCTGGGGTATTCACATAGACACCACGATGTGGCATCGTAGGTGCACGAAGGGTAATCACGGGGGGACGGTCGGCCAGCATCGCCGAAGATGCGGTTGCGGCCACCGAAAAGTGATTACCCTGACCAGGCCGAAACGGGGGGATGTAGGCCTGGGGGCGGACCTTGTGGTCCGCAGGCCAGCTCACATGGATTCCTCCGGCGGATCTCGGGGGCCTGCCGGGGGCCGGAGCCGGCCGCAAATGTGGGGGGAGCGCGCCCCCGGCCTTGAGCCGGGGGCGCGCTTGGCTTGCCGGAGTTCCTGAGCCCCGTTGCGGGTTCCTTGGTCTCTCCGCGAGCGCTCCTGGTATGAGTATGGGTATCTCTGCAAATGTCCGGACTGTGGTCGGGAGACAGCCGTGTATGACTATGTCGTCGTCGGCGCGGGCAGCGCCGGCTGCGTCCTCGCCGCGCGGCTGAGCGAGAACCCCGCCACGCGGGTGCTGCTGCTTGAGGCCGGGCCGCCCGATGACGCCGATGAGATACACATTCCGGCTGCCATCAACCTCCTCTTCCAGAGCACGTACGACTGGAACTACCAGACGACGCCGCAGGAGCGAGCGGCCGGCCGCTCCATCTACTGGCCCAGGGGCCGGACCCTCGGCGGGTCGTCCTCGATCAGCGCGATGATCTACATCCGCGGCAGCCGCTACGACTACGACACCTGGCGCGATGAGTACGGCTGCGAAGGCTGGGGCTACACCGACCTGCTGCCGTATTTCCTGCGGGCCGAGAACAACTCCCGCGGCGCCTCGGCCTTCCACGGCGCGGAAGGCCCGCTCAGCGTGCAGGATCCGAAGCACAAGTCGGCGCTGACCACCGCGTTCGTGGACGCGGCCAGGCAGTCAGGCCTGGAGGCCAACAACGACTTCAACGGCCGCAAGCAGGACGGGGTCGGGTTCTACCAGGTGACGCAGCGCGGGGGGCGGCGCTGGTCGGCGGCTGACGCATACCTGCATCCGGCCGCCAGCCGGCCCAACCTCACGGTGCAGACCGACGCCCTCGTGACCGGCATAGCGCTGGCCGGGCTCCGCGCGGTCGGCGTGAACTACCTGCTGCGGGGGGTGGCGGAGACGGCCCGGGCCGAGAACGAGGTCATCCTGGCCTGCGGTACGGTCGGCAGCCCGCAGCTGCTCATGCTGTCCGGGATCGGCCCCGCCGATCACCTGCGCTCGCACAATATCGCCGTCATGGCGGACAGCCCCGGCGTGGGCGCGAACCTCTCCGACCACCCCATGGTGACCGCGATGTGGCATACGCCCAAGTCGCGCGGGCTGTGGGAGCAGGCGAGCCCCAGGAACCTGGCCCGGTGGCAGCTGATGCACTCCGGGCCGCTGACCACGAACGTGGCCGAGTCCGGCGGGTTCAGCCGTTCCGATGAGGGGCTGCCCGCCCCCGATATCCAGTGGCATGCGCTGCCCTCGCCGTACCAGAACGGCGGGCTCACCGACCCCTCCATCCGCGCGCTCTCGCTGCTCGTGACCCTGGTCGCGGTCGGCAGCCGGGGCCGGATCCAGCTCCGCAGCGCCGACCCGAGGCACAAGCCGGTGATCGACCCGGCCTACCTGTCCCACGGAGCCGACATCGAGCCGCTGGTCGCCGGGATCCAGATGGCCAGGGAGTTCGCGGCCGCGCGGCCGATGTCCAAGATCTGCAAGTCGGAGCTCGCGCCGGGCGAAGGCGTGCGCACCGACGCCGACATCAGGGACTTCATCCGGCACAGCCTCACGACCATCTACCATCCGGTCGGCACCTGCGCGATGGGCGGTGATTCGAAGCTGGCCGCCAGCAGGCTGACCAGCGTGGTCGACCCGGACCTGCGGGTCAAGGGGATCGACGGGCTGCGCGTGGTCGACGCCTCGGTCATGCCGACCGTGCCCAGGGGCAACACCAACGCGCCGACGATCGCGATTGCGGAGAAGGCGGCGGACCTGATCGCGGGCCGGGCGCCGCTCGCCGCGATAGAGCCCGCCGACGCGGAGCCAGCCCTCCCGGCCTAGGGTTCCTGGGCCACCCGCA